>Ga0247789_1000001_pt1 | contig 53166 bp, 91 predicted proteins | sample UWRJS220509R4_FD_179919 | JGI IMG/M metagenome (GOLD analysis project Ga0247789, IMG submission 179919) | Soil microbial communities from Arlington Agricultural Research Station in Wisconsin, United States - UWRJ-S220-509R-4 | ecosystem: Environmental > Terrestrial > Soil > Agricultural land...
TGTATTGTTTTGCGCCGCCTTGGTCTTGGCTTTGGCTCCCTCCGAAACCAAGAAGCGGATGGATCAGGAGGGAGCCAAAGCCAAGACCAAGGCGGCGCAAAACAATACAGCGGGCACTGCGGCCGGAGCAGGAACGGCCGGGACCGGCGGCGCGGCGACAACCCAAGCTATCGACGCGTCGAGTTTTTCAATGGGCGGGAAAATCGCGCTCGGCATCCTTTTGGCTGCCGGCGCCATGCTGGCGATCTACTTTTTCCGCAACGCGATCCTTCACAACCAGCGCGCCGACGCGTACGCAAAGGCATAGCATCACATGACTACCATTATTGTTACCGCCGTCATCACCGGCCTTATTCTCTGGTACGCCCTGCAGGGCCGTGATTGGCTCAAATCGAAAGTGTGGGCTCAAGGGTTTTTCGAGTTCATCGAGCCGGTTGAAATTTTCATCTACAAGAAATCGGAGACGATTCTTGTCGCCAGGTCGCTTCAGTTTCTCGGCGCAATTCTGACCTTGCTGACGTGGATCGGATCGATCGATATCACGCCGATCATGCCATTGGTTCCGGAGAAATATCAGCCGTATGTTCACGCGGCCATGAGCTTCCTTCCACTGGTGCTGAACGCATTGGGCGCCATCGTTGAACGGCTACGCAACCAGACCACCAAGCCGATCGAACTCGTTGCTGTGCCCGATAAGGTAGTTGCGGAAACGCCAAGGCTTGCTGAGGCCGTAGCGATGGCCGACGCAACGAAGGTTGAGGCTGTTGCCGCGGTCGCCGAAGCGAAGGCGGCCTGAGATGGATTGGTCCTCGGTCGTTCCAGTTGTTGCCTCTCTCGCGCCCATGGCGGGTTCAATCCTTGGCGGGCTGATTCCTTTCCCAGGCGCCAGCCTCATCGGTCAGAAGTTCGGCGAGGTCATTGCAAAGCAGTTCGGTCTTCCTGCCACCGCAACGCCTACTTCAGTAAATGAAGCCATCGCCACGGCAGGAGAGGAAACAGCGCGGGCCAAGATCAATGCCGCGGTCGAGCAGGCGCGTATTGAAATCGATGGCTTTGTCGAAATCGAGAAGGCATATCTCCATACAGTAGAGGTGGGAATACTGCAGACCGGCGAAACAATGCGCGCCGAGATCGGTCACGAGCATTGGTTTTTTACCGGGTGGCGCCCGGCAATCGGTTGGATCTTCGTTTTGTTTTCGCTCTCGTTTGGTGTGATGCTAACTGCGGCGGGAGCCGCCGCGGCGTTCTTCAGCAACCCGAGACCGCTGGAAATTCTCACCAACTCATGGCCAATCTACTTGGCTTACTTCGGTGTGCTCGGCTTGATGGTTGGCGTCTATATTCCATCGAGGTCGGCAGAGAAGAGAACCGCAGTCGAGAACGCGGCTACGGGTACGAAACCAACTATCGCGAATACGGTTATAAAGAAGAAGTAAGTAGCGGCCCGACATCGCGCTCGTAACGTGATGCCGAGCCTAACCACCCAATTAACCCTCATGGAAGGGCTAACTATGATGGCTGCCAAGCATCCAATCACAAGAGTCCGGAGGCGGGCTGTTCATTTTTGCTCAGCGGTGAATTGAGCAAAAAAATGCCCCCGAGCGGTATCTTTGATCCGGACGAAATGACGGACGTTCAGAAGGCGTTCTGGATCGGGCTGACCGATCAGCGCATTGCGAACATCTGGGAAGCGTCGGACTACATCGCCGAGCTGCCGCGAGAGGCCAAGGACCTTTTGCGCAATGCGGACAAGTCTGCGCTGAAGTGGCTGGAGCGAGCATCTCCCGAGGACATCGCTCAGTTGCAGTACTCCATAAAAGTCATGGAGGCCACGAAGCTTCTGGCCAAGATCCTTTGGTTTGTGATTGCTGGTGTGGTTCTGACTATGCTGAACGCATGGGAAAAGATTTCGGCTTTCTTCAAGGTCAAGACATAGCGGGGCGTCTTGCCCCTTAATGGGGGCATATGGTGCCAAGCGCTGAACAAAGACCTGGCATAGGAATCGACGCCAAGGGCGGAGCGGTCATCGACCCAACCAAGAACGTCCTTGATAATTTTGCGGCCCTCAAGGAGATGCTGGCGGAATTACGGACCGCCGACAACAAATACCAGAACGACATGCGCGAGGCCGAAACTCGCCGTATCAATGAACTGGCATCGCAGAAACTAACATTCGATCTTGAGCTAGCGAAGATCCTGCGGGCGAATCAGGACGCCGCCGCAACCCTGCTGGCAACGCAGCTCAAGGAAGTAAAGAACGACCTCTCCGACCGCACTGCAAAGCTGGAGCAGTTCCGCTGGGAAAGTGGCGGCAAGTCACAGGGCGTCAGTAGCATAGTTGTCGTTATCGCGACCGGGCTTTCCATCCTGATTGCGCTTGGCAGCCTTGCTGCAGCGTTGTTGCGGCATTGAAGTGCCGGCCGTCGTTGTCGAAACAGAGTGTGTCGCCGCTGTCCTGATGGGCAGCGGTAACGAACTCAGCCTCCTGAAATCCGAAGGCAACACCATCACCACCAACCTGCATCCGTCACTCGGCAGGCTGGAGAGGGGCGAACGCTACCGCGTGACGTTCGAGAAGATACCGAAGGATTAGCCCCATGTTGGCATCCGTCATTACGTTCCTGATCTACGTGTGCGTGCTCGCGCTCGTCATCTACCTCATTTTGTGGGTTCTGCGCGATGTGCTCGGACTGCCGATTCCTGAGAAGGTGGTCCAGATCCTCTGGGTCATTGTCGCGCTGATCGTGATCCTTTGGCTTGTGCAGATGGTGCTGGGAGGTGGGGGCGGGCTGCGTATGCCCTCGATCCGATGAGGCAGTGGGCCATCCCGGCGCTCTCCGCGCTCATTCTCATGGCAACCTGCACGCATGCCCGGTCTGACTATCGACCCAATGCGCAACCGATGTTCGGAACGTACTCGCAAGCCTATCTCGATCGCCAGCAAGCCAAACGCTGGAAAGAGCTTTGCAAGGGCGGCGGACGATATCAGGCCATGAGCGAAGCCTACGAGGCCGGCAAGCCAGATCCATGTAGGAGCGCCCGGTGATAGTTCTCGCGATCGTATCAACGCTAGCCGCCATCGGATGGACGCTTGCCGTCTTGTGGGCGAATAGCATGCGCTCGTCTCCGGGCGAGTTTCAGTTCGGCTTCACGCTAGTTGCGGCCTGGATCGGCGTTCTGATCATGTGGCTTGCGTGGTGGTTTAGCTAATTCGGCCCTGTGCCGTAACCCCGCCCGAGAGGGCTGCAGGGAACCCTTCCTGTCCCTGTGTTCGCCCACCCTACTTGCCCGGCGCTGTCATGGCGTCGGGTCTTTTCTTGAAAAGGCACAACATGTCATTTGGAAGACTAGGGGCGCTGGGGAGGGGCTTCGGTCGCCTTGGCGGACTCCTTGGGAGTGCGAGTGGGTCAGCCGCGCCGACCGCGCCGGTTCTCGCCATGCACCCGTCATGGGTCACCACTGACAATGAGCCGGATTTTACCGTCACGATAGACGATACGGTGGCGGCAGGAGATACGACCCGCCTTCAGGTTCAAGCCGCGGGTGGGGATTGGTCTGTTCTGGTCTCAAACACCACGCATGTCATCACAGCGCCGGAAGATGCGGCAAACGAAATGGACCTCGCATTGGCTGCTCTCCCTAATGCCGCCTACGAAGCCCGCGCCAACGTCACGGACGGCGTTCTGACCAGTAACTGGTCAAATACGGTTCCATTCCCCGTCGCGGCGGTGAGCAGTGGTGGCGCCGCTATCCTCTATCCCTTCCTCTTTGTTTAAAGGAACCTGAAAATGGCTGCTCTTCTTTCTCTTACGATGCTCAACGGCGCTCTTGGCGATGCCGCCGATGACGGAACGGTGATGACGCTTGATGGATATCTTGCGCAAACGACCGGCTTTAGTGCATCCGCGACCTTCACGCCCGCGGCGTCCTCGCATGTTGCGAACGACTGCAATGGCGCGGCAGGTACGTTCGCTAACATGGGCCTTAGCGGCAAGCGTATCGTTATCACATCGGCTACGCTGGAGATCGACGGGGCAACGGCGGAAGCGACTGCATGGCGCCTGTATCTCTACAACGTCACCCCGCCATCGGCGACGGCGGACGACGGCGCGTGGGATCTGGTTTCCGGTGATCGAGCATCGTTCCTTGGCTATATCGATCTCGGAACGGCCGTGGATCTCGGCTCAACTCAATGGGTCGAAAACCACGGTCTCAACAAGCAACTGAAGTTGGCCGGCACCGATCTATTCGGCTATCTGGTCAACCTGACGACTCTCACGCCTGCGGCGGTTGCCCACATCGTCACCCTGCATGGGGTTGGCCTGTAATGCTGTCGCAGAACACTCAAAGAATAATTCGGGCTGGATATATTAGCCCGCAGGCGCAGGCGTTCCTAGCGCGAACCTCTGTTTTAAGCGATACCGAAAGGCGCGCTTACATTCAGATGATAAACGGAATGGTGGCCGATGGTGTGTGGTCAAAGCTGGACGCGCTTTACATTTTCGCGACCAAGGACACCACGACGGCAAAGCTGAATCTGGTCAGCAGCAACTTTGCGCTCACGGCCACGTCGGGCGGAACGCCGCCAACATTCGCTGTCGATCGCGGCTACACAGGGCAGGCAAGCCAAGGCCTCGATACCAATCTTGCCTTGGATGCTGCCGGTCTGAACTACTCGTTGAACTCAGGGTCGATCGGCGTCTACTGCCTAAACAATCGCACATCCAACGCTACGACATACGCGATCGGATGCGATACGGCCAGCTCCGGCGCGCAGATTTCCCTGCTGCAGGGTGGAACTACCTTCCTGGATGTCAACGATTTGGTGTTTCCATCGACGGCGAATACCGGCACGCAAGGATTGTGGCACGGCAGCCGCACGGCTGCGAGCGGGGCTGGATGCCTCGTGCTCTATAAAAACGGCACAGTGTTTGGTTCCTACTCGTCGGCGGTCGCCGCCGGAGTGCCGGCGGCCTTGAACGTTTACATTCTCGGCCGGAATCATCTTGGCTCAATAGCCGGGCAGGCAACCGATGAACTATCTGCCGCATGGATAGGCGGTGGGTTCACGGCAGATCAGGCTGCGAGGTTTGCGGCTCGTTTGAACAGGTTTATGGCGGCAATGCGAATTGCGGTGTTCTGATGATCGCTTCAGACAAGCGCTCCGTGATGAACATGAACTTCGCGGCTGCAACGGCCTCGGAGTACGCCTTTATCGATCATGTGCGTGGCGCCATCCAGTTCGGGCCTGGCACCAGCTCTCCTTGGTGGACGGTTGGCGGCGCGCTCTGGACGCAGAACATCGATTCTGACGGGTGGCCGGCATACTCGACGGCAGTTATCAATAAATCCAGCAGCCTCGGCGCCATCCGCATTCCGTCATCAACGGACTTTGCAGGGCCATATACGATCGATGGTTTCGGCTCCGGCGTCATCGCTCTGAGCGCGGGGACATGGACCCTTGGAGCCGCCACGGGGGTTTCAAAGGCCAGCAACAACCTCACCGTTACTGACCAGGGGCCGGGCGTTCGCTGGACGGCTCAACTGACCTATAGCGGATCGCGCGCAACGGTCGGGCTCGGCATCACGAGTGTTGACCCGTTGAACACCGGAAAATTCCTGCGGCTGGTCCGGTTCTACCGCACCGAGGACGCCGCCGATCTGGCAGCGGGTAAAATCTTCCGGACCGCATGGAAACAAATCTACGCCGACCTGAACCCCGGCTTTCTCCGGTTTATGAACTGGTTCGGCGACAACAGTTCAAGGCTATGCCGCTTCGAAAATCGGGCGCTTCCCAGTCACACCGGAAGCGTCGGCAACTACAATTGGGTGACCGGACCTCGATACGGCGAAACTACTGGCACGAACCAAATCGCTCTGGCCGCCGTGACTGGAACTACCAGTTCCATGACGCACGGGGAAATAGCGCAGACGCGCATCACGAACAACCTCGTCCGTTGTCCTGCGTATTCAGGCGGCGCTGGGGTCAACAAGACCGTCACCGCGATCACCAAGGCAAACCCCGGTGTCGTGACCTGTGCCGGGCATGGGTTCAATACCGGCGACAAGATCATTCATTTTATCACGGCCGGGATGACTGAGCTGGATCGGCGGGTCTGCACGATTACGCTCGATGGGGTGGATCCGACGAACAAATATTCCATCGGAATCGATACCTCCACGGGGTTCACCACCTTCAGCGCCGGAACGTGCAATCAATACGTCTCCTTGCAGGTTGGCACCGGCAACGACCGCCGAGACTATCCTGTCGTTTTCGAGGATGGCGTCACCCTTGCCAACAACTACGGACTTGAATATCTCGCGGCCGGCGACGGCAAGACCTTTTATTTCGACAAGACGATTTACGCTGCAAAAGACAGCGACGGCACCATCGTTCAAGGCGTCTGGATTTTCCCCGGCACGGGAAAAGACCTGGGCCACAAGCCGGGTATCCCGCTGGAGATCATTGTTGCGTGCGTCAACGAGATCAATGCGCTCTCTACTAGTCCGATAGGAATGTGGATCAACATTCCCCATTGGGGGCTGCTTTCCGTAGACCCGGATTATAGCGCGTCGTCCAACGTTGCTGTGAAATCGATCTATGTCATTGAGAGCGGAGCTAATGGTTATGCCCGTCTCGGGGACGGCATTCCGCTGTTCATCGAATATTGCAATGAGACGTGGAACGGCGCTAGTTTAGATTTTTCCCAGACATTCTACCTCACTCAAAAGGGCATACAGCGATGGGGTGCCGGCCTTACTGACTCCAATGACCGGGCAAGCTACGCGGCTTTGCGTTCCTATCTCATGTGCAAGGATATCCAGGCCGCGTTTCCGAGCGCGAGCTATCCTCGCATTAAGTACGTGCTAGGGTTTCAGGGGTCTCAGGGCATTGGCGGCAGCAGTGTCAACTACCTGCGCGCCCATGGCACTACCGCTGTGCTGACGGATGTAACATGGAATCCGACTGCGGCCGAGCCGATCTCTGTTCACGACTACTGTGCGTTCGCAGCCTACATCTACAACGACGACAGCAACGCTACCTACAGCAAGGCAACCTGCACGACAGCATGGCTTGCGGCCGGCGCCGATGAGATAGCGAAAGAAGCTGCCTGCGCGCTGTACGTTCTCGGGATGAAGACCTACGGTGGGTCGCAAACGTTCGATGCCTACTACGATACGCTGATGCCATCCTATGCCACACATCTTGGCGGCATCGGTAAGAAGATCGCCATGTACGAAGGCGGCTGGGATCTGGCGATAACCGGGACGTCGGATCAGCAAAACTTCCTGATCGCTGCGAAGCGTAGCCGGGCGTTTGCGAATACCTTGGTAGCATCGTTCAATAAGTTCAACGCAAACAATAACGCCATTTATCCTGCCGACTATATATCGCTGGATTCGCGATGGGGGCACGCACCAAACGACTTCTATAGTGGAGGCGTTGAGGGTGCAGCGCTCGATCTTTCGTGGACTCTGATGGGCCTCCGCAATCGCGGCTTCCGTCAGATGGTCATCAAGACGTAATCGTTTTGTCGTCTGCCATCCGCCCATTCATCTGCTCGTTCGCGCGAGCGGCTGCCTTTTCCTTATCGTTGGCCGTGCCGATGAGATGAACGATGTCGTCCCAATTGGCGGCTAGCATCGAGACGAACGCAACACATAGAAGCAGAATAACGGCCCAAAGCGGCATTTCAAATCCTCCAAAAGCTTGACGCTACCCCACGTTGCCCTCTCCATCAAGACGGATTTGGTGGAAGGTTAACGGGGGCGGGCAGGTGCCTTTTCGGCGGCGTCGGCGGCAACGAGCAGCTTTTCGGCCAGTTCGCGCGCCTCAGATGGATCGAGATCGCACGATTCCGTTTCATGAATTTCAAGGCTGATTGAGCCGAAATGATCGCTATAGGATAGGCAGATAGGGCCTATGTACTGATTGTGTTTCATGCCGTTTCCATCATTGGCCATGAGCGAAAGTGTCAATCCCACTCGCCGCGCTGGATTTTACCGGCCTCGACATTCCAAAGATTGACGGCATCCAATTGCCCATCGCCATTGACGCCGACGAAGTGCTCGAACGGCGCTTGGCTATAACACCCAACGGCCCACGGCGCCGGCCCATGTCCTTTAGGCCACGGCTCACACTTCTCGACATACGGCTGTAGGCCGCATACGGGACAAGCTGTGGGCTTTGGGATTGCGATTATCATGGCCGGTTTCTGCTCATGTCCGACGCTGTTCGAGCGCCACGGTAATCTCTTCCGCCACCCTCGGAAGTTCACCTCTCTCCTTGGCCGTAGTCAGGACAAGCTTGCTCCATTCCATTTGAGACGATGTGCCCTGTGGCGGAAGCCCAAGCGAGGCGGCTATTTTTCTCTGCTCCGAGAGGTACAGCTCAAACCAGTCCCTGACGATGTTTAGAGATGTCACTGCCGGTCTCCATTCGTGATCGCGAGAGCGGAGGCGGGAACCTCAAACACGAAGTAGCCGCCTCGCTTCCAAAGCGAGTGATAGTGTTTGATCCAGAACTGCCCCAGCATGGCGCCAATCAAGTCCTCAGCGCCAGACCAGCCGCCCGTGATGTATTCGACCCGCTTCAGCGGATCTCCCCTGTAGTCATCCTTGGCGTCCTCAATGCGAACCTGCATGCAGGATATCGTCTTGGCGATCACCGGGAGCTGATTAACAAGGAAGTCCGCGGCCTGCGTGGGGCCAATGGCCGGCATCGGCAACGCCTCGAATTTGTCGATCCATGCCTCCGCCGGGTAGCCTTCCTCGGAGTCGTAGGAGTCGATGAGGTCTTTATAAACGTCAGCCATATCGGCTCCATTTGCTGTGGTGGACGCTACTGATGACCGTTCAAGACGACTTGCGCCAGACAGATCCAACGCGCTCTAGGAAGGCTCGAAAGCCACCATCTCGGAAATAATCAGCCTCGCGCGCCATCTTGTAGACCTTGTAACGAGCTTTGCTCGCTGTCTCGGCCTCGACGGGATCGATGGTGAAGCCATCCATATTGACAACCCATAATGCCATGATCGGATTCCTTGCCAGTCTGGACGATCAGTCCAAGGCACCGAGCGGAAAATTGCCGCTGGGATAGATCGAGAGCCAATAAGCCTCATCCTGCACCACGGGCGGACGCTCTTTGAGCGAGGCGCGCTGTAGCTCATCCTTGAGCGCCCTCACGCGGCCGGGGATGGCATCGAGATCGGCGCGGATTTCGTCTGATGTGCGGGTCATTTCAGTTTCCCTTGGTTGATGGTGTTTCGGTTTGCCGGCCACTCCGGGCTATTTGCTGGCGTCAAGTTGGTCGGCCAGCTTTGAAAGCTCGACTGAATGCTTACGACACAGCCTTGCCAGATCGCTCCATATGCCATCCGGTATCGCGCTCTCGCCGTGCTCCCAGCGCCTCACGGTGCGCTCGGCTACCTTGAGAGCATCCGATAGCCGGACGCGCCAGGAAGGCCCGTAAAGGGCCTCCCCGACCTTCGCGAATGTTTCAGGCGTACTTTTCATCACCGAACAACATACTCTGGAGGAAAGCGTCCGCGCAGGGCGCGTCGATATCGTCGGTCATGATCTGGCCGAACTGGTGTGGGAATTTTTCGGCCATGACGGCAAGGCCTTTGGCAAAGTGCTTGTCGGTCACGGTGTGAAGTTTGAAGGCGCCGGACTTGATATTGGCGGTCTCGGTGGCATCGCGATCGTATAGGTTTTCGTCGGCCACCTCGACGATCTGAAGACGGAACTGTCCGCCCAAGAACTTTTCGTCGGCGTACCAGAAGCCATCCGGCGGCGGCGCCTTTCTGGAGTGCCAATAGATCCCCCAACACCAGCCGCCTTTTCTAGCAGTCGTCACTGGATCACCACCCTCCATAGCGCTGCTCATAAGCTGAACGATGCGGTCGGTGGGAATGTTGAGTTCGATCTTCATTTTGGCCTCCTAGCCATCTTCACCCGGCCTAATGCCAAGCGGTGAAGTTGATATAGCATTGTCCGGTTTTCCGGTCAAGTCACTGTTTCGGTCTGTTTGAATGATCGTCAGACGGCTCGACTCTTCTTTTCTGCGACGAACTCCACAAACTGCCGTACCTGGGCCGGCGAGAGCAGGACGCGCTCCTTGAGAGTCTCGCCCTCGTACTGGTTGATGCCAAGATACCCATCGGTCAGGTCGAAACGCACCTGCCAATCGTAGTTGCCTGCGGTGCCCTTAATCTTCTCGCCGTAATAAGTCCTGCCCTTCATCGCTCTCTCCATGCCGCCCAATGCGGCTTTCACTGCACAAACCCAGGGTCGCCATCGGCGGCCTCGTTCATCTCGGTTGCCCGAAGCATTTGCTGGTAAAGCTCCTTGAGGGGCCAAGGAGACGAACCGCCGTCTTGCAGGTGCATAAATTCGCCGTCAGCAAAGGTTGCGATAATCCAGACCGAGTGAGCCCCTAAGCGGGCTGCAGCACGGGCTGATTCCTTGTCCACCTTAGCTTTGACGCGGGACCGCCTTTCCGGCGTCCACGGCTTTGCCTCGCTCATTGCTCTCTCCATATGCCGCCTGATGCGTCGATTGCTCTTTCGGTTAGCGGACGGCTCAAGTGGTTAAGTGCTGATCCCACCTAGACAATCGTCCATTTCTGACGTTCACCTAGGCACTCCGGGCCTCGTCTATTCTATAACGAAACCAATCACTTAAAATTGCCGTCCGCTACTCGTCCGCTATTCTGTCGCCGGTTTGTTTCTACGCGCTACCCGCAGGGTCATGACCTCTGCCGTTGCCTGGGCATCGTCCCGCGAATAGTTCTGTGTTTGCGCGACGTTACTGTGCGTCGCGGCCTTCCGAACCTTCTCCATGTCGGCGCCGGCCGCCGCGGCCTCAGTGATCGCGCCGCTCCTGGTGTCCATGTTCTTGACGTTCTTCGGGATGCCGGCATCGGTCGCCACCTTCCGCCACTTGCGCCGGAATTCGGTATTGTAATAGGGGTACTTGTCGAACTCGCAGATGATCACCGGGCCCGACGCAGGCATCAGGTGGCGATGGACCTTGATGATCTTCGTGGTTTCGTCGACCGTATAGATCGGGCCGCCAAACATCCGGGTAAGTTCTTCAATGACCATCGGCGCGAGCTTTAGGTCGATCTCGATCTTTTTGTTCCGCTTGCTGGTGACGTGACGAAGGATCAGGTCCTCGTCGATGCGCTCCCAGCGCAGGCCGGTGATCCACTTCTTGGTCGTCTGCTTGCCCTTAAACGTCTTCGTCTGGACGACATCCGACACGCCCGGCTCCTTAACGGGAACCCACTCACCGATAACGTCGCGCTGGCGCAGCGTGCATTCGAACTGGATGGCTTGGGCCAGCGCCATGTAGTGCCAGTCGCGGGCGTGGGCGGCCGTCCTGATGGCCGCGGCCTGGTCGGCCGACAGCGCCACCTCGCGCGGCTTGGTGCCCTTGTAGCTCTGGCTAGATAGCGTGTTGGCGAGGCGGGAGCATTCCGCGTCATCCAGCAGGCCGGCGCCGAACCGGAACAGGGTGCGCAGGGTGGCGACGAATGCCCCGCCCGCCGAAACCTTCTGGCCGCCGTCGCTCCATTCCTTGTACCAAGACAGAATCATGCGGCCGGTGATCTCGGCCAGCATCACGTCACCGAACCGCTTGTCAATCCGCTTGAGTAGCGCGGCCTTGCCCTGCCGGGCCTCCCACCGCTTCTTATGGAACGCCGAATCGTCGTCGTTCTGGTACTTGTCGATCAGGTTGCTCAGGGTTACCAGCGGCAGGGGCTTGCCGGTCCCATCGCGCTCCCGGCCCCAGACGAGCATGGCCGATTGGAGATCCTCGCATTGGGCGGCAATCTCCAGACGGTCGATATCGTCGAGCTCGACGCCTTCCCACAGCTTCTTCGCGCCCGGCGCATAGCCGCGCTTCACGAGGTCGCTGCGGGCCTGCCAGTAGGCAACCCACGTCTTCTTGCGCTCGCGCCAGACTAGGCCCGGCGCACCTTCGATGCGGGGCGGGGTGCGTTCAATCATTGTTCTCGCTCCGTACAGGTTGTAGACCTATCGTGATCCCGGCGCGCTTATCCAACCACGCTTTCACCGCCGGCCAATAGCGTCTATTCGCAAAAAGCGGTTGTTTCCGTGGAAAACCGTACTTGGACTCCAGCCCCGGCAGGATCTTGCGCATGTGCTTCTCCGGCACGCCGAGACGACGGATAAGTTCGGCATCGCTCAGGTAGAGCTTGCCCTGTTCGCGTTCGATCGTCTCGGGTGCCGGGGTGGTCACCAGCCCATATCCCTATCAAGTTGCTCGTGCGCCTCTTCGCGCTCAGCTTGGTGGCAATCGCGAGCGGCCCGAGTGCATTCCAGCTTTCCGCAGTCCTCCAGTTCGTTGAAGCAAGACTGGCTGGCATACACGCCGAGTTCTTCGCCGCAATTGAAGCAATAGTGCATCTTCGGTTTATTGGTCATGGTTTGCCCTTTCGATTTTTCGTCATGTCCGCGACTGCTTCAACTCCGAAGGCCTTCCTGCGAAGCTCCAGCTTGCGGCGGTACTGTCGGCGCCTTCCGTCTCGGTCAGCGCCAGGATCGATAGGCGGCAAGTCGAGCATCCACGCCTCGTCTTTCGATAGCGGCTTGCGCCATGCACCGAAGACGTGGACCTCCCTAAAGACGGTCTTGAAGGCGCCGCAGCCGTAGCAGATCGCGCCCCCGTTCGTGTATCCCTTGCGGCCCCAACGATGATTGCAGGCGCGCTCCTTATTGTATCGTTCGAAGCACGCGGTTTCCGCCTCGACAATTGTATTACCCTCGCCGCGAAGGAAGCCCCCGGCGTTGTCACCCGGGAACGCCTCGAAAAACGCGGTTCGATAATTTCCCTCCGACGCGAGCACTACGCCATCGCCGCCCCATTGAACGTAACACTTTGCAGGCCACGCGCAGGCCGGCTTATATTCGGTATCTGCCGGCATCCAGTATCCCGGCTTGTGGTGCTCTGCGATTATCACTTTCGGTCTCCAGAAGTGACCGGCGCATCTCGAAACCAGAAAATCCAGTAAGGGTATCCGCTGCTGACGTTGCAGCCCTCAGCGGCGGCGACAGCCTCGGTCGGCTTGCCGAAATAGGCTGTCAGATATTTGGATGTGCCTTCCTGGCCCCAGTAGCCGTAGCGGCAATTCAGGTCGGCAACCGCCGCAAGCGCTGACTTGGCCTTATCGTTGTCCCATTGCGCCATGCGATCAGAATAGACCGCATCGCAGCCCTTCTCGCTCTGCCCCCAGAGGTAATATGGGCTGTACGAATACGGCCATTCCTCCTTGGTGCGATTCTCGGTGTTCGGCTCGACGAACCGATACCGCGTTGTTCGCCCAGTCGGGCGCCGGCCCAGCCGCCAATCCTCACCAGTCAGCACCGGAGATCCGTGCCGGCGCTCATAGCGTTCGAAGTCGTAATAGTCAGTCATGCTTCGCCCTTTCGGTTAGCCGGAGTGTTCGGGCTACGTTTCGGTATCGCCGCCCATGCCACGACGCGAGCATGGGAATGCGTGAGGCATACCCAGCCAGTCTTGCCGTCATAGTCGCCGTCAGCTTCCACCCAGCGGGGCTCGGCCTGGTACGGCGTTACGACATGCTCGCCATCGTGAAGCTCAACGAGGAACATCCCGCTTCGCGGAGGAAAGCCCTTGTACCAAGCGATATGCGCCTGCCCGATCTGGATGCTCATGGTTTCGGACTTCCCACAACTCCGTCGCCGCGCGTCACTTCACCGAACACCAGCCTGCCGGTTAGGCACAGAGCAAAATCGGCGGGCGGCATTTCGACGCGAAGTATCGTGCGAGAACCCTGCTTGAATGTGATTGCGATCGGCGGCGGGTCAGTCTCGCCGTTCATCTGCGCAATCATGACCTCGACACGCTCACTCACTGGCGGACTCCTGGGGAGACGGCAACTGCGCGTCGTCAAGATAGCGGAGTTTCCAAGTCGGATGGTACGGCAGCGCGTGCTTCGCGCCATCGAGGCGTATTCTCAGGTGCGAACCCTGCGCACCGCAGATCGTGCCAAGCTGCGGTTCTTGACCCCCGCTGTATTCCACGCGACCGCCTGTCTTGGCAGGGACGCCATACATCCTGCGAATATAATCAATGCCCATCTATTCCCCCTGCGGCCGGAGTTGCGAAGTGTCCGAAAGTGATATCACGGCATGTCCGGAGCTTTTCGGCGCGGCCAGTTTGCCACCAATTGCAGATGGTCGTTGATCGCGTGGACGATCTTCATGTCGCCGCCGTCCTTGAGCACTAGATCCCGGTAGTGCAGGAGGGTGCTGATGCAGTATTGATCCTGGCCACGGATCAAAAACACAGGCTCGTCGGTGGGTATCAAGCCGGCCGGGTCCTGGATGCGATCGTAGTCAGCGCGTGCGTGCTTCATGACTCTTCTCCAGGGTTTCGATCAGGGCGCGAGACGGAAAGTGATTTGATCCGTTCAACCAGCGTAAAGAACCGGCCATCCGGTGCCGTCATTGGCGCGTCAATCTCGTCAAGCGCGTCCTCGATCTGTGAGTACGTGGTGTCGTCAATCTCACCGCCCGGCAGAGACTTTTGACAGGTGGCGGTTAGCTCTGGCGGACTCTGCGGTACTCCGCGCAGCACTTCCAGCGCGCGCTCGATACGGTTGGTTAAGGCATCCTCTTCCAGGATTGCGATAGCTTGCTGGATTGGCGTCATCGGATTCCCCTCAGGTCACGCCACAGTGAGACAATGGCTTCCCAGAAGGTCTGCCGCGGCGGGCGAGGGCCGAGAGTGCTGCGGTTGGTGCCGTACATGGCTCACTTCCTTTCTGGAGAGGACTCCGGAACAGCTCGCCGACGCTCATGGATTGCCTTCATCTCGCTCCACGAGCGGGCGTCCTCACAAGCTTTGCAGAGAGGGTAAACGAGAAACTGATCGCGCTGGCGGTTGGCATCCGCTTGAGCCTCCTGAGAGACTTGGGTTGCCTGCTTCATCGTTCCGTCTGGATTGGTGTTGTACGGGTTGACGGTCATTTCGACGCGGAAGGTGCGTTTCCGTTTGTCCTTCTTACAGGCCAGACATTTGAACGTGCACGCGGCGCTGCGGCCATAAGCTGGAAATTTCACGAGCATGGCTATTCTCCCTGCCGATCTGTCGATGTGCCCGAAAGTGCCAACTCGCAAAGTCGCTTGGCCTCGTTGAGCAATGTGTGGTCGATCGTTCGGCCGTTCTGCTGTAGTGGAAAGCCGATCGGGATAGCCTCAAAGGCCGCGTGTGCGGCGACAACGGCCTCCTGCAATTCAGCCCTTCGCTTTTCGCGGGTAGCGGCGACCTTCCGTACAGTCTCGCGATAAGTGTCTGCCGGAGTTTGGGCATGACCGGCAGGAACGTATCGGACGATCTCGCAGCGATCGGGTGGATACAGCCAAGCTGAATTCTCCATCCATTGTTCAAACACTTTTCGATCGCGGTGGATGTGGTGGAGTTCCTTATTTCTGTAGAATAGGAACACTTCCGACGCGTGATGAGATGTCGCGGATACGGGAGAAGTGCTCAACATGGAATGCTCCAATAAACAGCCGTGCCAAAGATTCCGCACACGAACGAAACGAAGCCGATCGGGATAAGCATCATCTCACGGCTCCCATAAAAACGCCCACGAGAAGCATGCCCACGAGAATGCCGAGGCCAAAGCCGACCACGGCGCGGAGTACAATCCCGTCTCCGTTGGTCATTTCGCTGTGTCCTTTGGCTGGAGGGCGGCCTCCAAGGCGTGGAGCGCATCAAAAGCCTTTCGACTTATGTCGGTCCGACACCAGAGTTTAAACTCTATCAACGCCGCCTGCGCCTGTTGCCAAGTTTGTGCGAGGTCATCATCACGTACCGGGACAGCGCCACGCGACAGGCAGTCGAGATTGGCGCGGCATTCCCGGCAGCTCGCGAGTTCGGCTTTGAGGGCGGTCAGCTCGGTCACCTTGATAAGGGTATATGTACCGCGCCGTTCTTGTGGCTCAGTTTCAGAATGTGTCTCGCTCATAGCGGAATCCTTCCATTCGCCCAGCCGCTGAAGCTGTAGATGCAGAACAGGATGATGGAGATCGCGGCGGCGCTGTGGATCATCGCAGCACCACCGTTCCATCCATCCGCTTCTTGAACCTGCTGTCTCGGCTGCCTGGGAAGCGGCTCGGCTTCCTGATGCCGTTGTGCTTTGCGCGAACCCGGTAGTCCTTGGACTTCTGCGCCAGATCCTGCGCCGTCTTGACCTTGTGTGGCTCGACCAAGGCCGGAGCCATATTGCTCTCCCGGTTCTCGCCGCCATTGATAAGCGCCTGCGGGTGTTCGAGCTGCCACTTGTCGCCGGGCATGATCTTGCGGCCGGACAGGTAGCAGACGCCCTTGTACTTCTCGAAGACCCGCAGGCGGACGCGCGGAGGGGCTGGCGTATCCGGCGTCTTTCCGATCCACTCGGGGACTTCGCGAGTCATACTTCTTCCAATTCGTGCTGGTCGTGGAACGTGATGTTGTTCTCGGCTCCCCAAGCTGAGATGTATTCCATGACCTCGGACATTTCCCCGACAGACAGGTCTGACGAGGATCGACCACAAGGCACCATGCCGTGACGGTGGATCGCGGGGAGGTATTGCATCTCAATTCCCCGTTCATCCGCGTAGGCGTGCAGAAAAATCAGTTTCCACTGCTCCGTGTTGTAGCGCCGGCCGTCGATACGTCCCTGCACAGCCACGTCGGTTAGCATCGCCCAGAAGCGGGAATTCTGGTCCAGCGAGCGAGCAGGGCCTTTGAACTCGACGCGGCTGTTGGTCTTTGCCTTTCTAATCCACTCAATCGCCTGCTCACGGCGGGCTGCGCTGTCGAGCGTCAGGATTGCGCGGGTCATGCCGCTTCCTTCTCGCCATAGATGCTGTTCAGCTCTGACAGCTTCACAGCCATTTCCAGGAGGAACGCGGCGATCTCGGCTTCCAGATCGGCAATCCGCTTGTCGTCGCGGGGCACGCGCTTGATGAACAGGCGCATGTTTTCCGGCATGCGCGGGTCGTAGGATACGAAGTCGCACCACTGCCGGCCTGTGCAGGCCATCTGGAACTGCATCTGTGCGTCGTACTTTGACGGGACGGCCTGACCGAGCAGCGTCTCCAAATGCGTTGCCGTATTCGGACACTTGATCTCGGTCAGGCCGTCATCACCAACCAAACCGTCGGGGGAGCAGCCGGCTTGGTCGATCTTGGGGTGAGGTACGAACGCAACCTCCTTCACGTTCACCCCTTGGTAAAACTCGTAGGCAGCGCGAGCCTCGGGCTCGGTCTCAGTGCCGTGCTGCATCGCGGCGTTGGTGTAGCTCTCGGCCGGCGTACCCGTCAGGCGCTCCGCAATGAGCTGCGCCATGTAGTTCGCGCGGCTGGCGCCGTAGCCGGTCTTGGTTCGAGCAACCACGTCAGAGACGCGGGAGGCCGTCACCTTGCCGAGACGCAGGGCTTTCCATTCGTCAGAGCCTTGGATGATATCGCTCATTTCGCAGCCCTCTTCTTGTTGAGAGCGGCGATGGCGCGCGGGAAATCCTTGGTCGTGATGTCGGCGAAGCCTCCCACCTTAAAATAGCGGCAGAACGCTTCCTTGTCGGCGCCTACTTCATCGGCAAGAGCAACCAGCTCCTCGACCTGCTCCAGGGTGATCGCGTCGGCAGCGTCTGCATGCTTCCCGTCATCGTCATTCGACACAGCCAGCCCAAGCGCGGCCTTGAGCGTCATCCGCTGCAAGTAGGTTGATGTCGAACCGATCGCCTGAATGCTGTTCTTGTTGCCGCTGTCATCCCGGCCGGCGCAGAGCGTGTTTTCCTCGAAATGCCCGTCGCGGTGTGATACGATGCAGGTAACGGTCACCGGCTCGTTAGGGACCGACGTGGTGCGGTAGCGATAGGAAAGCCCATGCTTCGCCAAGATCGGGCTGACCACGCGGGCGATCTCGCCAAGGTCTTCGTAGCGATAGTTGGTCCGGCCCTTAGCCGAAGTGAAATCAACTTCCCGGTTCTTGGTGATATTCGGGATTTCAGCCTTCGCCGCCGCAATCGCATTGTCGAACGCCTTGCGGGCTTGGTTCTTTTCCCACCGCTCTTGGAGCGTCATCAGCTTCTCGACCATTTCGAGGCTGGCGCCGGATTCCACGGCGCGGTTGAGCATCTCCATGGGAGTGACAACGGCGAGCGCTCGCGGCTCGTCCTGCGGGATGATTGAAACCTTGTCGAGTGTCTGTGCCATCAGATCAGTACCCCAATCACAAAGCTGCCGATAAATGCGGCGGCAAGTCCGAAATAAAAATCACGCATTTGCTCATCTCCTCGTTCACGCAACGCAACTGTTCTTCGAATTCGTAGTCAGCGCGGATCTGGTCAATGACCTTGACGCGCTCTGCCGGCGGTAAGGGCCATAGGAGTTGCCATTGGGCGAGCAGGATGTCGGCGAGTTGCTGGCTGGACATCACGCCGGCTCCATCTGCAGGAGCGCCGCCGCCTTGAACTCGTCGGTCACATCACGGTCGCTGCCGATCTCGATGATGCTGGAGAGGCTGACCCGATCTCCGGTCATGAGGTTGCCCCACTCACCGCGGGCGAGGTCGCGAATGGTTTCCTCGCGGCCCATGTCCTTGAGGGAACGCTCGGCGACGTAGGGTTCGCGGGCGCCGCAGATAACGAGATAGAGATTCGACATCTTGCTTCTCCGGGGTATCGGGGTTCGTTAGGCGGTGCGCTCGGGTAAATCCCAGCTGTAGAGCGTGTATTCGCGCTCGCCCCATTTGCCGTTCTTCTTGCGGTAGACGACGATCGGCGTCACGGCGCTATAGTTGACGAGCAGACGAAGAATCTTCGCTTCCTCGCCCTTGCGGTCAGTAATGATCTGATCGGGCCTGAAGGGGGATGCTTCAATCTTCGCGTCGCGAAGCCGCTGCTGAAGGTCTCGTAGTTCGCTTTCGGCCGCCTCAACTAGTGTTTCGAGTTCTTCGACGGTCATTTGCTTGCTCCCGATCTGATGGGAGCATCTAGCCACATAACGTTAGGCCAGTCAATAGGGCTAGCCACAAAAAGTTAGCGCCCGGGCAAAGTATTTTGCTCGACCAACAGAATCATCGGGTTAGGGGAGGGGAACTAGCGGCGGATCGCCCGGATCATACGCATGGCGCTCTCGATCACTTCCGGCGGCTGACCCCTCAAAAGCTGGTTCGGGGACGGCTCGTCCGGGTGGTGGTAGAGGTCTTCGGCCTGCAGATTGCCGCCCAAAGCCTCTGCAATGGCCTCCAGCGTGTCTGTACTGACCGCTGTAGCGCGGCGTTCCCATCTGGAAACCGTCATGGCTGTGGTTTCCAGCCTCGCGGCGAGCTGTTCCTGGGTGAGCCCGCGGTGCTCGCGGTGCTCCGCCAAGAAGATTTTGCGCGGTTTTCTGGGGCCGATTTTTACTGGCATCGCTGGAAACACTACTAACGTATTGTGTTTACGTCACTATTCCCAAAACGTTAGAGGCTATTGACAACCGCTAACGTTATGTGGCTAGATGACGCCGCGATGAACACAAACCCACTCAAAGCCTGGCGCGATCGGCAGAACCCCAAAATCTCGCAAGAGAAGTTGGCGGAGATGCTCGGCGTCAAGGCCATGACCGTTTCCCGCTGGGAGCGGGGCGGTCATCTACCAAACAAGAAGCATTGGCCGGAGATCGAGAGGGCGACTGGCATCGCTCCCTCGGAATTGGTCAAGCATATATTGGTTAAGCAGGTGGAGACGCCGGAGCTTGCTCAATGACGCAGGCTCACCCCATTCCAGATGTGCATGCACGCGACGGCCTTCCCGTCGAGAACGTGACGTGCAGCACGGTTGCTCTGCTCGGCTCCCGTGAGGGAACAAATCAAATTCAACTGCGCGCCGGCATCGATCACCCAGCCGACGCAGCGCAGCACTCCATTCACTTTGCGGAACGCGCCGAATCCATCGACGTAAACGGGCGGAAGGCTCGCGGCCTGCAGCAAGAGTTCCTCGTCGCTCATGAATACCCCCGCAACAAACACATGGCGTCCCGGGGGCTACTCTATGTCGGAAACATGACAACGACAACGCGGAATCACGCTCTAGCTTCATCACGTTTTTTCGCACGCGATCAATGGTCAAAATTGAACAGCACAGCAACATGCATTGAGTTCGTCGGCGCACGGGCCGATGAAGCGGCGACCGTGGGCATCCTCCCCCACCTCCCGGCTGCGGTCGCCGCAATAAATTTCATCCACGTATTGGCGAGAGCATCATGAACATCTGGACCGATGAGATGGATTCCGCACTTAAGCAGGGTTACGAGGCTGGCAAGTCCGCCCGTTTGATCGGCGATGAGCTTGGCGTGACGCGCAATTCTGTTCTTGGTCGCACTTTCAGGCTCGGTCTCTGCAAGTCCTATGGTGACCGGCGCGCTCCAACTACGCGCAAGAGCGTGACGCTCGTTGATATCTTGTCGGAAAGGAAGATGCTGCCTGACCAGATGGCAGACCGCATTTCTGACCTGCGTGAGATGGGCGCGTCTTGGACGGAGATCGGCGCCGATTTGGGCGTGTCGATGGCGACTGCCAGGACCTATGCGAAGCGATTTGGTATCCTTGTTCCGGCGAAGATGATGCCGGTATTTTCTGAAGAGGACTACGCTTATATCATCAAGGCTTGGAACGAAAGCATTCCGCTTGAGGATATCGCCGACAAGCTCGGCCGCTCCTTTGGAGCCACTCGACAGAAAGTCCTCAAGCTGCAACGGCTGGGCCGTCTCGGCACGCGAGACCAAGCAAAGACGCGTCTGTTGAAGCGATACGGCGAAGCCGCGCTTGCTGTTGCGGCAACTCCAGCCGAAGCACTCAAGAAGCTGAGCGAGGCGAAGCAGATCGCCTTTGCTGCCGCTGTGAATGCATCTCGTGCCGCCAAGCGCAAGCGCTATGACTATGCCCTGACGGTCATGCGCGCCGACATTGCCGCTGGCAATGATCGTGATGCCGCGGTCTTCGCCTGTCGCGCTGAGGGCGTTACCCTTGAAGAGATCGCGGCGGAATTTGGGGTCACGCGAGAGCGTATCCGCCAGATTTGCAACACGCATGCTCAGACCATCGCAATTAAGGGTTTGATGTCATGACCCACTGGCGGACGAGCCGGGCGACTCCATGCGGGGGCGGTAGGCAGTCGCCCGGCTCTCCATACGACAGCAAATACGCACTGCCGCAACACTCAATCCTTTCCCCTGGCTCGTCGCTCGAACGCGGCGAGGTCTCGCAGGCGCTGATTAACGAGCGCGAGCTTCGCGCGTGCCTCGTCTTCCTTACGCTGCTCGGCTTGGCGGCGGTCATCCTCTTTATCGTCGGATGCGGATTTGACGCGTTCGTTGCGGAGTCGATTCAGGATTAGCGCGGCGTGAAAGCCGATCGTCTCGAAGGCCATCTTAAGTCCCCACAAAAACAAGGCGTTGCGTCATGGGTAAACAGTGCAGATCAAACGTTGTGAGGGCTCACAATTCTGATGTGAGCAACGAAAATGACTGATGCGGCGATGATGTTGAAAGAACTTTCACTGCCATGGGCGGCCGGTGAGCGGATGAAAAGCATTCTCGACAGAACATCGAGAGCGGCCCGGCTCAAATATTCCCGCACCTACGAGATTTGGTACGGGAGGGCTCGTCGCATTGAGCCTGAAGAGATCACGCAAATAGCAGAAGCCCTGCGGCTCAAAAATGAGAAAGCGGCGCGCAATGAACTCCACGACCTCAAGCTACGGCTCACCCGGCTCGAAGCGTCACTTTCTGCGGGGGATTCGGACTTCTATCGCCCGTCGATTGATCACGCTGGGGACATGGTGCGCCAGCTTGGCGGTAAAAATCGCACCGTGGCTGGAGGATGAATCGTGAGGAACAGCGCATCATCGGCATGGGATGATAACCGCACGGACACCCTGAAGGGCCTGTGGTCTTCCGGCCTCTCGGCTGCAGAGATTGCGGCATCGATGGGATTCACGCGCAATGCCGTCTTGGGGAAAGTCCATCGGCTCGGGATAGGCGGCCGGGCTTGCGACGGCAACAGAGCCTACAGCCGTCGGACGCCCGAACAAATCGAGGCGACCAAGCGCGACAAGGAGCAACGCAGGCGGGAGCGCCGCCGCGCCTTCAGGGCCACGATCGTAAAGTCCACCATCAACCTGGAAGCCCTTCGCTGCGTCGAGGTTGTGCCTCTGCACAAGAGCTTTGCCGACCTCGGCCGCAACGACTGCCGATGGGCATATGGCGACAATGCTCCGTACACGTTCTGCGGGAATCCACAGCGTGAAGGCCATAGCTATTGCGGGCCTCACTTCGCGCTAACGCTTAGACGCGGGTGGGGATCGTAACCACTGGCACGACCTCTGCAAGGGACTGAACCATGAAAACCATCTCCGCCCAGTACCACGAGACCTTGGCCGCCGCCCGCCGAGCCAAACCCCGCTCTGAGCGGAAGACAAAACTTGAAGCCAAGCTGGGGAATTTGCTGCTGAGGCAACTTCGTATCGAGGCGCCGAGAAAGCGCAAGGCATCATGATCGCCAAGCTCGCCTACCTGACCACACCCGCGCCCGGCCGTCACATGCTCAACATCCAGCTATTCGGATCGGATGAATTGCTGAGGATTGAGATCGCCAGGCATCACGTCGTGAACATCCTGGTCGATGGCGTCACGACAGTTCTCCGCGAAGATCAGTTTTTGAGCCGCGTTCCATCCACTCCAACAGAGAGCGTAGCATGAGCGAGCCTAGCATAGGACACAACAGCGAGGCTGAATCCGCTGTCACCAAATTCTCAAAAGACCAGCTACGATCCGTCATCGAGCGCATTGAGCGTCTGGAGGAAGAAAAGAAAACAATCTCCGACGACGTTCGCGATGTCTATGTCGAGGCCAAGGGCAACGGCTACGACGTGAAGGCGCTGCGCACGATCGTCCGAATGCGCAAGCAGGACGCCAATGAGCGCGCCGAGCAAGAGACAATTTTAGAGACTTATATGCATGCCATGGGGATGATATGAGAGCAGGCGGCGCCCAGAGACTTGCCGAGCAACTAGCGGATGTCGCGGCGTCTAACGCGCTGATGGCGTATGAAAACTGGCAAAGCGGGATGGAAAGCCCCATCGAGAGGCTTCTGTTTATCGGGATGTACTCGATCATCCCGATTCAAGAGGTCGAATTTATGCCGCTCATGAAGTGTGAGGCGACGAGCTCGGACAACATTCATTCGTTACAGGCAGCGCGCATTGCTGAGCATGGAACTCTGCGTATTCAGTTGCAGGAGCGTCTTTTAGACTGGCGGGCTGATTTTGTTCTTTCGTGCCCTTCGATAACCAAGAAAAAGGCCATCATCGAGTGCGACGGTCACGAGTTTCACGAACGGACCAAGGAGCAGGCTGCCCGCGATCGGTCGCGGGATAGGGCCGCTCAGGCAGCTGGCCACATGATGCTCAGATATACGGGCTCGGAAATTTATCGGGATCCGCTCGGATGTGCACGCGCTGCATTGAGATCATACGCCAAGTTCTTTGAGGATGAATGGTTTGAGGGTTTGGGGCTCGGTGATAAATGAAGCGGGCATGGATGCCGCTTTACGTCGGAGACTATCTTGGTGACACGGGGCACCTGAGTACTACTTTGCACGGCGCCTATTTGCTCTTGATGATGCACTATTGGCGCAAGGGCGAGCTCCCAGATGACGATAAGCAGCTTGCAGCCATTACCAAACTTCCCCTGCGGATATGGCAGGACAGCCGGGAGACGCTGCAGGCGTTTTTCTATGATGGCTGGAAGCACAGGCGGATTGATACCGAGCTCGCCAAGATGGAGAAGGTTTCGTTGCGACGGTCCGAGGCCGGCTACAAGGGTGGAATTCGCTCTGCAATGGGTCGTATGAGGTTGGAAGATGCGTCAGTTCGTCCAAGCAATAGGCAACCAATTGCCAAGCAATTGCATGACCAGTCAGCACCAAGCATTACAAGCAATTGCTCCGATTTTGCTCAAGCCGAGCTCGACCACTCACACTCACATAAGAATCTTACTTCTTCTTCTGTAGCTGTTGAAAGAGGGCTCTCCAACAAACCCGTTGTGAGTTCCGAGGCTATCGCTGCGTTATCGAGGAGGAAACATTGATCCGCGACCCCTCAGACGGCTCGGTGCAGGACAAGAGCGGATGGTGTTGCGGCACGCCTGAAAAGCCCTACTGCGACTGCAAGGCTGTGATCGACCCCACCACCTCCGGCCTCCAGACCGGCAGCAGCAAGCCTGAGAACCTCGCCAGGCTGGATAAATCGCGGGAGTGGATCAGGGATTATCGCGCTGGGAAATTCGAGCAGACGGACGGAGAGCGACAGTGAAGCAATACCACGGCGGCAACCGCGGCCTTCGGGTTGGTGAATTCATTTTGCCGCCTCGGGTGACCGGGAAAAACTGCACGTCCGATATAATCGCCAATCAGGTGCATCGGCGCGATCGGGTTTACATCACGCCGGACATGGCCGCGGCCTCCATGTATGCCTCTGTGCACGAGCGGCCGACCGTTTATGAGGTTATGCCGGTGGGAGATCTTGAGCCGGATCCAGACTGTTTCTGCCCCGGACTATCATCCGCCTGCTCGCGAGCAAAAATCGTCGCGGTCCACAAGGTGCCGGGCAAGGTCATCAAGAAAGCAAGGTCTGCTTTGCTTAACCATTAAGGAACCTAACATGCCCGAGGCCTCAATGAGAAATCCGCGCAAGATCGGCATTCCGGCGACGGTCAAGGGAAAGCCGAATCCGGCCTATCCGTCGATCGAGATCCATGGATCTCCGACACCTGAGCGGCTGCGGATGGCCGGCGGAAACTTCGCTCTCGGCGGGGAAGACCGAGGCATCAAGACCTATACCATGCGAGACAGCCCGTTGGACCGCGCCCATAAAAAGGGAATAATCACCGGCGCCGAGCATTCTGCGCTCCAGAAATACCGCCATCACTGGTATCATGCTGGCCAGGCCCCCACGATCAGCTCGCTTGATCTCGACCGGATATTCTCAGGAGGCGAAGGCGGCCCCGCAGGGATGCCCAAGAGCGAGGGGCAGGTATTCCATCGTCAGCGCTGGCGGGAGGCTCAGCAGTGCCTTGGAATGCGATCCAGCGCCGTTGTGGATCGGTTCGTGTGTCAGGAAGAGAACCTGGAGCTGTGCGGGAACCTGATCGGCTGGACGAACAAACCGCAGGCAATTGCGGGAGCGGCTGAACTGGTGAAGGATGCCGGATATCGGTTGGCAAAGCTGTGGGGGATCGGATGAGCGATATTGAGGTAAATGCCACCGAAACGGGCGTTCTGTTATCTATAGGGTCTGGACTAGTCATTTCGAATTCGAACTTGACGGCGACCTGCCTCGATTTTGGCCCGGTCAAGGTTTACCCCGATGGCCGAGTAGAGCGAACGAGCAAATTCACGACCGACGAAGAAGCAGCCAAGTCGTTCTGGAAGGCTGTTGAAATGTACATGCCGCTTGACAGTAAAACCAAATCACCCCCTTATGGGGCATGATCACGATTTGCGCCCGTGCCGGGAAAGGGAATTATATACTTGACAAAAGTGACCCCTCAGGGGCATGAATCTGCCCGACAGGGCGGCGACCAAGATACAGAAGTAAGCCCCGCCATGATTGAAGCGGGGTTGGATGCGTTTGAAGAGCTGGCGCGGGGCGAGTGGCCCGGCGCTGTTGCCGATCAAGAGCGGCTTATCGCTGCTATTTATCGCGCAATGTTACGTACTGCTGGTCAGGGAAAAAATCGGTCATGATTCTTTTGGCGAGGGCGCGACTGCGATCTGCCATGGCCCTGATTTCCTCTTCCTTGAGAAGGAGCGTTCGTGACTTTGCTCTGGTTGGGTCTGTAAGGCTCGTGGCCAACCAGAGTTGACCGTCGTTATCTTCGCAATAGGAGCCGTGCACTAGGTCAACACGATACTTGTTGATCTCTTTGGCTTCCGTGAAAATCTCCAAGTACTTATCTTTGTTTGGATCGCGCAAGTTGGCCAGGTATCGTTCGATGGCTGTCATCCGATTTACGAATGACTGAATTGATCCGAGTAAATCTGATGTGGCCGTTTCGTCTTTGTGGCCGAGGATTTGGGCATATATCTTCCACAGGCACAGTTCCATTCCCGAATATGATCCAATGAAGTATCCTATTGCTTCGCAAATTTTCGGGTAAGGGCTGAGATTGGATGTGACGGTATCAAAGGACGGTCTGGTCATGGCGAAATCCGACGATCTGGAGAAGACTAGACGATTGATGGGAGCGCTCGTGCGTATGAAGCCAAAGCCGCACGAGGAAATGAAGGTTGGGAAGAAAAAGAAACAGGCCGCCTCGAAGCAGAAAAAGAGAAAATCTTGAATCTTTTTCTTCGCGAATCACTTACAGAAAAACGGCGGGCCGGGGTTGAGCCGGACACCGCCGTAAAACTTACGGGTTACTTAGAACCCTTGGGTTTTTTAACGGTTTCGACGACATGAGTGCTGGGTTTCCCCTGCGCCGTCTTGACCGTGGTGAAGCGCCCATTGATAGCGCTACGACCGATACGTGCCATTCTAAACACCTCCTTTCCGGGCCGCAGCCCTTGCCAATAGCTGGACACGCGGAGGTGTGGCGTCGCGAATCGGACACGCGGGTTGAATCGATCAGAAAAGCACAACTAACGCGAGTCTTTTTGGCGCCGTTTCCACGCCAAAAACCTCCGTTTAGCCTGCTTGGGGTGGCTGATCTTAGTTAGTTGGCCGGTACGTCAGGCGCTTACCCTCGATACCCTTGAGAGCATTTGCCGTCCGTTCCCCATCGGTAACGCCAAGGGATGAGCGGTTATTGTAGCGGAAATCAAACTCCGCCAGATAGCGCTTCAAATGCGCTTCGCTGACGTGGTGATAAACGCCATTGATGCCACGCTTGAGAACCGAGAAGTAGCCCTCGACGGTGTTTGAATGGGCATCGCCACGAACGTACTCGCCAATGCCGTGATCGACCATTGCGTGGCGTTCGAACTCTTTGCCGACGCCCATATAGCCGCCTGCGGTATCAGTCATTAGCGTCGATTTGCGGCTGACGTGAGCGGTCAGGATAGGCCGCAGCGTCTTGCCGCTGATGTTTGCAATGTGATGTGAGCGGGCTTTGCCTTCGCGTTCAACCAGTGTGTGGACAATCTGCTTGCCCATGCCGCCAATCTTCTTGCTGTCGCGTTTGTTGCGATGCTTGTTGGCTTCTTTGCCACCAACATACGTTGTATCGGCCTCGACGATCTTGCCAGAGCCGCCCAGAGCTCCGGGATTGAGATCGGCCATAGCTTCCCGAAGCCGGTGCATCATGAACCAAGCGGTCTTGTACGTGACGCCAATGGTGCGGTGGATCTGATGCGCGCTGATACCCTTCTTGCTTGAATTGAGCAGGTGAGCAGCTAGCCACCACTTGGTCAAAGGGACCTTGGAGCGCTCGAACACCGTGCCAACCGTGACCGTGAACTGGCCTTTGCAATCGTTGCAATAGTACAGGCCGGGACGATGTGACTGCTTCTTACCTTCGACCTTGGCAATCTTCTCCTGATCGGAGTTGCCGCAGTGAGGGCAAAAGGGACCATCGGGCCAACGCAGAGCCTCAAGGGCTTCGCGGGCCTTGTCTTCGTCTTGGAACATTTGGGCTTTGAACGTCATGATCTTGGTCCCCAATGTCCGTGTTATCGGCCATCAGGTCACTTTTGTCAAGTATATAATTCCCCCGGGAAACTGGCTGCGGGCTTTTTCGTGAGGTCAACGAGGAAAGGTTGAAACTATGCACCCGACAGAAGAGCGTGATGATGGAGCCGCGGCCGCCACGATGGAAATGCCGCGCTATGTGAGCCACAAGAAGGTTTGGGCGCTGGAGATCAAGGATGTCACCGATTTCCGGCTGCACTTCAAGGAAGAAGGCTACGCCTCCATTCCGAGGGATGAGGCCATGTTTTCTCGCTATACGCCAGTGCCGGGCGACTTCTACGTGGTCTACGCAGACGGCTACAAGTCATTCAGTCCGCGCAAGGCCTTCCTCGAAGGATATAGACCGGCTGAGCGAGGCGATTAGTCTCAATGCCCTGCTCAACCTGCCACGGAACAAACTGGGTATGTGAAACCCATCCCGACAAGCCATCAAGAACGCATTGGGAAAGATCATCGTCCGGCTGGACAGGATCGAAGGCAAGTAACGTGCTGCTGACAACAAACCAGTTGTGGGTTCTGCTGTTCGCCTTACAGGCCATCCTGTGGCTTGGAGCGGCCGGTGTGTTTGGGTAGGGATCGAAGGCAAACCTTGAAATCAATCAAGATCAATCACAATGGCACACGGCGGTAAGAGGGAAGGCGCTGGACGCAAGCCCGGGGCCATTACGAAGCGCACCCGTGAGGTGGCAGAGCGTGCCCTTACGGAAGGCAAGTCTCCGCTGGAGATCATGCTGGACAACATGAGGCACTTTCAACAGGTGGCGCTTGATGCTGAGGCTGTGATCGAGGGGATGAATGAAGGCCAGGTTGCCTCCCTTGGCCAGTCTCATGAAGAGCAATTCAAGGCGCTGTTGGCGAAGGTCAAGCAGGCCGCCGGTTTGCGCGTGATGGCTCATGAATGCGCTCGGGATGCGGCCGGATACATGCATGCCAAGCTCAGTGCGGTCACCTTGGCTGGTGATCCTGAGAACCCGATCACCTTCGCTGACCTATCCGACACGGAAGCCGCAAGACGGATAGCATTTACGCTGGCTAAGGCTGTTCAGCCGGAGACGAAGCACTAGCAGCCGTCGCACTTTACATAAATGCTGGTCATCTCGCGCTTCCTGATTTGAAGCGCAAATCCTATCACAACGCGCGATTCAGCGCACGCAATATCAGCCGCCTCCGGGCGGTTTTGTCGTTTGGAGGTCACCATGAGCTTCTTGAATCCAGACCAAAAACCCGCCGATCTGACCTTGCGCCAGTGGTGCCTCGTGCTCGCGGCTGACAAGATCCCGCATGAGAACGCGGATGATGTTGTCAAAGCCGCCCGGACCTTTGAAGCCTACCTGATCGAGAAGCCGGGGGCATAACATGGCAACCTGTCAGGTTTGGGAATACTACGCCTCCGGCAACAACCGGAACCAGGTGGCGAAGCTTCCCGGCAAAGCGCCGCAGAATGTCACGATTAGTTCGACGCATGCGGAGACCGCCAGCGCGCTCGATAATGCAACGATCGGCGTTCGTCTTCTGACCGATACCGACTGCTGGTTCAAGCTCTACAAGTCCGGCGCTGCCAGCCCCATGGGGGACGTTGCCACGGCCGCCAACGGTATCAAGCTTCTCGCCAGTTCGCCTGAGTATTTCGACGTGCCGCTGGCGGCCGGCGTCTCAATCTCGATCATCACCGCGTAAGGGGCATTCCGCCCACCTCCACCAGCAATAGCAACAAGCACGCATAGGAGATTACAATGCCAGAAGTACTTCATTCGCTCTACGGTCGAAAGCTCGGACTCAGCGCGGGCGGCCGGCTCCTTCTCGATCCCGCTGGCCGTGGAGGTGGTGCTGCCGGCATCCTTCTGCCGAATACCAATGCTGGTCCGTCCACCGCGCTTACTACGTTCACGGCGCAGCGGGCCTTCGATACCTATACGACTATCCCGGCGAATACGCTGGAAGTCGGCTCGGTCATCCGAATCCGTTATCAGGGCATTCAGACTGCCGTTAACGGCACGGATACCAGCCAGTTCATCTTGAATATCGGCAGCACTCTTGCGGCCTCAACGCTGGCTGTTACCAGCGGCACGGCGTTGACCACTTCGACCGCGGCGGCGGGCATCGTCAACGAAATTTTCCACGGCGAATACGAGCTACAGGTCCGCACTGTCGGCTCATCTGGAACGATGGTCGGCGTCGGCATCTTTAAGAAGGTTCCGAACGTCGAGGCGACGTATGCCGCCGTTGACGATATCCTGGCGTCGACCACCATCGATACCACAATCGACCAGATCGTCTGCGTGGGCTGCGTCTATGGCGCATCTTCCGCCTCGAACTCCTGCCGCCTCGACTTCTTCCGGGTGATTGTGCATTAAACGGAGGTTAATATGCGGGCATTTGTCTCGATCGGTCTGATTGATGATGCTGGCGGAGTTCCGGTTGTCCCAGTTTGGGGACGGTTTTGGGACGGCGCCAGCAATTTGTTTTCCTTCACTCGGTCCATCCCGCTTGGTGTGACCGATGTAGAAGACGACATTAGGAAGGCCATCATCGACGATCTGGTTTCGTATCTCAGCGGCTTTGGCCTTACGAGATCCGACGTAGTATTCATAAGCTAATTGCTTGGCCCTCACGCTCCTTGAGGAAATCACCCAGAAGCTTGGGGGCCTATCGCCTGAAGACAAGAAGGCCGTTGTAGCGGACGCGGTTGCCGCAACGGCCAAGTACAAGTGGATTCCATCACCGGGACCTCAAACGCAGGCGTACTTCAGTCTGGCGGATTGCCTGCTCTACGGCGGGGAGCCTGGAGGGGGGAAAAGCCAACTTCTTCTTGGGCTTGCGTTCAACTGCCACCAGCGTTCGCTCATCATGCGCCGGCAGTATGGCGACCTTGATCGGCTGATAGAAGACGCGCTGAAGATCCACGGAAGCAGGGATGGTTTCAACGGCTCCCCGCCGCCACGGCTACGTATTGACGACGAGAAGGTTATCAACTTCCGCGCCGCCCAGCGGATAGGAGACGAGCAGGGCACGATGGGGCAAGGCCGGGACCTTCTCGGCCTGGACGAGGCGACGCACTTCGCGGAATCTCAGGTCCGGTTCCTGATGGGCTGGGTTCGGTCGGAGGACCCCAACCAGCGCTGCCGTACCGTTCTGGCGACCAATCCGCCGCTCACCGCCGAAGGGCTGTGGGTGATCAAGATGTTTGCGCCCTGGCTGGATCCTAACTATCCGAATCCTGCCAAGCCCGGCGAGCTCCGGTGGGTAGTTTCAGACGAGGATGGTCTAGACGAGTGGGTCAACGGGCCCGACGATGTTCGGATCGTCAACGGCAAGGTTATCCGTCCGACCTCACGGACTTACATTCCGTCCTCGGTCAAGGATAACCCGTACTACGCGGCGAGCGATTACGAACGGCAGCTCGATGCACTGCCGGAGCCCTATCGCTCCTTGCTGATGGGCGGCTTCAAGACTGCGTTCAAGGACGCGGACTTTCAGGTTATCCCGACAGCTTGGATTACTGCGGCTCAGGAGCGATGGAAGCCGGACGGCTACAAAGAATACGCCATGACGGCGATGGCCTACGATCCGGCGGACGGCGGACGGGACTCGGCCGAACTGTGCTGGCGCTACGGCGGCTGGTACGCGCCGTTTGTTTCGGAAAAGGGCAGTACGACCTCGGATCCTGCGTTTGCGTTCGCCAACATCATGGCAAAGCGGCAGGACAATGCCCCTGTCGTAGTTGACGTCGGCGGCGGCTACGGCGGCAAGATCACACTTCGCCTGGACGACAACAAGATACCGTTCAAGAAATTCAACGGAGCCGGAAGGTCTGGCGAGCGCTCAAGGGGCAGCAATATCCCTTATGCCAACGAACGGGCGGCGGCCTACTTCAAGTTCCGCGATGAGTTGGACCCGGGTCAGGTTGGCGGCTCGGTCATCGCATTACCGCCTGACCCGGAGCTGAAGGCCGATCTCGCTGCGGTTTGTTACGATGCCCATGCGCTGCAGGTGCGCGGCGTCTATCAGATCGAGAGCAAGGAAGACATCCGCAAGCGCCTTGGCCGATCGACGGGCAAGGGAGATTCCGCCGTGATGTGCTTGAGTGGAGGAGAGGCTGCGATAAAGCGGGCCAAGAACAGGTCCACTCCATTGCAGACCAGATCTAATGTTGGATATTCGCACATGAAGAGGCGCTGATGGGTAACCCGTTCTCCAGTCCGACCGTTGTTCAACAGGCGGCCCCGACTCCCAAGCCGCCGGCCACAATGCCTGACGTAGATTCCGAGGGTGTGAGAGAGGCCCGCCGCAAGGCGCAGCTCGACATCATGGGCCGGGCCGGCCGGCAATCAACTATCCTGACCGCGCCGAAGGACCGTCTCGCAGACTATACCTCAAGAGCGCTGGGCGCCGGCTGATGGCGGTTTCCAAGTCCCGCGTCAAGGATTTGATCGCGCAGGGCGATAAGCTGTTTTCGAAGAAGCGGCCGTTTGACTCGCTGTGTCAGACTTTTGCCGAGAACTTCTTCCCGATCCGGGCCGACTTCACGACGCAACGCTCTTTGGGTGACGAGTTTGCCTCCAACCTGATGACGGGCCGGCCGGTGCTGGCGCATCGCGACCTCGGCAACGCGCTGTCATCCATGCTGCGGCCCCGGGGAACGTCGTGGTTCCATGCCCGGACAGGGGATGAGGACATCAACAACGACGCGTCGTCAAAGCAGTGGCTGGACGCCAAGTCCGATGTGATGCGCCGTGCGATGTACGACCAGCACTCGGGGTTCGTCCGCGCGACCAAGCAGGGCGACAACGACTTCGTGGCGTTCGGCCAGACCGTGATCTCGGTCGACCCGAACAGGTATCTTGACGGCATCCTCTATCGGAACTGGCACCTCAAGGACGTGGCCTGGTGCGAGAATGCGGAGCTGATCATCGATCTCGTCCATCGGAACTGGCAGCTCGAAGCCCGCTCCCTGGTAAAACTGTTTCCGGACAAGGTAGCGGCCGCCGTTCGCAAGATGGTCCGCGACGAGCCTTATCGTGAAATCAAGTGCCGGCACATCATCATTCCGGAGGATGAATACGATCTCTCGGTCGAGAAGAAGGGCAGTCGGAACCGTCTCCCGTTCACCTCGATCTATATCGATTGTGAAAACGACACGATCCTCGAAGAGGTGCCGGCCAAGCGCTCGAACTACGTGATACCCCGCTGGGTGACGGTTTCCGGGTCTCAGTATGCCTATTCGCCCGCCACGGTGGTTTCCCTGCCGGACGCGCGGCTGCTCCAGCAGATGACGCTGACGCTGCTGGAGGCCGGGCAGAAGGCGGTTGACCCGCCGCTGAAAGCCACCGCGGAAGCCATTCAGGGTGGCGTCAACACGTTTGCCGGCGGCATTACCTGGGTGGATGCCGAGTACGACGAGAAGATGGGCGCGGCTCTGGAGCGGCTTATGGACCGCCCCGGCGAGCTGAACTGGGGCGACGCACGGGAAGAGAAGATCGAGCGCATGATCTCGGAGGCGTTCTTCCTCAACGTGATCAACCTCCCCGAGGCGCAAGGCGGTGACAAGATGACCGCCTACGAGACACAGGAGCGCGTCAAGGAATACATCCGCCGCGCGTTGCCGCTGTTCGAGCCGATGGAAGTCGAGTACAATGGCGGGCTGTGCGAGCAGACATGGAACGTCGCCATGGATCTCGGCATGTTCGGCTCGTTCGAGGACATGCCGGACGCGCTCCGCGGCCACGAGATCAACTGGCAGTTCGAGAGCCCGCTGCAGGAAGCCAACAGCCGGGCCAAGTCGCTCGCGTTCCGGGAGACCGCAGAATTGATGGCGATTGCCGCTCAGATGGATCCAGGAACAAGGTTCGATGTCGATATCGACAAGGCCTTCCGTCAGGCGCTGGGTGGAGTCGCCCCGGCCGATTGGGAAGTTCCGAAAGAGATTGCCGACAACGCCAAGGCGCAGCAGGCGCAGATTGACCGCGCGGCACAGGCGGCTCAGGCCATGTCGATGGGTGCCGACGTGGCAACGAAGGTTGGTGGCGCGGTGCAGACCATGGGCGATGCGGCGCAGTCCGTGCAGGCAGCGCAGGGAGTTGCGGCGTGAGCCATCTGAATCTTATCCGGCAGTTCAACTCGCCGAAATTCAGGTACGATACTCAGGCTGTGGTAGCGGCACTCGCCGATGCTGAACGACGGTCGTCAGCGCTGGCGTTGCTCGGTGAGATAATCAACCAAATGCAGGCCGAGCTCGACCGGGGCTCTGCGGCGCTTGAAGCCGCGCAGCAGCAGAACACAAAGCGGTTTGCGACCGTGGAATCGTTCCGGGCGCGGATCGCTGGCGGTGAAGTTGAGGTTGAGGCGCCATTGGCCCGGATGCTTGCCATCATCGAGACCGTGCAGGCGGAGCATGAGGAACTGAAGCGCAGCGAGGAAAGCGCGCGGGAATTCCTCGAAGGTTTGCGGGCTGCGCATAAGGCGGCTGAAGTTTGAAAAAACCAACCGTCCAACCATGGCACCCTGCGCCCTACGAAGACCCAGACGTCTACGCCATCAAAGCCCTGCAAGCCGGTGTAGCCAGTGCAGACCAGCAGAAGCGAGCGCTGGGCTGGATCGTCAACACGCTGTGCGGAACTTACGACCAGCCTTATCGCCCGGGTGAGGGCGGCGACCGCGATACGGTGTTCGCCTGCGCCAAGATGCACGTGGGCCAGCAGATCGTGAAAATGACGAAAATCATTCTGAAATAACCACATGGTGTCTAATGACTGCTAAGCGGTACTTTACTGACCACGTTCACTATTTCAATTACCAGACCGGCCGGCCGCGTTTTCACTTTGATGAGAACGCCGCCGGCGCTGGAGCCGGTGCGGACGCTGGGGCTGACAAGGATAAGGGCGCCGATGCCGGCGCTGACAAAGGCGCGGACGATAAGGGAACCATTCTCGACGGTGCCGACAAGGGCGGCGCTGACGACAAGGGCTCGGCCGATAAAGGCGCAGACAAGGGCGACGGCAAGGCCGAACCCGACTGGCGCTCCCGCATGGCCGGCGATGATGCCGCCTTCCTGAAGCGCCTCGCCCGCTTCCCGGATGAGGCGACCTTCGCCAAGTCGTTCCGCTCGCTGGAACAGAAACTCTCGTCCGGCGAGTACAAGAAACCGCTGGCCGAGAATGCGACGGACGAAGAGAAGGCGACATGGCGCAAGGAAAACGGCCTGCCCGACAAGGCAGAGGGCTACGTCGAGAAGCTGGCGTTGCCGAACGGCCTTGTCATCGGCGAGGCCGAAAAGCCGATCGTGGCCGAGCTCGCCGCAGTGGCCCACGAAAGCAACCTCGATCCGAAGGCCTTCAACGGCCTTGTGTCGAAATACTACGAGATCCAGGACAAGCAGCGTCAGGCTCAGGAAGACGCCGACGTGGCCTTCAAGCTCGAATCCGAAGACGCGCTGCGCAAGGACTGGCAGGGCCCGGACTTCCGCCGCAACCTGACCGCGGTGAGCAACCTGATGGCGACATGGCCGGAAGGTCTGGCTGCCTCTGTGCTGGCCGGCCGCGACCCGAACGGCCGCAAGCTCGGCGACAACCCGGCGTTCATCCGCCAGCTCGCGGCGCTTGCGATCGAACTCAACCCGGCCGCAACGCTCGTTCCCGCCGGCACGACCGACCCGGGCAAGAACGTGCAGGCGCGACTGGAGGAAATCCGGACGCTGCGGCGGAACGATCCTTCGGCTTATGAGGCCGACAAGAAGATGCAGGCCGAAGAGCTTGAACTGATCGATGCCAATCTGAAAATGGAAAAGCGCGGCACTCGCGCTGCCTGATGGATCATTATCACGTCATCCCGCTCAACGATTTGCGCGAGCACAGTAGCGACAGCGACAAGCCATGCTGGTGCAGGCCGCACGAAGAGGATGGCGTAATCGTCCACAATAGTATGGACGGTCGAGAGCAATTTGAGACCGGCGAAAGGAAGCCGTCATAACCAATCAGCTCCAGCGTCGGAGCCGGGACAACCCGCAAGGCCCCCGATAGAGACGCGCACGCGCCAAAGGAAAGCCCCGTTTCAACCGAGCCCGGCGCCGCAAGGCCAACCCGGACACGGAACGCATTCGGACAACCTGGACAGAGGCACTCCCAAAACGAAAGGAAATTCTGAAAGGGACAATCCATGTCCATTGAAGCAGCTCAGGTCCAGTATCGACAGGCGTTCATCGACCAGTTCGAGGGCCGGGCCTCCATCTTCCGCACCATGGCGACCAAGGAAACCGTTCTCAAGGGCAATACCGCGACCTTCCTGGTCGCCGGCTCCGGAACGGATACCGCGGTCACCCGCGGCACCAACGGCCAGATCCCCTACGGCAACCCGACCAACACGCAGGTTTCTGCGACGCTGGTCGAGAAGCACGCGCCGTATGAACTGACCGGGTTCAACGTGTTCGCCTCGCAGGGCGATCAGAAGGCCATCATGCGCAAGGCCTCGATGAGCGTCATCAACCGCGACATCGATCTCGTGTGCCTGGCGGAACTGGCCAATGCGACCATCGATACCGGCGCCTACGCAACGGCGTCCGTCGCGATGGTGGAAAAGGCCAAGGCCTACCTCGGCAACAACGATATCCCCGTCGAGGAAGAGGACAACATGTTCGCGGTTGTGTCGGCAGGCTTCATGGCCTACCTGCGCCAGACCACGGAATTCGCATCCTCCGACTATGTGGATGTCAAGCCGATGGTCGGCCCGACCCGCAAGATGCTGCGCTGGGCCGGCGTCAACTGGGCGCAGTCCGCCCGGGTAACCGGCGTCGGCACGGCTACCGAGCTTTGCTACATGTTCCACCGTGATGCCTTCGGCTACGCGGTGAACATCGGCGAGGACTCGATTCACATCGGGTACGACGAGAAGCAGGATATTTCGTGGTCGCGCGCCACGATTTTCCACGGCCCGAAGATCCTCCAGAACACCGGCATCGTTCAATTGAAACATGACGGTTCTGCGTTCAACCTGTCGTAAGGAGAACTGACACATGGCTTACGTTGCTGACAATCTTTGGCTTGGCATCAACCCTGTTGGTGCGCAGGCTTACCCCCGCGTGTTTTACTACTACGACGCGGCGGCCGAGAGCGATGCCACCCTCGTTGGCGCGTCGTTCTTCTCTGACGGCGCCTCCAAGGGCATGCGCAAGGGCGACCTTCTCCTGGTCGTTCAGGTTGCCACCCCGAAGGGCAAGCAATACCAAGTCCTGTCCACGTCCGGCGCTGCCGCGACCGTGCAGGCCATGGCCGCGATCACCTAACGACTGCAGGCCGGCGGTAATCGTGCCGCCGGCCCCTTCTCTCCAAAGGCAACCCATGACCGAAACTCCCATTCCGAAATTCAAGTCCAACGACTTCGGCGTCGCGTCGTTCAAGCGCAACGAATGGCATCTGACGCTGACCGAGGCCCACACCATGGAGCACGTCTCCAATCCGAGGCTGTGGGGCGACATCCTCGGCCGGGTGACGCGCGGCGACGTGGTGGAAGCGTTCAAGCCCGACAGCGGCGAGTGGGCGCGGTTCATCGTGACCGAGGCCGGCCCCGGCTTCATCAAGATCGGCAAGACCGAATCCTTCACCCCGGAAACCGTGGTCGAGCCCGACGACACCGGCCTTGAAACCAAGTGGAACGTCGGCAAGCGCGCGTTCGACGTGATCCGCTCGGCCGACAAGTTCGTGATGAAGGGCGGCTTCCAGACCAAGGCCAGCGCGGTCGAGTGGATGGCCGATCATCAGAAGAAGGTCGCGGCGTAAATGTCGTATAGCGGCGGGAAAATCGGGGTCTACAATGGTGCCCTTCTTATTCTCGGAGAGCGGAAGCTATCTTCTCTGTCTGAAGCCAGGGAGCCCCGCCGCGCGCTGGATGATGCTTACGACAGCGCGCTCGAATACGGCCTGAGCCGGGGCTTCTGGAACTTCGCCATGCGTGCGATCCAGGCTGACAGTTCGGCCAGCGTCACCCCGACATTCGGCTTTACCTACGCCTTCACCAAGCCTTCCGACTTCGTGCGGCTGTACAATTTCGGATCGACTGAGACATTCGATCCGCCCCTGATGGCCGTGGTCGACGAGCCGAATTACTGGTACGCCAACTGTGACCCGCTCTATGTGAAATACGTCTCCAACGACAGTGCCTATGGTGGCGATCTCTCGATCTGGTCGGAGGCCTACGCCGACTACATCATGAACCGGCTGGCGGTGAAAACCTGCAAGCGGATCACCGGCAAGGCGCCGGATGCGGACATGTTCGCGGTCGAAAAGCGAGCGCTCGCCGTCGCCCGCTCGGAAGATGCGATGGACGAGCCGCCCGGCTTCCCGCCAAGAGGTTCGTGGGTCAATTCGCGGCGCGGCTCATTTTCTGATCGAAGCCTGATCCGATAGATGGGCAAAACCAACGCGGCACTGCTCAGCTTCAACCGCGGTGAATGTTCACGCTATGCCCTGGCGCGCGTCGATGTGGAGCGGATGCGCCTGTCGGCGGAAGAACAGGTCAACTGGCAACCATGGGTTCTCGGCCCGATGATGCTGCGGCCGGGCCTGCAATATATCGGCGGCATCAACGATGATCTGACCTGTCGGCTGTTGCCGTTCATTTTCTCGAACAGCGATGTTGCGCTGCTTGAATTGACGGATTCGGTTCTCCGGGTCTGGACGGTGACCGATACCGCTGAAACGCTCGTGACCCGGCCCTCTGTTTCTACCGTGGTCACCAATGGAAACTTCTCCAGTTCCACGGGCTGGACGCTGACCGCAACCGGCTCCGGATCGATCGCGAGCATCACTGCAGGCTCGCTGGTTCTGCAAATGCCGGTAGCTGGCGGCGTGGCGCGGGCCCAAAGAACGGTTACCGTGTCCGCTCCGGATCAGAACGTTCGGCACGCCTTTCGTATCGAAGTCACTTCAGGGCCGGTTTTGTTCAAGGCCGGGACGACCGCGGGAGGCGGGGAATACATCGCGCAAAGCACGCTGGAAACCGGGACGCATTCGCTATCATTTGTTCCAACAGGCGCCACCGTTCATATCCAGCTCGAAACCATCACCGCGCAGGTCAAGACGGTTGACTCGATCGCGATCGAAGCTGCCGGCGCAATGGAGCTGGCCACGAGCTGGGACGCGGCCGACCTGCCGTACCTTCGCTTTACGCAATCCGGCGATATCGTCTACGTTGCGTGTCAGGGGCAGCGACAGCGACAAATCGAGCGGCGCGGCACCTACTCATGGTCCGTGGTGCTGTACAAGGCCAACAACGGCCCGTTCCAGGCGCCCAACGCGACCGATATCACGATCGCGTCTTCGGCCCTGAACGGCAACGCGACCCTTACCGCAAGCCGGCCGCTTTTCTCGGCGGATCACGTCGGCTGCTTGTTCAAGATAGTCTCCAGCGGGCAGATCACGAACGATGCGATTGCCGGAGACCCACTGTACGGATCAGCCATCCGGGTAACCGGCGTCGGCGATGCCAGGATTTTCAATTACGCGATTTCCGGAACGTGGACGGGAACGCTCACCATGCAGCGGTCGCTGGTTTCGGAATCGTCAGGCTTTGTCGATATTGCAACGTTCTCCGGGAATGCTTCCGATATCAGTAATGACCATCTGGATAATTCCATCGTCTGGTATCGCATCGGGTTCAATTCCGGCGGGCATTCGAGCGGAACCGCAAATATTTCGCTGACCTATACGGGCGGCGGCGGCACCGGAATCAGCCGGGTCTACAGCTACACGTCGCCAACGGCGGTGGATGTTGAGATCCTGACCCCTTTCACGGGCATAACGGCGACCGTAAACTGGAGCGAGGGCGACTGGTCGGATGTCGTTGGCTGGCCGTCTTCTCTCGCCTTTCACGATGGCCGGATGTGGTTCGGAGGCCGCGACAAGATTTGGGGATCGGTTTCCGACAACTACACCAGCTTCGACGACAGCGTGGAGGGCGATTCCGGGCCGATCAATCGCTCGGTCGGGTTCGGCCCCGTCGATACCATCAACTGGCTGCTCCCTCTTGGAAGGCTGATTGTCGGCCGGCAGGGTGCGGAGACTTCGGTTCGCTCGGGCAGCTTTGACGAGCCGCTGACGCCGACGAACTTTACGCTGAAGGATTGTTCGACGCAGGGCTCTGCCGCGGTCGGCGCGGTCAAGATCGATACCCGCGGCGTATTCGTGCAGCAGTCCAACCGTCGCGTCTTTGAACTTTCGTTTTCGTCCGAAGGGCAGGATTATAACGCCCACGACCTGACGCGACTCAATCCCGATATCGGGGAAGAGGGTTTTGTCGATCTGGCCGTGCAGCGACAGCCCGATACCCAACTGCATTTCATCCGGGGTGACGGGCAGGTGGCGGCGCTTTTGCATGATGCGGAAGATCAGGTGGAATCCTGGTGGCGGGTCGATACGCCCGGCGCTGATGGTGTGGTCGAATCCGTCGCTGTCCTGCCGGGCCAACTGGAAAACCGGGTCTATTACTCGGTCAAGCGCACCATTGGCGGTTCGACAAAGCGGTTTCTGGAAAAGCTGACGCGGCGCGACCAGTCTTATGGATTGCCAGAAGCAAGGCTGGCCGATTGCCATATCTACTACTCCGGGGTTGCGGCCACCACGATTCCCGGTCTTTTGCATCTTGAAGGTGAGGAAGTCGTGGTCTGGGGCTGGAATACGGAAACACCGTTCACGGCGACGCTGCCGGATGGATCGATCGCCACGACGGGGCGGGATTTTGGAACGTTCACCGTGTCAGGCGGGCAGGTCGTCGGCTTAAGCGATGCTGTGACGGACGCCGTGGTCGGGCTCGGTTATGAAGCCACGTTCAAATCGTCAAAGCTCGCCTATGCGGCGCAGATGGGAACGGCGCTGAACCAGGAGAAAAAGGTTGACCGGATCGGGCTGATCCTCGCCAACACCCACGCACAGGGCCTCGAATACGGGCAGTCGTTTGCGCTCATGGATCCGCTTCCGATGGTGGAAGACGGTGCTGACGTGGATCAAAACACGGTCTGGGCCGAGTTCGATGAGCCCATGATGACGCTTCCCGGCGACTGGGGAACCGATGCGCGGCTATGCTTGCGGGCGACCGCACCGCGTCCGTGCATGGTGCTGGCGGCGGTGGTCGGTGTCACAACCAACGAGTGAGAAAATCGTCATCCGGCCGGCCACCCGCGCCGATATCGACGCCATGATCGACGAGAAGCTGCCGTGGCGAGTCCGGGCGTGGGCGGTTGAGAAGGGCGATGAACTGCTCGGGATAGGTGGTTTCGCCTACCAGCCAAACGACACGATCGCGGCCTTTGTGCTGAAGAAGCCGGGCGCCGAGAAATACGCCGTTTCGCTGCACCGCGCCGGGCTGATGGCGATGCGCGAGGCTAAGCGACTGGGATACCGCCGGATTGTCGCCCTGGCCGAACAGACGAACGAAGCCGCCGAGCGCTGGCTTATCAGATTGGGATTTAAGCTGGTCATGGTCGATCGCGAGAAGGCGTGGGTTTGGGAGGCGTCTAACTGATGTGGGCCGCCTATCGCCATTTCCTAGGGCATGTTGCCGTACATGATCCCGTGACGATGACGGTCGCAACCGTGGCCGGCGGGGCGTTGTCGGCCGCCGGAACGCTCATGGGCGGGAGTGCTGCGGCCGATGCCGGTCAACGGCAGCAACAGGCGCAATACTTCAAGGCGGCACAGGAAGAGCAGGCCGCTCAGGAGAGCAGGGCGGCCTCACAGCGCGTTTCCATGGACAAGGAGCGCGAGGGGCGGCTGCTCAATTCCAAGCTGCAGGCGAACGCCGCGGCGGGCGGTGGCGGTGCGGCCGACCCGACCATCCTTAACCTGGCCGGCGGCATCGCGGGCCGCAGTGAATTCGAGTCGCTTTTGGAAATGTACAAGGGTGAAAATCGCGCGCGAGGGCTGGAAGATTCGGCGGTTGGTTCCCGGTTATCGGGTGACGCTGCCAAGGCTGAGGGCGAGGCCAAGAAAAACGCCTCCTACTTCTCGGCGGCTGGAACGCTGATCGGCTCGGCCGGGTCTGCGTTCAAGACCTACAAGGGCATTCCATCCGGACGTTCTCTAGACCAGATGGCCTACGGATAAATGGCCCGTCTTCCGGACGAAACGGCGCTCGGCGGGATTTCAAATCCCAGTTCCGGCAGACAGATTGCGACCTATGACACAACCGGCTACGCGCGCGGCGCGGCGGCACTCGCTGGCGGCGTTAGCGATATTGGTAAGGGTGTTTCCTCAGCGTCAAAGGATATTGGTGCTGCGCTGACCCATGAGCGGGCTGTTGACGACAAGCTGGAAGTCGCCAGAGCCCGCGCAGATTTCCTGACCAAGAAGATTGAACTGGATGGGTCGGTCAGGGACGATCAGGATTACGAGACGCTGCAGGAGCGCTATAATACCAAGTTGGGCGAAATCCGCACGGGCTCTACAAGCCTGATCAGCAACCCAAAGACGCGGGAACTGTTCGACCTTTCGATTGCGGATGACGTCGCAAAAGCCTCTCAGGGTGCGGCGCTACAGTCTAATAAAATCTGGAAGGATAAGACGCTCGCCGACTCGACTGAACGTCTTGAGAACATTCGTCAAGCGGCGCTCAAGACCAACGATCCCGAAGAGCGGATGAAGCTGATCGACAGCGGCAACCAGCTTATTTCCTCGTTGGCTGAAAAGAACGTGACGACGGCCGCAGATGCTGCTTCGGCCAAGAAGAAGTGGACGCAGGATTACGCCTACGGCGCGATTGGGCTGTTGCCTGCCGCTGAGCGGGTGGCTGTGCTGGATGGCTACGAAGGGGCACTGAAGAAACAGGAATCGGGCGGCAACCCGGGCAAGGTCAACCCGCTCGGCTATGCCGGCCTCTATCAGTTCGGTGCCCCGCGCCTGGCCGATATGGGTGTGTATACGCCGGGGCCGGGCGAATCCTTGAAGGGCTGGTCAGAAACGGCGGCCAACGCGCCCGGTAAATGGACCGGCACGTTCAACATTCCAGGCCGGCCGGATATCAAGACACTGAAGGACTTCCTCGCCAACCCCAGCGCGCAGGAAGAGGCGTTCCAGATCCACACCCAAAAGATGGATCAGGAAATCAAGAGCAACGGATTCGATAAATACATCGGCAAGGAAGTCGGCGGCACGGTGATTACCCGTGAAGGCCTGCACGCCATGATGCACCTCGGCGGGGTTGGCGGTGCGCGGCGAACGTTGGAAAGCGACGGCAAGGATTCGCCAAAGGACGCGAACGGAACGTCTGTTCTGAGTTATGCTCGCTTTGGTAATCAGAGCGGATTGTCAAAGGTTGCCTCTCTGCTGCCGGAGGACACCCGCGCCAAGATGCGGATGGACTCGCAGAACGAGGTTGATCGGTCCACGGTCAAGGCGGCGATGGCGCAATCCGAAGTTCATGACCGCGCTATTACGGACGCCGCGGCGGGGATTTCACCGCTGCCGCCGCGCTCCTCGATCACAGACGATCCGGCGCTCGATGAGCCGCACCGCAATACGCTTTTGAAGCAGTACGATTCCGCGGCCGGCGATGTTGTGAAGTTTGAGCGGGCGGTTGCCAAATTTCGCGACCATAATGCGGGAACATTCAACGCATTCGATAAGGACGACCGCGACAACAGCGACAAGATTTACAAGGTGCTGGGCGGCGATGTTCCGGCGCTTCAGGCGGTTGTCCAGCGAACCGGGATTGTTCCCAAGTCGGCTGTGGTCGATATGCGTGGCGGGCTTAGCTCGGCTGATCCGCAAAAGGTGGGTGCTTCACTGCAATTGGCGGCCAACCTGGTCGGCGGGGACAAGCCGGACATGTTCGCCGGCATAGAAGGCGGCAAGGAGCTATCAGAAGCAGGACTGGCGTTTCGACACTATGTCTACGATCGCGGCATGACAGCGGCGGATGCCACCAAGAAAATCATGGAAGAGCGGACGCCGGAGTACGAACAGAAGATCAAGGCGCGCATCAAATCCGAGGACGTGAACGCTATCGTCAAGAAGCAATTGAACGATGGGGATATACGGTCCGCATTTGATCCTAGCTTTCTGGGTCTGGCGCTGAACCCGCAACTAGCTTTCAGCCCGGAAACCCGCCAGCGCGCGATGGGCGATTACGAAGAAATCTTCCGCGAGAAGTTTGCGGCCAACGGCGACGTTTCCCTAAGCAAGAAGCTGGCACTGGAAGATATGAAGAAAACCTGGGGCGTCAGCACCATCAACGGCTCGAAAACCGTCATGAAGTATCCTCCGGAGCGGTCGCCGGTCTATGCCGGAATCGAAAACGCGAGCGAGCATATTGCGGCGCAGGCTGTTTCGGCGATCAAGGATTTGAATGGTGCTGATATCGATCGCTCGAAGATCCGACTGGATGAAGTCAAGAGCACCGGACAGCGCTACATGACCGGCCAGCCACCTACCTATGTTCTGAGCTACGTCGATAAGAACGGTCACGTCCAGACCATCCCAAAGCAATTCTACGCCGATCCGGTCCAGATGAGGGATACGCAGACTGCAGCAAGGGCTACGGAAGCGGCAAGGATACAGGAGCGGTTGGCACTTGAGGATGAACTTGGGTTGGCAGACCAGAAGCGCGCTCCGTTCGGGGTGTTCAACTAATGCCCTTCCTTGAGGATGACAGCACACTCAATCTTGGTGCTCGCCACGATGCCCCCAAAGGCTTCGCGGTGACCCCTGGCGCGTCCGATCTTGAAGACAACGGCGACAAGCCCGCATGGAATTGGGGCGCTGCATTCCGCCGCAACAACGAAATGGCGGCCCTTGCGTCGTCGGAGTCGATGTGGACCGGGAACGAGCCGGAGCCCGGCTTCAATCCATGGGAAAAGATCAAGGGCACCTCGGATGAGGTTAACTTCCGGCCGCTCTCGGAAGCGCGAAATCAGAACAAATTCGATGCCATCAAGGCTGATATTGCCCGCGAAAATGAGGACCGTAAACTGCTGGATTCGCAGCCGTGGTGGATGGGATTGTTGACGGAAGGTTCTGCCGGTGTCCTGAGCCCGACGACGCTAATCCCAGGCGGCTCCTTTGTGAAGGGCGCCAAGGGCGGCATTGCAGTGGCCAAGGCGGCTGCGTCCGTCGGCGCGGCTAACGCTATCGGCGCGGCTGCACAGGAAGCAGCTTTGCACGAGATAGAGCAAACCAGAACGGCCGGCGAGAGCGCTACCGCGGTCGGTGCGTCGCTGTTCTTGGGCGGCCTGCTCGGAGCGGGCGGGCAGGCGCTGTTGTCCAAGGCGGACTGGCAGAAGGGCGTCAAGGCTCTGGAAACAGACCTAGAGGCGCCGCGAACCGGACTCACGCCGGAAGCCGTTCTTGAGGCTGCCAACTCAAACAACCCGGCGCTGCGCTCGGTTGGCGCTGCCGCGAATACTGCGGCGGATCTGGCCGACAACACGATTGCGGGGCGCGCGGCTCAGGCCACTGCGGCGGCAACCGCGAAGCTCAACCCGTTGCTGCGTGCCCTGCATAGCCCTTCGGCGGCCTATCGCGAGATTGCAACCGATCTGGTTGAAAACCCGCTGTACCTGAAAAAGAACTTCGACGGCGTGGCATCTCAGCCCGCGGTAGAAACACTGATGAAGGAATACAACGGCGGGCTGGCCAAGGCGCTACAGGCTACCAACGACGCCTACCCGGAATTTGTGAAGGCGGGCGGGACGCTCGGCAAAGATGAGTTTCGCGAGGCGGTCGGTAAGGCCATGCGCCGCGGCGATACGGACGCTGATCCGGTCATTGCCAAGGTGGCTCAAGAGTACCGCGCCAAGGTGTTCGAGCCGCTGAAGAAACAGGCGATCGATGCCGGGCTTCTACCGAAAGATGTCTCGGTCGATACCGCGCAATCGTATTTCACGCGCATGTGGAATGGCCGGAAAATCTCTGCCGATGAGCAGGGGTTCAAGGGCATGGTGCAGGATTGGGTTGCGCAGAAGGCGCCTGAATGGGCGGATCAGTTCGACAAGACGGCCGAACGCAGGTTGAATCCGGTTCGGCAGGAAATCGCCGCGCACGAGATGGCGAAGCTGCGCCGGTCGGAAGAATTGAAACGGCGCTCCGACGTTGCCGATACGTCTGAAATGACGGAGGGCGATATCCGGCAGGCGTTGCGGATTGTACAGGGGGGCGCGGCCAAGCCGAAGGGCGTCGATACGCTCTCGCAGTTTGTGCTTAAGGCTGGCGGCCTTGTAGATGACGCAGGCGAACTCGCCCACCGCGGCATTACGAACAAGGCTCGTCCTGGCTTGATCCGCAAGGAGCGCAAGACGGCGCAAGGCGCGGGAGGCTGGACTCTGGATGATATGGCGCGGCACGCGTGGGAAAACGGCTACTTCCCAGAGCATAGCCAGCGGCCTTCGATCGATACCTTCGTTGAGGCGCTGAACGACGACTTCCACAAAATCCGGGCTGTGCTCAAGCATGGTGACGAGGATGCGTACAAGCTCAATGAGTTGGTCGCCCAAGTGGAAGCGGACCTGGCGCGGGCTGGTGTTGCAACCGATGGCAAGGCACCGCGGTTCTCCACATCGGAGGAAATGAAGGGGGCGGTTGAGCGGGTCTACAAGGCGCTGGACGCTGAAGCAGATCGCAAGATTGCCATTCTCAGGGATAAGCTCAAGGAGCGCGAGTCTGATATCCGAGTTGACCGGGAAAGCCGGTTCGTTGGTGATCCGAAAGAACTCGGCCGGTCTATAGCCGATGAGGTGTTTGACACGCTGACCGGGCGAACTGGCGGCGGGGTTCGGCCTGAACATATCACGATCAAGGCACGGGGGCCGTTGAAAGAGCGGACGTTCAACATTGAGGATCTATTCCAGTCCTCGAATGGCCGCGCGGTGGAAGACTATCTGGAACATGACGTTGAGCATGTGGCCCGCCGCTACACCCGGATTATGGGCGCCGACGTTGAACTGGCCCGCAAGTTCGGCTCGGTCGATATGGTCGATCAGATCGGCAAGATCCGGGAAGATTACAAAAATCTGCGCTCTGGTATCGCGGATGAGAAGCAACTGACAACGCTGGCCAAGCGCGAAAAGGACGATATCTCCGATCTGGAAGCTGTGCGCGACATGCTGCGCGGCACCAACCCGGGCTCTCCAGCGGACACCAATTATTCTCGCATCGTGCGGGCAGTGAACCACTTCAACTATCTGCGCTCAATGGGCGAGGTGGCAATAGCGTCTCTGACGGAAACCGTGCGGCCGGCAATGGTTCACGGGCTGATGCCGTACATGAGCGCGCTGGGCCAAACGCTGACGAACCTGAAGGGCTTCAAGGCCTCGGTGGCTGAAGCGCAGATCGCCGGCACGGTGACTGAGCGGGTGCTTGGTACTCGATTGGCTACGCTTTCCGAAATCATCGACCCTTATGCCTCGCGCGGTCCGGTGGAGGCGTTCCTTGAGAACATGACGAACATCGCATCGCGGTGGAATGGCATCCGGCTATTGACAGATATGCAGAAGTCCATTGCTGCGGTGATGACGCAAAACCGACTTCTCCAAGGAGCGTCCAGCTATGCGGAACTCGCGCCAAAGGAGAAGGCATACCTGGCTTATCTTGGTATCGATCAATCAATGGCTGAGCGGATCGGCAAGCAGTTTGCCGAGCACGGTGAGACGATTGATAAAGTCCACGTTGCCAATCAGGAAAAATGGACCGACGAAGTAGCGGCGCGGACATATCGCGCGGCGATCTCCAAGGACGTTGACTCGATCATTACGACCAAGGGCGTGGCGGATACGCCGCTGTTTGCCAATACCCCAACCGGGCGCGCGATGCTTCAGTTCAAGTCGTTCGCGCTGGCCTCGCATCAGCGGGTGCTGCTGCGGGGATTGCAGGAAGATCGGGCGCGCTTTGTCGGCGGGCTGATTGCCATGACGACGATCGGCATGATGGCCACATGGCTGAAGGCCGTATCAGGCAACCGAACGGAGAAGCTCCAGGACATTGGAAAGAACCCCGGCTGGTGGATCTCGGAGGGCCTCGACAAGGCCGGCATCTTTGCAATCCCGATGGAGCTATCCAATACCTTCGAGAAGGCAACCGGCTTGAACCCGATCAAGTCGCCAATCAAGGCGTTTGATGAGGGCTCCGCGATCTCGCAGAAGAACCAAAACCGCAGCCTGCTTGGTTCGGTGGTCGGTCCAACTGGCGGACTGATTGATGATGCCACGCAAGTTATGGGACTACCGAAAAAGATGATTGACGGCGAAGAGGTGACGCAGGGTCAGAAGAATGCGGCCGAGCGCCTCATGCCTTTCAACTCCTACGTGGGTATCCGTCAGATGCTCCGTTATGTGGTGAATCCCCAGCAATGACCATTGTTGACCGTCGATATTCCGTGGCCGAAGGGACCGCGGTAAAGGCCCCGTGCCGCGTCGCGACTACGGCGAATATTGCCTTGACCGGGCTGCAATCGATCGACGGTGTAACGGTTGTCGAGAGTGACCGAGTTCTGGTCAAGGACCAGTCCACGGGCGCAGACAATGGCATCTATAGCGCATCCTCGGGCAACTGGCTGCGGACAAGAGACTTCGACGGCGCCTACGATATCGTGCAGGGCACGCGGATCTTCGTCACTGGCGGCGCAACGCTAGCCGGGAATGAATACTACGTCTCGACGGCAAATCCGATCACGGTCGGCTCCACGTCAATTGCATTCACGCAAATGCCGGCATCTGGGATCGCGGCAAGTGTGGCGGCTGCAACGGCTGCTGCTGCAGCGGCCATCGCGGCTGAAGCGTCGGCGACGGCTTCCGCCTCCCTTCTCGGCAACTCGGCTCACAATTACGATACGCGCGCATCGGCCATCGCAGCCACGATTCCTGTCGGCGTCAACTTCGTTAGAACGCTGGCCTACGATACCGATTTCATTCCTGACAGCGGAGCGACATTCAAGCGCGTACCGGCTGGGACGGCATTCACCGACACATGGCCAACGGCCGGCACCATCGCGGGCGGTTCGGGCTACACCGATGGCACTTATTACGGCATCCCTTTGTCCGGGTCGGCGACCGGCTCCGGGCTGTATGCCACTGTCACGGTGTCAGGTGGGGCCGTAACGGCGCTCGACTACTATGCGATGCCGGGCAATTCATTCAAAATCGGTGACGTGCTGACCTGCAGCAACGCCTCGATCGGAGGGACCGGGAGCGGCTTTACCTACACTCTAACTACCATTTCGACGCCGCTCGCGAGCTTCGTCAACACGGTCGACAATAGTCGCTGGCAATACATGACGAGCAAGGGCTTCCCTCACGTCAATGAGTTTGGTGCCCGGGCCGACTGGATCGGAACGGACGCAAGCGCAACCAACAATTTCACATCCATCCAAGCCGCGTTGTTTTTCTCGGTCAACAAGAACTTCGGCACCGTGAACTTCGACGGCGGCGGCTACGCCGGCAACATCGTCAAGTGCGGCGTCGGCACCTACATGATCAACCACACGTCAAGCAGCATCTCGCTGATCATTCCGAACGGCGTTTATCTGGAGGGCATGTCTGGAGGATCGACGCTCAAGGTCCACGATAGCTGGAACGCCGCCACGCACTGCTTCTGCATCGGAAATCCAAACGCGCATTTTGCGAACTTCAGGTGCGGTTTTCGGTACATGGAATTGTTCTTCCCGCGCGGCATCTCGGCTGCGTCCGGCACTTACATGGTTTATTCCAACAACGCCCAAGACGGCGGCGGGATGGAGCACGTCTACATCTACACGGGACAGCGCGGCGGCATTCGTTACGAAATCGGCTACGGCGGCGCGTCAACTGTTCATTTCCACCAAATGAGCATCAGTTGTGAGGGGGCGAACCCCGCGTTTCACTGCACCGTGGGCACGACTTTGGTAGATTGCCGCAATTGGTCGATCGGAGCGCCGTCTTCTGGGACCAACGATACTGTTGACGCTATCGTCCTGACCGGAACGGGCGGCATGTACTCGTTCGAAAATATCCATATGGAAGGGTACCCGAACGGGTTCCTTATCGTGTTGGCTGCAGGCAACCAGCCGATGGCATCTTTCAAGAACATCAGTGGCGGGCTTCATCTCGATTATGTGTTCACGCTCGACAGCGCGAACGACCCCGGCAACTGCTCATTTGAGCGGTGCAACACAAACAACGGCCTGGCTCTCGGTCTCGTGCTGAATGGCCAAGCATCCGGTGTCAATCGACTTACCAACATCGAGCCGAAAGACGGCATCGTGTTCTTCAATCCGTGAGCATAAATGACCATCATTGATCGTCGCGGCATCACGGTAGACGGCACGCCATCCTCGGCGTCCTCGGCCATGCCGAGCGCTAACCTGGCCATCAAGACGCCGTGCCGGGCGGCGACGACCGCCAATATCACGCTATCGGATTTGCAGACAATCGACGGCGTTGCGCTCTCCGAAGATGATCGTGTTCTGGTCAAAGACCAATCCGACGCTACCGAAAACGGCATCTACACGGCTTCATCCGGGAACTGGCTGCGGACGACGGACGTAGATGGCTCAAACGAACTGGTCAATGGCACCATCGTATTTGTGACCGCCGGTACGATCGGCGCACGTCAGCAGTTTACCTGCACGGCCTCTGATCCGATTATTCCCGGAACGTCGTCGATCAGCTTTGTGATCGTCAGCTACCAGCCATTGGATACCACACTAATCGGGCTGGCCGCGCTTAACGCGACGGCTGGCCTGGTTGTCGAAACCGCTGCGGACACGTTCGCCAAGCGCACGCTGCAAGGACCGGCCGCCGGACTGTCGATCACTAACCCGGCAGGAACGGCAGGCGATCCGACATTCGCATTTGCCAACGACCTGGCCGCACTGGAGGCGCTGGGCTCGACGGGCTTCGCTGTGCGAACAGCGGCCGACACGTGGACGCAACGCACCATAACCGGCACGGCAAATGAGATCACCGTCACCAATGGCGACGGTGTAGCTGGCGCCCCAACGCATTCCTTGCCCGCTGCTTTGACTTTTACCGGCAAGACAGTGACCGGCGGAACATTCGACACTATCACGACCAAGGGAACGTGGGCGGTTTCCGGAACATGGACTATCCCGGCCGTCACGCTGGGCGGCACGGTTTCTGGCGGTGGTCAGCAGGTCAACAACGTCATCATCGGGACATCGACGCCGCTCGCTGGATCGTTCACGACGCTTTCTGGCTCGACCTCAACTACTACGCCGATCGTCAAGTCGGCGGCCGCGATCGATTTCCAGACTAACGGAACGACTTATGCGGGCGGCGTCACAACTGGTCAGCAATGGTATTTAGGAACGACAAAGCAGGCCCCGCAGACAGGGCCGATAGCAACGGTATCCAAGAATGCCGCGGCGCTTCCGGCCGTCGGAACGCCGGCTGGCATCGTCGGCACGGCACAGTCGGTGGCGGTTTTTGCCGGCCTCGATGCCACCCCAGCCGATGTCCATATGATGTCATTCGGGAATGGCAGGGCGTGCGGCATCAGGTATTTCCAGGCGGACGGGACCGCGGCCACGCGCACTGCGACGGTAGGCGCAGGCAATACGCTGGGCGCCAATTTCGCATACTCCTACACCGGAAGCGCTTATGTGGCGGCGTGCGGTTTTATCATGGCCAATACCGAGGCCACGGTTACCGGCTCGGTCTCCGGCGGCAGGGTGGATATCTACGCCACACCGACAGGATCGACGGGCATTGCCATCGCGTCATCGTTTGGTGCTGGCCTTATGGTTGGCACCACGACGGATCGCGGCGCCGGAACGATCAATATTACCGGGGGGCTGTTCCTCGGCAGCTTCACGGTCGGCACGCTTCCCACGGGTGTTGCGGCCGGCAATACAGCTTACGCCTCCAATGCCCGCGTTTTCAACGGCACCGGCACGCAAGAGGGCGCAGGCGTCGGGACGGGTGGACTCGTGAACTATAACGGCACGGCGTGGAAGCTGGCCGGCACCAACACGACTGCAATCGCATAAAGGAAAAGACATGATCGAGCGCAAATCCGGCGTGCTTTACGAACTTCTAATCCGCGGTGATTTCGACAGCGGCGCCAACCTGGGCCAGTTCAAGGGCGGCCATCTGGTCGAAGCAGAGGCCGTCGTTGATACCGATACCGGAGAAGTGCTTTCCTACAAGCAGGGAGCGCCGGTCCCGATCTCGGCTGACCGCGCCAAGGAATATTTCGGCGAGCAGTTCGCCTCGTTCAATGCGGGCTTCGACGCTTTGAAAAGCAAAAATGTCCAGCTTCAGGCCGATCTTGACGGGGCTAACGCCAAGCTTGCGAAACTCTCCGACGAACTGAAATCAGCCGGCGCTGCGTTGTCCGAGGTCTCCGCTGATGTGGGGTCGAAGCTGGCCGGACTGGCGGTGGTGGGATCTCAGATTGCCGGGCTTTCAACCGAGATGATGGAGACGGCATCGCGATCTGATCTCGCGAGGGAATCTTGAGCTACCAGCGAAACCGCGCAAACATCATCAGCAGTCCGATCGCTATCGCCCCGCCAAGCGGGACCAACAGCAAGGCATAGAAAACATCGGCCCAAGTCATTTTACCAAACCTGCTGCTGGTAGCGCTCTTCTTCGCGCTCTTCGGGAGTCATGGCCTTGATATCGCGCTCATAGGCCCGCCTCGCAGAGGCGCAAGCCACGACCAGAACGCCGACAAAGAACAAAAGCCAGAATAAGTCCATGGGATGCCCTCCTTGAGATGGGCTCTCTTCTACCACCACAACCAACAAGCGAGCAATATCAATGGTAGCAGCGACTTACGCCGCCGCGATGGTCCGCGTATTTGCCGATGAGGGCGGCTATACGAACGATCCGGTAGACCCGGGCGGTGCAACCAATTGGGGTATCACGATTATTGACGCCCGGAAGTATTGGAAGCCGAACGCTACTCCCGATGACGTGCGGAACATGCCAAAGGAAATTGCTGCCAAGATTTACCGGGCACACTACGCAAACCCGATGCGGTACGACGATCTTCCGGCCGGTCTCGATTACTCGGTTCTGGATGCTGCGATCAACTCCGGGGTTGGGCGCGCTCCGGTCTGGGCCGGGAAGGCGCTGGGCGTCGCCGCCAAGTCCATCAATGATGTGGTGGCGCCCGCAAATGCGGCAAATGACAAGGTTGCCCTGATCCAGAAATACTGGTCCGTGCGGCTTTCCTTTCTCCGTGGGCTTTCGACCTTCTGGCGCTTTGGCAAGGGGTGGACCCGGCGGTGCACGCAGGGTGAGGCGGCAGCGGTCAAGATGTGGCTCATGTTGGGCGCCGCACTCCCCGCAACCGAAACCAAGAAGCGGATGGATCAGGAGGGAGCCAAAGCCAAGACCAAGGCGGCGCAAAACAATACAGCGGGCACTGCGGCCGGAGCAGGAACGGCCGGGACCGGCGGCGCGGCGACAACCCAAG
>Ga0247789_1000002_pt1 | contig 47235 bp, 62 predicted proteins | sample UWRJS220509R4_FD_179919 | JGI IMG/M metagenome (GOLD analysis project Ga0247789, IMG submission 179919) | Soil microbial communities from Arlington Agricultural Research Station in Wisconsin, United States - UWRJ-S220-509R-4 | ecosystem: Environmental > Terrestrial > Soil > Agricultural land...
GGTTGGGGGTCTTAAAAAAGAGAAAAAAAAAAAAAGAAGAAGATAATATTAACAATTAAATAAGAAAACCCACCGTCACCTAACGAGGACACTTGTGGTCTACAGACTAACGTGCTAGGATAGGGGAGCTTGCAGCTAACTTCCCTAGCGAGAGCGGGTTAGGGCCATTCCGGTAAGAACCGGCTCAGAAGAGGGGCAGAAGAGCGAGCCGAGAGCGTAGGGAGTCTGGAAGAAGTCTCTCCTACTTTCCTACATAGGTAATTTGGGACAAGCGAATTTCATTCTACTAAATATCGCTAAAATGATTCGATTTAGCACTAAATAGAAGCGAAAAAGGGTAGAATGATTTAAGTTTGGGCCAATGACCTAGTGAAATAATGATTGGTTTTGATATGAGAAGGGATGAAAATGGGAAGATTTAGATTCTATCAGGTATCAGGATACGCCGAAATTGAAGCTAATTCGGCAGAAGAAGCAAAATCGAAAGTTTGGGACGATAAAAGGAAAGTAAATGTCCCTTTCATTCACGCGGATAAAGAAAAGAATTTCGTCTTTATCGTGGCAAACGGTGAGCCGGTCGAGATTGACGAAAATACAGGAATGGAGAAGAAATAATGAAAGAAACCTGGATTGAGTCTTTCTTTGGTATGGTTCTCCTAATCATGGTTTGTTTTGTTTCAGCCGTGATTCTCTTTGCAATCGGTTCTTAACAGTAAAAAGGAAAAGGGGTTAATATGGGATATGACCATAGAGAAATCAGTCATAAATGGTACGAATCATTTGACGAAAAATCAATGATTGCTACCATTGAAACAGAAGAAGGAGAAACAGACGTTCCTTGTATTTATGAGGTTTGTTCTGTTTGTCAAGGGAGAGGGAAACATGTTAATCCGTCTATAGACTCCGGCGGATTATCTTCCGAAGATTTTGACCAAGACCCTGATTTTAGGGAGAATTACTTTTCAGGAATGTATGATGTTCCCTGTGTTTCTTGCAAAGGGAATAGAGTAACTCCTGAGCCGGATTATCCTTCAATGGATAAGAGGTTAGCTGAAATCGTAGAGGAGTTTATCCAAGACTTCTTTAACGAGCAGAGAAACAGTCACTATGAAAGGGAAATGGGTTACTGAGTGAAAAACACATCTTTGGAGAAGGAGAGTAATATGAAAAACTGTCGTATCTGTATGCAGCCTGATTTCTGCGATTGTCTTTGCTCTACTTGCACAAACGCAAGAAAGAAAGTCCGTTCTTGTGATTATTGCCACAAAGAGTTAGCAGAAAGATGTCTTTGCGAAGAATGTAAAGACCTGCCGACGTTTTGCTCGGAGCTTTGTGCAACAAATTTCATCTTAAACGTAGAGATGAAAGAGCCAAATTGAAAAGATTGGGGAAGGATTAATTCCTTTCCTTTTGTTCTTTCTTAAAGAGAGAATAAAAGAAAGGGAATTGGCCCTGTTTCTAGTATAAGGAGTGCTAGTATGACAACGTTCCAGGTAATTCAAGAGTCTGTTATGACAATGCTAGAAGATAAGAATTGTCCTGAAGTAACAAAGGACATTCTTATCAAGATGGTTGCCGATGAGCAATCTTTGATTGACGTTTCAAAAGCGTTAATCATGCTTACTCTTATTTGCCCTGCCTATACTGATTTTATGGGTAAGGTAAACAAGACCGTTCTTTTGGCAGTTCTTAAACAGAAGAGAGAGGAAAGGTAATATGAAAGTTAATGTTGTGCTTGTGAAAGAAGAAGAACTGGAAGCAACAATCCAGGCAGCGAAAGAAGCAGGAGAGAGAATCTTGGCTCTTTCTCCCTCAAAGATTGTCAGAACGATTGTGAAAGAGTACGTTCTGGTAACTCTTCGTCCGTAGTAAGAAAGGAGCAACGGTGAATATCTTTGACGGTAACAGAATCACATTTAAGCCTAGAGTAGAAGCTTTGTTAAAACTCGAAGCTGATTATGATGATTTTGTGTTTTCCTGCCGCCATAAAGATATTCTCCGTTGCTCTATCTCTCGTCATTTTCGTTCTTGCTATGCTCCCGATGGCATTAACAAACATATCCCTTTCCATTTCTGCAACAGAAGAGAGTTTGCCATAATTGGAAAGAAAGATAAGTCTGGTGATTTCCTTTGGAGAGCATTGGTAAGGTATATCTCTTGGGATGTAGTTCCGACTCTAGAGATATACAAGTTTTACGGTAACTTTCCCTCTAGTAGCAATTCTTTCTATTGGGAAGAGGAGCAGAAGATTAAGGCAGTCATTAAACAGAAGTTACAGTCTAGCAAACTTAACATTATGTTTCTTGATTGGGATGCGTGGATTTGATTGCTCTAACTGGTAGGTAACGATGGTAAAACTATAATCAAATTTATGACTATAGAAACTATAAGTATCCACTCCGGCTAATAACCGGACACAAAAGCAGGCCGTTCGCTTCTTATAGGTCTCTTTTAATTACACTGGAACATGCCATAGTTTGCGGATTATGGGAAGTGTAAGGATTAGAGTTAGCGAACCACTTGATATTGTGTATAAAAATATTATCTCCCAAAACCTATGAGCAGGTTAGGGTTCTCCTTGAGAAAGAGATGTAATCCCTAACCTGTTTCCAAAAAAGACAAAAGAAAAAAGAGGAAAAGAAAATGGCAGAATTCAAAACGCTTAGTCTTTCGCAGGCCGCTCAGTTCGATTGGGATAATGGATTGAGAAGTAAGGAAACGGGATGGGGCAAGATTTCGAGAGAAAGGAGAGAAAGGGGAATCTCTAGAAAAGAAGTAAGGAAAAGAAAGAAGGCAGAAGAGCAGAACTAATTGCTTCTTTTCGTTTGGCAGTATCGTATAACTGCCTTTTCTAAATGAATGAACTATTAGCAAACGGTATTTGTAAATTCTGCTTAACTGAGACAGAATTTCCATATGTTTTTTGCTCTTTTGAATGTGCTAAGTTTTCTGGTAGATTGGAGAATCGAATGGGACAATACGACATTGACAAAGACCTATACGTTAAATGGTTTGAAGAAAGAACTACCGCTATAGAAGCAATGGATAGAGAAGCGGTAGAAGCTAGAATAGTAGAAATATCAAAAGTTGAGTTTTTTGCTCGTCGTGAATGGGCAATGGTGCATGATAGACTATATAAGCTTGTTGGTAGGAAAGGAATTGCACCATACCTTAAATCAGAACGTGACTCTCTAATAACTGACCCCAATGTTAAGGTTAATTGGGAAATAGAGCCGAGAGAGAAGAAAACTCCTAAGCCTAAGAGAGATGATGTTAAGGAGCTTCTTGGCTTTGACATTAACGAAATGACACGGGGCTTAAAGAAGAAAGATAAGTCAGAGAAAGTAGAGAAAGAAAAGCCTCTAACAGATATTGAAATTCTTACGAGAACTCCGGTTGTTGCTCCAGAAAAGCCAAAGGTAACGGAAGAAGAACTAAAAGCTAAAGCTGATAGAATGAAAGAGATGATGGCACGGATTAAGGCAGCTAAAGAGGCAAAGTAATATGACATTCAAAGAGTTAAGACGAAAGATACAGGAAAGGCCGGATAAAGCTCTAGTAATAAGATGGAGAAAATCTGGCATTGTCGAAATTGCTACCTTAACTCCATCCGGTGCAATTAACATAACCAACGCTATCTCCAAAAAGACTTTTAAGATGAGTCTGAAATATCAGAACGTTGATATTGAGATAGTCCCTGCCATTAGTTATGTAACTCTTGGCGAACTCCTACCAAAGAGCATGAGAAAATAATGACATTCAAAGAGTTACAGCACGAAGCAAGAACGTATCTCCAGTTACTATCTTTAAGGGGAGCCGGTGTTTGTGATAAGTTTAGTGCAAAGCCGGATATGAATGGGTATTGTGCTAACTGTGAATACTCTCATGTTTCCCATGTCTATAAGCAGATTGTGTTTGTGGAGAAATAGAAATGATTAACGAGTGTATTAAGCGACTCCGTAAAGCAGCCGACGCATTAGATGAACTGTTAGATGTTATGCCGGCTCATAATGGAAAAGCCAAACGTTCTATTAGCAGAACAATAGATAAAAACCTTTCTCTAGCTGGGGCAGTAAAGAAGTATGGAGAGAAAGAGATTTTGGATTCCTTTACACAGGGTTATAATGACCTGGAGCTTAGGCGTCAAAAGAATTTAGTGAAAGGAAAATGGAAAAAGGTTAATCCAGAACAAGAAGAAGGCCGTTTCCATAGAATCATTCATGAGATTCCTAAGAAGAAAAAGAAACACTGGACACAAACACCAGCCGGTAGGAATAAGATGTCTCTAGCTCAAAAGAAAATGTGGGCCAACAAGAAGAGAAAGAAGGCCGTTCTTAATCCTCCCTATAAAGACCTGATAACAGACGTTATTGGTCAAAAGAAGAAGTAATATGGCTCTATTCCACAGAAAGGCACAGGTAAAACAAAAGATGCCGACTCTACTAGAAAAAGCAAAAGGGACTAACACCAGAAAGTCTAACCGTACTTTCTCTCAGCAAGAGATAGAATTGGTTGAGGCTTGGCTTAACAGTGAGATTAGTCTTGGTCAATTCATAAGTGTTAAAGGAAAGAATCCTTACACTTTCATTGCTCTTGCCGCTAGAACAATTTGGACAAAGAGAAAGAAAGGCTAATATGGCAAAGTACAAAGTAATGAGAAGGCAGAAACCAATTCCAGGCGGAAGAGAAGCATTGCCAGCTTGTGTATTGAAAGAGATAAGAAGAGCGGTAGAGAAAGAAGCAATGCGACACGGAGTATCAAAATCCTTTGTTATTGCAGTAGCTTTAGCAAAGGCATTTGGTATTAAAGACCAAGAGGAATTGTAATAGCAAACAAATAGGTTTGTCAACCGTTTATTAAGTGTCACCTAAAGTGGACAGTTGACAATCCTATTCGTTTCTGCTAATATAAAAGTCCAAGCCGGAATTAACAGGAGAGAAACATGGCACAAAAACTTCTATGTAATATCTGCATAACTCCACAAAAGATACTAAAGGAAATAGGTAACTTTCGCCGGCTAGAATGCGGCCATTTAGTTACCTTTAACAAAGAGAATCTAATTACAGAAGAAGAGGTTAAAGAAGCTATTGAGATAGTTCAGAAAGTTTTAGAAAACGCTGAAGAATATCTCAAGCTGTTTAAGAATAAGAAGAGAGGTTACACTCCTTACGATTATCAAATTAAAGGAATCCAGTTTGCCATTGATTCTGGATTTCGTTGTTTAATTGCTGATGAGCAGGGAGTAGGAAAAACTGTCCAAGCTCTCGGTATAATGTATTACGCAATGAAGTATTGCGAAGATACATTTTTCCCCTGCCTTATCGTAGCAAAATCCTCCCTTAAAATTCAATGGATGGTCAATCTTCTTGATTGGTGTGGAATGGATTATATTCCCCAAATCATAGAAGATGGTAAAAATCCTCCCATTCCAGGTTTTAACGTTTACATTGCCTCTTACGATATTTTCCGTAGGTTCTCTACTGAAGAAGATATTGTAATTAAAACAAAGTGGGGCCATGAAGTTGAAACCAAACAAACTAAAAACCCGTTTTATGATTTTGGATTTAAGACTATTATTGCCGATGAAGTCCAGGCGGTAAAGGGAGAATCCAAAAGGACAAACGAGTTTAAGAAGATTTGTGAAGGTAAACAAGTCATTGCTCTTTCTGGAACTCCAATCAAGAATAACGCTGACGAATACTATACCATCCTACACATATTAAGACCTGATTTGTTTAGGACTAGGAAAGGTTATCGTGACCAATGGGTAAGGCTAGAGAACGTAAACGGTTACGATAAATATACTGGTATTAAGTATCCTGAAGCATTCAAAGAATATACTAAAGACTTTATCCTTCGTAGAACTAGAGAAGATGTAGCAGAAGAGATTGGTCTTAAAGTAACTGGAGCTAACAGAATATTCTACCACGTTGACTTTGAATCTGAGAAACTTAAAGCCGCTTATCAAGCAGCGGAAAATGAGTTTATCAGAGAGATGGAAAAAGCCGGAAAGAAGAATCCAATAGAGATTATTGGTATGCTTTCTGTTATGCGCCATCTGGTAGGAATTAATAAGATTCTTCCAACGGTAGAATTAGCGGAAGAGTTTGCGTTAGAATCACCTGGACAAAAGCTAATTATCTTTGCACACCACCAGGATGTTATGCAAGGAATATGGGCAAAGTTAGGTGAAGTTTGTAAAGATGGTGGTATGTCATTGCCTCTATCATTCCATTCTGGTTTGAATATGAACCAACGGTATGATATGATTAGCGATTTCCTAAAGCCGGAATCAAGTCCATTTCTAATTGCTTCTACTTTAGCAATGGGAGAAGGAGTTGATAGGTTACAGGAAGTTTGCAATAACTGTATCATAGCGGAAAGACAATGGAATCCTGCCAATGAAGAACAAGCAGAAGCAAGATTAGTTAGGATAGGACAAATCAAAGGATTTGTTAATGCTACCTATCCAATCGCTACAGATACCATTGACGAATACTTTACAGAAATTGTAGAAGTAAAGAGACGGTCAATGAAAGAAACATTAGATGGAGTTTCTGCACAGTGGGATGAAAACTCCCTAATCATGGCTTTGTATGAAGCTATCAGTAAGAAAGGCAGAAAGAAAATCAAGAGAGGATTCTAATGACACCAGAAGAGGTAGAAAAGTTTAGAGTAACAGTAAGAAGAAGCTGGCTTAGCTATACTACTCCACAGCTATACAAAGTAATAGAGCTAAACGAGAGACTTCTGGAGCAGATTAAAGTTAGAAACCAGGTTTTGAGGGAGATTATTGATGAACGAAAATCAGACTTCAAGAGTAAACAGTTCTCTGATAGAAATAATTAAGCTCTATCAGCAGATAGTAAACGAAGTAAGCAGTCTTAATACTACACTGATTAAGGAAACAAAAACGTGTAGTAAAGAGACGTTAGCTTCTATTGAGGATTCTCACTTTAACTATAAGCTGAAACTTAGGAAAGTCCAAAGGCTTATTGAGTCTGTCAAAGATGATTTGAAAGAACATAAAATCACTCTTGACGTAACAATCCACTAATGGAAACTCTAGCCGGCTATCTGTTTATTGCTTTAGTAATAGTAGTTCTTGCTTTCTTAGTAGGAACAGGAGATAACAAGTGAGATTCAAAGTCACCCGGTTGACAGAGAATAATGGAGTAATAGAGTTTACTATTACTACCAACAAAACGGCTCATTCTATTCTCTCAGACAATCCACAAATGGAAGAGGAAATTAGGGACGCTATCCATTTGATTATCACTAAATACAAAAGAGGTATTTATGAAAAGACTGACCAGCCGGGTAATTGAAATAGATATTCACCAATCTAAAAAGAATCCTAAGATTGGCCATGCTGTAGCTTTACTCTTCCCTTGCAATCACCATAAGTATCTTGGTATTACTTTGTTTAAGGGAGAAAGGAATCCATATAAGGTACAGAATTGTCGTGTAATTAAATTCGAGGATTTTGAAGTAATGGATAAAGAAGTGTGTAAACTTTGTCCTAGTGACGATATTTGGTTGGATGATATTCCACACGTTGACTATAAGGCTATCGTTGACGTGCTAGAATCTCTAGATGACATATAGGAGTGTCACCTAAACAGGACACTTGACTTCTTTAGTGAAAACGTGTAAATTGTAACAAGCGAGCCGGGAATGGTTTTCGGCTCCCCGTCAGAGGTGGATAGATTATGGCTGTCGAGCTTATCAAGTACGTTCGGAATACACGCGGCGCTAATTCTCGCCCGATTGAGTTTATGGCAATCGGAAAGTACGTGGAAAAGACAGTTAATCGGCGTGACGAAAAAGATGAGCAGGGAAACGTCGTAAAAGAAGGAGCGCCGGAAGTAGTTTTGGATTTCGTTTCCAATGGCGTAGTTACTAATATCGAAGATGCTCTTGCTCTCGTTAATGGAGATGAGCAGGTTCTTTTCGATTGTTTCGCTGATGGATTTAACGAACGTCAGTACGCAAACGAAGTTGAAAAGGATGAACTCGATGAGTTTATCGTTTCAATGGGATTGGACGATGAGCAGAAGAAAGTGTTTAAGCGTACTGCTCGGAATCTCATGAATAACTACGGCTATGATGCTCTTGAAGCGGCCGGCGAAGTTAAGTCATTCATGGAAAAGGCAAAGGCAAAGGCCGAGAAGATTGCAGCAGAAAAGGCCGCTGCTAATTCCGTTCCTGCCTAAGTAAAGAGACGGAAAAAGATTGAGCCGGGGGACTAATAATCCTCCGGCTTTTTCCTTTTGTGGATTAAACTGGAGAGAAACAATGAAACTGAAAACAGTAACTTTGCTAGTATCTACAGCTAAGGATAAGATAGAGTTTCGTACATTCAAGAATATTTCTGAGATTCAAAAAGTAGGGAGTAACTCTTTCTCTCTTAGCGGTCTGTTTCCTAAAGCTTCTAGCATTGGATATAACCTCTTTACTAAGAAACTGCTAACTCCAATCTACGAAATGCAGACTCATATCTTTAGGAATGTTATCGAGATTAGTTTAGCGTAGATTGGAAAAGGAGCCGGTAGACTAACAATCTGCTGGCTCTTTCTCCATTCTTATTATCTATTCCCTCTTTAACAATGGTATGAAAATTGCATATATCCCGCGGTAGAGGCTTAGTTTTCCGCTCGTTAATACAGGCAGAAACCTAGCTCTAGAATCGTTTTCTAGGTACCCAGAAGGCTATATAGGGCGCTCTCAGACTTTCCTAGTCCCTTAGCATGGTCTAGCCTTATCTCCTCTCCTACGCAATCCTAGAGCCATCCCGCCTATGTCAAAAATTTGACACCTACCCAACAATTAATTAAATGAAAAAGAAAAAAGGAGATTAATTGATAGAGTAAGGAGTAATTAAATGAAAACGCTTGACACGGGGATTCGTTTCATGGTATAATCCTCTAGGGGAATAATTAACCATGATTAGAAAAAGCGGAAATAAATTCCTTCCCGTTTCAGAGTCGGGCAAACGATTCTTAAAGAAGCCAGTCTCTAAAGCAAAGGCAAAGAAGAGACTCCAACAAGTTGAGTATTTCAAACATCTAAAAGGATTGAGTTAATATAACCCAAAACTAATATGGCAGAGAAAAGAATCCTGGCATTAGACTCACAAATCTTAGATGCAATTCAGAAATGTGGGTTCTATACTTTCCTAAACTTCATTAAGAACTATAGACCTAATGAAATCATAGCTCCAATGGAACGTGGAGATTTAGGTCATACTCTTCTTGAGATTTACTACAAGCTATTACAAAGAGGAGTTTCTTGGGACGATGCCGTTAAACAGTCTGCGGAGAATGGTAGAGAACATTACCAGAAACTCCACATTGATTTACAAACGGCAGAATGGATTATCAAGAACTTCTTTGATTACACGGAGTATTATAAGTACGATGGCATTAAGATACTTGGTGTAGAAGAATCCTTTTCAATGGTCATTTATGAGGACGATGATTTAATCGTTCTTTATGAAGGCAAGATTGATTTACATGCAGAGTTTCCCGTATTAGGTGAATCAGTTTATGACCACAAATGGAGACAAGCAAGAGCGGACTATATTGGTTTGGATAATCAACTCCTTGGTTATAGCGTTTATTCTAACTCTAATCTGGTTTACATCAATGAGGTAGGATTACAGAAGTCTTATCCGCCAGAGAAGAGATTTAGAAGAGTACCTATTCCTATTGGAGAAGGAGTAAAGGACCGATGGATTAAGAATACTATTATGTGGGCAAAGATTCTGGATTACAATATTCAGAATAATATCTGGCCTCAATCTCATTTGAAAACTCCACCTTTAGGAATTAGCCAGTGTGTTAAGTGTCAGTATAACAAGATTTGTAATTCGGAGAACGATGAAATTATGCTCCGAAAGATTCAAGATGAGTTTCACATTGGGCCGGCTTGGAGTGTTGGCAATAAACTAGAAGAAGTAACAGAGAACGGAGAGTAAGTTGACTAAGCACTATCATAAATATAGATTAAAGAACCTATCAAGGGATAAAACAAAACCTCCCTACTATGTCTACGTGTGCATTAAACAGGATTGCTCTCACCATATCAGAATCGAGTTAATAGACGGTAAGATTTCTGAGTGCAATCGTTGTGATAGACCGTTTCAAATGTCATACCGCAAATTGAAAGGAACTAATAAGAAAGTAATGGAGCGGCCTCATTGTGACGATTGTACAAAGAGCCGTGTTACAGTTAAGGCAGTTAAGAAGGAAAAGATTAAGAGTGCTCTTGATGATTTAAGCGAGTTAATGGAGAACATGTATCCAAAGGATATATAATGTCTAAAGTAGAAGATGGAACTAAGATTCTGAATAGTGTAGAGCAGCTTGAGAAAGAACTAACAAATGCTGCCGAAACATTACTGCCCTTAATGAATGCTTATCTAAAAGATGTCCGTAATGTTAGGATGTCTTTTGCTACAGAGACTCAACATATCATTTCTCATATTAGCCAGTTTAGGCAATTAACTGATTTAACTAAACCTCTTGGAGAGTTAGTAGTCGTTATTAGTCAACTAAGTAAACTAATGACGCCTGAAATGATAGTGCTACTTAAAAAAGTATCTGAGATAGAAAAATGACAATAGGAATAGTAGGCTCAGAAGCAGCTAAGTTTACTATTGATAATCTGATAGCTGCCAAACTCACTATAAGAAATCTTATTGTTGGTTACAGTAAAGTAGTATCAGGCGGTTGCCATTTAGGGGGAATTGATATATGGGCTATTGAAGAAGCTAAGTTAGCAGGTAAATATACAGAAGAGTATCTACCAAAGACTAGAAACTGGGAAGGATATAAAGCCAGAAACATTCTAATAGCAATGAACTCTGATGTAGTAATTTGTATTACAGTAGAGAAACTTCCAGCCGGCTATAAAGAAAGAGGATTCGAGAAGTTTTGTTATCACTGTAAAACGGATGAACATATAAAGTCAGGAGGTTGTTGGACTGTTAAGTTTGCTAGAGGAATAGGTAAATTAGCGCATACTATTGTTCTAAAGGAGCCAAAGGAATTTATATGAGATTGTTAGAGTTAAACAAAGTAGAGCTTATTATTCAGAGTTGCAACAGACTAAGTAATGATATAACAAATCAAGGAGCCGTGTTAGTAAACGAGGATAGAGAAAGATTGAAGTACAAAGTAGCATTGATAGTAAACCAACTAGAAGCTTTGATAAAGGAATCCCATGAGTCAGACCATAGAAGCTCTAGGCAAAGAGAAAAGGATGGTAGTAAGAGTAAAGAGATACAACAAGAACAGAGAAGTAGTAGGAGTAGATAAATATACTGTATCTAAAGTAAGACTTCAGCCGGCTGGCCTAATAGAGTTATCAGGACAGTTTGTAGAAGGTGGAACAAAGTATATTAGGTTCTATCCAACCGATTTGTTAGATGTCTTTATAGAGGAAGAGTAAACAATGGCAACCAATCTAAACAGTGCTAAGTATGAATCGTATTTTCGTGCTCTATTAGTAGGTGGAACAGGAAGAGGAAAAACTATTGCAGCAGCATCATGGCCCGGTAAAACTTTAATATTGGATTTTGATGGTAGACATAAGCCTATCATTGACTGGTATCCAGAAAGAGTTGCAGCAGGGGATTTTGTAGTAGAAGAAATTAATCCCAATAACTTCTGGACCGTTTTCAAACCGCTAATTGCAAGTCTCGCCCAATACAATCCCTACCAGAATATCATTCTCGATGGAGTAACATCTCTTTCTACTTGCACTGTAGTAATGCAGATGCTAGTTAAGGGTTCTTTCCAGCATTTTGACCCTACTAAAAAAGTAGATAGCGCAAAGATTACTTCAGGCGGAATCATGGTTCCTACATGGGATGAGTTTAATGGTGAAGCAATGGTAATTTCTACGTTGCTGGAATCATTACGTTCTCTCAAATGTAACTTGTTTCTTACTGCCCACCCGGTTCAAAGAACATTGATTGGTAGTAATAACAAGGCAACCAAATACACTTCAATTACAACTTTTGGTCCTAAGATTGAGTCAATTATCCCTACTTACTTTGACGAAGTTTGGTACTTCGATTACAGAGTAGATAGTGATAACTCTGGCAGGTCAGTTATTAAGCGAACCTGCTATCCAAGACCGTCTGAGGATTACTTTGAAGCTAAGACAGCTTTAAAGAATATTCCAAAGGACATTGATTATACAGACAAAGGTTTGTATGATTGTGTTAAGGAGTATTTAAGCGAGAAGGTTCCTGGGCAAGTAATTAGTATGCCTAGCAAAAGTTAAGTAACAAAGAAGTTATCTCTAGTCACGCAATTCCGCGGGCAGGGATAATGTAAGGTGCCAATTACAAAAGGCACAGAGGTGAACAAAATGTCAAATGGCGAAGATTCTATTGTTTGGTCTATCTCAGCAGAGGATATTTCTAAGTCAGCATTGGTTTCAGCACCATCGTGGTTGCCGACTGAAATCATTGACTTTACCTTAGAGGATACCAAAACTGGAGACTCTAAGAACGTCCATCTTACCTTCAAGGTTTTTGCTGGAGAGTATAAGGGGCTTGAAAATCCCTTTATCTACTTCAATGAGAAGCTGCCGGTAATGATGAACTCGCTTCTTAAAGCTTGTGGTTTTCCACAGAATCCAGACGGTTCTTTTAGCGTTCGTTTGTCTAAGGGAACTATGGTAGGAAAGAAGTTTCTTGCCCATTGGATTCGTGGTACCTACAATAACAGGCCAGTGAATCAGATTGATGATTACGCTAGCTTGCCAACCGCTGAGTAAGTAGTAAGATTGGTTCTTTCTAGTTCTCCAATTAAAAGAACTAGGCTTTTTCATGTATAACAAGGAGTAAAAATGCCAATGGATAGCGGAATGATAGATGAAGTATTCAAATACCACGCGCCTACAGAAGAACAAGTAGGTAAGATGAAAGAGATTAGGGACAGAGCACACGATTTAGCTCACTGTATTCTAGCTCATTGTCCTAATAGTGCTGATAAGACTACAGCTATTAGGAAGATTCGTGAAGCTGTAATGACCGCCAATGCTTCTATTGTTTTGAATGGCCTTGTATGAGTGAACAGGAAGAGAAAGATAAACACAAGGCAAAACTCCAACATTGGTTTGATTCCATAGAAAAGGATGGTGTTAATCTTACTGCTTGGGAAGAGGATTTTGTTGCCTCTCTAAAGAAACAGTTTCTAAGGAGCGGAACATTAAGCGACAAACAAGAGGACATTTTAGAAAGGATTTATTCAGAGAGAACTGAGTAGTTAAACCTCATGGGACTATGGCGGAATTGGCAGACGCACCGGACTTAAAATCCGTTTCTCGAAAGAGAGTAAGGGTTCGATTCCCTTTAGTCCCACTTCAAAAGGAGAAAGACAATGCCACTAATAGTAGTAGTTTTGACTCTAGTAGTTATCGGCGTTCTCCTGGCTTTGGTAAATAGATATGGCCCACCTTATATAGCAGCCTCCTATATCAAACTAATTAATATTGTAGCCATCATTGCAACAATCATTTGGCTAATGAAAGTCTTTGGCATTTGGGAATATCTCACTAAGATTACGGTATGAACTCAGAGTTAGCTAGATTAGTAGATGAAGCCAAAGCAACAAATGATTGGACCAAAGAAATAGATAGGACAATGAAGGTATATGACGAACTTATAAAACAAAAACAATCACACTCTGTAAGGAATCTGGCCAAGATATTAGGCAGAAACAAAACCTGGGTAGGAGATACATTAACTATCCATAGGTGGTTATCTGTATGGCCAGAATTAGCTTTTTTAGATAACCGTTTTGCAGCTTTACAGGAAATCAACAAGAGAAAGAAGTTAAAGAGGTTTATTGAATCATGAAAATATCAGTGATTACCAGCCGGTTTGAGATTACTCGTAAACAGTTAGACGGTTTCCGTAACCTGCTACCAATATTTAACAAGGAAACTCATAGCTTTATCTTAGGTGGAGATGAAGCGGATTATGATGTATTTCTCTCACTGTTAGGTCAGGGATTTGATGTAGAGATTATTCCTCACATTGGAAACAACAACGATATTGATAAGTATAATGGAGCTAAGGTAGTTAATGCCTCTCTGCCACTAAGAGAACGTAACAAAAAGATGATTGATGAATGTGGTATCTTAGTAGGTATTCCACAAACATTCAATGAGTTTGAAGATAGTCCCGCCTGGAAAACAATACGCTACGCAATCGGTAATGATAAGGAAGTTTATATTGTTTCTCCAAATGGGTATGCTTGGGGATTGGAGTAAGCCATGCCAGAAATCCCTGGTTTTGTATCAACCATTGAGTATCTAAAGACATTGCATAAATCAAAGAACGATGATTACTCTGGAGATAAAGGAGCCTTCTTTAACTTTGAATTCTGTGACATTGTAGCAAGTCTGTTTCAGAACACTAGAGATAAGGTATATGCTACCTTTCTAGCAGTTAAACTGGCCCGGTTAGCGGTAACACTTTCAGCAAAGAAGGTTAATCACGAGTCAATAGAAGATACCTTTAATGACCTGATTAACTACTCTGTTATCTGGAAATGTGACTACATAGAAAGGAATAAGAAACCAATACATCTTCTGGTAGAAGAAGCTACTATTAGGGAGAGCAAACCAAAATGACTTGTTATATATGTGAGAAAGAGTTAGAAGGAAAAGACCTAGCTATTAATATGACAGTGCAAGGACAATCTACTTTTGGATTCTTTAGGGTAGATATAGTTCAGCATTATGTATGTGGATTAGACCTATATCTTAGCAATCTAGTCAATGCACCTAATATTGTAGACCATGATAAGGCTAGGATAGAAGAAAAGTTAATGGAAATATTACAGGCAATGAACAAAGGAAAGAATGTACAATGAGTTTTAGTACAAAGCTATTAAAAAGACGGGTAGATGATGAGAAAAGGATTGGTATATTAGGAGAAGGAAACAATGGTATCTTTAGTGTTCCATCTGTAGAACCTGGATGGGAACTAATCTTAATCTGTTCCGATGGGACGGAAGATTTAGCAGAAGGAGAACAAAGAGATTGGGAGCATGTTAGTATCTCTACAAGACAGCTAACTAAAACAAGGATGCCTACTTGGAAAGAGATGCAGTTTGTAAAGACTCTCTGTTGGGATGACGATGATACAGTAGTTCAGTTCCATCCTAAGAAGTCACAATATATAAACGTGCATCCCTATGTATTGCATATGTGGAGATGGAAGAAAGGTGAGTTTCCTATGCCACCGTTGGAGTGCGTATAATGAAGAACATAAAAAAGTTAATATTGAATCTGAAGTGTAGTGGTAGTGATGATAAGTATGAGATAGGTTGTATATTAGAGTGCATGGCAGATAGGATTGAGGAACTAGAGAAACTAATAGAGGAGCTAATCAACAAAGATGCCAAACATGGTATCAGGTCAAGGGAATCCGTATAGTAAACTTATAATACTAGGTGAGTTTCCAAATCAATCAGAGGACAACAAAGGATTACCGTTTTTAGGTTCATCAGGAGAGTTACTAGATAGGGTATTTACAGAGTTAGGTCACTCCAGTTGGAGAACTAATTATTGGCTTACCTACGTCTATAGATACCGTCCGCCGTTTAATGACATTAAGCAGATAGGAACAGTCTGTGACGTTGAGGAAGAGAAGCAGAGACTTTATAAAGAGATACTATCCGTTGGCCCTAATTGTATTCTGGCTATTGGGCCTGCTGCTTTTGAGACTGTTAGTGGTATCTCCAAACTACTAAACTATAGAGGCTCAATTCTCCCATCTCAGATAGGCGACTGCAAAGTAGTTGGAACAATTAGTCCATACCATTTAGTAAGAGCCTCAGATGAATCAGGTGATAGTGATGAATCTAAAGGCTTATTTTCCTACGTCTGGAAATGGGTATTAGGCCATGACATTAAACGAGCAATCCAAGAGTCGCAGACAGTGGGCTTCTCATTACCTGAAAGGTCACTCACTATTGCAAGAAACTCTGTTGACGTATCAAGATTTATTGATAGAAAATTCAAGAGTGCGGATAGAGTCTTTGCAGACATTGAAACTATTGAGTCAACAGTTCCAGGATGTATTAGTCTCGCTTGGGACAGATACGAAGCAATCTCAATCCCCCTCTTCTCCAGAGTCGGAAGATACGAACTAGCTACAATTCCATCTACAGACTTATCTTTTATCTGGCAGAAACTAGACTGGCTATTTCGTAACAAAGAAATAGGCGGACAGAATTGGAAGTTTGACCAAGCAAAATTAGAGATGCTTGGCTTTAGATTTAAGGGACTAAAAACGGATACATCCCTTAAAGCACATACTGTTAATCCAGAGATACCATATGTGGGTCTTGCTTTTATTTCGAGCCTTTGGACAAGAGAACCTTATTATAAAGCAGAAGGAAAAGAATTCATATTCGGAAAACACCCCATTGAACGCTGGTTTCTATATAATGCTAAAGATTCCGCGGTGGATTGTGAGGTTGACGAAAATCTCGAAATCGAATTACAAAACTTATCTGACGTTTACAAGACGGATTTGATTAAGTTTTACTATACCTATATAACCAAGCTACATGACCTATATTTTGGAATGGAAAAGGTAGGATTCAAGTTAGATGCTGGAGCTAGAGGATATTTAATTGCTAAGTATCAGACTTGGGCAGAGCATCTAGAAGTAAAACTAATGGTTGCTATTGGAAGGAAGGTTAATTTTAATTCTCCAAAACAGGTAGCAGAATTGATATATGACCAGATGGGAATTAAGCAGATAACTAGGAAGAGAGATACTAACGAAGATGTAATTAGCAAACTATTGAAAGATAAGGTGAAAGATGAATCCCGTAGAGAAGTCCTATCTAATATCCTCGAAATTCGCAGAGTCAATAAAACTCTATCAACATATCTCTATGCAATGCCAGACTTTGATGGGAGAATGCGAACACAGATTAGAATTGTTGGAACAGAAACAGGAAGAAGTAGCGACAGTGTTTTGGACCCTCCCATTAGACCTGTCAAAATTGGATTCGCTTTCAAAACACTTACCAAGCATGGAGATATTGGACAAGACGTTAGAGGAATCCTTATCGCTGACCCAGGATATGTTATTGTTAATATCGACCTTAGCCAAGCTGAGGCAAGAATTGTTGCTCTTCTCTCAAAGGACGACGAATTACTAGCAGCTTTTGATAGGATTGATATACACAAAAGGACGGCTGCCCTTGCTCTACTTACTGGTAAACTTAATCTCTCCTACGAATTTGACCCGATTGCTGATGTTCTTGATAAAGACAGTTCTGAAAGATTTATAGGAAAGAAAGTAAGACATGCCGGTAACTATAATATGCAATGGATGGAGTTCATGAAGAATGTCATATCAGACTGTAGAAGATTCAATAAGAACTTTACTATATCAGCCTTTTCGTCAAAGCAAATCATAGAAAGATTCCATGCAGCTTCACCTAATATTTATGGAGTTTTCCACAAAGAAGTAAAAGACGTTATTGATACTACTAGAGCATTAATCAATCCGTTTGGCCGGCTCAGGAGATTCTTTGAAAGACCAGGACCACAGTTATATAAAGAGGCTTATGCACATTTACCACAATCTACAGTCAAAGACCGTCTCACTAACAGTCTATTGGAAGTACGCGACAAGAACTACCCGATTCGCTTGGTTAATGAAGCTCATGATAGTGGTACTTATCTTATGCCTATTGGTGAGTATGTTGATATTTGCAGAGAGCTTAAACCAATATTTGAGCAGCCTATCGACTTCTCCACTTGCTCCCTAAAGCGCGGAATACTAACAATTCCTTGTGACTTTGAATATGGGGATAATTACAAAGACCTACAGAAACTCAAGTTTTAGAGTGAAGTCAAATGGCATGGTTGGACCTTCTACTAAAAGAAACTCATTTTGTTGAAACGCCAAAACAATGGATTTACTGGTCAGGACTAGCGACAATAAGCGCCATTACAGCCCCTAACATAGTGGTTCATAAAGGTGCATACAAACTTAAACCTAATCTGTATGTTCTTTTAATAGGACGGTCAGGATTAGGTAAAGGGTTTGGTCCTAGTGTAGCCAGTAAGTTAGTTAAGATGGTAGATAATACTAGAGTTATATCTGGAAGGGGGACTATTGAAGGTATCATTAAACAACTGGCTCTTGTTAAAGCAAAAGAAAACGGCTCTATACCCTTCAAAGATGCAAGGGGTTTTTTATGTTCAGGTGAATTTGCATCGTCTTTATATGAAGCCGGCCATGCCCTTACTATCCTTACCGATTTATATGATGGGCACTATAACCCAACGTGGGATAACACTCTAAAGAATTCTCCTATTGATACTTTAAGAGACCCATGTTTAACAATGCTATCTGGTGCCAATCAAGATATGTTTGATATAACAGTAGATAAATCACACCTTAGTGGTGGCTTCATAGGAAGAACTCTACTGATAAACGCAGAGAAAAGATTTCAGTCTAATTCAATGATATATGAAGAAGGAGAAGCAGAAGATGAGGTAGATTATGAGAAGCTAGTAAAGCATCTAAAAGAAATATCTAAACTATCAGGAAAACTAACATGGACTAGCGAAGCAAAACAAGTATATAACAAATGGTTCTATCCATATAGAGAAGCAGAGGTAGAAGATAAGACAGGAACCCATGATAGGTTAAATGACCATGTTATTAAAGTAGCATCATGTATATCATTAAGTAGAAAAACGGATATGAGGATAGAGGGAGAAGATATTGAAGAAGCAATTACAGTATGTTCAAGTTTAAGTAATACGGCTAGAAAAGTAGCCGGTATGCAGGGTAAGAGTTCTACAGCAGGAGTATTAAAGTCATTCTTAGCTGTTATATTTGATACGCCAGAGTATGAAATTACTAGAGCTAAAGCATTACAGAAAGGTTATCCAGATTACGATTCGGTAGAGTTAGATAAAGTAATCCAGACACTATCGGATATGAAGTTTATAATGCAATCCGGTGGTGGTGGAAAGATTACTTATAAACTTACTAAGATAGCTATTGATTGGTGGGAACGCAAGACTAAGGGAAAGAAAGTAGAGGACTAGATGTTAGGACGGGTGAAGTGCATTAAGCCATCTTTATACGGATTTATCCTTGATGAAGAAGGCAAAGAATATTTTTTTCATGCCCAACATTATAAAGGAGATTGGGATGAATTACAGGCTTTATCTCCACCTGTAACAACTAAGGGTCCAGTAGTCCAATTCAAAGCAACTACCGGACCCAAAGGATTAAGAGCAGAACAAGTTGAGTTTATAGGAGATTTCTAAGGCTGAAATAGAGATTTCCTCATGTTAAGATTAGGTATGTGTATATTTTCTTTTCTCTCTGCTTTCTTTTCATTCTTATAAGACAGCGGTAATTCTGCAATCCTAGCTAATGCCTCTTCTCCAGACATTCTACCAGTTAGATAGTTAATAGGAGAAGAAATCTGTGGTGGTCCCATATTAACTATCTGAGATAGAGTATTAGCCATTCTCTTAGTAGCCGGAACCTCTCTACCATATTGGTCCCTAGTTCTAAAGATATTAGTTTCGTCTTTGTAATTACCGCCTGTTACTGCCGATAGTCCAGTTTGAACTAATGGAGAAAATCTATTCTCAAAGAAGTTCATTCTTCTTTCTAAAGCTCCACCTTTACCAGCTTGAGTAGCTTCTTGTAAAGGTAACTTTAAGAAGTCAGCAGCCCCACCGAATACCTTAACACTCCTTTTCTTACCGCTAGCATCATGACCTAAATCAAATGAAAATGGGTCATCATTCTCAGTCATGAACTTACCATTCATGGCTTTATGGATAAGATTAACAGCAGCATAAGTAGCTAACCATCTGGTAGGAGCAGCAAGATATTTAAGTCTTTCTTGCTTACTCATATTACTACGGAAGTTAGTAGCCTTAGTCGTTTGTTCACCTAATCTAAGGGTGCTTCTTAACCAATCTGGTGCTAATAAGGCAGCCCTGGCAAAAGAGTTAAAAGACTTATTTCTATATAGTAAATCTAAGTTTGCACCACCATAGAAATCATCTGATACTTGGACAGCTAACCGGCCGGCTTCCTTTTCACTCATACCTTGCTTAATAAACTCAGCTTTATTATCCTTATAAGATTCCCACTTAATAGCAGGTAGCATCTTCTCTAATAGAGGCTTCTCAAAATACTTATGCTGAACTTGAGTAAACTTATTAACTGCTTTCTTACCAAAACTCTTTGCAAAGTTACCACTTTCATCTTCAAAGAATTTTGGCCCTTGAGTAGCAGTATCCCCTACTCCAGAACTATAACCATCCTCTTGAGTAGCCTTAATTATATCAAGATTTTCGTCATCTAATAACTTAGCAGCAGATTCAGGGTCAAATCCATATTTAACAGCATTTACATTTCTTTTCTTACCACCTTCCATCCAGCTTCTACCTTGAAGCGGATTAGCAATATTAAAGCCATGAGCAGTAAACATTGGCTTATTAGGGACAACTCCAGAAGATAGCATTAAGTTAGACCACTTACCAACTGCTCTAGAAAAGATATTAGTAATTGGAGCCTGAGATTCAGAACTCTTCAAATAACCTTCAACAACTGTCTTAACAGATGGATGTGCATAATACTTACCGAAAGTTACAATATTAGGGTCAAGAGCCTGCATATTAGCAGTCCTATTTTTAGCGTCAACAATATAACCGAAGTGTTTTAACTGAGCTATTGCTATATTATCAGCCTTTAACTTATTAGCCCTCTCAGCATACTGCTGCATTAACTCAATAGGAGAATACTTAGGAGTCAATCCTGCATTAACACCTTTTTGATAGTCCTCAAAGAAAGAGTTAAATTGGAAGGAGGCTTTAGAATTTAGTTCCTTATCACCAAAAACGGCTCTAACTTTCTCTGGTGTCTCTTCCCACATTTGTGGTAGATAGTTCTTCTTATGGCCCATCTCAATACCCATATCAGTTAGCTCTTTATGGTGATTCTCAAAGAACTCTCTGACCTTTGGGTAGTTACCTTGTTTTAATGCTTCCTGAAATTCAATAACTTTCTCTTTGGGAATATTAGCAATATCACCAAAGTCCTTTCTTACTTGTTTACCAATAAGATTACTTGCACTTCTATGCTTAATAAGCCTATCCATAATAGCTTTGAATGTAGGATTACCTTTCATGAATTTCATATAATCTATCTTATCACGAATACCACTACCAATTTCTCCTTGAACTGGAGATTCTAATGATTTGGCTTTAGCCTCTCTCATCTTATCTCCAAGATTCCTCGACTTCTTTCCAGCAGCTTCAGCAGTTATATTAGAAACTGGTGGCAAATTAGTCTCAGGCATATCACCGACAACAGAAGTATCTACTTCATTTAGACCGGCTGCTTCAGCTAATCTACTCCTTCTACCTCTTTTTCCACCTTTACCTTCAGCTTTAGCTTTTTCAGCAGCAGCGGCAGCCCTTTCTGTAAGAGCCTGGTCTTTTAATATCTCTCTAATAGACCTACCGCCTTGTCCACCAACACTAACTCTTTCTGTAGCAATAGGTTCTGTCTTTGTTCTTAATCTTTCAATAGGGCCTTTAGGTAAAGCACTAGGTAATTGACCCTGCTCTGCTTTATTCTGAGCAAACTCATCAAGAACCGGCTGACTTAATTCCTCTACTCTATTTGGTAAATCTTCAGGTGGATAATTCAATCTTTGATTTCTAACCGGCCTACCTTTTTCACCAGTTAAAGAAACAGTAGTTGGCTCTCCACCCCAATTAGTATCAGGTGGTCTTTCTCCACTAGCAAATTGTAACTTTTCACCCGGTCTTTGTTGTTGTCCTTCAGATAAACTTCTTTGTAATTTAACTTGTGGAGCTTCCGGTCTTAAACGATTAGGAACATGAGAATATAATGGGTCAGAGTCTAGCCAATCTCCACTAACAATCTCTCCACTAATCTTCTTATTTCTAATAGCTTCAGCTACATCTTGACCAACAGCAACAGGAACTTCTGTAGTAATAGTTTTAGCTGTCCTATTACCTTTTTCATCAATACCTTCAACAACAGACCTAACTACTAAAACTCTTGGTCTATCTGGTCTGCCACTAACTTCTCCTTTAGGTGCAACATTAGGAGTTTCACTAACTACTTTACCTGTTATTGGGTCAGTTACCGGACCTAATCTTAAATCTGCAAGTGGAGCACCTGAAGATGTAGTTCCAGTAGGAAGCTGACTATTTTTAATATTACCAGGAGAGATAGCTTGAATACCTTGAGAACGTGGTAATGAATAAGATTCAGGAATTGGTCCTGTAATGCCACCAGGTAAATTAGCCGGACGGTCAGTAGCACTACCAATATCAGTATATTGACCCATCCTTCTATCATAATCAGATAGAGTAGTTCCAGGCCGCTGTAAATCTAAGCCTCTTAAAGTTTCAGGAGCGTTGGGGTCTAAAGCCTGAGCTAATCTACCAGTAGGATGTGCAATAATACCAGGCTTTTCTGGGGCAGCATTAAGCAGTCCAAAAGGTTCTGGCCTACCAGGTAACGCTAAAGGTTGTTTAACAGGAGGAACAACATCAACTGCTGGAGTTTTTGGTAGTAACTCTGGATTAACTCCCCTAGTTAGTTTGTTAATACCATGAGCAGCAAAACCCATAGCTACAGGAGGAATAATATCACCAGCAACAGCGCCAATATTCTTATCTAATATATCCTGTTCAAGATTACCATAATTTCCACCTAGCAGGTTGACTAATCCTTTAGTTCCTGCTCTCTTTAACATGAACTCCTTAGCACTTAATGGAGCTTTGGCATTATATACATCTTTAATATCTTGATAGCCTTGTTTGGCTGTATTGAAAGCATGCTCTCCAAATCCACCAGTATATTCATCTGCTCCTCTAAGCATAGCTTTAGGAACAGATTTCCATAATGGCTCATTGGTATCAATAGTTGGACCTACAGCCCACGGATTTTTATTCTTAGTATCAAAAACAGCATCTGCTCTAGTTGTAAAGCTAGGTTTATCTGTAGGTTTAGAAGGAGTAATTAAATCTTTGCCAAAATTCCAGGCAGCATCAATTACTTTACCATGAGACTTACCTGTGGCAGCGGCTATATTAGATTCATTAGCTGATGGCTGAGTAGAAGCTTGAGATAGAATATCATTAAGGTCATCATCGGTAGGGTCACTATCACCATACCATTTAACACGATGAACCTGATTAGTCTTAGGGTCTGTTACTTTCAGCATTCTTTGTGGCATGGCTATTTCTCAAATTCAAACTTGATACCTGAAGAAGTAGTCCTAGCACCAGGAGCAACAGACATTTGAGAACCAGTCATAGGACCAGCTAATAAAGCAGACTTAACTTTATCAAGCTTCTTTTGGTCATCAGCATCAAAGAAATAGAAATCACTCTTTTCCTTAGGAACATACGAACCATCAACAGCCTGCTTAACATAGTTAGAAAGGGATGGGTCATCAACTAAAGCCCTATCTAAATTAACCAGCATCCTCTTATAATCTTCACTAGCGTTTGGTTTATTAGCAGCAGCTTTTAGTCTAGTTCTAAGACCCTCTGCTGTAGCTGCCACTTTATTAGCAGCTATTGTTTCTCTAGAGGCATTATTTTCTCTAGCAACAGCAAGAGCATTAGCACCAGATTTATCTAGTTCTGCCATTCTAAATGGAGCTTCTGCTCCTGCTCTAACAACAGCTTTACCACCTTCAGTTTCAATATCATTGGCTTTCTGTTGTTCAGCAGTAAGTTTAGTCTGGCCTAATGTCCTTACAGTATCACCCTTCCTATTAATAATCTTAGTAATACCATCAATACCAGTAATCTCAATTTCTCCACGATGGTCTAACTCATCCTGAAGATTAAGCATCTGAACTCTATTCAAATTCTCTTCTCTAATATCTTGCTTAGTTCTAAGGCCCAAATCTTGTTGCTTAAACCAGTCACTATTTTGAGACTCAAGAGCCTTTAATTTATTCTGAGCATCGGACTCTTCCATAGTAGCAAGATTACCAAGTCCTTCCATTCTCTCCTTATGTCTCTGATTAGACCTAATCTGCGGAGCCTCATAAGCAGAGACACCTAATCTTATAGCATCACTGGCAGGAGTTCCACCTAAAGCTAAACCACCTGCTCCTAAAGCAGCTCCTAATCTAGCCCATTTACTTCTTTCAATAATAGGAGCACCTTCTTCTACACCTTGTTGATAAGCTAATCTATTTGGTCTATCTATTTTAGCATACTCTTCTGCCAGATTATATGGTTGTTTTGGTGGTTGAGCAGTAGTAGGAATAGTAGGTGGCGGTTGAAATGATATAGGAGAAGGTTTCTGCTGTCCCATTGGCATAGGAAAATTAAGCCCAAAATTATTCTGGGGAATCTGCCTATTAATGCCAAAGTTTCTGGGGGCAAGTCTATTGATTCCAAAGTTCATCATGGCTTATTCCTTAGTATCCCCAGGGGTTATATTCGTAATTGCTATTATCTATTGGTGGAGTAACACCTGCTGCTCCTTGTGGCTGGAAGTTATATCTATCAGCAGCATTAGAAGTAGCTCCAGAGTAAGGATTATATCCAGTTCCAGCACCAGAACTAGCACCTAAACCTTTAACACTATTTACTAACATTGGAGCAGCAGCACCACCACTAAGATAAGTTAAAGCAGCAGAACCAGCAACATTACCCCACTTACCAGCCATTTCACCTAATGTATCACCACGATTTTGAGAAGCTAACCCTAATAGAGAACCTTGTGTTCCATATTTGCTATTAAGTGTATCTAATCCAATATTAGAGAAATCTCTACTCATGCCAACGTTAGTGTTATATAGATTCTCCAACCCACCAATACCATACTGTTTCTGTTGATTACCATACTCAGTAAGCCATTGTTGATATTCTGCATTAGCAGCAGCAGCCGCTCTAGCATTAGCAGCAGAACCAGCAGCACCAGCCGCTCCACCTTGAGCATTAGCTATTTGTGCTTGCATATCTAACTGAGCTTGATTTCCAGTAAACTGGTCTAATCCACCAGCTTTTCCTAAACCAAACTGGTCTAATCCACCAGCTTGACCTAAGCCCCACTGACCTAATCCAGTTTGAGAAGATTGTAAACCTTGCAATCCTTGCAACTGATTAGCGGTAATTCCTTGCTGAGTAGATAGACCTAAATCACCAGCAGATTGAGCGCCTTGTAACTGATTCTTTGTTCTAAGGCCGGCTAAATCTAATCCCTGTTGAGATAGAAATTGACCAGCAGATTCTCTACCTTTTCGGATAGACTCTCCTAAACCAATTTCTGCATTAACTCTATCTTGGCCTTGTTGTTGTGCTCCCTGTCTAGCTAACTTAAAATCAACAGCGCCAGCATTAGCAAGATTGCCAGTAGCAGAACGCTGTCTTTCCAGGTTATCCTTGAGAGCAGAAAAATAAGCAGGGGAAGAAGCAGCAGACTTAGCACGAATTAAAGCCCTATCTTGAGCAGAATAGCCACCAGTTTCTTCTTGTTCTAGGATTGATTTACGATTAATATTAGCTTTATCCTCATCAGTAATACCACCTGTTTGCCCAATACCAGTAAGTGTATCTACATTACCATATATCTGATTAAGTTTATCTTGGTCAAATCCACCTGTAGATGAAGCTAATCTTCTAAAGCCAGTATCAGCCTCACCATAATCAGGACGGTAAGCATTAGCATAAGCAGAGTTTAGATTCTGGTAAGCAGAACTCTTATTGGCTAATGGATTAGTAATACCACCCCATCCACCAGTTCCACCGCCAGTTAAGGCAGATTGATACTGATTAATGGCACCTTGCATTCTATCTTTATCTTCTTGAGTTAAGCCACCACCTTCAGCATAGCTTTTATATCCCTGATAAGCAGGGTTATAATCTTCTGTAGCTCTATCCCAAGTAGTGTCACCTCTTCCACCTATTTTATCAGATAAGGCATTATACTCCCCTTCAGAAGATTTAACCTTATCCATTGAGGCATTATAAACATCTTTCTTATCGCTTTTAGCCATTGTCATCCAAATCTAAGAAAAGTGGTGTGCCAGTGCATACACCATAGTTAAAACGTTCTACTAAGAGCTTGGCAAGTTTTTCATCCTGAACGTAAGAATGAACCATATCTATGCCACGAGCCTTAGTAAGTTCAGTAGACTTTTCTGACAACAACTTTAGAGACTTCACTTTCGTTATAGTAGGAGAATCTTTATCAGGAACAAATACTATTTCTACGTACTTCTTGGTATAGCCCCAAGCAACTATCTTTCCTTTATCCTCTACTACAAGAATATCTAAAACATTCTTAAAGTCAGGAAATGGAAAATCATGGTCTTTATGTAGCTCGACCAGATTATCAAAATCTTCTTTCTTAGCTGGTCGGACTTCCACTTGGTGTCCTTAACCAAAAGAGAGTCTTTAGTGCTTCCCGGCTGGACTTACCAATCGACCAGGGAACCTTAGAAATGTAATCATATAGAAGGTCTACCTCTGTCTGGTCTAATACTAACTCAACCGTTTCCTTCTCACCAAAATCTAACTCCCTATCAGGTTCTTCTGAGCCAGATACTAACTTTCCACATGCACAAGGCTTAGATATATTCTCTAACTTATCAAGAATAGAAATCTCTTTATTAAGAATAGACAACCCCTTCTGGGTATTCATATTACCTACAACAATCAACCCATGAAAGAGATACTCAAAACGCTTCTTACCCAAGTCATCGTTCCCAAACTCTAATTTGTGCAACATTGTTCACCTTAGTTTTTCTGACAAAACACTACTGACATGTATGGAGGATAATCTCCACCTTGCGCTGTATCTACCGAGAAAGTATGAGCATGATTGCCATTGTCATCTGTATCTCCACTCACACTAGCTGGTAAAGTAACACCAATACTAACAGCATGAGAGTGAGGAAGAAATAGCATTGCAGTAGGACCACTTCTATTTACATCTATTGGAGCCTGATTAGTTTCATCGGCCGTTCTACCACTAACAGTTCCAGAAGCAGAGCCACTTAAAGAAGCATGGTGTCTATGTGTTCCACCAGCAGCAGTAGAACCATCTACCCTATGTAAGTGGGTTATATTACCACCAGTTAAACCTGGAGATGGAGAACCCAATGGAAATCTATTATCTAATGCCGCTACTCTAGTCCAACCAGCAGGACAGGCTGCCATAAACATTCCAATTAACCCAGAAGGAACAGGGTCAACTGAAGCTGTAGTTACTGGCTGCCAAGTATTATCACTTCTAAGAAAGTAACCAGTAGTAGGAGCATTTGTTCCAAGTCTACCAATAGGAACAACACCCAATAGTAGTTGACTAGCATCTATATTACGAAGTTGCGAGGCATCCGCACTAACATATCCACACGAAAATCTACCATTACGTTCAAATGAATATTGAGAATGAATAGCGCCCTGAGAGTCGGTCATTGACTCAAGATAAAGAGTACCAGTGCTATATTGAACAATTCTCCAATACTTTAAATCAGCACCAGCAGCAGTATCGTTAAATCCAAGAATAGAATTTGGTCCTTGAATGGTGCTATATGAACCAATTTTTTGAGCTACAAAGTTATTATCTTGATTTTTATAAGCAACCTCAGCAGGTAATCTAGCTGCTGGCACAGTTCCTACTACTAATGCGCTCGCATTAAGTTGAGGTATTTGAACACCCTCACCAAATGTTACCTTAGTTCCATCTGACATCATAGGATAGCCAAATGGAGGTAATGTTAATGAGCTACCAGTGCCACCTCTAGCTAATGCAACAATGCCAGATGTAATATCATTTGCATTGTAATTAACACCAGTAATAGAACCACCAGTAATAGCAACTGCATTGCTATTCTGGGTAGACATACTACCTAAACCAAGATTTGTTCTAGCACCAGCAGGAGTAGATGAACCTGTTCCACCACCACTAATACCAAGAAACTTAGTATACCAAACACCTTGATATAGTTCTTCAAATACAGCAGGAGTGCGATTAAAACGAATAGTAAAATCAGGCAAGTTTGTAGGAGAGCCAACCTGTAAGGTAGCTGCATCTATAAACTTCTCGTTTAATTCGGTTACAAAATCTAAGTAACCGGACGTAATAGCTGGAAGATTCCAATTAGCCATTGTCCTGCCTAGCTAGGAGTATCAATTCCGCCTAAAGAGTTCCAGAGAGTAGCAATCTGGGATTGTAAATCAATATCAGCAATAGCACATTCAGCTGTTTTATTTACTTCATCATAAGTAGTAGTATTAATAACATTAACTCCCATTACTACTTGTGGACCAGCTTGAAATGCTGCACCGGCTGGATTTTGAACTACTCTTTGTGCATATTGAGCACGAAATAAATGATATGGAGTATCACCAGGTTCAGATAATACCCCACTTGTAGCTTGAGCTAACATAGCTTGGACTCTCTCCATAAACGCGGAGTTACGAGTCAAAGCCATTTGTTTAGTAGAAGTCTCAACAGCCATTTCATCTCCTAAGCAACTTGATAAGTACCATTCATTTCTAATTCAAAGCCAGAACCCCAAGTCCAAGGAGTATCTGAACCAACATAATGACCAACTAAAGCTGGTAAATCAACTGCTACCATCCAATAATTTGTATCATATATAACTGTAGAGCCAGTACGAATATTAGACCCTAGAAAGTGTGCAGAACCAATTACATCTCTTGAAATATAGCCAGAATATGCAGGAAATGGAAATCCAAATGCCCATACATTATTAGCAGGTCCATATGTAGTAGATGCCTGCATAGTTAATCTAACTCTAAAATGGCATGTTTTACCAATAAGAGTATATGCTCCAGTAATAATACCATTAGTAGGACCAGGAGCAACATTAGCAGTCCATACAGGATTCCAGTTTGCCCAATGTCCTAGTGGAGTTCCTCTGCCTTGTTCATAATAACTAACAACAGCTATATTACCATTTCTATCAAAGTTAACACTAGATATTAGGACTGACATAGCATCATTTAATGCTTCTAATCTAATAAGTCCATCTCCATATGTAATCCATCTCCAAAGTCCTTTATCTACTGGAGCACTCGTTGCTTTAAGAAGAAATTGTAAATTAGGACCTTGAATTACAGTTCCTTCATATAAAGTCTGTGCTACAAAAGCATTATCAATATTCTTATAGGCAACATTAGCAGGTAACTGTCCTGATGATATAGAACCAATAATCTGACTAGCATCAATCTCTAACTTAATCCACGGTCCTGCTCCTAATCCACCAGAAGCATCATACTCAAAATACTTGGCTAGTTGGTTGTATCTAATAAACACTAGACTACGCCTCTAGCTTTCCAGTTGATAGTTCCATTAGCCCTATTACCAGAAGAATCAAATATAAATACCCTGAAATCATCTTTAGTAATATTATCTGTTACTGCGTATAGAGGCTGAACTGATACCGCTGCCGTTGCTGTCACTGAACTGATACCTTTGAAATCTTTATGATAAGTTACCAAAGTTCCTAATGGGAAATCAGCAGCAAAACATTCTTCAGTTCCAGAATCCAGGGTCAATGTTACATTAAGAACAACCTTAAGACTGGAAATAAAAGCTGCCGAATTATCATCTACATTTGTAAAGACCCAACGAACCTTAACATAGCGAAATAAAGTAGCAAGAAGGCTATTACCGATAATAGGAGTAGACCACGTAATACCATCCTCTGAATAAGAGATTTCTGTATTGATATTTGTAGTTCCAGTAAGCTGCTGCTTATTATAATCAGCAATAACAGTAAGATTCTCATAGACTTGGCCAAAGTCAAATACCTCTTCATAATAGCCATCTCCAATATATGTTGGTTGATAGTAGATTGGATAGCCAGCATCTATTTGTGCTTGTGGAGAAGCAAATCCAAAGAACTGGAAATGTTCTTCCCATGTATGAATAAGAGTAGGACCAATGATTCCTCTAATCCCTTGAATAACAACGTCATCTGTCCGTAGATAAGTACCAGTAAGGTCAGCTTCTAATTCATCTACGAATTCAAACTCTGATGGGTCATGTAAATCAGCAACCTTAACTGCCGACATAGTAGAAATATTACCTACAATATCAACAGCCTGAACTGAGTATGAATAAGAACCGCCTGACTGCTCTTGAATCAGCTTAAAGGTTCCACTAATCCTACCTTGTTCTACTCCATCTCGATAGATGATATAGTAATCAATCTTCCAAGAGGATGGTGGTTCTGTCCATCTTAATAGAACCGTCGAGATAACAACCTGTAATGCTAACTCTGGTGGTGGAATCTGTGGTATTACTAGAGTAGCAAAAGCTGCCGCTCCTAATTCACTCTCTATATTCCAAGCCCTAATAATAAAGTTGTAAGTTCCATATATAAGATTAAGAAAAATAGGGTCTACGTTAGCTACATCTGTTGCTGTTACAATGATTGGTTTAGCAGAGTCCCAATCAGTTCCCATCTTAATCTGATAGCGGAAAGCTCCATCAAGATTATCCCAATCTAATCTAAGGTTAGTCGGATAAGCTGTTCCAGTAAAGTTTTGAACTGGTCCTAATACACCGGCTACTCCACCTTGGTCCTCGCCTGCTATTGGTTTTTGAGGAAATACCTCTTCGTTAATCTTATATAAGTCATCAATCAATAACTGCAAAGCCCTGAACAATGTAGAGTTAGGCTTATCTTCAACCCTTATTAAATTGCGGACGGCATTCTCGTTAGACATTAGAGTCTAGGAGTCTCAGCCCACATTGGCTTATTGTCTACAGACAGGTCAAACAAAGTAAATCTATCACCAGCATTAAGATTACATATCAACTTAATAGACATCTTTGGAGCAACAAAATTAATGGGCTTTTGATAATAAAGACTAGCGTTAGGATTTAGATTCCATCTGGGCGGAGTCATAATCTTAACGTTATTAATTCCATATAAGAAGATACCTAGCTGACCAATTCCTTCTAATCTTGATTCTATAAAACCAAAATGGCTAACATGCTTATTCTTAGCAGCGAATAAATGAGTCTGAATATAGGAGGTAATCCTAACTCCATCGTCAAGAACAGAGTCTTTATCCTGTTGATAAATATTACCTTCAAAGCCGGCTTGTTTAAGAACAGTCTCAGCAAACTGGTTAGTATCAATAACAATAGTAGAAACAGTCCAAGGAAATGCCCATAAAGACCAGCGAACTAATGGACCTGATAACTGACCATACTTATTAAAAGCGCCATTATAGTCACCTACTAAAATATGAGAACATTCAGTAGAGCTATCTAAAGGAATAGCAGCATACACTAACTTAAATTCTGGGTCATCGCATAGTTGAACCTTATTAAACTCTTTTTTATTAATTCTATCCCAAAGGTCTTTAATATTCTCTGTAAAAGGTGGGTCTTGGAATCCGCCACCTTCATAGGTATAGATTCCAGACTTATCACCTTGAAAGAATCTCTTTACTGATGTTCCTCTTGAATCAAGAATCTTAGAAATAGAAAAGACTTCTGCTCCTATTGCTTTATCCAGAGGGTCACAACGCCAAGTATCAGGGTCAGAACCATTATCAACAGTAATATACGTTCTATCTTGCGTCTGGATGAGTAATGAGGTTTCATGGTCAACTACATTTTTAATAGAAGATATAGCATCAGATGGGTCTAAAAATAATAGTCCACCAGTCTGGTCAAACAACTCTACAAAGATAGCCTTAGAGAAGAACACATAATGTTCATAGCCTGGAACTCCCCATAAGCACATTCTCTGGTTATAAACTGTTAAACCTAACCCACAAGGAATAGTAGAACGGTTATCAAATAAATAATCAGCAGAGTCCTGTAAATCATCATCAAAGAAATCTATATCATGTAGGAAGGTTGTAGTGTTATCAAAGATTCTACCATTTGGAAGATAAAAAAATTCATAACCATATTGATTTCCAGAGTAAAGTCCAGGTGGTATTGATTTTGTAATTAATAATCTTCTAGCAATAGTTCCTGTAGGACCAATAGGAATATTATCTACATTTAACTTAAACCCACCAGGACTATCAACATCACCAAAGACAGCAGGACCAGGAGCACTAATAAACCCAGAAGAAGTCTCATATGCGACTGCTACTAAGTATTTACCTAAAGCAAGGTTGCCTGAGTTAGCAGAAATACTAGGAAGTAAAGTAAAACCTACAGGTGCAGAACCACCAGCCGGCCTTAATGTTCCTGGTCCTGCTCCTTCATATACCTGTAATAAAGCCCCAGGGATACCTTCAATCCTATCATGAAAAGTAATATAGCAACGATTAAGATAGTTAATAGCACTGAAATCCTTGTAAGCTGGATTAGTTACCAGAGGAGTTCCCGGATAAAGAGAATCCCATAGATTACCGCTAGTATCAAGAATAAGGTACCGGCTTGTTTCGTTAAGACGTTTGTAAATAAAGAATCTTCGGATGTTAGCCTTGTCGAAAACTTTTGTATTGCCGTCACGAGTCCTGACTTCAATGACTTCAAAAGTTGTATTAAGCGAGTCAATGAAATATCCTGGTGGGACAGAATCATCCACTACGCCATTAAAATACAGTCCCTTAAACGTAGGAACAGTAAGTTGTTGATGGTCTCGAATGTCTTGTTTCTTAGCCATCTTAGTAGAGTAGGAGTCCTACTTTTTACAGTAAGACCCCCACACCCACAACTATTACATCATCTTATCAAAAAGCAGGTAGAAGGTAATCGTATCACCAGAAAGACCAGCAGGAACAGCACCGGCAGTTACTTCTGCTCCAGCAAGAGTTAGAATCTTCAGCTTCTTAGTAGTAGGATTATACTGACCATAGTAAGCCAATCCAACTACATTAACCCAGAATGGTTGAGAACCAATGCCAGGTAAAGGAATACCTAATCCTGCTCCATCTACCATGTTGGCAACAAAGTCTAACGCATTGCCACCAGCAGTATAAGTAGCCGCAGCAGCTTCTACTGCTAATGTGCCAATAACATGAATCTTCTTACCATCATCCCATACCTTTTTAGAGGTTGGGGTTAATTTCGCTTCAGCCATTGTAATCTCCTAACGGGTGTAGACAATTCGTCTGTTTAACTTGAATCCTCTGCGCCTAAACACTCTAGCTTGGTTCTGCTTCACTTCTTTCTTCAGCAACTTTCCTAACTTTTGGATTGCTTGAGATTCTAAGTCAATAGCTTTGGTCCGATTCTGACCGATATGCTCAGAAGCTAAAGCAGCGGTGTGATAAGCTAGATAGTTCAGAGCATGAGTGATTTCGATTGCACTATTAGCACCTGACATTGAAGTAATCAGGCGGTAATATCTCAATCGAATATGTCTTGGAACTGTAGCGCCAATAAAGTTGACGTTCTGTTCTCTCCAAGTCCAATAGGAAAGAAAGCTGCCAGGAACTTCATTAGGAAGAAAATCTCGCTGTCTTACAAATACATATTTAGAGTCATCTTCTGACTGGCCCTTTTCAAATAATTCAATAGGAACAATCATATCATCTGGCAAAGGCAAAGTCTTAGATAGAGCAGAAAGAGGAATATTAACTGATACTTCTTTGTTTACTGTAGCTCCATTATCTGTCAATTCATCAGATAGGTCATCGTTAGCAATCTTCAGATATGGCAATAGAACCTCATCTGTATAGAGGTCTATTACAGCATCATTAAGAACTGCTCTAGAACGAATCATTACTTCTGATGCTAGAACTGGAGGCATGTTATACCTTTGTTAATCCACCGGCCGGAGTTACTGGCTTTAATGCCTGATTTTCAGCAGGGATAATTCCAAACTCAATAGCCTTTTGACGGTTAAGAATCGCCTTACAATTAATGCAAATAACTGCCCTTGCATCAATCTGAGTAAAGCAAGCAGGGCATTCAGTCATTCCAGCATTAGAATTATATTCAGGCAACCATTCCGGTTTGTATCCTAAATACTCAGCAGCATAACGCTGATGCCCAGAAATTAAACCAACCTTGTGATATTGGTTCCAATCATCATCACCTTTGCGACAAAGATTTACAAACCAACGCTGCTGTCTTTCTCTGAGAGCTTTTAGCTCATCTTTATGATTAAGGAGAATTGCTGATTTCGTTAATGAACCCTCGAACCACATCATTCCAGGTCCGGCATTATCATCAGCTTCAATGACAGTATTAACAAAGTCATCAACAATAGATTTAGCAATATGGTGGGCAGCAACCGGAATAACAATAGAATGGTCAGTAGCTGGCATTCTTTGGATATAAGAAGATTCAGCAATAAGAACTGTGATTAAATCATCCTTTGGAGCAGCAGGGATTCTATAGTAGCCACCTGTGATTGGTTTAATCTCAATAGTCTCAAACGGGCAAATGGAAACAATGGTAGCTGATGGCATTGACTTTACCTCAAAGATAACGTGGATGACTTGAACGTTGGTAGTTCTTTAATGGGGTCTGGAGAATCCAAAATCCCATAAACTTTTTCTTCCTCTGCTTTTTGTTTCTTCTCTTCTTCCTGTCTATGGTCCTCTTCTGTTAGCATTACTTTTCTTTCTGCTCTTTCCAGTTTACCTACAATGAACTCGATTGCTCTCCAGTTCAGAGGTAATAAATTATCGTCCTTATCTAAGAACGGAAAGATGGGTTCATAAGTATATTTGTCATAGAACACATCCCTTCTATTTGTATTCGGCTCAACTCTTTCAAGGAGCCAGGTATCTTTCATATACCAGTATTTCTTAATTTCTACTAATCCCTGCTTAACTCCTAACCAAATTCCGGTTTCTTGAGTTAATACATCATAGGAGCCAAATCTCTTTTCGGTCTGTGTTCCTGACCAAACGATACGGTATTTCTGTAGACCTGTTAAAGTCTCCTTACCATATATCCTAAGCAATCTATCGTTTACTGTTTTTTCTAGAATCATATAGGTTGACAGGGAACTGGAGAAATAGGCTCCCCAGACAATAACTCCAGCTCCCCATCTTCCTTTCTACTTAGTAACCCGTTGGAACCAGCAGGTTGTCAATGTATGCTTGTGCTGGAGGACAATCACAAAACAGATTCCACGAAGCTACAATGTAGAATACCTGAGATGTAGCAACACCACCAGATGTTCCTCTCATCTCAAATATCTTCCGACCTTCTACCGTATAGTAGTCGATTGGAGTTAATTCCGCACGACCCCAATGGTCATTAGTCAGAAAGTCAATCCTTGTCTTGTTCCAGACAAAGTTTGGCTTGATTGGAGCACCAGCAAGTCTCATGTTCTCAGAGAAGAACAAGTTAAGTCCCTGTTCAGAGGCTTCCTTATTAATCACTGAAACAAGCTGTCCTAAAGCCTCATAAGCCTGCACTTGTGCCGGGTGCATCCATGCGGTTAAAGGAGTCTTGTTATCCATTCCCAATCTATCGCCAATCGCATTAATTGCACGACGAGCGAAAGCAGGAGCTAAAGCAGCAGAAGCGGCATTAACTCGATTAGCCTGAACTTCTGGAGTAGTAGCTCTAGGCATACCTAACCACGCACCAACTGTTGAGTTTTGGACGTGATAAGGAACACCAAAAAGTCCAACTGGATTTGCACCAGCTAAACCTTCAGGAAGAATGAAACAACCGGGTGCAATCGTTGGAACAGTTGCATCAAGCTGAATCTTCTTGTTTACTAAGTCATATGCGATAATCTTGGCAGGAACACCACCAGTGTTTAATGGCGCTGCAAGACCAGCATCGTAAACAAGAACTCGCTGACCCTTACGGAGCAGCTTAATACCATAACCATCAGTTGTGCAGGTAATGGTATCATTGGTAAGAGTGGTAGTAGCTAAAGAAGTAACGGTAGCTAATACACCATTACCAGCAGTCATGCACTGAGCTTCAGTCTGACGACGAAACTCTGGCATTGCTTTAGCCATAAGCTCCTTGAAGAGATTAACAACAGCCTTACGGCTATCATCAGTTCCCCACTGAGCTTTAGTATTCCACTGAATAGCGTGCTTGAAATTCACAGTATTAATGACAGCCTTATCGTAAGTCTGGCCGTCACCAATCCCTAAATCTCCGCCATCAGGATTGTAGTAACCAAAGTATCCACCCGGACCAATAGCAAGAGGGATACGCATATCTCTTTCCGAGATTACTTCCGTATCCTTCTTCTCTACAGTCGAATAGAACTTTGCGGATTCAAGCTCGTAAAGCATTGAAAGCTTTTTACGAACCTTCTCCATTTCAACAGAAAGAAGCTGGGTTCCACCTACAGCCATGTTAATTTCCCCTTACTTGATATACTTGGGCTTCCCGTTAAGGATGTCCATATCGGTTGTCTTAGAGCGGTCTACCCTGCTAAAATCAATTTGGCCTTCACTTTTATTGCCACCCAGACCAGCAGGAACAAGTCTGCGTGACTCTGACTTTTGAGCATCCTTCACTTTAATACCAGCTTCACGTAAAACTCTATTTCGAATTGCTGGAAGTGCTTGTCTAGCTCGCTGGAGATAAGCTTTGACAATTCTAGACTTCCAATCTGGTGAATACTTAGAGGATTTAGCCTGGTCAAATAAGGATTGAATACCGCCAAGGTATCTCTTATCTGAACCAAGAACTTCATCTACTCCCTGAAAAATGTCTCGGACAATATTCCTCTTTTGGTAATCGTCCAGTTTGATTCCGTCCAACTCCTTATTAATGGAGTTCTTCATAGAATGATTAACTACTTCTGTAATAGAACCCTTGAACTCACCCATACGAGTATTATCAAACTCTTGTCTTTCCCTTTCAAACTGTTCTTGTTCCTTTGTCTTAGCAACTGGCTTCTTTCTCTCTTCTAACGGGGCCTTAATATCTTGTGTATCAAACCAATAGTTATGAGCATGAATAGCTACTGCTGCAAGATTCTTATTACCCGACTTCATAGCATCTGCATACATTGACATTAAAGCCCTCTTCATTGGCTTCAACATCACTTCGCCATATAATTGTGGATTCAACTTACCGATTGACTCTAAGATAGTATGAGAGAAATCTTCAAATGCCTCTTCGTTTGTATTCTTAACAGCTTTAAGAAAGTTTGAAGTCTTATCTACATCTCCAGAAGCAATGTCCTTATACATCATCTCTAAGAAGCCAGCATTTTTAGCGGCAACCTTAGCATCTTCTGGAGTAGCAAATACTTCTCCAAACTCCTTATCTCGCTCTAAAGCTTCCCGTAATCCAGGGATTTTCTTAAATAAATCTGGCGCAACTTTCTTAACAGCTTTAGTTAAGTCAGATAAATCTAAGTCTCCCTGGTCTACATCTTTATCTTCAGTCCCATCAGACTCTTCAGATTCGGCATCGTCATCTTCTTCTTCATCTTCATTTTCTTCATCGGCTTCTTCTTCATCTTCATTTTCGTCATCGGAAACTTCCTCGGAGTCTCCTTCTTCTCCATCTTCTCCGTCTCCTGCATTATCGGGAACTTCATCGCCATCATCATCTCCATTCAAAATATCTTTATCTGTTGGTCCGATTGGTTCAACATCACCTACAGAACCAGCAGAAGGCATACCAGTAACATCGTTCGGGGAATAGAAAACATTGAAGTGCTTAAACATTATCCACCTAATCCTGTTGAAAGCGTTGGAGGTTCTTGACCTTGAGGTGTTTCATTGGGAGTTTGTGTCCTCATTTGCAACATCATCTGATGTGCTTTCCAATGTAACACTACGTTTTGATAACCACCTGGGTTTTCGTTCTTAGCTTTTTGACCTTTGGAACTGTTTAACCAAACTTTACAAACTTCCATCTCTACCATGTGGTCATCAAACTCTTCAGGAGCAATAGAAGATTCCATTCCTAATGGAGAGTTTGGAGACGGTTGTGGTTGAGCTTCCATGAGTAGAGAAATTTCCCGATACTGTTTGGTTCTATCATTAATACCGGGAATGTAGAGTTCTGGAATACCGAGAGCTTTCTTAACCAACTCGTTATTCTGAGGATGGGTAATAAGAGCCATAACCATTGGGTCTTTAACTTGCATTAAGCCCATTAAGGTATCTTTAATTTGTCCAGAAGAAACTGGTAAGAGTTCAGAGAACTCAGGTTCACAATTACCAACATCTCCACGCTTCAATGCCATATGGTCAACAGTAGTAGACTGATAACCGGCAGCAGTCTTATCTACCATCTTCTCATCATATTCCAATAGATTGGCATACTCTCTAACTGCTTTATCTAATACATCAGCCCACAAGAATGAAGCAATAGTGGAAATAGTACCAAGCCTTTGAAGAGCCTGATTCTGAGATTTTGTATATTCTGTCGCTGTAGAACTGCCAGGAACGGCACCACCATATACAGTAGGAAAATCGCCAGTAACAAATTCAGCCAGATTCTTATATTTAGCAGTAAGACCTGCAATTTCAGGAGATAAAGTTGCAGTCTTAGTTTCATAGAAGTTATCTCCAATATTCTTACCAGGTTCCTTAAATGCCTGTGTAACATTACCAGGCTTGGCTTGATTATCGGAGTATTTGTTGAAATCAATGGCATCTGAAGCGATAAATAGCTCAGAAATACCATGTTCCATTGTCTGTAATTCAAGTTCATCAATTTCTGCATTAATGTCTTGAATCATTGCAAGATTAGTGCCTAAAGGTTCGGCATGTATAGAAGAAGAACGTGGGTCTAACCCAATCGTCCAATGCTCATCTAGATTCTCACCATTAATTTCAACAGGTTCGTTACCAATATAGATAACATAGCAACCTTCTGGATACTTCTTCTTAATTTGGTCTACAATATCCCTATTTACTGAGTCGGCTTTACCAGTTACTAACTCAAACTGCCAAGGACGATACCAAACACACTTAACTACTGCTGTATTTTGTGGCTGGTTGTTAAGATAGACAGAAGGATAGCGAATAGTAGAGTCTACTGACGTATCAGCAGTAGATGAAGCTACATCTTCTACTAGAGGTTCCTCTCCATTAGGACCAGGAACACAAAAGATAGAGCGAAGTGAAGCTATTGATTGGTCAAACTTGAGAATAAGGAAGCCTACATGCTCTTGAGTACGAGCAGAGTAGGGAACTTTAACGTTTAATACACCAAACGGGTCAATAACAATGCGGGATTTTTCTTTATCTACCTGAATAGGAACAGAAACTTGAACTGTTTGTGGAGTTACTTCTGTAGTAATAGTTTGTCCACAGGACTGGCAGGGAATATTGGAGACTGGCTCCATTCCACCTTCACCAAAATCATAGCCACAAGTAGGGCAAGAATGATTATATGAAGTCTGCTCTTCTAAAGCTGATTCTTCTACTTGATAAAAGCCAAACTTCTTATCTTTCTTAGCATAAGTATAAACAAATGGCGTGCCTTGATTAAAGAAGATAGAGAGAATCTTAATATAGAGTAGCTTAGCTTTGTTATGCTTCTGTATAATCTTAGCTAATGCAGAGAAATTCTCAGATTTATCAATATCGTCAGCATTGTCAGCATCAGTAGGAAAGAAAAGAACAGAAGGTACACCAACGGAAAGAGCAGCAATAATAGACTCACCGTGCGGACGATAGATATTAATAATCCGAGGAGGAACTCCGTCAGCTTCTTTTTCATCCCAATCAGGTATTGCCCAATCAGCGGAAGTATCATCCCAAAATAAAGTTACAATATTATTGAAATAGAGTTCTAATCTTTTAGCTTTTCTTATCCAAGAGTAATGAACAGCCTCATCTTCTCTCTCACAAAGAGAAAGTAGAGTAGTAAGGACTGCTTTATAATCATCCGGAATAGCTGTAGGTTGCTTGGGTTTCTCTTGTTCAGAACTACCCAAGACCTGCATATCCGTTTGTTCAGTAGCTTGTTCAGTAGGAGGAATCATTCAACTACTACTTTCTCATACTGAGATTCTTCTTTTGTTGGAACGGCGGCATGTTTTTCTCTCATTGCCATTACACGTTCCCTAACTCTAGTATGAATAGATTTATAACCTCTATTCGATACAAAGTCTGACTCTACTCTTACTCGCTCAGGCTTATCATCTCTCATCTGAGCTTTTAACTCTGCAATTTCATCTTGAAGGTAAGTAATAAATTCATCTTTAGAGTTAATGATAGCGGCGAAAGCCTCTGCGTCTAAATGATATACTACTCTTTTGGTGGCCCTGCTTGCTTTCCAAGAACTCCATTTTTCTGTAAAAAGAAGTTTGGTCGCCACCAGAAAGTTGACTAAGTGCCTCTTCAGATTTTGCAGCATGTTCTACTTCTCTTGCATGTTGTAATTGATATTCTCTTATACCGGATAGAAGTATTCGAGTACAATCATAAGGGTCATCCCCATCAAACTCTTTAACATCTTCTGCCTTTTTACCCTCTTCAGGAGAATCCTCATATACACAAGCCGGTATAGTTTCAATCAGTAGTGGACATGTATCGAAAATCTGTAGTTTTGGAAGATTAGTTTCTTCCTTTTCTTTCTCAAACATTTTAACATAATCAACATATGCGGTCTGTCCATATAAACGGAAAATCTTATCAGCATATCCTTTATCAAACTCTCCACCATATAACCTAGCCGGATTTTCTTTAGGCTGCCATCTTAAATATTCATGAAGAGTTAGCTTACCGTTTAGTCTATTCTTTTCTCCTAACTCAATCTGGCAACGGAAGTTATTTTTCCTTAGAGCTTTTGTTAGCTGGTCATAAATAGTAAATGGTTCTCCACGATTCTGGTCTGCTGAATGGCAAATTCTAACTTTAGATAAAGCTTCTCTTTCAGCCGGCTCAGTTAAATTGATAAGGTCAGTAAGGTAATCAACAATCTTCTTTTCTTTGAAAGCATACTCTCTATAAATAAATACTCTGCCAGTGGGAGATAAAGCCGCCCAATAGATAACTGTGTAAGCAGCATAGCCCCAATCAATCCCAATGAAGCGAGGCCAGTAAGAAGGTATATCAAACGGTTTAATAACATGGCACGCATTACCAGGCTCATCTGATAATGGTTCAAGCCTGAACTCCTTAAAAACTTGACCTTCGTATGTATCCCAATCGCCATATAATTTTGCCTTTTTCTCAGCCTCTGTCATCGACATTAGCTGCTGAATATACTGAGGATTATTTGCTAATAGAGCCGGGTTATCTTGAATCCTAGCCGGAATAAATAATCTCTTTAATCCTGTCTTTGAATCTATAAGAATCTTATATCCTTCTTTGAATGGTTTAACAAATCTGTTCTTAAAGTAAGCGTGTCCTACGTTTCCTGGATTAGTTCCGCTTCTTGCTATTGCTGGTAAATCGGCACATCTAGAACGAAGCCGGGACATAACAAGATAGCTGTACTGAAACTCGGTAAAGTGTGTTGCTTCATCATAAGAAATGAGATTGTATTGGTCAGAGTCGAACTTACGAATATCATCTTCTTTGTCTGCGCCGCCGTAGTATTGGACTGCTCCCGATGGAAATGTCCATTTCTTTTTAGTTTCATTGAATACTGCTCCTAATGATGGATATATCTCTTTAGAACGTGATATTAATTCTGTTTCTAATTGCTTCAGATTCCGTCGAAGAATGATACCTTTGTAAAGCGGATGCTCGTGAAACTGATATATAAGTGGAAGCCATATAATTAATTCTGTCTTTCCGGCTCCTGCTGCTCCACCGTAGAGAGCTTCCTTCACGCTCCAGGGAATAGCAATAAAATCACTCTGTTTCTTTGTCGGCGTAAACTCCCGCTCGACAACCGAATTGACTTGGATGCTGCTAGTCTGCATTTAGTTCAAGAGCGTGCCATTAGGTTGGCACTCTTACCTGGCTCCGTCACTATCGAGGCCGCCCGGAACCTAGCTTCTTCAGTCATCCGATTACTCAACCGCTTTACTGCTTGAGTCTGCACGAGTGGCTTATGCGCTTCGCGCAACTTGCTTAGACCTAAACCTCGCCCGCGCTCACGCGCGTAAAGCAGCCCGAGAATTAGGTCTATAGCAACCCATACAATAAACCCATTTACCAATCCACCTAACATTTATTCCAGTAACAGGACCATGTAGTGAACAGACTTTAGTTCCACCTACAACAGTAATGTTGCCTTTATGTCTATGTGGATTGCTTACTGCTCTGTGCTTTACCCATTGAGATATAACTTCCTTGATTTGTTCTTTCCTTCTATTGCCCATCAAGGAATAGAGAGTGAACATCCAACCAATAGCCAGAGACCCTTGAGCTACAGCTTTGTATGCTGTGCTGTGCTCAGGGTCTGGCATATTGATTGTCATGACTTTAGAAGTGCATCCTAAAGCCTTATGCGCTCTCTCTACAATATCAAGGTCAGTCATTTTCAGCTGGATTACTGGGCCACCATTGTAAAAACCAAAGCTGCCCTCACCTTCTAATAGTCCAGCTAGCCAAATAATATCTCTCAACTTTCTATCCACTTTAACTCCTTACGCGGGCTCTAAATGCCACTGCACGTTGAGTTTCCCAATATACCCGTCAGTTCCTTTAAGCAAGACACTAATAACCTTATCTGCTTGGGACGGAATATAGAGATTCAATACTCCTGTGAAGTCAGGAATATCAGCAGACCACTTTAACTTATCACCAACCATAATATCAATACCGCCTCTGACTGGTTTAGCTAAAGTGACTCCTGATACTACAGCTAGATATGAATACTGGATTGCATCCAATACCCAGACTCTATCTCCACTCTCTTCTGGCTCCTGACCAATACCAACATCTTCTCCTACTAAACCAGAAGCATGGTCAGTATTGACTGCCCTATGAGTAATAGGGGTTCCTTCGCCGATTAGTTTAGTAAGCATTTTATTATCTCTTTGAAGAAACCCCTACTACCAATTAGGGATTAGCTAAAGCACGGTGTTCGTTGAGCATTCCCCAATAAGCGTGGCCTGGAGGAATAGCACTCTCAGAACCAAACTCAGTGAGAATGTCACTAATACCCTTAAAGGACTCAGCTAACTTAGCCTTCCGTTCTTCAGCAGCTTTAGTCTGAGCTTCAAGAGAAACAGGAGGATTCAAAGTCTGAAACATTCTAACTTCGCTAGCCGGCTTCTCTGATTGCATAGCTGGCTGATTAGCTGGATTAGATGGATTGAGTGGCCGGGTGATTGGAGAAAGAGGATTGTTAGGATTAGCTAGCTGGGTTGGGTCATTCTCTTTTGGAGAACCTTCTAATGGTCCAAAACCCGGCCGGACTAAGTTAATATCAATGGCACCATCTGGAATAGTATTTTCTACTTCCTTTGGCGGTGGAGGTAGAATAGTTCCTGCTAAAGTTGGCTTTGTCTGGACTGCTTCTACTTTAGGTGTAGGAACAGGCTTTGGATGTGTAGAAGTCTGTGTTGGTTCTGGTTTCTTAAAGTCAGTCATTTCTTTATCCCCTTTATCTACGATAGGTTCCACTTACTGACAGAGTGTTTAACTGGAAGTCCGATGCTGTAGCTTCTCGAAACAAATTACCATTCACAAGAATCTGAACAGCAAGGAACGGAGAAAACGTTGAGATTGGATAACTAACTGGTGTAGCATCCAATGACAAAAAGAGAGTTGTGCTGGACGTTTGGAAATTAACAATATAAGGTAACGTTGTATTTACCTGGACTAAACCATCTACTGAATTGTTATACCTAACTTTAACGGAAGAAGCATTACCAACTACTCTAAATTCAATAGTATCTTTGCTTACGTTAATTGGCGTTCCTGTTGAGCCTGGGTTATTGCTATAGTAAGTAGAAGATGGTTCAGTTGGTCCAGGAACATAAACTCTAGTACAAGAAGAGATAAGAACAAGAAACACAGCAGTAGCTAGTTTATACATAAATCCTCTTGGTTTTAACTTTGGAAGTTGAGAGAAAGACTTTTTACACGTTTAACTATCTAGCCTTTATAGACTAAACAGTTACTTAGGTTCTGCTGTTTCTGGCAATTCGTTGTCTGGAACAAGAATCAATCCAACACATGCCAGCCACTTAACAATAAACTTCTTTCCCGGAACAATGGGACCAGGAGTGGGATAAGCACCACCATTAGGAAGTTCATTATTTGGTAAAGTCGGGTCGAATGGATAGACTGGAAGAGTCGTAATAACTCCACCGCCCGGTAATCCATTAGAAGGATATACTGGCTGTCCGGGTAATGAGTTATCTGGTACTCCACCACCCACAGAAGGAGGACCATCTAGAAAGGTAATCAAAGCAAACTTGCTGTTCATTCTTTTTCTCCTGTTACTTGACTAATCTATACCGTATAGACTAATCAAACGGTAATGGATTGGTAAGACTTTTCTTCTTTCATGGCAGGAACGTTAATGATGATAGCGGTTCGATTACCCTTTCTATCATCACCACCGGAAACTCTATCGAGAATCTTAGACATATCTACAGCAATCTTACTTGCTTCTGGAGCATCTGTAGTATGAAGATTGTTTGCAACGTGACCGATTGCGGCAGCTAGGTTGGATATTAATGCGTCTTTGAGTTTGTCTTGAGTTTTAGATAACTCTTCTTGGCGGGAGGAAGAACCATTAACAACTGCATCTCTTAATTCTTTATCAACACCTGTTGTCTCTGCAACTAATCCTCTTGAGTTAAGAGAAACAGTCTGAGCAGAAACACCCATTATTTCTGCTGCATCTTTTTTAGAAATCTCATTACCTAAGATACCAATAGCAACTCTATCATCATGAGTTAAGCGGTCCTCACCTTTACCGTCTCTATTTACGGCACTCCTTACTTTGCGTTCTCTTTCCTTAATCAGAACAGAAGTTTTATTTAACCTCTGGTCTAATTGTTCTTTAGTGATGTACATAAATGCTAAAAAGCCATGCCCACATTAGCATAGTGGGTGTCCCAAAATCAACGGGCCATTTTGTTGGGGTTTTCAGGGTTTTTGATGTCCTAAATTTGGGACGTCCTAGTTTCTGTCCTAAAAATTTTATTGACTTTTTATTTTTCTTTTTTGTTTGTTTTCTTTTTTAATTGTTTTCTTTTTTGGTCAATGACGATTAGTAACAAGGTTCCCTCCGAATCGCGCAGCGATGAGGCTCATTGATTTTGGGGTGTGGGGTGGGTGTGGTGCGGTCGTTTTTGCTGGCACTATATCTGCTCGTGTTTCTTCGATTAACTGCAAGCTTGGATTATTGAGAAGAAGGAGAAAGAGCCGAGAGACTAGAGCTAGCCTTGCTCTCTCCCGGCTCTCTGTTTAACGGTAGGGTTATCGCTGGCAGAAAAGGAAAGAGCCGAGAGCAGGAGATTAACTCCCCGGCTCCCGGCTCTCTATTGGCGCCCTGGTGCTATCGGATGGCAGCTAGAGCGTTGTTGGCTTGCTCGGACGTTAGCTCCCCGTTCGACCATCGGAGAATCACTAGAGCAGCCTGTAGAGCGTAGTAATCGTTTACCGTGACGTTCTGCCCCTCTCCCCTCTCGGCGCTCTCTATCTGCCGCTGTAGAGCTTCAATGGTGTGTTCCAGATTCCCCCGGCTCATTGGCTCTCCCCTTTTGCGAACTCCGTAACGGTAGCGATTTCGTCAAGCCAAAGAATCTCCCGACCGGCTCTCCCAATGAGCCGACCGTAAACGTAAGCACTAGAGTCTGAGCCGATGGAGATTGAGAAGAGAACTGCATAGAGCAAGAACTCCGGCAGAACGTGAGCAGGGACGGGAGAACCATAACCAAACTTTCCAGACATATACGCTCCTATGTGAAAAACGAAACGAGAGAATCTACCTATACCACGAAAAAGAAAAAGGGACTAGAGAGAAAGAATCCCTCTAATCCCTTTCAGCGAGCCGGGAGCCGGTCTAGCTCTTTGGCTTTTCTGCCGCTAGCTTGGCTTTTCGCTTCGCTAGCATTTCGTCAAACGTTTGCGGCTCGTATCCCATTTCGACAATGTTTTTCCGCATTGAAATCAACGCGGCTGCCAGCTTTTTCGCTTCCTTCCGCGTATCGCAGTGCCCCTCTCGGATTATCTTCTGCTGAAGTTGGCTCATTGTTGCCTGAGACTTGATAGCAGCCGACCGGAGAATCTGATTAACTCCCCTGAGAAGAATCTCGTTAATCTCTCCCAGGTCTGAGAGCTTCAGAATCAGTGCTTCCGTATCGAGCTTTTCGGCTCCCGTGTATTTGACGTTTTTCAGAACTCCGGTCTTTTCGTCAATTTCGAGAACTCCGAAAACCTGAGCTTCTACGCTTCCCTTTGCGCCCTTCCCTCTCTTTGGGATTCGGCACTCTTGCAGGTCCATCGTAACAAGCTTTTCGGCGCTCTTGCTCTCTTCTGGCTTGCTCTCGCTCTCTTGCTTCTGCTCTTCTGCCATTGCTCTCTCCTATGGTTTAACAGTCTGTTAGATTCTACCGGCTCCCCAATCCTACCCTAGAATCTCGCCTTATTTAACTCTTGCTCGAATTGAAGCGAATAATTCTCGCTCCCCTCAAATTGCCGATGTAGCCTTTCCCGTAACTCTTCTACGGTTTTCTCTCCCGTAGACTCCTCGAAAAGTCTCACGATGGCTCTAGCTCGCTCTCGCTGGTGCCGATTGTGGAGAATCTGCCGGATGTAAAGCTCCCCGAAATACTGGAGCTTCTGCTCTCTGCTCATTCTGTCCATAACACTCCCCTTGGATTGCAGGGAGCCGGGAGAACCTAACAGACTGTCGATTGTCAAAGAACGGTCTAACGGCTCCTGCTCTTGCAGATTACATGCCAGCAGAAAAGACAATAAATTAAGAGCTTCCGTAACTCAAGAAATCCCGAAGTCTGACTAATCCGGTACTTTTTTCTCCCCTCGAAATCCGATAGCACTAAAGAGAGCATAGATTAACGATAATGGTATGATTCTTGCGTTTGTCCCAAACGGAATAATGATTCCTTTTATAATGAGATTGATAGAAAAAGAGCAACAATGATTCCTTTTCTCACTAAAGATAGGGCTTGTCCCAGATTACGGACACTAAATAATTAGGCTAGACCTATATCATACTTCTGGCACACTTACTCCCCTCTTACTCCCCTCTTCTTAGCCTAACGTCCGTAAGTGTATGACATAGCAGGGGGTTAAGCTCAGGGTAGGGTTACTCTGCTCTATGTCTTTTGGCCTTGGGTGTCCTATGTAGATGACAGGTGGTGGTGGGGGGTCTTAAAAAAGAGAAAAAAAAAAAGAAGAAGATAATA
>Ga0247789_1000003_pt1 | contig 42312 bp, 53 predicted proteins | sample UWRJS220509R4_FD_179919 | JGI IMG/M metagenome (GOLD analysis project Ga0247789, IMG submission 179919) | Soil microbial communities from Arlington Agricultural Research Station in Wisconsin, United States - UWRJ-S220-509R-4 | ecosystem: Environmental > Terrestrial > Soil > Agricultural land...
CGAAGCAGAATTCGCGCCACCAAAGCAGGACCGCCTGCAGCTTGAGCTGCAATGTTTCGCGCCGGTCGACCTGGTGCCTGTTTTGTGCTGCAGGTTCCTGACGGAACGTGTCGGCAGCAGCGCGGAATTCTGCCTCGGCCTGGTTGCTGCGTTCGATGACGCTGGTGAGGTGGTGGCCAAAAAAGATCATGAGAGACGTGACCATTCCGGAGTAAAGGATCACGCCGAACACCAGGTAACCGGGAATCGTCACGGGTCGGCCGAAGACGGTGACATCGATGCTGCCGCCGATCGTCCATAGCACGCCAAAGAAGGTGAGCGCGGTGAGAATCGATGAAAGAAAGGCAAGCGACAAATCGACCGGCGCGTCGGTCGCAATCCGCACATCGACCGAGATCCGGTATTCCGGATTTTCCGAGCCTCTGGCGAGATGGTTGAGGTGACGAAAGCGGTCCTTTTCCATCCACTTCTCGATCACGTGGCGCGTCAGCGCTTCGCGCCAGCTGCGCTGGGCGGTCATGCGGCCCCACACTGACGCCGCCGCCAGCAAAATGCTCCCCACGGCAAGTGGAACAAACAATTGCGCCTGCAACCAAACCGTAGCGGCATCTTTCCGCTCAAGGGCGTCGAAGAAGTGCCGGTTCCACAAATTGAGGGCGACTTGCACCAGCAACTGGAGCAGCACGACCGCGATCAAAAACATGGCGAGCATCGCGCTTTGGCCGATCTGCACTCGCCAAAAGACGGAGGCAGCCTGCCAGAACCGCGTCAGGAGCTGCCTCTCGTCGAGAATGAGAGAAATCTCGTGAAAAGGTCGCATGTCCTGTCTACTGCTGAGTGAATACTAGGTGGACATCTGCGCCGTACAAGTGCTGTCCGTTATGGAACGACCATAACAGCGCATGGCGCAAAACTTGCGAGTTTTTGCGAGACGCTGCCGAGGAACAAGGCGGACAACCGGCTTTGGCCGCGCCGGCCGACAACCAGCATGTCGGCCTTCAATTGCCGCACCGCGTCGATGATCGCGTCCCCGGGATCGCCCCAGCCTGTTTTCAACGTTACCGAGCGAACGCCCTGGCGCTGGGCCCGCCTTCGCGCCTGCTCTAAAATCTTGTCGGCAGCCGACTGCATCGTGTCGCTGAGGTCACCCGCCTCATCGGCCAACTCCCTCAGTTCGGCTCCCGTCACGCTTCCGCCGATCGTCAGGAGAACGAGATCGGCGCCGGTGCACTTTGCCAGGACTGCGCCGGCATCGATGGCGCGGTTCGCCGTAGTGGAGCCGTCGGTGGCGACAATAATACGGTGCATTGAGTCGGCCCTGCGTGCCATAGCCGCCAAAGAAGGCCGGGTTATCTCGCATCGTCAAGTAGTACTATGCTCGCATAACGTTGCCGGCCCGACGCAACGGGAATACATGTTATTCGGCCGTCGATATTGCGGTGCGATGTGACCTTTCACCTGTTGACCTTAAACCTGTGGAATATCAGCGAGCCTCTTAAGCCGCGGTATCAGGCGCTCGCAGCGGGACTCAAAAAGCTGCGTCCCGAGATTGTCTGCCTGCAGGAAGTCGATCGCGATCCGAAATCGGGCCGCAGTCAGGCCGAGCTTGTTGCCGACATGTGCCGCCTTAATCATCACGTGGGGGAAGACGGCCTCTCGATCATCAGTTCACAGCCGGCCGTCCGCTCGGTGATCGAGCCATTGCCGCAAATGCCGGATGATCCGCCAAGGCGCATTCTGTTGGCGGAATTTGTGGTGGGAGCCCGACGTCTGCTGGTCGCCAATACGCACCTGGCCTATCGGCCAAAGATGGTCGAAGGGCGAAGGAAGCAGGCGCAGGCAGCTCTGACGGCGATCAGGCGGCACTCCCCGGAGCCGGGAGATTGTCCAAAAGTGCTCTGCGGAGATTTCAATGATGTCGCGGACTCTCCCGCCATTCGTCTCGTTCTGAACGACGAACTCGGATTCCGCGACGCCTTTCGCGAATGTCATCCGCGTAGTCGTGGGTATACCTATTCGCCACCGCAGAATCCTTACGTCGATCCCTGTTGGACCGAAGTTCAGCGCATCGACTATATTTTTTTGACACAGGGCCTTAAGGCCAAAAATTGTTCGGTGGTTTTTGACAACAGCCGTGGACTCGACTTCGTGTCGGATCATTTCGGGGTGCTCTGCACCATTCAGTTCTCCGGTCGTCGTGCCAGAGACGATTGAATTCAAACTCGTCCACGGAATGACCGACGAGCGCCTTTACGTCGCCTGACGGCAGCCTGTGCCGCCCCGACGTTCTTCATCTGGGCCCGGCGCATGGCCGGCGTGGGCTTTTCAACGCAAATGGACGTTTGATCTGGGTCAACATGGCGCAGGCCGTTTGGTCATATCCTGGCACTTATTGGAGGCTTGCCATGAAAGCCAAAGATGTAATGACCAGCACCGTCATCTCGGTGCAGCCGAATGCCACGATCCTTCAGGCAGCGCGGCAAATGCTTCAGCATCACATCAGCGGTCTGCCGGTGATCGACCAGGGCGGAGAGATTGTCGGCGTTCTGTCCGAAGGTGATTTCCTCCGCCGCCGGGAAACCGCTACCGAGCACAGACATTCGCGCTGGCTCGAATTCCTCATGGGTCCCGGCAGGCTTGCTGTCGAGTACTCCCATTCGCATGGCAGCAAAGTTGCCGAGGTCATGACGACGGACGTTCATACCGTCACCGAAGACACGAGCCTTGAAGACATCGTCGAATTGATGGAGCGCTGCCGCATCAAGCGCGTGCCCGTCATGCGCGGGAAGAAGGTCGTGGGAATGGTAACGCGCTCCAATCTCATGCATGCGATGGTCAGCCTTGCGCGCGCTGAACCAAGATCGGCAAAGGACGATGCGAGCATCCGCGAAGCGCTGCGGGCAGAAATGCAAAAAGAGAGCTGGGCACCCGTTGCGATGGTCAATACCGTTGTTCGCGACGGAGTCGTAGAGCTGTGGGGCGTAATCATCGACGACCGCCAACGCGACGCGTTGAAAGTTGCCGCGGAAAACATCCCCGGTGTCAAGGCCGTGAAAGATCACCTGGTCTGGATTGAACCGACATCCGGCATGGTCATCGAGCCGAGGGGTGAAGCAGCGGCAACTTGATGGCGTCGGGGCTGACGCTCTCCGCAAGTGTTCTGCATTTTGAATCAAGCGGTCCGATTTCATTGGTCCCAATGGCCTATTTGCGTTGATCTCCCAGGTGCCCCGACTAAAATCTATAAGTCGTAGGCGCAACTGGTGCGCCTCTATACGGATGGCGAGCAATGAGCGATCCAACACTGACCCGCGGCGTGTCGCCGGCAAGCCTGATCGCAAGCGGTCCTTGGACCGCCGCGCAATCGGTCTCGCTTGAGCGCCTCGCGGCAGCTCTTCCAGCAATCGATGCACAGAAAAAAAATGTGGTCATCGATCTTTCCGGTGTCGAACATCTCGACACGCTTGGCGCCTGGTTGCTGGAACGAGTCGTCCGGCGCTACCAGCTCCAGCACCTGAAACCGACTTTGGTCGGAGTGCCGGAGCGGTTTCGCGGTCTTCTTGAAAAGATACATGACGTCAATCGACGTCCTCCCGTTCCGCAACCCGAACGAAACAGGTTGGCGGTCGGGCTCGAGCGCATCGGCCGCGCCACCGCTGGTGTCTACACGGATTTCGGCTACTTCCTCGCGATGCTCGGCGCTATTGGCGCATCTTTGGGCGGCGCGGTGTTACGGCCTCGCTCGCTGCGCGCGACCTCTACCGTATATCACCTGTATCGCGTTGGCTGGCAGGCCGTTCCAATCGTCGTGCTGATCACGTTTCTGATCGGAGGCATCATTGCCCAGCAGGGAATTTTCCACTTCCGGAAATTTGGAGCGGATGCCTACGTCGTCGACATGGTCGGCATCCTCGTCTTGCGCGAAATCGGCGTGCTGATCGTATCGATCATGGTCGCCGGCCGGTCCGGGAGCGCCTACACGGCCGAACTCGGCTCCATGAAAATGCGGGAAGAAATCGATGCCCTGCGCACCATGGGCCGCGATCCGGTCAACATATTGGTGCTCCCGAGAGTGATTGCCTTGGTGTGCGCCCTGCCGATCCTGACCTTTCTGGGGTCGATGGCAGCGCTCTATGGAGGCGGGCTGGTCGCGTGGTTTTACGGCGGCATGAGCCCCGACATCTTTATTGCCCGCCTTCGTGAGGCGGTATCGGTAACTCACTTTGAAGTTGGTATCATCAAGGCGCCATTCATGGCGCTCGTCATCGGCACGGTCGCATGCAGCGAGGGGTTTCGCGTCAAGGGCAGCGCCGAATCGTTGGGATTGCAGACAACAACCTCGGTCGTGAAGTCGATTTTTCTGGTCATAGTTCTTGACGGCCTGTTTGCGGTCTTTTTCGCCTCGATCGGGATGTAACTGCGATGCCGGACTCATCTCAGACCCCTGCAATTTCGGTGCGCGACCTGACCGTTGGATTCGGGGAAAAAAACGTGCTCGACGGGCTTTCGCTCGACGTCCGTCGCGGCGAGATCCTCGGCTTGGTCGGTGCGTCGGGCGGCGGTAAATCGGTCCTGCTGCGAACCATCATTGGTTTAATTCCACCGCGCGAGGGCCGCATCGTAATCATGGGCGCGGAGAGCGACTACGGAGACACCGCCGCCATGCAGGAGATTGGCCGGCATTGGGGCATCCTGTTCCAGCAGGGCGCGCTGTTTTCCTCGCTCACCGTCCAGCAGAATGTGCAATTTCCGATGCGTGAGAATCTGAAAATTTCGCAGACCTTGCTTGACGAGCTCGCGACGGCGAAGCTTGAAATGGTTGGGCTCTCCGCCGATGACGGGAACAAATTTCCTTCGGAGCTGTCCGGCGGAATGACAAAACGCGCCGCGCTGGCGCGCGCTCTCGCGCTCGATCCCGAAATCGTGTTTCTCGATGAACCGACCTCCGGCCTCGACCCGATCTCGGCCAGCGATTTCGACGCCCTGATTTCGACCCTGCAGCAGACGCTCGGCCTCACCGTCTTTATGGTGACGCACGATCTGGATAGCCTGAACACGGTCTGTGATCGCGTCGCCGCCCTCTCCGGCGGGAAGATCGTCGAGGTGGGGCCGATCGAGCAGCTCGTCAGCTCCCAACACCCCTGGGTCAGATCCTATTTTCACAACGCCCGCGCACGGACCCGCGCGCCAGCGAGCCACTGAGGCACCCATGGAAATTCGGGCACCCTATGTTCTGATCGGCGGGTTCGTCCTCGCTGTGATTGCCGCAGGCTTCGGCTTCGTCTACTGGCTGCACAATGGCGCCGGCCTGGCCCAGCGGACAACCTACCGTCTTCACTTCGAAAACACGGTTTCCGGCTTGTTGACCGGCGCGGCGGTTCTCTTCAATGGAATCCGTGTCGGCGAAGTAACCACCCTGGAGCTTGATGTCGGCAATCCCAACCGGGTGACGGCAACAATTGCGGTGGCCGCAAACACGCCGGTACGCGCCGACACCAAGGTCAGCCTGGATTTTCAGGGTCTGACCGGCGTCCCCGTGGTCACCCTGCAAGGCGGCAGCAAGCCGCTGAACGCCACCACCGGGCAGCCGGCCACACTGACCGCCGATCCGCTCGCCGGGCAGAGCATGACCACTGCAGCGCGCGACGCGTTGCGGCGGCTTGACCTCATTCTGGCCGACAATGCGGAGCCGCTTCGAACCACCATTGCAAACCTCAATACGTTCTCGGCGGCTCTGGCGCGCAACTCCGACAAGCTCGACAGCATCGTCAGCGGCCTGGACCGCCTTACCGGCGGCAGCGCCGCCAACGCACCGCGCGTGGTCTACGATCTGGCCGCGCCCAAGACCTTTCCTCCTTTGGACAAGCCGCGGGGTCCACTGAACGTCGCAGATCCTGCATCGCTTCTCATGTTCGAGACCCGCAAAATTCTGGTGCGGCCGGGCGGCAACGAAGACCCGACCTTTACCGGCGCGGAATGGAGCGACAGCACGCCCAAGCTTGTGCAGCAAAAAATAATCCAGGCTTTCGAAAATGCCGGGCTCGCGGTTGCCCGGTCGTCGGAAAACGTGACGGCTGACAATCAACTCTTTCTCGACCTGAGAAAGTTCCAACTGTCGGCGTCTGCCGTGCCCTCTGCCGAGGTCGAATTCGGCGCCAAAATCGTTTCGACGAATGGCCGCCTGCTTGGCACGCGTATTTTTGAATGCAACTCGGCCCCAAAATCCGTGAATGCCGCTGGAACGGTTGATGCGCTGAACGAGGCCTTCGGCAAATGCGCCACTCAGCTCGTGCAGTGGACGGCAAACCTCATACGATGACAGGGGGCTCACGTGGCCAAAGTTCGCTTTAATCTGCCGATACAATGGGAAAATTGGTGCGGCTGGCTGCTCGCGATCTGGCTGTGCATCTCGCCGGGTCCCTTGAAATTCGGTGACGACGTGACGGCAACATATGTCGCTGTCCTGACGGGTATCGTTCTTATATGCACGGAGATGTTCACGATATCGCCATTTCGCCTGTGGGAGGAATGGATCAACGTATTTATTGGCTGCTGGCTGATCGCCGCGCCATGGCTGCTTCACGTTCATAGCTCATCGGCGAAAATCGATTTCGTTGTCGTCGGCGCGCTCGTCGCAATCTTTGCGGTATATAAACTTTGGTTCGGAGTGGTCGAGAAGCAGGGTGCGATCGGTAGATTGGATTCCTGAACAAGCCACGCAAGCTCAGGACAACGCTTTTGACTATCGCGGCTTGGTAGTTACTTTGCTCGTCAGCCGCACCAATTCCGCAACGCTCCTTACGCCTATTTTGTGCATCACGCGCCCGCGGTGTGCCTTGACGGTCTTTTCGGTCGTGCTGATCAGGGCAGCGATATTCTTGTTCAAATGGCCCTGAACGACCAATTCCATGACCTCTTTTTCGCGTGGCGTAAGCTTGTCAATTAGTTTGCCGGCGGCCTTCCGTTCTGCGGCTCTTTGCAGCCTGACGAGGTCGCGTTCCTCGGCGACCTTGATCGCACTCAGCAGTTCGTCGCCCTTTAGCGGCTTGGGCAGGAAGTCCACGGCGCCGGCTTTCATTGCCTCTACGCTCGCGGGAACTGTCCCTCTTCCGCTGAGAAAGATAATAGGCCGCTCGGTCCCCCGCGTAACAAGCTCACGCTGAACGGCCAGCCCATTCATGCGGGGCATTGACAGGTCGAGCACAACGCAACCAGGCATCGACGGATCGTGTTCCTCGAGAAAAGCCTGTGGCGAGGAGTAGGCCTTCGTTTCGTAGCCAGCTGTACGCAGAAACCTGTTCAAGGCGTCCAATATGCCTTGATCATCATCGATGATAAATACCCTAAAGTCGGGCAACGCCATTCCCCCCACCAACACTGGACAGAAATCTGCTGCAGCCCCCGTCCAGCCTACCGGAACGCTGCATTTAACGCGAGCACGGCGAAAAAGATGCCACCAAGCGACAGGGCAAATAACCTGGCGGTTGCTCTTTCCTTCATCGCCTCTGAATTGCTTTGCTGAATATTTGTTCGGGCAGATCGACTGCTACCACCCCATGTAGCGAATCCTGTTGCTACGGCAGGCTGATCAGACGACAGCCGGTAATCTCCCCGAAGATCTATCCGATTTTTGTTCATTGCTGCCCCACATGCGCCAGCTGTATTGGCAGCACAATGACTTTGGCGCCAATGCTCACGCGGTTATAGAGATCGATGACGTTGTCATTGGTCATCCGAATGCAACCGCTCGATATGTGCTTGCCGATCGACGACGGATCGTTTGTGCCGTGAATGCGATATTCGGTACCGCCGATATACATCGCGCGCGCACCAAGCGGATTGCCGGGGCCGCCTGCGATCATGCGCGGCAGATAGGGCTGACGAGCGATCATCGCCGGCGGCGGATACCAATCCGGCCATTCGCTCTTGCGGATAATCGACTTGACACCCGACCAGGTGAAGCCTTCACGGCCGACCCCGGTGCCATAGCGGACCGCCTTGCCGTTGCCGATCACGTAAAAGAGGTACGTGTGTGTCGTATCGATGATGACGGTGCCGGGCGCTTCACGGCTCGAATAGGCGACGACCTGTCGTTGTAGGCGCGCCGGCAGTTGCACGTTTTCGTCCGGATCTTCACGCGCAGGATTCAATGAGGTCGGCGAGGCAGCCTGCGGCGCAATTTGCATTTGCGACGGCGGCCGTAAAAACGCGAAGATTTCTTCCGCTTGTGTGGGTGCGCAGGACAGCAACATTATCGCTGCTGCGTAACGGACTAATGGGCTGATACTTGACATGGCCTATCCCATTCGCTGCCTTCGTCACATCCGGTTACTTCACCGAAATTGAGGTTTGCCGCTCCTGGCCCGCATACTTCGCCGGCTGGCCCGCTTTAACGACGGCGCTTAGGTCTTGAGCGGTCGTGTCTGAGGTTTTCGCATTGTGGCCGACAAGAACGACAACGATCACGCATACAAGTGAGACAGCCATGATCTTGAGGTGGGTGGCACGGCCGGCGTAAAAGAGCGAGGCGTTCATTGGAAGCCTCCTAAACTTCTTGGAACAAAAAGATGTGCGGCTGGCTCCGGGGAAGAGCCAGCCGCGCGCGAACCCTTTCGGGGCGGGGACGAATCGAGGCCCGGGTCGCGCAAGCCTTGTTGGCAAGCCGCTCAGGACTGAAGGGAAATGGCACGACCAAACACGAGTGGTCGAACGTTGATCTTGTCCGCGGATTTTTCGATAAGTGCAGCCAATTTTGCTTGCTCTTCGGACAGTAACTGCACAAGCGTTCGCCGCTTCGTCTCGTCCTTTTCGGTTTCCAGTTTCTGGCGAAAGTATTCGATGTTGAGATTGGCGACGGTCCGTTCCATGCCATCACTCCAGTCACTTCGATCGGGGAATGGTATCTGTGGTCGACGCAGGAAATTTTCTGCGGTTCGATCTGTCCGCGTCGCTCTTTCGATTGGGGGCAATGTCTTTGCACTGCGATAACGCCCAGCTGCTCGAACTTTCTTCGTCAGCCAATCCTTATGGATTGACCTGCGCTGGGCTATTGTCCTTGAGGGCATTGGCCCAAAGGGCAATGGCCCAAAGGGAAATGGCTTAAGGTGCACAGGCCCAAGGGGCATGGGCGCTTGGCGCAGTGTTGCATCGCTTTGGAGGGTGGAAACGGCCGACCGGCTTGGAAAAAGTACGGCGGCTTTTCGAGTCGCCCACAACTTCGATATTTTATCGAAGCGTCAAATGGACGAGCGCCTATGACATTCGATTTGAGCCGGTAGCCTTCTCAATGGCATCGATCAAAGTTTTGCCTGAAAATGGCTTCGTAAGGTAAGCGACGCAACCGGCGTCCGCCGCCGCTTTTCGGGTGTGGTCGGTATCGTTGGCGGTAATGAAGATCGCCGGAACCGAAACACCGGAATTGGCCAATTCTCTTCTCAAATCAATCCCGGATCCGTTCTTTAGTTTGACGTCCAGCACGAGGCAATCGGGTCGACGAACGTCGGCACGTTCGTGGAAATCTTCCACAGAATCGAACAATTCGGTTTCGAAACCGTGTTTGTTCAATAAGCGCTTGACGCCCAAGCGCATGCCTGGATCATCATCGACAACAAATATGATCTTTCGCACAATAGCGGCCTTCTGCAGCAAGACTGGATTGGATTGCTCGGCAAATAGCCGGCCGCTTTGTGATCCCCACAAATCGACTGTCACTGCCTTGTCACCTTCTTATCATGTCCCAACACCTCGTTACCGGAGGTGTCAAGCGGTGGATATTGTCCTTCGGGACAAGATCGGGATGGCATTTGCACGTTTGCGGGTTCGCACCCCCCTCCAAGTTAATTAAGTGCCGGGCTTGTGATTTTTGTCTCTCACTGCATCCCCGGCCTTAGCCTGAATACCGAGGCGCTCGGCGATCGACACCAGCTCGGCGAACGATTGAACCCGCATTTTCTCCATCACTTTGCGGCGGTGCGCTTTGATAGTACGTTCTGTTGCGCCTAATTCATGTCCGATCTGTTTGTTCATCTTTCCTTCGACGACACGCTCGAACACTTCGCGTTCGCGCGGCGTGAGAGTCGCTACAAGGGCGCGTAGCGCACCGAGCCGGTCTCGTTGCTCACGCGTGGCTTGATGACGCGTGACCGCCCGCTCAATAGCAGCAAACAACCTTTCCTTTGTGACCGGCTTGGTCAAAAAATCCTCGGCCCCGGCCTTAATCGTTTGCACCGTGGTCGGAATATCGCCATGGGCGGTCAAAAAAATGACCGGAATTGTAAATCCGCGTCCGGCCAAACGATCTTGCAATTCGGGGCCCGTCAGGCCTGGAATCCGGACGTCGAGCAAAATGCAACTCGGCCTGTTTTCATCCGGCAATTTTTCCAACATTTGACGAGCCGAATCGTAAGTCGTGACTTCATAACCGGCCTTCCGCAGCAGCCGGCTGATCGCGGCCCGAAAGGAGGGATCATCGTCAACGACATGTATGACGGTCGACAAAGTCAGGCACCCTCGTGAACTCTTTTGGCGAGAGGTAGCGTAAGCCGAAAGATCGCGCCACCAGCGGCATGGTTCTCCGCCCAAATCCGTCCACCGTGAGCCTCAACAATGGTGCGGGCGATGGATAGCCCCATGCCCATGCCTTCCGTTTTGGTGGTAAAGAATGGATCGAATACTTTCTCCAGGTCGTCCGAAGAAATACCGGGGCCAAAATCGTAAATCGATATCTCTGCAAAGGTATCGTCCAATTGTGCAAGACGTCCGATGATCTTGCGCTGTCCTGCGGGCGCGTCGGCCATGGCCTCCATTCCGTTTAGGATCAGATTGAGAACAACCTGCTGAACCTGAATCCGGTCACCGTGGACCTGCAGCATCTGTTGAGCTGGCACGTTGCTTAGAGCAACGCCCCGCGCACCGGCCTGGACCGCGAGAAAGTCAAAAACTTCACGCACGACCTCATTGAGGTCAAAATCCTTTGTCTCGGACGGGGTCTTCTTCAAGATATTTCGTAGACGCCGGATTATCTCGGCCGCTCGCTGATCGTCGCGTTTGATATCAGCCATAATCTCTTTGATTTCAGCCATATCTGGTGACGGAGAATTGGCTATCAGCTCCGCAGTTTCGGCGTTGGTCAGAATAGAGCCGAGTGGCTGATTGAGTTCATGCGCCAGCGATGCCGACAACTCGCCCACGGTTGCGCGGCGATTCATGTGGGCCAACTCCGACATACGTTGACGAGCTTCAACCTCCGCCACACGGCGTCGCCTGTGCTCATAAAGCAGCCAGATGATCAGCGCGGCCTGAATCAGAATTGCGGCGGTGACTGCCAAAATGTAAGCGTGATATTGCTCCCAGGCCGTCGGACCACGAAACAGGATTTTGCTACCCGGCGGCAGGCGGCCCTCGCTGACGCCCCAGCGCTGCATTTCCCGCCAGTCGAACATTGGGCTCGCAAATTGGACCGGTGGTGCCCTGATTTCCCCCGGCTTCTCTCCGCCAAGGATGCGAACGGCAACGGCGGCCGCCTGCTGGCTGCTATCGGCCACCAAGAGAAGCGGGCCGCCAACGACCCCGCTGCCGAAGAAAGATTCGTCATAAGAAAAAATCGGCGCGTTAGCGACGGCATGAAGTCTTGTTAATGGCGTGTCGCCTTCGTGTACGACGCCCGCCGCATCAACAATCATCAACTCCCAGAAAATCGCAGTGTGCGGCGGCAGCGCGGAGGCTTGCTTTAGCAACGCCTCAAATGACAATTCATCTGTCCATGACAGCTTAATTTGGTTTGCAAGAGGCTCCACCTCCTTTCCTATCGCTTCCTTCCAGAATTTCTCAATCGGAGAAGTCCCAACAACCACGAGCACATCTTTGGTGTTCGGCAATACTTGCAGGATGTTCTCGAAGGCTGACAAATAGTTGATCCTGACCGCGACGGCGGCGTCGTTCGCGGTCAGAGTAGAATACTGCACCCGACGTTGATCCACTGCCATGAGCACCATTGGGGTGGCGGCAAAAAGTTGCTGCCGGTGTCGCTGGACAAATGCAGCTGCGGGTGCCCCGATGCTCACAATTATGTCGGGCAGGCGTTTGGCAGAGAGAGCCCGGAGATACTCTACGAACGGAACCTCAGGGTCTTCGTCGGGAGAACGGGCGGTTACAAGCGAATGTTCAGTTATGTCCAGCGGCCATGGTGATTGCCGTTCCAGTTCCACGCGGATGGCTTTGGCATATTCGCTCCAGGGCTTGAAACCCTGGCCAAAAGAATGAAGCAGCATTACACGCTTGGGCTCGGCCGCAAATCCAGCTGGACAACCGAGCGACGCCGCCAGGAACACAACGAGCCCAGCAGTCACAAAGATACGACGGATGTGAACTGCCATGGCCATGCGCAAGACCCCTGTGCACACTGAGCGCGACGTCAATGGGCCGAGTTTGCATCCTGAGGCTATTGCTGCACAACCGTCTGGCGACAGGCGTAGGCCGTCCGCCCACGCAAGCTATCCAGTGTATTACCGCCAAATGGCGTCCTGCGACGCCAGTCTCCAATTTGACTCACATCAAGGCAGCCTCCGGCGCATTGCTTTGCAATGCATTTGGCCAAACAGGAGGCCCCATGTCAGCAACCGCAGCAAGTCCGCCGAAATGCCCGCATTGCGAAACAATTCAGACACTGCCTGAGTGGTCGGAAAGCATGCGTGCAAACGAAACAACGCATTGTTGGCGTTGCATGACCTGCGGACATGAATTCGAGACCACGGACCGCTTTGTCGAGCCGCAGCCGTCCAAGGACGAACTAGCGGAAGAATTTCTGCCGAATTTGGTCGTCGAGTGACGACGCCCGGCGACCGCACCCCGGGAACCGGCAATTACTCGAGCCCCTGATGGCGGTGCAGCTTGTTCCATAGCAGGGCGAAGACAAACGCCATGACAAACCCCGCCATGGATGCAAAGACGATAAGAGCTGCGGCCGCCGACAGGCTGAATGGCCGGATCACGAAAACCGGCTGAATAAGGTGCATCCAGAACACAAAATCGAGCAAGGGCTGCGCCCCGCCGACGGCAACCAATAGAGACCAGAAAAAATGGCAGCCGCCGAGCAGCGTGCCAAAGGTCACGCCTGCCTTGAGTGGATTGATCATCGCCAGATCCTGTAGATCAGGTGATCTCGTGCAGCGCGCGACGTGCAACAATGCTGTTATAGATCGTGCCAAAAACGAGCGCGACCAGCCACCCGACCACGACACTCCAGATCAGGCCGTCGATCCACACGCGCGATGAATCAATTGGCGCGTCCGACCAGAGACCGATCCAGCCGTGGGCCAGTCGAAGCGGCACGAACAACGCCGCCAACATGCAGAGGACAAACAGCACGACCAATGTGGCGCTGCAGCTCCAACCCAAGCCGCTGATGCTGAGCCGCCCATGAGATGCGACCGTTTTCATGGTGATGTGCTCCATGTTCAAAGCAAAAAAATTGTAGGCCCCAAACCATTTGCAGAGTTGATTTTGATCAAATCGCGCTGCTGAATTCCTGTTTTCGGGGGGGCAAACCTTGCCAAAAAGATGCGCAAACTGACACGCCGGACTGGCACTCACCGGTCGCGGTCATAGCTAAAATGAGACACCTCTCTCGCCTGCCAGGTCCCGGAATATCTTTCACCAAAGGAAATTCTCTATGCAGACCATTGTGTATAAGACAGCGCTTATCGTTGGTGCCGGGATGGGCCTGAGCGCGGCGCTGACAAGGCTTTTTACAAGCAAAGGGATGCGCGTCGCGCTGGCCGCCCGTCAGACCGACAAGCTTGCCGCGCTTTGCAAAGAGACCGGTGCTGCGGCCTATGCATGCGACGCAACCAATGTGGACGACGTGGCGCGGCTATTTACCGAGGTCGAGCGCGATTGCGGCGCGCCTGACGTTGTCGTTTACAATGCGAGTGCACGCGCGCGTGGCGCATTTGTCGACCTGGTCCCTGCCGATGTCTCGAAAGCCATCGCCGTCAGCGCCTTTGGCGGCTTCCTTGTGGCACAAGAAGCGGCACGCCGCATGCTTCCAACCGGGCATGGCGCCATTCTTTTCACCGGCGCTTCGGCGAGCGTGAAGGGCTATCCCCAGTCTGCACCTTTCGCCATGGGCAAGTTCGCTTTGCGCGGTCTTGCACAAAGCATGGCCCGCGAATTGTCGCCCCGCGGCATCCACGTTGCGCATTTCGTGATCGACGGCGGCATCCGCAGCGCAGTGCGGACCGAGCCGCCGGACAAGCCCGATTCAATGCTCGATCCGGATGCGATCGCCGCGAACTACTGGGGCGTGCTGAGCCAACCGCGCAGTGCCTGGACGTCAGAATTGGAATTGCGGCCTTGGGTGGAGAAATTCTAGAATTTCACACGCTACATTGGGATATTTGGTGATGCAGCCGCACATTCCGACCGAAGTGTATCTCGACTTTCTCGGACAAACGATCACGATTCACTGGGACTACCACGCCATTCTGATGGTCGCGGTCTGGTTCGTGCTGGTTCCGATCTGCATCATCACGATCAGGTTCGGCAAGCCCAAACCAACGCTCAATGGCATCCGCGAAAAAGTAGCCCTCAGGAACCTGGTGTGGTGGTGGTTCAGCGTTCACAAATACGGTCTGATGCTTGCTGTCGGCTTGGCGCTCGCTGGTGCTGCAATGGCCCTGACGGTCAGCGGCGGCTTTAGCGGCTCGCTTCATTCATTCTTCGGGATTTCAACGATCGCGCTGGGATGCCTGCAGGTTGTCTCTGGCTGGGTTCGAGGCAAGCACGGCGGAAAGAATTATTACACGGCCGATCCAAACGACCCCTCGACCTGGCGTGGCGATCATTACGATATGACCCCGCGACGGCGAAAGTTCGAGGCCTATCACAAGACCGCAGGTTACTTCGTTTATTTCTTCGCGGTTGGCGCTGTTGCCACCGGCCTGATGCAATATCCGATGCCGGAGCTTGGCGGATTCGTTATCGCCGTCGCATTCGTCGCGCTCGTGTTGTGCATCATCCTGGAATACAAGGGGCTGCGTTATGACGGCTACCGTGCGGCGCACGGCTATAATCCCGAGCATCCATTCAACAAAGCCCGCGAAAAATTGTAGTGAGACCTACAAGACCGTGATCCGCGGCCCGGTGCCGTGCTTCATGAGGTCGGTGACGGCCCATACAAGCGCGTCGAGACGATCGGGCGATGCCCCCGATGAAAGTCCGTTGATGCCGAAGTCGCACATCTGATCCTCCAGCGCCCGCAGCGGTGGATCGACGTGCTTGACCTTCCCTTGCTGATAACGCATCGCCACCGGCTCGGCGCGCAGCCATTTTCCGCGCGTCGCATGCACCGTGCGGACCGGTATTGCGGGATCGATCTGCTGCAACACCGCCCGCACCATGTCGCCGCCCTGGTTGCCTTCGGCGACGACCAGGTCGGCCCTCAGCCGGCTGAACAGCGCCACCACTGCGCTCGCCCAGCCATGCGGCGCGAGCTGGTGAACCGTGGCATCCGCCAGCACGTAGATCGTGCCGCTCTCGGCAATCCCGGCCGCCACGATCCCGCAGGCGTCCGAGCCCGGCCGCGCCGAGCCCGGCGGATCGACGCCGATCACCAGGCGCAGCAGCGGCGGCGCCTTTGGCACGCGCAGGGTCTCCATGAGGGTCCGCGTCCATAGGGCATCGGCACGATCCTCGATGATCTCGCCGTCTATCTCCTGCCGTCCGAGCCGCGTGCCGGCGTATCTCGCCAACACCTCATCGAGAAATACAGGCGACAAATGCGCGGCATTGGCGTGCGTGGACGCGCGCGTGACGGCCGTGCGCGGATCGGCAAGCAGCCGCTTGATCAGCGCGATCGGGCGCGGCGTGGTGGTGATAAGCTGCCGTGGCCGCCCGCCGAGACGCAGCCCGAATTGCAGCATGTCGAATGTCGCATCGACGTGACGCCATTTCGCAAGCTCGTCGCACCACGCGGCATCGAATTGCGGTCCGCGCAATTGCTCGGGGTCTTCCGCCGAAAATGCAAGCCCGACGGCGCCGTTCGGCCATTCGAGCCGGCGGCGCGTCGGTGTCCATTGCGGGCGCTCATGCCGTGGCGACACTCGTAAAATGCCGGCCGGGCCCTCGATCATGACCTCGCGCACGTCATGCTCGGTCTCTCCGACGAGCGCAATGTTAAGGCAGCATTGGTCAGCATATGGGCGCGTGCCGTGGACGGTCGCCCGCACCCATTCCGCGCCCAGCCTCGTCTTGCCGGCGCCGCGCCCGCCCAGCATCAGCCACGTCGTCCATGGCCGCCCGCTATTGGCAAAAGCCGGTGGATCCTGATGCCGATGGGCGAGCGTGATGAAGTCTCTATCGAGCCGGATCCAGTCGTGGAGCGACGGCTCCTTCAGCATCGCTTTCTCCAATCCGGCTATCGACGAACGCATTAATGCGGCGCGCAAGTTCGTTACGGAATTCATCGATATCGGCTGGTATGTCATAGTCTGGTCCATTGGCGGGAACGGCGCATTGCAGGCGCTGCAGCTTTTGCAGCGTGTCGGTGAGCGTCGACAAAGTGCGGGCCGTACGTTCGGCGGCGACCTGACTCTGCGGTTCGTTTTTCAAGCGGTCCCGCAACGACTCGACCACGGTGAGCTCGTTGAGCACCGCACGCCGCAGGCGGGCAACGAGATCGGTCCCGGGTTCGCCGCTGGCGCTATCCAGCTGCGCAGGCAATGCACGCTCCACGTCAGGGCCGGGTTGCACGGCTTCACGGCGCCGTTCGAGGCCCTCTGCCTCCACCAAGATCCGGGTCGCCGGTAAAACATCATGAGGCGGCGGCACGTATCGTTTCCAGTTCCTCCGCCTGGCGACAACGGGAACGGTCCCCTTGTGAATACCGAGCTCGAAGGCAATGTCGGCCATCGAAGCATCAGTCTCCTCGAAGAGATACCGCCCGCGGGCTTCGAGCTCCGGCGAGAACTTGCACCGCCGTGCCTCAACCGCTTTTTTGGTCCGTTCGATGTTCGCCTTACGGACCTTGGTCGATGGGGATTTTCTTTTCCTGGACTGGCGCGCGGCCGCGCGCGTTCGTTTCGCCATTGCGAAGCTCCAATTGGTTTGATGTTGGGATAGGTACGCAGGGCGCGCGTGGCGCAGCGATGCGAACCTGCCAAGCGATAGCCGGGGAGCGTCACGCTGTCAAGGATTATTTTCCTGTTAGCGCTCAGACAACTAATAACCAGCCATTAGCGAAGACATTCATAGGTCCGTCCATTCCTCGCGACCAAAGTCGAAATAGCGCGCCACTCTTTTCCCGTCCCAGTCATATTGAAGATGGCGCTCCTGAATTGGAATGCTCACCACGTTTGGCCAAAAGGCCGCTAGGCAACGGCCCCCGGCGTGCCGCACACTGGGATATGAAATGCCATTGCTTCGCGCCGCACGGCGCTTGACACCGAATGGCTGACTGGCTGCATATGAATTTGGATCTAGAAGCTCTTTGCTGTGTGGAACTGAATCCAGACCATCGAATGCATTAGCAACCTTTCCAAGGAGGACCCGCATAACCTCTCGTCGCGGAGGATCGTTTGAGTCGAGCGCAAATTTTTCAAAATGATAAGCGGTCTCACGGATAGCCGTTATCAAATCACGCGCAGTGTAGTAAACGCCGAAAGTGCCATTGGAAAATCTTGAGCCTTTGGGGTTTACGTGAGTGAACGGAGCCATCACCCAGGTTGCGCCCGTGCCCGCAACTCTCCGACCCGCCGGCACAAGACTGATCTCCCCAACCTCGTCTCGAAATCTCGGATTCGTGGCCTGCTCAAGAGCGGCAAGTGTTTCCCACGCATCGGGATTGTCAGATACGCGTTCGAACAATTGGATGGGCGGAAAGCGTGATGCAATTATGCGCCACGTTTCCGGCCATATGATTTTGGTCTGGTCAGGACCAAGGCGCTCTTGCGGCATCGATATAAGCCCTGACCACCGCCAGATCGGTCACGTCACCAGCAGCCATGCGCTGCAAGGGCGTTTGAGTGCCAAAAAATTCGTTGGGTCTCGAAATCCAGGTGTCCGCCAGTTTCGGATCGGAGTAGATAATTTGCAGAGCCTTCCAGACGCCGGCGATATAGCCAATGCGTCGAAGAGTATCCTCCGGCAATTTGGCGGGCGGCTTCTTCTTCCAAGCATAAAACGTGCGAAGAGGGGGCGACCCCAAAATACGTCTCGCATCCTCGTTCCCGACGTCCCAAAGCTTCATAATGTTAAAAAACCATTCCAGAGCAAGGGCTTGGTGCTCCCTCGGGAAACTCTCTGCCAGATGCTGTTTAGCATTCATATTGTAGTCCTATGCAGATATGCACTATCGTGCAAACCCGCTTGAATGTCAAGGTGTTCCAAACAAGCGGGGTCATTCTGGGATTAAGGGCGCTGCGGACGTGACCCTCGTGGGGGACAATCGTGAAACTTGTGCTTTTCCAGACATCGGCCGGCGGCGAGACCCTGCCCGGCCTGCTCACCGAACGCGGTGTCGTCGACATCTCGTCTGCGGTGCGCAAAGGCTATACGCCGCAGCTCGCGATGCAGGGCATTATCGACGATTTCGGAAAATTACGTCCCGCGCTCGACAACCTCGCCGGGAACGGAGCCGCCACCCCGATTGAAAAAGTTCGCCTGCGGCCGCCGCTGCCGCGCCCCGGAAAAATTCTCGCATGCATCGCCAATTACTGGGAGCACGCACAGCGCGAGCCGCGCCCGCTCAACATGTTCATGAAGAACCCCGACGCGGTCATCGGGCCTGGCGACACCATCGTGCTGCCCGAATTCACGGTGCCTTGGATTTTCATGCACGAGGCGGAGCTCGCGCTTGTTGTCAAGGGCCCGGCCAAGATGGTTAAGGCGAAGGACTGGAAGAGTGCCGTCTTCGGCTACACCACGATGATCGACGTCTCGGCGCGCGAACAGGGACGACGCACCTGGCCGGCGACGCCGCTTACCAGCTGGCTCGGCAAATCCTTCGACACTTTTGCGCCGATCGGCCCCTGCATCGTCACAGCCGACGAGATCAAGGATCCGAACGATCTGATCGTGCGGTTTTGGAACGACGGGCAGCTGCGTCACAATTACAGCACGGACGATATGGAGCATCGCGTCCCGGCGCTTGTCGAATTCGCCACGACCGTGATGACCATGAACTCGGGCGACCTCATTGCCTGCGGCACCAACCACGAAGGGCTTGGCGCGCTGCAGGACGGCGAGACCGTCGAGATCGAGATCCAGAATATCGGCAAGATGACGCTCAAGGTGTCGGATCCGCTGAAAAGAAAGTGGGAGCGCGGCATCTACATGGGTGCCGATTCCACCAACCCCGAAGCGGTCAAACGACACCGCCCGGCATCGGCCTGACGACATACGGGACCGCAATGGAAGCAAAAAAAGAAATCCGCGACGGAATGCGCATCGATTGGGATGTTGCGATCCCCATGGACGACGGCATCGTTCTTCGCGCCGATATCTTCCGGCCGACCGCCGAGGGCCGCTACCCAGTAATCCTGAGCTATGGCCCTTACGCCAAGGGCCTCGCATTCCAGGAAGGCTACAAGGGCCTTTGGGACAGGCTTGTGAAAGCTGCGCCGGAGGTCCTGGAAGGCTCGAGCAACAAGTACCAGAACTGGGAATTGGTCGATCCGGAGAAATGGGTGCCGGACGGCTATGCCTGTCTGCGCATCGACTCCCGCGGCGCCGGCCACTCGCCGGGCTACCTCGACGTCTGGTGCGAGCGCGAGACGCAGGACCTCTACCAGTGCGTTGAATGGGCCGGCACACAGCCCTGGAGCAGCGGCAAGGTCGGCATCAACGGCATTTCCTATTACGCGATGAACCAGTGGACCGTCGGCGCCCTACGGCCTCCCCACCTCACCGCATTGTGTATCTGGGAAGGCTCGTCCGACTACTACCGCGAGCTTTGCCGCCACGGCGGCATCCTCAGCGACTTCCTCAACAGCTGGCACCCGCGCCAGGTGGCGAGCGTACAGTACGGAGTCGGCACGCGTGGGAAAAAAAGCGTCGTGACGGGAGAATACGTGGCGGGGCCCGAAACATTGCCGAAAGAGGATCTCGCAAAAAACGTTGCCGACACGCCAGGCGAGCCGAAGCGCCGCAGGCTTTTTGATGATTACTACAGCAAGCGCATCGCGAAATTCGAGGATATCGAGGCGCCGCTGCTGTCCGCCGGCAACTGGGGCGGCATGGGCCTGCACACGCGCGGCAATTTCGAGGGCTGGCTGCGTGCCGGCTCGAAGCAGAAATGGCTCGAAGTGCATGGCGACACGCACTTCACGCACTTCTACAGCCGCTACGGCGAGGCTCTGCAGAAAAAATTCTTTGGCCACTTCCTGAAAGGTGAGAATACCGGCTGGGACCAGCAGCCGCGCGTGTCGCTCAACATCCGTCATCCTGGCGAGAAATTCGTCCTGCGGGCGGAGAACGAATGGCCGCTCGCGCGCACGCAGTGGACAAAATATTTCCTGCATCCGGACGGAAAAACCCTGAGCCCCGACACGCCATCGCGGGCAACGTCACTCGCCTATGAAACGATGGGCGACGGCCTCACCTTCTCGACGCCGCCTCTGACAAAGGCACTCGAGATCACCGGCCCCGTCGCCGCGAAGCTCTGGGTTTCGTCAGAAACGACGGACGCCGACCTGTTTCTGGTGCTGCGCGTGTTCGACCCCGCCGGCAAGGAAATCACCTTCATCGGCTCCAACGATCCGCGCACGCCGGTCGGGCTTGGCTGGCTACGGGCGTCGCACCGCAAGCTCGATCCGAAGCTGTCGAAACCCTACCGGCCATGGCACACGCATGACGAAGAGCAACGGCTCAAGCCGGGCGAGCCTGTCGAGCTCGATGTCGAGATCTGGCCGACCTCGATCGTAGTGCCGCAAGGCTACCGCCTCGCGCTCACGGTGCGCGGCAAGGACTACGAGGTCGACGGCAGCGATATCGCCTTGCCGAACGCGCCCTATCCCATGAAGGGCGTCGGGCCGTTTCTGCACGTCGACAAGGACGATCGGCCGCGGGCCATATTCGAGTGCCGGAATACGCTGCATTTCGCCGCCGGGCGCCAGCCGTACCTCTTGTTGCCGATCATTCCGGCGGCGTAAGCTTGGCCAAAATCATAAATCGAAAAGGGGAGGATGAGGTCATGCTGAGGCGTATCGTTGCGGTCGTGCTTGCCGTATTTGGCTCGCTTGCTTTCCCGATGGCGGGCTCCGCGCAGCAGTATCCAAGCCGTACCGTCACCATCATCGTACCCTACCCGGCAGGCGGGCCCACCGACGAAACGGCGCGCATCGTCGCGAATTTCCTGAGCAAGAAGCTCGGCCAGAATTTTATTGTCGAGAACGTGACGGGCGGCAGCACGATTATCGCCACCGGCCGTGTCGCGAACGCTGCGCCGGATGGCTACACGCTGCTCCTGCATAACCTGCAGATCACGGCCAATGTCACGCTGGTCAAAAACCTGCCCTTCGACACGGAGAAGGCCATCACCGGCGTCATGCTGGTCAACAAGAACCCGCTGGTGTTGGTCGGGCGTCCCGGACTGCCGGCAAACAACCTGAAAGACCTGATCGCCCTGATGAAGACGCAGCGACTGCGCGAAGCCTTGCCGGGCTTCGGTACCACGGGGCATCTCACCTCCGCGCTGTTCATCCAGGAGGCCAAGGTTCAGCTCGACTTCATCCCGTATCGCGGCGCAGCGCCCGCGATGAATGATCTCCTGGGCGATCACGTCGATCTGTTCGTGGGAACGCCACAGTCTGTCGTCCCGCATGTCGCAGCCGGGAAGTTGAAAGCCTATGGCATCACAGCCAAAGAAAAGTCACCGCAGCTCCCGACTGCCGAAAGCCTGGTCGATGCGCTTGGGCCGAAATTCGACATCGTCTACTGGCAGGGCATGTTTGCCCCGGGGGGAACACCGGAGGCTGTGATCAACACGCTCAATGCGGCCTTGCAGGAAGCCGTGTCCGATCCGGACATCCTCAAGACGTGGACGAAAGAGGGCTTCTCGCCGTTCCCCAAGGAGCAACGCTCGGTAGCCGCGGCAAACGCCATGATGAAGAGCGAGATTGCCCGCTGGGGCCAGATCATTCGCGACAACAATATCCAGGTCACGCAGTAGGCAGCACTACTCCCCCGGCTGCAGCACCTGCTCGAGCCAGTCCCACATATAGGCCGAGCAGATGCTCTGGTTGTCGATCTGGCAGTGGTGGTAGCCGCCTTCCTCGCGCGTGAAGACTTTCATCGTCTTCTGCTTCGAGCCGACGGCGTCGAAGCATTTCTGCGCCTCGCTTAGCGGAATCTGCTCGTCGCCGTCGCCGTGCAGCATCAGGAACGGGCAGTTGATCTTCTGCACGACGCCGTCGAGCTTGAACGGTTCGAGGCGTTTGAGCACCTCGTCCTGTGATTTCACGTTGAGCACCCAGGCGATGTGCTGATGCGCAACCGAGAGCGAGGGCGTGTCGGCGCGCGCCAGCCGCTCGAAGCGGTCGCGCCATATTTTCTGGTAGTCCCACTGCGCGCCCCAGGCGATGCAGCACGCGTAGCGTTTCTCGAAGGCCGCCGCGCGCGGCGCGTAGTAGCCGCCGAGGCTGATCGCCATCACGCCAACGCGCTTGGCATCGACCTCCGGGCGCGCTGCGAGGTAGTCAAAGACCGGCGTCGCGTAGTGCTCGGTGTCGTGACGCAAATAGAGCCCGCGAAAGCGGATGCTTTCGCCGTTGCCAGGCCCGTCGACGATCAGGCAGGCGATGCCACGCGCGACCAGGTCGGCCACGCCTTTGAAATACTGGATCTCCTTGGTGACATCGAGCCCGTCGAAAAACACCACCGCCGGCACCTTGCCAGAGGAATTCGCCGGTTCGGCATGGACGTAAACCGCCGGCAGGCTGGTGTCGCCGTAGGGAATTTCGACATGCTCCATGCGCGGCCGCTTGATGTATTTGGCCGCGCCCCGGAAACACGCAACGCCGCGCATGTAGGCGTCGAGCCCCTCTTTGCTCTTCGGCTGCAGGAAACGCTCACCGACGTGGTAATAGGCGCTGGCGCGGTGGAGGTATTGCGCGCCACTCGTGGTGAAGCCTTCGGCAATGCGTTCGCGCCCGCGGTCTTCGATCGTGCGTGCTTCACGAACCCATTCCCGAAACCATGCATCGTCGTCACCGACACGGTTCCTCAGTCGCAGGCCGATCCGGTTGACCTCGCCGATCTCGGCACCACCCCACGGCGCCATGTTGAGGCCGATCAGCAGGCCGTGCGACCAGCGGTAGTTTTCGGGGAAGTAAGTGAAGGAGAGCTCTTCTAACCGGGCAGTCATGCAAAACTCGATAGAACCATGACAACTGCAATGCTGTGCGCTGATTGCAGTTCAATCCGGTTGGCAACTTAGGTTGAAACTGTCACCACTTCCAGTTCAAGCCAGCACGGGCTGTTGCCACTGTATGCTGGAATTTAGTGTTGTATGGGCCACTATTCCCTGGCGGATCGACCACAGTAAACGTGTCGCTCCCGAAATCAGCATAAAGCCCCTCGACCCGAACGGTCCAGTTGCGGGTGATCATATATTCGAAACCGCCACCGGCAACCCAGCCGGTGCGCGTCTCGTCTTTCGCAAAGGCGTTACCGCCAAGGAAAGTAAATCCCCAAGCATCCGAGAAGCGTGCAAAGGCGACGCCACCTGTCCCGTAAACCAGCGCTTGGCCAAAGGCCAGTCCGAGACGGCCACGGACTGTTGCCATCCAGTCCAAATCCGAAGTCGCCGAAATTGAAAGGCCGCGCAACGGTGGGGTGAATGTTACGCTCGCTTTGTTGGCGATCCCGCTGAAGTCGCCTTCGATGCCAAAGACAAAGTTGCCAGTCTGATAATTGTACCCGAGCTGCCCACCACCAGCGAAGCCCGCGTGGTTCGGCGACCAAAACGGATCATTCGCCCCCGAATCTGTTCCAAACAGAAGGAGCGGACTGATCCCCGGACTGCCGAGGTCGCTGAACTTGGCGTTGTTCCAGGCGGCGCCGAGGTTGATGCCGACATAGGGTCCGGTCCAGGACATCACCGGAGCTGGAACCGGCGGAGGCGCTTTTGTCGGCATGTCCGCGGCAGTCGCGGCGCCGATCAAGGCCAACGAAGACGCGCTTGCCAAAAGACAGAGACGGGAGTTTTTCATGCGCCCCACCCAAACTAGCCAGAGCACCTTATGTGCAGGTGGCCCCGTATATCTAGGGCGAAAATGCAACAGTCCTGCGCTATCTGCGCATCCGGATTGAGGACCGACGACTGCCATCAGCCACCAAACTACTGATTATTCGATAAAATCAGGCCGAATCCAAAAGCCTTCTGACCTCATCGCGGTCGATCTTGCCACCCACGTTGCGCGGCATTGCAGCCACCCGGGACACCCTGGCCGGCACCATTTCCGGGGCGAGTCGTCGCGCGCAGTGCGCGCGAACAGCCTCAGGATCGACTTCCGCGCGTGTTTCGACGGCGGCCCAGACCTGCTCGATGCCGAGAGCATTGGCGCGCCCAAATGCGACCGCGTGCACAACGCCGGGACAGGACAGCAAGACACTCTCGATGACTTCCGGATTTATTTTGTCGCCGCCGAGATCAATGATGTTTTTGCTGCGGCCAGTGATGATGAGCAGCCCATCAGTTGTAACCGCGCCTATGTCCCCGGGATAAAACCATCCATCGCGAAAGAATTTTTCCGAGCCCGGTGGATTGCCGACATAGCCGCTGACGCACCTGTCGCCGCGAAAACGGATATGACCCTCCGTCCCAGGCGCACGAATTTTTCCGTTGTCGTCGACAGCCTGAACGATCATCCCGGGCGTGATGTAACCGACGGCACCCTTTATATGGGCCGTTTGGTGAACATATGCGCCAGCGACAGGGTTTCCCTCCGTTGCGCCATAACCATGGACAACGTTCGGGCACATGCGTGCCCGCACGCGATCCGACAGCGATGTGGCGAGCTTGCTGCCGACTGACAGCATGACATCGAAGGGACACAGGAATGCCGGCGATTGCTCATAGTAGTCGAGAAACTCAGCCATGCCTGACGGCGGCGCGACCATTCCTTGAACCCCATAAAGCGAAAGTGCCTGCATTGTCTCCGCCGGATCGCTGCCTCTGACGAATACCGTACCGCCCCGCGACAGAATGTAGATCGGCCAAAGGTAGCCGCTGTTTGCTGCGATCCCGACATCCACGAATATCCTCGAGCAGGCGGGGAATTGATTTCCAAAAGCAAAATCGTACGTCTGAATGCGTCGCCAGATAAGATCGTGACTTAGCGCCACAGCCTTCGGATCGCCCGTCGTGCCGGACGTCAAAATTATGCGGGCAACAGCATCCTTGTCATGCTCGGGACCGGGTTCGAGCGCTCTGCCATCGCCTTCGACCCAACTTTGATCGATACGAATGAAACGGGAGGAAATCTTTGAAGAGATGGGTGTTTCTGAAAGAACTGCATCGATGCGAAATCCGGCCGGCACGTTCGCATCGTGAAGGGAGAAGGAAACGATCCCGACTTGGGTCAGCCCCAGGACGAGAGCCCAATGAAAGATCGGATCGCGTGCGAGAATGCCGACTACGTCGCCGCGTTTCAATCCTGCCGCCAGCGCGTGCGCCGCTGCATTATTCGCAAAGACAAGCAAACGCCCATAACTAACGATGTTGTAGTTCCAGCCTGGCGCACAAATTGCGGCCACGGTTGGCTGATGCTTGGCGTGGAGTAAAAACCCGTCGATGATGTTCACGGATAGTCCCTGCCTTCAAGGTCATGGAACTAAAGCATTTCCCGAAATATTACGCACCTCGCGCCCTTAACACCGACTCGATCGACACGCGAGACCAGGGCGCCGTGCGTTCGCGGAACGCCGCGTAAGATGAATGCACTTTACCCGTAATCGCACTTTTACCTGCGAGCTCGCCAAGGACGTCGTTCGCCTGCTTGCGTGCGGCATCAATTAGGTCATCGGGGAACGCCGCGAGCTTTACCTTGTGCTCGCTCACCAGCACGCCGAGCGCCTGGGCGTTGAGCCGCTCCATCTCGGCAAGCGCGTAATTGGCTTCGGTCGCGCAGGCATGCGTGACGATGGCCTTGAGCTCGTCGGAGAGCGCGTTCCAGGATTTCAGAGCCACGATGCACTCGCCGGTGCCGTTCGGCTTGTTGAACCCCGGATAATAGTATGAGGACGCGACACGGTAGAGGCCGAGCGCGATATCGGTGCCGGGGCCGACGAACTCGGCGCCGTCGATCACACCCGATTGCAGGCTCACCAGGATTTCCGCGGGCGGCGTCGTTTGCGGGGTCACGCCAAGACGGCGGTAGACCTCACCGCCGAGGCCGAGCGTGCGCAGCTTGAGGCCGCGCACATCGGCAAGGCTTTTGATCTCGCGGCGGAACCAGCCGCCCATGCAGACGCCGGTATTGCCGCCCATGAAAGGCTTCACGCCGAAGGGCGCGTAGAGCTCGTCCCACAGCGCCTGCCCGCCGCCGGCGTCGACCCAGGCAACGTGCTCGTTCGGCGTCAGGCCGAACGGCACCGTGGTGAAGAACGCCGCCGCCGGCATCTTGCCCTGCCAGTAGAAAGACGCCGTGTGGCCGATATCGGCGACGCCGTTGCCGACAGCGCCCAGGACTTCGAACGCCGGCACGATTTCACCGGCAGCGTGAACAGTAATGTCGAGCCTGCCGCCCGACAGCGCGCGGATGCGCTCGGCGATGCGCTCGGCCGACATGCCCGGCCCTGGCAGCCGTTTTGGCCAGGAGGTGACCATCCGCCATTTCTGCGTCTGCGCGCGCGCAATCCCGGGCGCGGCGAGTGCGCCGGCGGCGAGGCCGGCGCCGATGGTGAAATTGCGTCGGGTGGTCATGCTTCTCTCCCTGACTGGTAGAAATGATGCAGCGGCCCGTGACCGTGGCCGATCTTGAGCGCGGCGGCAGCCGCGATCGCGCCGGTGACGTAGGCCTTGGCCTTGCGGCTCGCCTCCTTGAGGTCGAGCTCCTTGGCCAGCCCGGCTGCGATCGCCGACGACAGCGTACAGCCGGTGCCGTGCAGATTCTTGGTTTCGATGCGCTTGGCCGAAAGGCGGACGACGTCGCCCTGCCCGATCAGAAGATCGACACTGTCGTCGCTCGTGCCGTGCCCGCCCTTGATCAGGACGTTGCGGGCGCCGAGCGCCAGCAGCTCGCGCGCCTGGATTTCCATTTCCTTCTCGTTGCGCGCCGGTGACGCCCCGACGAGGGCAGCTGCCTCAGGCAGATTGGGCGTGATGACGAGCGCGCGCGGAATGAGCAGCTTGCGCAAGGCATCGACCGCGTCCGCGGCCAGCAGGCGGTCGCCGGAGGTCGCGACCATCACCGGGTCTAGCACGATGTTCTTGGCGCGGTAGTCGGCCAGCCCCCTCGCCACGGCCTCGATGCTTGCGGCCTGCGACAGCATGCCGATCTTCACCGCGCCGACATCGAGGTCGGAGAACACCGCATCGATCTGCGCCTTGATGAAATCGGCCGGAACGTCGTGGATGCCGGTCACGCCCTGCGTATTCTGCGCCGTCAGCGCCACGATGACCGACGCGCCATAAACACCGAGCGCCGCAAAGGTCTTGAGGTCCGCCTGGATGCCCGCGCCGCCGCTCGAATCCGAGCCCGCGATGGTGACGGCAATTGGCGTGCTCATGACCGCCCTCCCCGCGCGAGTGCGGTCTCGACCACCGTGCGCAGGTCCTGCGCGGCCTTGGCGGGGTCCGGTGCAAGCGACAGGGCCGAGATGACGGCAACGCCATCGGCACCAGCCGCGATCACATCGCCCGCATTGGCCGCATTGATCCCGGCAATGGCGCAAATTGGAAAATTCGCCTTTCGTGCACGGACCGTGTCCACGATCGCCCTCAGGCCGTGGGTGCCGATCGGCGCCTTCGTATTCTCCTTCGAGGTGGTGCCGTAGACGCCGCCGATCGCGACATAGTCGAGCAGCTCAAGCGGCGCCGCCTTGGCCTGTTCCACCGTCTTGACGCTCAAGCCGATGATCGCACCGCGGCCGAGCAGCAGCCGCGCATCGGGCACCGGCATGTCATCCTGGCCGATGTGCACGCCGTCGGCTTCGGCGGCGAGCGCAACGTCGACGCGATCATTGACCAGCAGCGGGATACCCTCCGGCTCCAGCACCGCACGCAGGTCGCGTGCCTCCTCGATCATCAGCCGCGTTGAGCCATGCTTGTCGCGCAGCTGCACCAAAGTCGCGCTCGCCGTAAGACGCCGCGCGAGATCGACCAACGTGCGGCCGCCGGCGACCGCGGGGTCAACGAGCGCATAAAGCCTGAGATCGACGGCCATCAGTCCACCTTTGCGCGGGCGATAAGCGTCGGCCCGTCAAGGTTGTGGAGAGCGTCGATGATCGCGACCGCGAAGCTGCCCGGCCCCTCGGACTTTTCGCCTGCGAGCTCGCCGACGACGCCCATGATGACCAGCGCGGCGACGGCCGCGCGAAATGCGTCGGGCTCGACCGCGAGACAAGCTGAGAGGACCGCCGAGCCGGCGCAGCCCATAGCGGTGACCTTGGCCATCAGCGCATGGCCATTTGCGACCGCGGCAACGCGCTCGCCGTCGGTGATGAGGTCGGTTTCGCCCGATAGCGCCACGACCGTGCGTTTGGCCCGCGCATAGGCTATTGCATTTTCGCGCGTCATCGTGCCGCCGCCAAGCGCGGAAAACTCCGCATGATTGAGACGCACAGCCGCCGGGCCGCGGCCCATGAGCTCGCGCGCAAAAGCGGTACGCGGTGGCGCTCGTTCGATGAATACGGGATCAAGCACCCAGGGCAGTTTTTTTTGCGTCGCCGTTCCCACCGCGATATCTGTCGCCTCGCGCCGCTCCGCGTCGAAGGTGCCGAGATTGACCAGAAGACCCTGCGCGCCTGCAACGAAGGCACCGATTTCCTCCGGAGACAGCGTCATCGACGGGACGCAACCGGCCGCCAGCAGCACATTGGCCGTGAAATTCTGCGCAACTGCATTGGTGATGCAGTGAATGCGGGGAGCACGCGCCCGCAGCCGCGCGAGAATTTCCGGCGCGGATTGCGCCGCGCCGTTGCGCGATGCTGCTTGCGGGTGATGCATCTCTGGTCCCTCCGCCGGCATGACCCGGATCAGGTTCGTTGGGTTGGCTCTAGGCCTCTCAGCCCGGCAGAAGCCGGACACCCCACGAGATTGCTGCTCAATAGGTAGGCCGCGCGCACGCCCAAGGCAAGCCTGTCTTGCCAGCAACCCCTGATTTTGCTGGATTGCGATCATCCGGAGGCGCTCAATGACCCCCTTCTTCGTGCAGATCAAATGCGAGCTCGGCAAATCCTACCAGGTGGCCAACGCGCTCGCCGAAGCCGAGATAGCCTCCGAGATCTACTCGACCGCCGGCGACTACGACCTGCTGGTGAAATTCTATGTCGACGCCGGCACCGACATCGGCCATTTCGTCAACGAGAAGGTGCAGTGCATCCCCGGCATCAAGGATACGCACACCATCATCACCTTCAAGGCGTTCAAGGTCTGACCTTCGACGATGTTCGCCAACGCGGGCAGCGGACATCCTTCGGCGCAAATGTTACGGTTGATTTCTGCCGTGACGGCCCTGCAATTGACTTAGGTCAACGGCATCGCGTGCCCATCAAGCGTTTGGCAGTTGGGGGATGTTATGCAGCTGATCGGTTGGAGGCATCTGAAAAATTACTTCAGCACCTCACTCTGGGCTGTTCCGATACTTGCGATTCCTTTCGCGATGATAGCGACAAGAGCGCTGCATTGGCTTGACGCCAAAACAGAGTGGACTCTTTTGGGATTCGGAGTGCCGGGCGCGCAAGCAACGCTTCAAGCGGTCGTGACCGCAAGCCTCTCGTTCTTGGTATTTACGTTTGGTTCTTTGCTCGTGGCGATTCAGGTCGCGAGCGGACAACTGACGCCGCGAATTATCGCCACGACGTTGCTGCGAAATGACGTCGTGCGGTACACAGTCGCACTGTTCATGTTCACGCTGCTCCTCGCTGCGAGCGTCCTGGGTCGGACCGATGCGAAGGTGCACCAGCTCCCATTGTTTGCCGCGGTCGCGCTTGGAGTGGCTTGTTTCGCCGCATTTCTATATTTGATCGATTCCGCGTCAAGATTGCTCCGTCCAATTACGGTTTTGACCAATGTAGGAGATGGCGGGATTGCGGTTATTAAGGGAGTCTACCCGGAGCCGAGTGTCGGCCCGGACATTACCGAAAGCCGACGCCAAAAACTGAGCTCCCCAGACCGAGTCATTCCGCATCGAGGAACATCGAGTATCGTCCTGAGCGTCGATATCAGCGCCCTTGTCGATCTCGCAAAATCCACCGGCGGCGTCATCGAATTCGTGCCGCAAGTCGGCGATTTCGTTGCAGTCGATGAGCCGCTGTTTAATCTTTACGGTGACGCGCGCTCGATCGACGCCGATTTGCTTCATTCGGCCGTAGATTTCGGATCCGAGCGTACCATGGAACAGGATCCGACGTTTGCCTTTCGAATTGTGATCGACATCGCGCTAAAGGCACTCTCCCCGGCGATAAACGACCCGACGACCGCTGTTCTTGCCATTGACCAGCTTCATCGGCTGCTGCGGTCAGTTGGAAAGAGACATCTGCGTACTGACGAGATCGTGGAGGCCGGTCACTTGCGTGTAATCTTCAGGACGCCGAATTGGGATGACTTCGTTAATCTGACATTCAGTGAAATTCGCGCGAACGGTGCAGGTAATCTGCAGATTGTGCGACGCCTGCGGGCGATGATTGAAAATCTGAAAGAAACTTTGCCGACCCACCGTCTTCGGGAATTGGACAAGCAACTGAGCTTGCTCGACAGCGAAGTGCAAAGGCTATTCCGGTATCCAGAAGAGCTCGCATTGGCGCGGGTTGGAGATTCGCAGGGATTAGGCGGACGCTCGAGCAGGCCGATCGAAGACGAATAAGCAGGCACAATTCATCCGTGCCTCCGGGCAAGGCCAGAAGGCGACTTCACTTTAGCTCCGGGAACGCAGCGATGGTGGCCGCCGTGTCGATCATCGGCTGCTGATTGTTTGTGATGAAGCCGGCGCTTGGCCGAAAGCTCGCGCTGACGGGATCAGCAACCTGACACAACGGGTTTGCACATGCGCATTGCAATATCCGCTAAGTGCCATAAGCGGACATGCCGAGCGGCGACAGCGGGATGTTTATTGCAAGTGACCTGGCTGTTTTAGGACTGACAATAAATTCAAACCTTCATGAACTCTCGGGCTTGCAAGTAAGCCCTCTGACACATCTATGCTTGTCGTTACACGCATTGACGCACTTTAGCCCGTCAGAAGTAGATTTATTTTGTTCGGTGCAGCGAAGACACGCACCAAGCTCCAACACGCATGCTCTGCACATCTGAGTGGGCGGCGGCCGGGACGATGCGGTTCTGCTCGTCGCTGGTTGCACTTGACCCGCCGCAGGCTTGATCTTGCTACTCAAGGTGAACTGCTTGGCCAGCACTGTCACGCCGCCGGCGTCGACGACGGCAATCGGCTTGAATTGTGTGAGTTCCTTATCCTCGACCAGTTTATCCCACCGATTATCGAGGACCAGCCAGCGCTTGTCATGCGCACGACGAGAATGGCATGATCGACGCGGACGGCATTGTCATGGACGAGCGCCACGCGCACGTCTTCAGAACGCACCCCGGCTTGCCGGAGGGCAACGTATTTGGCGAGGGCGTAATCCTCGCAGTCGCCGTGACCGGTTTCAAAAGCACCTTTTTTGTTGAGGAAGGGCGCCGTCCACTGATCGGCAACGCCCCATTGGCTCCTGTCGGGTTCGTAATCGATCAGGGCATTGATGACTGCGTTGATGAATGCAATTTTCGCGAGACCTTCCAGGCGTTCGGCTTCCTTGACGATTTCTTCAAATTTCCGAACAGTCGATGTGCATTCGTCGAGGTTCGACTGGCATTTCGTTAATTTTGGCAACTCGGCCAAAATATCGGCCTTGATTTTTTTCCATTTATCCTTGGTCACGCCCTCGGGCATCGCAACTTCCGACATGCCGAATGGACTGTCCGTCGGACCATTGGAAGACCGCAATTCGATGGCGCTCGCCGCACAAGCGGAAATAAGGACCGCAAGCAATGCCGGAAGAAGAACTTTGCCCATGACAACACCTGTATTTTTCGCGCGCCTGCTGCGCTCTTGTGCTGACTGCTATCGGCGCCAAAGATCTCAAATACCGGCACAAAAGATCTCAAGCCGTATTTTACCGCAGTCCGGGCGGGTTGACCATTCTTGCAATAGCGGCGCGCAAAGGGGCGTAATGTCCGCATTTGGTCATCAGCGGACGGACTGCAGTGTCTGAGATATGTCCGCTATCCGCGAAAGCGGGCATTGGCCGGCGTCAAACGAATGTCTGCTCCGTGTCAATAACGGGCATCAGCACGCGTATGGTTTAATGGAGCACTAAATTAAAAGACCCCGAGCTGATGATGCTCGGGGTCTTGGTTAGCTCTGATTGAGTCAGAGAGTTTATAACCCTGTCCCGAATCCCCCGAATCTGTAATTTACACCGATCAGGGCCGTGGCCGCGGTCGTTTTGCCGCTAAAGGCACAGCCAGCCGGACAGGCGACGGGGGTAACTACGACCCGGTCACGCGTGCCGAAGTCGTAGTAATTGCCTTCGATAAACACCGACCAGTTCGGCGAGAATCTGTATTCCCAGCCACCCCCGACCGTCCAGCCGGTTTTGGTATCGGAAAACGAGCCAGCTACAACCGTGACCCCATCCGTCAGAAATAAGTCTGCCTCGACGCGACTCCAGACTGCGCCACCCTGAAAGTAGAGCAGGGAGTTGGGCTGCCACGAATAGCCGATCCGGCCCGTCAGGGCATCGAACCATCGATTATGGAATTCGGCCGCTCCGGTTGCAGTTCCGGTTGCGGTTGTAACTGTGAATGTCCGGTCTCGGCTGTTGGTTGTCCCATCGAACATATTGCGGAAGCCGATCACCCAGCCGCCGGCAAATTGATAATCGCAACCGATCTGACCGCCGCCAGCAAAGCCGGCGCCACTCCGAGAGGCTGTACCACCCAACGGCCCCTCCAGTTCGAAGCGGCCCCATGCCCCGCCAACGTTGGCGCCGATGTAGCATCCGGTCCAGGTCAGCGGAGGCGGTGCCGGCGGTACGTAGGCCGGGGCCTTGCGCGGCAGATCGGCGGCCGATGCTTGACTTGCAGCCAGACCAATGGCGGCAGCAAGTAACGCCAATGAAGATTTTCGCATGACAAATCCCCTTACTTATTCTTGTGCCAGATGAGGTCGAGACGACCCATTGCTCAAGTCATAATCCGCGGAGCTTAATAAGGCTTCATAAAATCAGAGCCCTTGCACAACTTCCCGCCGCTCTGTGCCGAAAATACAACAAAAACGAGTACCATGGTACCGCCAATTTGTTCCCGCGATATCTGCTTACCGCCCAACTGCTCGGTCACGTTTCCAGAAGGCTGGAAGCAGCGCCGGGAAGCTTCACTGAAGTTGGCTGTCGTCGTTGCTGTCACATTCGCTTCTGTCATCGCGCTTAACAATGGCCGAGTGAAATCTGAAAAGTGCGCAGCCTGTGTTCGCGAGGCCGCACGTCGGACATCGGCGCAGATATTTCCCGCGGCGTAATGTCCGTTAAGTGCCAATACCGCACATGCAGGCCGTGATCTGTCAGTCGGATCAATTCGGACCGCTATACGTGCAATACCAATTGGCTCCCCAGGTTGTTACGACAGTGATATCCGCAATTGGACCAGCGGCGTGGGGTTGCTTCGCAGCCGCCTTGCACTCATCCAGGTTTTTAAATTTTCCGACAACTTGAGAAGTTACACCGACAGGCACGATTGATGCTCCCTGGGAGAGCACCCCGATTACTATGATGAGCACATACATCGCTGAGCCTCCTCGTCACGCAGCCAGCAAACAACAATTTGACGAGCATGAATTGACATTGATCAATTCGCGAGCGCCGCGCAGGTCGTTGAGATCGGCGCAAGCGACTGTGGTCCACTTTGGGTCACTTGCGGACATTCCGACACGTCAGCGCGATGTCGCCCCCGAAAAGCAGACATGCGCGACCGAGACATCAACACGGTCGCACGTTGGCCCATGGTCCAATTGATCCGCAAGCTGAAGACCTAAACAATTAGCCATCCTCGCACAGGATGGTGAATGGAGCGACAAGAGGCGCTCGCTCGCCCCCTCTCCCGAGGACGAGACCGAATTGGCCGCGCTGGAAACGCACGCTTCACCCTCGAAGGCGGAGTTGGTTGCTGTCTCACGTTCGCGAAGCGCCAATCGCGAAGACACAAACAGAAGTGACGACAAGGGAGATTTGAAGATGACTAAAAAACTCAAATCAGAACTGATTTCACGTCGAACGGCGTTCTCTCTTCTAGGAGTGACAGCCGCGTTTGCCCTCGCGGTGCCAGCCACGGTGCTGACAGTGTCGGATGCCGAGGCCCAGACGAGCGGGATGGAGCGGCGTCATGAGCGGCGCACAGGACGCCACGAACGGCGTGATGAGCGGCGCACGGGACGTCATGAACGGCGTGATGAGCGGCGCGGAGGCGGCAAAGAGACCACTGGCACCGGCGCCACTGATACCGGGACCACTGGCACAAAGTAGTTGGAAAGTAGGTAGTCGGACAAAATCCGACTTGGTTGCCGGGTGTTAAGCCATGCATGCCCGGCGTGCAAAAACTGGAGGAAGACTATGCGGAAGAATATTTTTGTAATTGCCGCCATTGTGTTGGTTTCGGCAACAAGCGCAATGGCGCAACAACGAGGAGTCGTAAGGGACTGTGCCGCCGATGTCAGGGCGGCGTGTGGAGGCGTGCAGCCGGGTGACGGCCGCATCAGGGCCTGCCTCAACTCGCATTTAAAGGACCTCACCCCGCCGTGCCAGGCCATTTTGGTCAGGGCTGCACGGGTTGGCAAAGCATGCCGCGGCGAGCTCAAGACGATCTGCGCCGATGTAAAACCGGGCGACCGTAGAATTGAGGCTTGTATACAGTCTCACCTCACTGACTTCAGCGCACCTTGCAAGGATGTCATGGTACGAGCCGCTGCCGGCAGGAGCTAAGCCATGTGAGCCCGGGCGAGATGGTCACCATCTGCCCGGAGCCGATTACGGCGGAGCGCGGCAATGCCAGTTCTCGCCTATTTTGAAGTTGTAGGTTTTGTACTGGCGGCACTCTTATTCGTTGCGGATGCAACGCTGGAGCGCAATTCGCCTGCGATAGTCACCAGCGACCGCGTGGGTCTGCCGGAGCGATGGCATTCCGACACGATACGAACGCTCACCACCGCGCCAGCACCTGCGCCCGACATGACATCGCCGGCGGTACGTGCTGCCCAGCCCAGGTCGGAGCCTGACATTCTCGACAAAATCGGGCCCGCAGCGCGCGCGGCGCGGGCTGAAGCACCATCCAAAAATAATCGCGTCACGCAGTCCACCGGCCACCGGCAGAACCACGACCAGACGAACCAATTGGTCGACAGATTTTCAATTAAGGGTCAGTAGGCCGGCGCGACGGTACGCGACAGGAGGCATTCTTGTCCAAACCCCATCGAAATGAGATCTCTGCACGGCTGCGCAGGCTGCCGGTAGATTTTCTGCTCGCGCTGATTAATGCGACAACGCTCCTGGTGATTGTCGCTGCGATTCTTGCGCTCGTGGTGATGGTGCGTATCGATAATCTGGCCGGACGGGTAGTTACGACAATGACTGAAGCTGTGCTGTCAAAGATCGATCTGCCATCAAAGAATGTGCTGGCGAATCTTCGAAACCTGACGGAGGAAGTCCGCACGCTTGGCAACACCCTCAGGGACATCAAGGTGGGAGAAAATCCAGTCATTCAAATCGAGATTGCGCGACTGAAAGAGGCGCTGACGGCCCTCAATGCGAGCGTCGACCGCCTCACAAATACGAGAACGATCCTCACCGATGAAGCGATTGCACAGCTAGGCCGCGCAGTCACCGACACACTGACGCAGATGAGAGGCTGCACTTCCAAGGTTGGCCAAATGCAGCCCTCCCTCAATGCGGAAGGGGCCACCCTTCGGTAGCCCCTCAAACACACTGCCTTTTATTTTTTATCTCCTATCTCCTCAGTTGGTTTCTTCTTTTTCTTCTTGGAGCGCCGGTCGTCACGTCGATCACGCCGATTGGCGCCGGCAACGCTCACGGCTGAGCCTGGATTGCCAACGCGCGCCTCGGCATCTGTCGCGATCAGCATCGTTGCCGGTACTACAACGCTTGCAGCAGCCGCCAACCCCAAAAGCGAGAACGTTCCTCGACGAGAAATCATCATTTCCGATTTGATCTTTTCATTCATCACAACCTCCGGGTTGATTTCAAAGCTAGCCGAAAGGACGGCTGGCAATTTTGATGCTGTCAACAGATGCCGAGCTTTTTTGCGCGCTCGATCAGAACTCTGACCAGTGCCTGTAGCCACTCCCAAAATAGGGTTGCTGGTAATAGCGATTACGATCGTATCGCCACCCTGGCTGAAGTGCGTATCCATACTGGGGCTGATACGCGTATCCATACTGGTATGTCCCGGACGGCTGGTACGTTCCATAGTCGGACGCGTAGTACCCGCGCCGGTACGCGCGGCGATGCGCCCTGCGATGAACACCCGCTACGCTCCCTGCAGTGAGGGGACGGCCAATCTCCGCTGAGGCGTCGTTCGTGGACAACGCCACGGTTCCCTGGGGCGACAAGCGAACCGACACGGGAGTTGCGCACAAAATGCAAGTGAAGAGTGCTGTCGCTCCGACAGCTACGACTTTCGACATCACGACCTCCTGGTACGCCTCCCCGGAGCCGGATATTCCGGAGATTGCAGCCAAAGGCGATCGTCTGGCAATTGGCCTTTGGGGCAACAATTTTTCCCCTGAAAGCGGACATCAGACAGCTGAGGAAGAACGGCGCCCAAAGTTGCACATTGCGGCCAGCCGCTAGCCGACAGCATGAGCCGTTTCAATCGATCACCTCGACTGCTCCACATTCGTTTCGGGAGTTATCGCTTTGTCGGGACGCAGCTCGCGTCACTGCCAAAGGCCGAGGTTCTTGATCGCGGTCGGCAACGTTTTTGACTTGTTCTTCTTGCAATAGGCCGCGATCTTTGCGGAATTGCCTTGAAATCGGTCGTAGTTCAAAACGTTGCTGTTGGCGGCCCCGTTGTAATAACCGCTCATCCAAAACCGGACGAAATCCCGGATCTCCGGACTGTATCCGAGCCAGCCACCGCAAGTGATCCGATTCATATCTACGCTAATCTGAGCCACACTTGGCTGCGAAGCGGCCGCCAGTAGTGTCGCCGCTACGAAAACAACAATCCACCTCATGGCTTTTCTCCGGGAGGTCAGTAATGTCACTGTGGGCCAAGTGCGTTCTGCAAGGCATTCATCACGCTTTCTCGCGGACGGAACTGGCACCATGATTTCACCTTCGCGATGTTGCTCTCGTGTGCGGCCAAATCCAGATAAGTCTTGCGGGTCTGATAACTGAACCAGCCGCTCATCCAGGCGGAAAAGTCACGAGACATTGCCGGCGACATTGCTAGATATTGGCCGCATGTAAATGCAGCCATATCGATCGCGACTTGCGCATTTGCAGCCCCCGAAAGAAGCGAGATTGCAAACGCCGTACTGATCAATCGAAGCTTCATTTTGCTCATCCTTCTAGATGCAGCAGAGTTAGGATCTAGCGGCCGAAAAAGAGAAACCGGTTCGGATCGATTCGGCGCGGTTCTTCTGCGTATCCGTATGCATTTCGGCCTGCGTCTGTGAAGGGCGCTTCGTGCGGCTGCTTACGCGTTACATGCTCCTTCTTGTGCTTCTGATTGCGATGCGCCGTCTTTTTATCGTCGACCGGTCGCTTGACCGGCTTGGCGAGAGACTCTGCATGCGATGCGGCCGCAACAGGTGGAGAAGATGGGGTTCGTTCAGCAGGTGACTGCAGCGCCATCAGCCCAACGATACCGATGCTGAAGACTGCCGAGACTCCGACGAGGTAAACGAGCAAGCCGGCAAAGCCACGCATCAGAATCACTCCCAGTGCCACAACAAGGCATCAAAGTCTCATTCGCAGCGGTCGCTCCTGTGTCTGTAAAGTGCCAATAGCGGAACTCACGCACGGACACGCGACATCAAAGGGCCACCCTTCGGCGGCCCTTTCAGCGGTGTGTTATTTTTTTTCAGTTTCCGAACTGCTGGTTTCCTTTTTCTTCTTCTTTTTGCTGCGCCGCTCGGTGCGTCGTTCCTGGCGGTCGCCACGCCGCTCGTCACGCCGCTCCATCCCTTGCGTCTGCGCATCGGCATCTGTCGCGATCAGCATCGTTGCCGGTACTACAACGCTTGCAGCAGCCGCCAAGCCCAAAAGCGAAAATGCTCCTCGACGAGAAATTAGTTCAGATTTGATGCTTTTACTCATCTCAGCCTCCTGCCCTTTTCGGGCTGTTAGAAGCTAGAGTTACTCGAAAGTCCGAAGTCGATTTTGATGCATGTCAAAGGATTGCGTCTTGGCACACCCCCTTACCGCGCCGGGTGGCTTTTTGGCCGGGCGCTTACGCCCCGCATCCACGTAGCAAGAACCTTTTTTGCAAGCTTTCGATCGATATAAGGACCGATCAGCGTTTTGAATGCGAAAGTAGCCTGCTCATATTCGAGATCGCAGCCTTCCGCCCGTCGTTTTGGCAGGTATCCTTTCTCCACAACATCGGCGAATAATTTTTGGTCGGCGCCATAGGCAAGGCACAACACGTTAAAAAATCGCTGCGCCGGAATCCCGTGTTCGTCGGCGTACTTCGTCAGGGGCACCTGCGGGTTCACAACGTCTTCTTTGTACTGGTAGGCATTGCCCAGGATCAGCCTGCGCGCATCTTCCTTGCCGAACTGCAGCATAATATAGGCGGAAAACAAATCCGCCGCGTCTTCCTCACGGCCAAGCACCGGCACGTTCAATTGATCGAAAACCGCATGCCCGGTCTCGTGTAGGAACACGTCCATAAACGGTCCAAGTATGGCATCATCTTGTGTGATGATGCTGGGCAGCGTTTGATCCAGTGCATTTTTCAGTAGGTCTGCCAGGAATTCGTAGCAGACGGTCACGAAGCCCTCCTCGTACCAAGCGTTCGATTCACCGTCGCAACCTGAAACCTTGAGAAGTAACGGGCGCGGGAGCCGGAGCGGGCTTAGCAGCGTCTGCAACCGTTCAAGGGCACGGACCTTCTTGAGCCGCTCGTAGATGGGCTGATGCGCCGGATTCTTCGGCAGATCGTATCCGATGCGGATCTGCTTCGACTTATAGGGAGCGGCAGCCGCAGGGCCGGACAGACCGAGCGCAAGGCATATTCCGGCCGTTAATACGATCAATTTCATTCGGCCCGGTACGGCTGGATTCATTTGCTTTCTCGCGTAGCGTTGTCGCTGCCGTCCCGAATATAGTAGCCCTCAATTGCGTCGGGCGCGAACCAACTACGTGAATATCGGGCTCGACGCACTGCGCGGCGGCATCAGATCCTGTGCCACGGAGCAGAGCCTGGTCACACCCTCCTCAAGCGCATCGTCTCGCAGAAGCCCGAAGCTCACGCGCAACGTACGCGGATTGGTGTGGGAGGCATAGAAGCCCTCACCCGCGACGAAAGCGACGCCGCGGCGAACGGCACGATAATAAAGCTCGGAAACCTCGGCGCCTTCCGGCAGGGTCAGCCATAGGTTGAGGCCGCCCTCGGGCTGCCCAATCAATGTGCCGGGCGGCATGCCGGCCGACAGGGTGGCGATCAGCTTGCGCTGCTTGGTGGCGTAGACCCTTTTCATCCGTTCCAGAATCTTCGGGTAGTTTTTGCGGGCGAGAAAGCGAGCCATTGCTTCCTGCATGATGCCGTTTGTGTGCAGGTCGCTTTGCGCCTTGAGGCCGAGCAAAGAGCGGCGCGCGCGCGCAGGGGTCACCACATAACCGAGGCGCGTGCCGGGCAAGAACACCTTGCCAAATCCGCGCACGTAAAAAACGTCGTCGTCCGGCTCCGACAGCGCGCAGATCGAAGAGATGGGCGCGCCGGCAAAGCGCAACTCCGGATTCTGGTCGTCTTCCAGAATAGACACGCCATGTTTGCGCGCCAGCGCAAGGATGCTGCGACGCTTTTCGATGCTTGTCGTCACGCCGGTCGGATTCTGAAAGGTCGGGTTCGTGTAGATCAGACGCGGCCTGTGCCTCGACAAAAGCGCCTCAAGCATATCAATGTCCATGCCATCGGATTCGAGCGGCACTTCGAGAATGCGAGCGCCGGCACTGCGCAACGCGTTGACGACACCGTAGTACGTCGGGCGTTCGACGATCACCGGCGATCCGTGCGGCACCAGCAGCCGGATAACAAGCTCGATTGCCTGCTGCGCCCCCGATGTCACGATCACATGTTCTGGTGTCGTCACCAGGCCCTGCTGGGCAAGGTATTCGACGATCTCGCGGCGGAAGCTGACACGCCCATTCGACGAGTCGTTGATGAAATACGGCGACAGGCCGTCCGCTATGACCGATTGCAGGCAGGTCTCGAATTCCTTCGTGCATTCGGAATCCGGCTCGGGATGGTTGGTCGTGAACGCGATGACGCCGGACGCATGCGCGAGCTCATAAAGGCGCTCGGACAATAGCGGCCCCGCAACGGCGGGCTCCGCTCCGCGGGCGCGCTTCGTTCCATATGGCGCACGGACATGCGTCCCGCCGCCGGCGCGGCCTTCGACGAAACCCGCCTTGGCAAGATCCTTGTAGGCCTTCGCGACCGTCATGTGGTTGATACCGAGCTGCTCGGCGAGCCGCCGCACCGGCGGCAGCCGTGCACCGGCCGTCAATTCGCCGGCGGAGATACGATCGACGATCTGCTCGTGCAGTTGCATGAAAAGCGGGCGGCCATTGCCTTTCGATAGCGAAATCCCGAACGCGCTTGGCTCGGTTGCCTGCCGCGGATGCCTTTGGCCGTTCGCCATTCGACGCCACTCAATACAAGAGATCTTGTATGATCTTTTGTATGATTGCATACAAACGCAAGAGAAAAATGGCGTGACAACCGAAGAAAATTCAAAGAGAGCCCTGGGCAGTTGACAGCACCCGGAAGCACTGACGCCGTCCAAAATTCATGCGAGGGAATCGACATGGCGCATACGCATAGGGGGATCTGGCGAGCCTGCGGCGCGCTCATTCTTGTTGTCGCACTTCTGTCGTCTGCAGCCGCCCAGGACATTCGCGGTGTGGAGAAGTGCACGGCCGAGGCGCAGATGGATCGCCGCACCGGATGCCTGCAGGCCAATATCGAATTTCTCCATCAGACGATGACAAAACTTCAGCGTGAAACGAGGGAGAAGCTCGCGAGCGCCGCTCGCGATGCGGCGGCAGACCGCGCGGAGATCGCGGCGCTCAAGTCAACGGTCGCTAAATTGACGAGCGAGCTGGCGCAGCTTAAGGCGAAAGAGGCGGCCGCCAGCAAGAAGTAGAGATAGCGCATGAAAAGGTGATGCGCGGCTAACGCCGGCTCACTTGCGTTCCTTAGGCACCCGCAGATGCGCGATGCGCTTACGCTCCTTCCGCTTGCTTGTCTTCATTGCGGAAGCGCTGAAGCACAAACAACCGGATCGCCGAGGATAGATTGCCCTGGTCACGCGTCAGGTCGATCTTGGTAACCAATTCCGACAGCGTCACCTGTCGGGCATGCGCGATTTTCTTCAGGTCATCCCAGAAGGCATCTTCAAGGCTGACGCTGGTCTTGTGCCCATCGATCACGATGGAACGCTTAATGACCGAGGATTTCATAAGGGCCCCCGTAAACCCCTACCCCACGTCCTCATACAGCGGATTCTGAATCGCGCCGGGGTAGCGCGATACCGGCTTGGTCCGAAATGTGCCATTTCGTGACGGCCGACACAGCGTTATCCGTTGGGATCTGTAACCTCCTGCCCAATATGAAGGGGGTTGTCATGAACACCGTGAATGATATCGCTCCGCTCCTGGAACTCCTGAAAATGGCGGCCGAGCGAAGACCGTATTCTGAGACTGGCAATGTTTCGCAAGACGACCTGTTCTGCGAAGACCATTCGCTGCTTGAAATGTGGCCGGAAGCTTGCCGTCGCACCGGCGTCGGAACGCGTGAATTTCCGCCGGGAGTGATCAAACTATGGAAGGAAAGTTTGGGCAGGTCGAACTGAATCAGGG
>Ga0247789_1000004_pt1 | contig 40334 bp, 47 predicted proteins | sample UWRJS220509R4_FD_179919 | JGI IMG/M metagenome (GOLD analysis project Ga0247789, IMG submission 179919) | Soil microbial communities from Arlington Agricultural Research Station in Wisconsin, United States - UWRJ-S220-509R-4 | ecosystem: Environmental > Terrestrial > Soil > Agricultural land...
TCTAACGGTGAGCTTCTCGCCCACGACTCCTGATTCAGAGTACTCTTTCGTGCGGTCTAACTTCCCGTACTTATCTATGATATGAGCACTGCAAATTAAATTGCAGGGGAGTATACGCAGAAAATCAAATATCTGATGTGTGCCCGAGACCTCGAATCCGTAGTCACCGGGGCCGCTCACGCGGAGATTCCCGATCTTCTTCCCTCCCTGAATTCCATGTGAGGCTATGATAAGCATACGGCACATTGAGAATAGAGATTCAACGGAGATGGTGGAATACTGGAAAGTTCCGGCGGTTCTAGCATTCTCCAAGACCTGAAGATCTTTGTTAAACTTATCAAACGAGTCCTTGTCACGGGTGTTGTACTGCTCGAAATCTATCCCCTTTACATCCTTCAAGCATCCCGCTTTTAATCCTCCCAAGACTCCCTCGATTCTAAAATCAAAATCAAAGACTTTCATGTATTTGGGGAAGCTAGCGGCGGCCACGGACTTCCCGTCCCCCGAGCGGCCCACGAACAGCCCGAAGAAGTTCTTAGATTCGGGAGGTTTATTCATGAGTGATTCAAGACTTGGCATCTACTTCCTCTATTTTAATATTCTTATTTATTGGAATCTCTATTTTTATTGGACTATTTTGGAGAAAACAAAGAGCGCCATTTTCTTCATGCATAGAATTATGGATTTCTTCTTTTGATCCTGCAAAAGCGTAAATTATAGTACCTTCGGGTACGGTTATTTTATAAAGCATCTACTTATTAAATCCTTTGATTTTAAAAATCCGGTCTATTATTTCCTCGTGCTCTTTCAAATGTCTTGCTTCCATGTTCTCAGCTACTTCTAACCACCAGAGTCCGATTCTCCGCGCGAGGTTAACTGGCCCCTCGTAGTGCGTGATGCATAATACTACTAAGAGCCAAATGAACATGAAGGCGAATACTGTAGCTACTCCATCTATCATAGCTTTTTAATATTCTCGTATGCCTGAAGGTATACTTGAATTTCCTCTCTCACTTCTACTAAACCGTCAGCCGCGTCTTGTAGTGCAGTATGAAGTAAACGGTCACTCTTCTCCTCGATGGGGAGGCGGTGCGCGGCCAGATCTAACGCAATTATGGCCGCGCGTACTTTGTTCAAGAGATCTTTAGTCATTCTGTTGACTCTCTCCCTGGATCAGCACAGTTTGAATATAGAATAAAATATGTAGAGTCCGATTCCATTCTAATATCCGTAATTTCCCAACTATCGTATGCGTTTTCCATCGTCACTTCTTGGTCTCCGTGCGCGGCCAAGAGTGCAATTAATTTTGTTATTATTTGAGACGCTTTCATTTTTCAAGTATCCCCTCTAAGAATCCCCTCACCACTTTAACCCTCTTTCCCTTGTGACTTCTCGTGCAGTCTAAACACACCGGGACTCTATTTCTTAACTGGAGTTTAGTTAGAATCATCTCCTCTTTGCATTTGTGACACCTGGCCCTCTTTCCCTCCAGGTAGTCTCTACTTTGGTAGTGTGTACAGTCCGGGTCCACACACCGATAAATCTTCTTATTCGCGTTAGAGCGCACGTACTCATGAAGGTGTTTAGTTTTATCCTCAGCCCGAAGGGCTGGGGAGTCGGATTTATTTGGACTTGGATTCAACAACATTTATTTTCACCTTTACGTAACGCATAATTAGTTTTGGGTTACTAACACCACCTAACTTAATTATTTCTTTGTATAATTCCCATTTATGAAGTTCCCACTGATCTTTAATTATCACCACGGCCTCCACTTCTCACTTTTAAGATAACTGCTACTCATGATATTACTTCTAAGTTCTGGACTCTCTGTCTCACAGAGTTTAACGAACTGACAGGGGTTGCTTTGAAAGCTACCGCTGCATGAGCCTAAGTTCTTCTCTCTTTGACCCCCTCCTGCTATTTTGTAGAAGATGCTCCACATCTGTTTCTCCCACTCCGTGATCACATACTTGGGGAAGGGAATTATTTCACGGCGGAACCACTTTTGAGCACCCCCCGTGCTTTGAAATCCTATGTAGTTCACGACCCCGTATTCCACGCCAGCGGCCCAGGCGTAAGTTAGAAACTGAGGCGTGTATTTATAAAGAGTGTTTTCACGGCTCTGGGTTTTATGGTCTACAAAAGCTAACACACCTCCGAGGGAGTTCACGTTCACCAGGAGATCAATTCTACCTTCTACGATGAAGACGATTTCTTGGCCGCTCGCGAGGTGAACGCGGCCCAACTCCTTACTAAAACCTAACTCTACTCCAGCTTCCCCCGAAGGTGTACCCGCTACACTAAAATCATTTCCTCCTCCGGTGTAATTCACCGTGTAGTACAAGAACCTCTCCATCACGAATTCTAGATCTTCCAGGTTTAGAAGCCCGGCCCACTGATCCGACTTGATGTATTCGTCTGTTACCTTTTTAACTTGGGAAGTGTACTCTACTTGAGGATGCAAGACTCTCTCCCGGTAGTACATGTCCAGGAGGGAGTGCATTACCGTTCCCATGTTTAGTGATCGCTCTGATGCCCCAATTATTGTAAGGCCGTCATCGTATTGATATGTACGGCTGAGTGGGCATTTAAGGTGTTGCGTCATTTGAGACGCATCAAGTGTTAGTGTTCTGGTTGTCATAGGGTTTTAGTAATTTCGATTCTTCTGGTAGTAATTTAATTGCACATTTTATACAGTAAACTGTTTCATTTACTATTGCATAATATTCTTCATTTTTAGGTAAATACCCACAACTAAAACATTTTCCCATATTTTTAATCTACTCTAGTATTTGGTAGTATTCCAAGCTCTTCATACTTCGCGAGCATATTTAAATTAGCTAAACAGTGCCCGAGATGATCTTCCAGATTTAGTGGCACGACATCCTCGCCTCTGAGGCTTCGGAGTACGAGTTCGTTGTATGTTACGAGATGTTTAATTGCGTTCCCGATTCTCCCCAGTGCGAATTTTAAATCTGCTTTCTGGTAGTTCTTTTGTTCCGGTGGAAGATCCTGTTCGTACTTCGCGTAACCTTCGGTCATGGCCGCGGCGGCCCGCTCCAGGGCACACAGGTTTAAATCCTGGAATCTCAGGGGGTTAGTTATATCTTGGGTAGCCCTTTCGAACTTAACTCTCTGTCCACACTCGCAAACTGTTTTCGGGTGTACAAATACGTGGTGTGGTTCTACGCATATACCCATTTACTCTTTGACCTCACTTATAGCTTTAATCGCGTGGTAGGGCACAAAAGTATTCTCACGGAAGAATCCCGCATTTTTAATTACTTCTTTAACTACAGCTTCTAAAGTTACAGGAGCAGTTAGCGCGTTATCTACTATGGATTTCCCAAATTGGGGGTTTGGTTCGGGGGATACGGGTACGTCCGTAACCCAAACTATTGCTTCCTGGCCTTCGGTCTCGTAAGCGGCTGAATATTTAACTGGCATTCTACTTTATTCCTCTCTTCTTCTTGCATTCTAAACATACTCTACACTTCATTCCTAAACCTTGACGGATTAGTGGTTCATCCGTCTTTTCTAAACAGTACTTACACCTGTGCTGAGTGGTTCTATAAAGATCTCCTTTACCTGAGATTTCTTCTGGCCGCGCGTCCACGTACCTCACGGTGCTCTTCATAACTTGTTCCTTACGATGATCTCGCTCAACTCACGGATGGAGTCTGAGTCAGATGTGAAGTTCCAGTCTTTAACTAGAATTTCACCTACGATCTTTCTCTTGTAGCTAACCATCTCGTGGAAGAACTGATCGATCGTACCTCTCGCTATAAAATATGTTACCGAGACGGCGTTTAGCTGTCCGTTCCGGTGGAAGCGGCCCTCGAATTGTTCTTCATCTGCTGCGTTCCAAGCTCGCTCCAAAATTAGCGCATTCGCGCAATTTTGGAGGTTGAGACCCTCTCCCCCGGACTTCATGTTTAGAACTAGTAAGCGGAAATCTCCGTTCTGAAACCTGTTCACAATTCTGTTCTTGGTGTACGAATTGTCCTCTCCACTGAGGGATTCGCACGAATATCCCGCGTCCTGGAAGATCATTTTAATGGTGTCTCGCACAGAGATGTGGTTGATCCCAATAGTTAGATTCTCATCCGTGGAATCTAAGTGCTCCTGTGCGAAGTCTATTGCATTTTGACATTTAGCTGCACCTGTAATAGCGCGTAAGCGCGCTAACCATCCCAAGAGTTCTGTAGCGTTAATTCCCGTGTTCTTCCCACCCGAATCGTTGAGCCAGTTAGAAAAGAGATCTAAGGTCTTGTTGTAACTCTTCTTTAGATTCTCGTCTTCGATCTCCACGTACACGTAGTTTCTACTCAACGGGGGGAGGTTAGTTAGAACATCATGCTTCTCCCTACGTAGGATGTACTTAGAAGTTAGAGTCTTGAAGTCCTCAACGAGGTAGGGGTTTAGTCTTGTGTACTGATATTTGTCATTCTGGGTGAGCCAGCGATTTCTAAATCTCATGAGAGAGTAGAACTGAGTTGGGTCTAATAAGTTTAAAATCGTGAAGTACTCATCCGCCCTGTTTTTAATCGGGGTTGCGCTTAGGGCGATGATCTTCTCGATTCCGTTCGCTTGGAGAAACCTGATGAGGTTCTTAGAACGGGCCGCCTCGGGGTTCTTATAGTTATGCACCTCGTCCAGGATCACGGTCTGGATCTTCAGGGCGGCCAACTTCTCTAGGTCTACTGACTTCATTCTACCTAGAAGGTCCATACTCATGACGTATGCCTCGAATCCGGGGATCAAGTGATCTTTAGTGATCACCGGACATACCTTCATGGGGAGGGGGTTTGCCCATCTTCTGTATTCTTCACTCCACTGGTAGATGATGCTGCTTTTAACTAGAATTAGAACCGGGAAGGGCTGGAGATCAGGAGTTTCTCGCAGAGCGAGAAGGGCCTGAATAGTCTTTCCTAAACCTGTTGCATCAGCTATGAGGCACCGGAGGTTAGTTTTTTGAATAAATTTAACTCCTTCGGTTTGAAAGTCGTAACTCCTCATGGTGCTGTCACATGAACTAAAGTTTTCATGTACTTTTAATTCTGTGCCGCAGTTTGTTAGGGGAGTTGCTTTCACCGAAGGAGTTAAATTAGATTCAACAACGGGAGGGTGAACTAGCTCTTTTAATTCCTGGTATAGTTCTTCTGTTGTTGGCCGCTCCGGGGGAGGTGGCGCGGCCTCTACGAGAGGCTCTACATAATTATTAGGAGGGTGTTGATTTACGTGTCCACACCTAAAAATAACATACTCTACTTTACCTATGGGCATACGGGATTGGACTTCCCGTCTACCGCAAATATCACATTTCTCTTTTAGTACCATGATTTTTAATTCTTGTTGGGGGTTTAAATCCTGAAGCGGCCCCCGAAAGTCTTCGGGTTCGGGGGCCTATTAGGGCTTAACTCATCTCTTTGTTATGCTCCTCCTTTAAACTTGCTCTTTCCCCTGCTTGATCTGGGCTTCCATCGATTCGAGTGCTGCTTTTGCTGCTGCATACGTGACGCCCATCGTTTTCATGAATCCCTGAATCGCTTTGTGCCTACGCTTATCAATAGGCTCAACTCCGGTGTTGAGTACTGAGTTGTTCTTAACTGGCTCTCCATCAGAAGAGTCTACGAACGTCTCTCCTTTTGATTTAGCGCCTTTGAGTGCGCGCTTGGTGTCCCGGTCATGATCATCTTTCTGGGCACGGGCCTCTACTTCAATTTTAATTTTAGTTTTGCTCTGTTCACGGGCTAGTCTTGAGTGAAGAGCGAGGTGGGCCTGACACGCATCGATCCAGGCCAAATGCTCGTCTAGCTCCATCTTCTCTATACGGGATCTCTGAACTTCCATGAAGTTTTTCATCTCTGGATCACCGTTGATACTCTGAGCAGGAGGAGTAATCACCAGGAGGAAACAAGTCCTGAATTGATTACTGAGAGACTCTAGCTTTTCAATATCATCTCGCGCTTCCTGAAGAGCGAGGAGGTTAGATTTTAGATCCATGTTATTTCTTAAATAGGGATTCAAGTTCGTTTAGTGAGGTCTGTTGGCGTTCGTAGCGGCGACCGGCCTCAAAGGCCAGAACCTGCATGACGCGATCAATACCGAAACCCAAGTGCTCTTCTATGTCGAGCATGACGGCGGTGGTAACCGTGAAGAGAGTTCGGAGCTTGGCCTTATCCTCAGGGTTTCCGTCACATGAAGAAAATCCAAATAACTCTGAGTCCTTGAAGATATCAATACACGATTTGGGATCTTTAAGTAAGGAGAGAATCGCGCCACCGAAGGGCGAGTCTAACTTCTCTATGAGTTCATCAACTGGGGATAGGTCTTTCATTTTTGGGTTCCTTTCATCTCTTTCTTAATGTACACTCCCTGCTTGTAGGGGGATCGAATACCTTTTAGTTGGGCCGCGCGGCGTAGTTCGTTCACGCGCCGGGTTCGCGCGGCCAACTCTTGTATGGGAGTGAGTTTCATGATTTGATCTTTTTCTATTCTGGTTTATAACGGAGGTTAACGTTCTTTACAATCTTCCACGAGTTTCCGGTCTGGTGGTAGGTGTAAAACATCTCTTTGGTGTAAACTAACTTTCGGGGAGTTCCGTTAGGCCCCTCGTTATCGAATGCCGTTTTTAGGATGGTCTCTCCCGATTCGTGATGAGTCTTGAGAGGTTTTGGTTCTTCTGGAATCTGGTATGTCTCTTTAATCTTCCAGAGGCGATCAACTCGGAGATAGACGTAGAGCGTATTGTTGGTATGTACTATCCTGCGTTGCGCTCCATCCGGCCCCGAATAATCGTAGACGATGCTTTTAATTTTGTCAAAGGGAGAGTGGCCTTTGAGCCTGTGCTTCTTGGGTATCATGATTAGTCTCTCTTGTCCCACGGGCGCGGATCTTTTTGCCACTCGTGGAATACATCTTCTGTTTTTTGTTCCACGATAGGATATTTGTTGGCCGCGCGCCAGCGGCCCCCGATTAGATGGTAAACGTGAAGCATAACGTCAGTGTGGACTATCTTTCGTTGGGTTCCATTAGGCCCTAAGTTATCATACTCTATGCTGTTTACCTTTATCTTCATGTTCATAGGTCGATCCTACATGCCCTCCCCATAGCTGGCTACAGGAGCTAGATTCTTGGGGAGGTTCTTAGGTAGTATAGGGGCTGAGGGTGGGCGTGTCAAGGATTTCTTTTAGTTGGTATCTGGTGATCTGAAGGGGGTTATGGGAATTAGATTTAAAACCCTGTCCGGTGCTCGAGGGGGTCCGTTTTTTTCTAGTCTGGCAAAAGAATCTTAATGTGGGTTAAGGGGGTGTGTTTTGTTAGGGTTGGGAGGAATGGCCTGTTTTTGTTGGAGTTGAAAAGGTAGAATTGTAGATTGGTAAAATGAGGTAAGTCCTTTAGAATCAATGACTTAGGTGTGTTTGGGTCTCTAGTTTGACTTTATAAGTATATATTATATATATAGATGTAAGAAGAACTACTACCCTAGAATCAACCACCTACACCCTCATTAAAATTCATTCGCCAGACTAGATTTTTTTGCGAGGGTTTTTTCTACCGTGGGGGTTTGCCCTTTTTTAACTAGAATTTAGCGGCAAGCCCTAGATTCTTTAGGACTTTAGCGATTTATGCCGAATTCTCGGAACTGCCCCCAGGAGCGGTCAATGAACACCCTAGAAGTGCCACACGATTCGTGTACCCCTATGGGATTCCCATAGGTAGAAAAAAGGCGAATATGGCGCAGGACGTGTTTTTAGGGGTCAGGGTCTCCTTGGTAAGGTCGAGGCTCTCGGCGCGTCCTAGGGGCCTCCAGGGGCCAACACGGGCCACCGTAGCCCCCGCGCGGCCCCTCTACCCCAGGCCTCCCGGACCGAAAACGAACTTTAGAATGGGTTTTGGAGTACGAATTTTAGACTTTAAAATCCATTCTCGATGCTAAAATAGGGAATAAACCGAGCGAAGCGAGGTGCCAGAAAGAATTCCCTTGCACTGGATCATCTTCTAATGGTAGTATCAGGGTGTACCCCAAGAAGGGGACCAGAAAAAAGGAGAAAAGAAGTTATGGCCGCTAACGCAACTGCACCTAGCCCCGAAGGGGCTACCCCCGAATCAACCACCATAGTCCTGGAGCGGGACTACAAGTATATCGACTTGAGCACGATGGAGTTGAAAGAGAAGACCGTTAAGGTTGAGTTCGTTCCTGCTACGCAAGTAGAGGAAGGACTCGCACGGTTGACTAGTGATGAGAATCGTCTCAAGGCTATTAATGGTCAGTTGAAAAGACTGGCACTCAGGGAAGCGCAATCCGAAGCCGTAGCTAACGGTGCGCCCCGTGGCATCATCTTGAAGATGGCCGTTCCGTTCCGGACTTTCCCCCCGTACTCCAATATGCTCGTGCTCGGGCCTAACGGAAAACCGACCGTTGAATCGAAGCGCGAACAGACCAAGGCGATTCTCCGTGACTTCGCGCAGAATCAAATGATTCTTGCCATGATCAAGGCGAAGGTTGCCGAAGGTGTAGACGAGGAAGAGGAAGAGGGTAACACAGAAGAGTAGTTCGCGAGCGAAGCGAGCGAACGAAGCGAGCCATAGGGGAGAGAATTAAAAACTCTCCTCTACTTTTGTTGAAAGTCAAGCCAAGACCGGGAAATGACCCGCGCTCGATGAAAAACTACGGCTAGTGCCCACTACGCGAACCTTTAGAATCAGCACCTTACCGGGGTCAGCCTACTAAAACACCCGTACTAGGTGAGCCGTAGCCAAAATCGAACTCTACTTTACATCTACTTTAATATCTACTTTAGGCTAGCGAGCGAAGCGAGCCTAAACTCCCGTTCTGGCTCGGATGCTAGCACGGGAGTTTTAGTTTTTAGAATTAGAATTCAGAACTAGATCTAAGAAAATGGGAAGGTATCCAGGTATCAGAAAAAGGTAGCGGAGTGTTGTAGGGCATTCTAGAGCCGTTTAATTCTAGTCTGGCCGCTCGGGGGCATTCCCGGCGCGGCCAAGGAGTTCAGTTAAGGTTTCAGGCCGCGCGTGGGTTTAGATTCAACGAGCGGAGTTGGATTCTGGTTCTGGTTCTGGTTCTGGTTCTTCGTGCAAGCCGTGATCTAGGCCGTGCAAGTATTCCTCCCGTTCTTCGTTCAGCGTAGCGTAGTGAGTCGCACAAGACTCGCACGTGGGTTCAGCGGAAGGCATTCCGCAAGTGTAGCAGACGTATTCATAGGTCATGTTCATTTACCTTGTAACTTTCCTTTTCCAGTTGAGATTTGGGCTTTCATGGTTTCGATCCATGCCAAGCACTTTTCTTCCGAGTCCCAATGATCCATTGAATCGTAGCGTCCGTCTATCGTGATGTCACCGCGTAGCGTGATTCCAGCATTATGCCCTACTGACTTGGTATCGAGGAAATGTGAGATCATGTTGTATTCACACGTATTCAAAAAGGCACGGTCACAGAATGGAGCGGCCAGAGCCATGACGTTCAATCGTTGGTTCTGTTTCTTAACTAAGATGCGCGATTCATAACGGTCAGAATCCACGCTGTTATCCCATCCAACCCAAACTTCGACTCGGTTTCCAGATGATTCAAGAGAGGAGACTAGGCTTAAGATGGCCGCGCCACGCATATACAAGGCCTCGCAATTGCTTGACTGATGAACTTCGGGGCTAAATACGAGTTTTAAATCTTTCCCGTGCATGTAACGGATCTGAGCGAAATGCTCCGGGATGCCTGAGAGGAACATGGGAACATCGAGTGTTCCTCCAGCTACATCGTATGTGCGTATGCGAGAATTAACGAATTCGGTACGGTTGTAGCGTGTCTGGTATTTCGCAAGGCGTTCGAGGATAGTTGGATCGGGAGTACGCATCTCTTTGACCTTGGGCCGCGTGTGCTTTACGTCATAGCTCAAGGTAGGGAAAGTGTCCTCAACGTCATTCAAGTAAGCATCTAGGCTCAACCAGGAAACGATACATGATCGCTCCTGGTTTGGCCGCGCGGGATGTTTTTCTTTCAGTATGTAGCGCATTGGAGTTTAGAAGTTGATCGGGTTCTGACGCAAAAGGGTTTCAGTACGGTCTTTATCGTACTCTTTGAATATCGCCATGTGGATGGCTTCCAGCTTGGGAAAGCCCATCTTGAGCAGCGCAACAACTTTGAGCATGGCGCGCATCGAAACAACTAGAGGTTCAGCTTGAGTTTGTCCGTTAGTCCCGGCGGCACAATTCAAGCGGAGCTTTTGTGCCCAACGAACTACCTTTTCCGGATTGAACGGCTCTGGGTCGCCGGGATCGGTCGCGCGGCCAATAATCATGGACTGAGGCTTTCCGCCGAAGGCGGCTAATTCTAGTTCTAGTTGTTCGTCGTACTTCCAATTGATCATGACGAACCGTTCAATCGCTGCAGCATCTTGTTGTTTCCTCTCAGGGAACATCCCATCTGGTCCCCGGAGGAAAGTGTTTCCGTTTCCTACCGCACAGTATTTCTTGGCTCGTTTAATCCGCTGGTAGGCTTCATCTATCGTGAGTCCCTCGAATTGAGCGTATCCGTTATCGTGTGCGTTGTTGAGCATCGTAAACACGTTTGCGTTTGTATTGTCCAATTCAGCGATGTCAAGCGTAGAACCATCTACGAAGTCCCCGTCGTCATCCGTTGTTCCAGGTTCGATCTCTTTGTAGAAGTCATAGAAGGTAGTCTTGACGAATTGACCAGCATGATTCTTGTACCCAAAAATTGCGCTAGGCATTGTCGCATCTGAAAGAGCGATGTAGTTGTATCTGCGGGAAAGTTCCTTGCTTGCGAGCTTAATGTTGAAAGATTTGCCAGCGCCAGGGGAACCACCAAGGTAGCAGTCCATGCAATTCTCGATCAAGCGCTTCAATCGTTCAAACTGGAAGTGATATCCGGGCCGCGTCTGGGGAATCCGGACAGGGTAAATCAGGTTAGAATCCTTTACGATCACGTTAGGGATTGCAGGCTTAACAATTGTCTGTATCATCCGAATTTGCCTGATAGCTGCTTCAACGTCCCAATCACATGACTGTAATGCTTTCATGGCTTCCGTTAGGCCGCATTCGGTTTCTTGTCTGACTGCTTTGATCTTAAAGATGTTGCTAGACTCTTCAGGGACTTCTGCGGGCTTCGGTGGTTCAGTAACAGGCGTTTCTTCAGGCTTCTGAATCGGATCTTGTACTGGTGGGTACTGAGTAGTTGCTGGAGTCGCGTATGGGTTAGCTTTTTGCTTGTTAGGGTCTAGCCATTGCTTGTAATCAGCGGGTTTGTTGCAATCAGCATGGGAGTATTTTTCGAGATGTTCTACGGGAAGTTTTGTGTACCCAAATTTGGCTCCGTTGCTAGTATTTGAAGTCCAGTTCCAATCACCAACTTTGATAGGCGCATGGCATTTGTAACAGACGCGATGACCTAAACTCCTCCAGGGTTCATGGAAGAGTGTCGTATGACTGAATTGTGATTTGATGTGGGGCATTTTATTTGCATCCTCGAAGAAAAACACAAGTGGGTTTAACACTCGGCGTTACTGGTATTTTAGCCATGTCAGAGCTAGCTTTAGTTGCCAGCGCGAAGATGCCCAGTAGCGTTAGAGCTACGGCCAGCGCGAAGAACTTAAGATCGGTCATGATCTATAGTCTCATACTCGTGGTGGATCGTACCATCTAATTTAGCTTTTAAATATTAATCATGTTAAAGCACTTTGTCATAAGAAGTTCGATGTATCCTTTATATGGGGGACACGTTCGAAAGTTCGCCGCGCGGCCAGATCGAACATTCACGTATTGCCGTCTAGTTTGCCCCTAGTTAAAATCAGTGTCGCTTTTATTTGATACTCGGTCGACGGGCCGGGTCAATTAGATTTAAGTTATAAAGCTCTTTATAATGTAATGTGCTTTGTGTTATGTAGTGCTTTGTGGTTCAGAGTGCTTTGTGTTTTAAAGCGATTTAAAATGAGTTTAATTTATAGTAAATCGATTTAGTAAATCGTTTTAGTAAGGCCACCCGATCCCCCAAACCGGCACCCTCCCGTACTTTTTATTTATGTAGTGACCTCACACATGACCTCACACATATTTAGTGACCTCACACATATTTCCCTCACACATCCCCTTCGGGGAAGTACCCCTTCGGGGAAGTACAGCACGGAAAAAATGAGATTTTTCAGAATAACCCGCTTCGCGGGTTGGACCTTCGGTGGTGTAAATTGGTGTAGTACGGAAAAATAGAGAAAAATAAGAATTAATCCACTACGGATAAGCCTCTTTGGCCGCGCGAAGTGTGGATTTCTGGGCCGCTCCCGCGCCGAGTCCCGGTGAAAACACGAGGTTTAGCGAAATATTTGCTGCTTCCCTATACATAATGATACAATTCACCTTGGCCGCGCCCGAACCGGCCCCGTGAGCGGCCCCCGCGAGGATTCAAGATGAGCACAAAAGAAGAGAAATCAGAATATCAGGAAGATCCTAAGCGGGAGATTTCTCGCTTGGAGAATAACCCTCTCCGTACATTCATGGAAGCATTAAAGGGGAAAATAAATGATCCTCAAGCCCACGGAACCCCTTCCGGTTGAAAAGAAACCGTCTAAAATCATCGGCGGGATGCCAGATGGTATTGGTGTCGGGAAAAAAGTACTCGAAAGGAATACATACAAGGGTATACGCAGCAACCAAGGAATCCAAGGAGGACCGTTACAAAAAGATCCAGCGATTATCGCGATGGAATCTGCGGGACTTCAAACCACGGGCCGCGAACTCGTTCCCATCAAAGAATACGCCAAGAAAGATCCTAAAGAACTCGAGGAGCGGCCTTCAGAAGTCGCCAAAAAGACTTTTGAAGCTCACGGCCTGAATTTCGTCTATGTAGCAACTAAAATTCACGAAATTATGGACGGTGGAGAGCCTAAAACTCAACTCCAAGCCCTCGACATGGTGAACAAGATTCTCTTGAAGACCGAAGAAGAGGCCGACGAGATGAAAAAGCTCATAGAAGCGGCCAGAACTCCTTCCGTGGTCATAAATATCACCTCCCCCTACTCACCAGATGCGAAAAGCAACCTGGATATCTTAATTCCTAGTTAAGGATAATAAATCATGCCCGAATCCGCCCAAAACTCCAGCGCGGCCCCTTCACCCGCTCTAGATGATAACCGCGAACGCTTCTACACCCTCGTATACCGGAGGGGCGCTCAAGTAAAAGAGAAGAACTTTCCCTTCGCGGGTAAACTTGATGGTGCAATAGCTCGTGGCCGCGAACACTGTAAGAAGATGAAGACCATCCGCTTCGTGGTAGTTCGACCTTTCATCGTAGACCTAGACTACCAGGAAGAGGTTTATGCCATCTCTGGACGATCTCCTGATGATCAGGAATACGCTTAACTAAGTTCCTCCACTAACGTTCCGGTGAAGTGGAGAATAAAATCCCCTGGCGCTCGAGTATCCCTCTTTCCTCGCGCCGGGGGATTCTTATTTTAGTTGGGCTATTTCTCCCCTACGGTCTGGGGAGTTTCTCCTAGTAGGTAAGAGAGGGAGATTCTAATTTTTTGGGTTCCTGAATCTCCCTCTCGGGCCGCCCCCGCTTAGTGTCAGTTACGAGGGTCCGACCCCCGGAGCGGCCAAAAACCAAGTTTCCACTCAAAAGATGGATCTAAACCTCGAATTTCAAACACCTGAGCAGGAAGAGTTCTTCTATTCTAAGGCCCGTAATAACTGCTTCTCCGGGGGTTTCGGTAACGGTAAATCCTGGGTAGGTTGTGCGCGCCAGTTCATGATGCTGGCCTCTTTCCCCGGTTACGTTTCCTTGATCGGACGTGAGTTTTACTCCGACCTTCGTGATACCACGATGAAGACCTTCTTCAAGATCTGTCCTGAAGAGTTCATCCTCGGTCATAACGTAAATGCAGGCATTACCCTCCTCAAGAACGGATCTCGAATCCTCTGGAAGCATCTGGATGCATTTAATGAACAGTCCATGCGTGGATTAGAAATTAATTCCGCACTTCTAGACCAAGCAGAAGAGATTCAAGAGTCAGTTTTTCTAATTCTCGACTCCCGCATCGGGAGGTGGGACCAGGCGCTCATCCCCGTTCCCCTCCTCGCGGCCCATAAAGAGAAAACAGGCGAAGCCTGGCCGCTCACCCCCCTGAACAAGCCCCGCGTCCCTAATTTCTTAGACATTCTAGTAAATCCTGACACCACTTATCACTGGGTCTACAAGAAATTCCATCCCAAATCCCCCATCAAAGAACCAGGATACTTCTGGATTCACTCCAAAACAGTTGACAAGTTAAATGATCCCGCCACTATCGCCCAGATGCTCAAGCGTGATCCTGAATGGATCGCCAAGTATTATGAGGGCGAATGGGGAACTTCCTCCGCACAAATCCATTACATGGATAAAGCCTCGATCATAGATCTAACCCATGATGAGGCTAAAGAGTTCTTGAGTACCATCAGGAATAAGGCCGCTCTCTACCGCTCCTTTGATCACGGCGAGATCTCCCCTTCGTGTTGTTTGTGGGTTGCTTTCTACAAAGGCGTGTACATCTTCTACCGGGAATATTACGCCCCGAATTTAGTGATCTCCGATCATAGGAGAAATATAGCTGACCTTAGCGAAGGCGAAACTTACATGGGTAATTATTCTGACCCAAGCATGTTCAAGAAGAGCACCCAAAAGAATGGGGCGTTCTGGACTGTCGCGGATGAGTACATGACCGCTGACATCAAACAACCACCCATTTACTGGGAGCCAGCGGATAATAACGAGTTCGCTACACGTAACAGGATCTCTGAGTTACTTGCTAAGGGTGACGAATACCGCAATCCCGTTACGGGAGTTAGTCCTGCCCCCGGAATATTCTTCATTAAAAAATCCTCCGAGCATAATCTTGGCTGCTCCCACGCAGTAGACCAGTTACTCGCGCAGCGCCGGGAAAAGCTGGGGGAGGAGAGCGGCCAAACCGTCTTCTCAGATGAACGAGACGAGAACGTCCCTGACCATGCGTATGATCCCATCCGGTATTTTGTAGCAATGCACTCTAAGGGATACGTGATCCAGAAGAAGAATATTCCCGTTAGATCCTTCAAAGCGTTTGAGAAGTACGACATGGCCCGGAGAGTAGTACGTCACAAATCGAACAACTACACAGCCCGTTGGTAGGAGTATTTATGCCACTCAAAAAGGGTTCATTCCAGAAGACCATCTCTTCTAACATCCGTACTGAAATTGCTCATGGAAAAAGCCAAGCCCAGAGTGTAGCGATTGCACTAAGTAAAGCTGGTAAAGGAAAGTCCAAGAAATAGCCTCTTGGCCGCTCCCGGCTTACCGTCAGTTACGAGGGTCCGTCAGTTACGAGGGTCTCACCCCCGAGGGGTCAAGAAATCTAATCGATGCCCGAAACCAGTTACTGGACTAAACGAATCCGTGAGGCGAACCACCACTATGAAGAGTGGGCCGCCGAGTTTCTTTGCACCACCTTGGAGGATTACTACAGGGGGAAACAGTGGAATACCCCGAGCGGATACGGGTTAGCGGCCCGTCCGTACACCCTGAATCTCGTTTACTCCACGATCAAGATCAAGCTCGCGAATTACTTAGTAAACACCCCTTACATCATAGTTGCGCCTAAGGCCGTAGACGCGAACTTCAACTTAGAATCCGCCATCGTGAGTGCCCAGCGTAAAGAGGCGTTTGTAAATACCCTTATTCAAGATCCAAAGAACAAGTTCCCCTTCTTCGTGAAGAAGGCCATACGTGACTCCTTCTTTAGATTCGGAATCATAGAAGTCGCTTACTCGGCATCTTTCATCGAGAATCCTAAAGCCGCGCGCCCCGAGTGGCGGGAGGGCGAGAGCGGCCCAGAAGCGAAGTTAGAATCTAAACCTGAGATGCTCACCGAGGAAGAGGCCCTCTATTTTAGACGCATCTCCCCAAAGAGATTCCGTGTCTCCGAGCGTAGCGAAGATACTCTTCAAGCCTGTGACTGGTACGGATATTACGATTTCGCCCACAAGAATGACTTCTATAAGGCCGTAGACAAGAAAGAGGACATCTCCACAAGTTCGTACTCAGAGTCTTCCCACCGCGAAGCGGGTGAGGAAAATGACACCAAGATCCACGACTCAGTTAAGTTCTGGAAGGTCTGGGACAACCGTTCACGCAAGAAGTTAATTATCTTGGACTCCGATGGGGAGGTATATTTCGAGGAGAAGTTCGACCGCTCCCCCCTCATCGACTTCCGGTGGGATCTAGATATTGAAGGATACTATCCTATTCCCCCCGTGTACCACTGGTTGTCCCAACAGGATGAGATTAATGATACTAGAGAGCAAGCTAGGAACCACCGCAAGAGATTCATCCGTAAATTCCAAGTCCCCAAAAATGTACTCTCTACGGAGGAAATGGAGAAGTTTAATTACGGTCCTGACGGATCTCTTATTTTTCTTGAGCGTTCTGATCCAGGTATTATTCCCATTCAAAATGCTGATCTTGGTGCACAAGCTACTCAGAGTCTTGTAACTTCCCGTGAAGATTTCAATATCATCAGTGGCACATCAGCGGAAGCTCGAGGCGTTGCAGATCGCCAAACTGCAACTCAGGCTCGAATCATTGATGATCGAACTAACATCAGGGAAACCGCTGATACCGAAGACATTAATGAATTCATTACGCGAATCGCTCGAAATGCTATCCTTACTGGAGGAGAACGACTCACGCTTCCACTGATGGTGGAAACCCCTGATACCAAGACTCAGATGTATCAGGAAGTAGGGCCGCAAAATGAGTATAAAGTTCTGAACCCGGCGGATCTGGATGATGGGTACGATTTTAAGCTGATTGTAGATGTAAGTAGTACGAGTCCGGCCCAGAATGAAGTTGAGAAGCGTAAATTCATCGAGTTCGTCTCCATGCTCAAGAACTTCCCTGAACTCTCTTTAAGCCCTCTGCTCATCCGTGAAACGGCTTATAAGATCGGTTATCGTAACGAGCGCGTTATTAGGGAGATTCAAAACGCGGCCCTTCTCCAAATGATGGCCGCGCAGGCCCAGGGCGGACCCCCCGGCGCGGCCCAAAATCCCGGTACTGGTGAACCCCAACGAGTTACGGAAGCTAACACTCCTCCCACTCAAGATGATACTAACAATCAACTGAACAACCAGTTGCTCCAATAGAAAGAGAAACTCATGCCAGACGTAATCGTACCTCCAGTTCCCCATGGAGTCGTAGACCCGGATAATCTGTACAATGATGGATATAAAGAGCTACCACCTCTTAGGTGGGATGATTTAACTTTCCAAGACTCCCTACTTTGGTTAGCTGAAGGTCAACCGTTTACAATCGCCCAGTGGTATGCGATTAGAAATAGTTCTCCCCAAACCAGTTTTCTAACTCCCACGAACTTCACCGCCGTTCTGCCGAACGGTGTTACGTATGAAGTGGACGCTAGAAATGTAGCGATCTACCCTTCCACCGTACTATATACTCTTTCCAGCGTAGCTGGAAAACCTTTAAATCCAGTCCCGCAATATCCTGGATACGAGGCACGTCACCCAAAAGGTGGGAATCCAATTGGAGCACCACTTGAGAATCAACCCTGGTCCGAACGAGTACTCTACACGGATCTACTCCCCGAAGAGTATGAAATTGGTGAAGTTTACCTGGACTCCACGGGAGATAAATACACGAAAGTGAGTTATCAAGTCCCCGGTGCAGGGTACGCGACCGCGTGGGAAAAGACTTACGAGGTTTAAGATGAAAAAGAGTTCTGTTAAATCTCTAGCAAACGTGATGGTTAAATCCGGAAACAAAAAGAAGCCCAAGAAAGCTAGCCCGAAGCAGTGGGCCGGTGGAGGATACTAAAATGGCAGATGAAATTGAAGTTCCATCAACGGTTGAAACTCCAGTAGAGGCCGCGCCCGAGTCCCCCGAGCCGAGCGCGGCCCAAGAATCCGCTGAAGCAAAAGCAGAAGCAAAAGCCACGGAGGCCGAAGCTGCTCAAGCCCTTAACCTCTTTAAACTCCTCAAAAACCCTACTTCTGCAAAAGCCATCATCCGCACCCTTGCAGAAGAACACGGAATAACCCTCACAGGGAAAGAAACCCCCAAGGCTGAAATCCAGAAGGTTAGATCCGTCAAAGCACTAGTGAAAGAAAAGCTAGGCGATGAATATGCATTTATCGCAGATAAGCTAGGGGATGTATTCGAGGAAGCACTTTCCACGGAACGCGAAGCTCTGAACGAGAAGTTCCAGGAGATCAACCAGAAATCCGCCGAGAAAGAAGCAGAGGCCGCGTTCGAGTGGCTCCAGAACGAGCATGAGGATGCTGCTAACTATGAGCAGGTAATTGTTTCCCTCATGGAAGAAGTGCCCCCCGGAAATATGAGTGCCAAGAAATACTTAGAAACACTCTATATCGTGGCTAAGGGCCGCGAGGGGAAGGCCGCTTCTTCCAAAAAGCTGGCCCAAAAGATCACAAGAAATTCCACCGACCCAGACGTAAAGCTGAGCGGTAAAACCCGAAGTAGCGACGTTCCAGTGAAGTCCACGAAGGGTATGTCAATTGATGACGCGCTCTCAGAAGCGATCGCGGCCATCAAGGTTTAGTTAACTTTTAAAGGGAAATCCAAATATGGCTATTACTTTTGGTGATACCGGAAATCCCTCTAATATTACCACTTATTTCGACCAGCTATTTGCTACTACATTAGCGAAATACTCCAAGACGCTAATTGACAATATCGGGAAGTCAAACGCCCTATTCTACAAACTTATCAACGGTAACTATTACGAGGGAGTTAGCGGGGGGACTTACATCCAAATCCCGCTGATGTACGCTCTGGGAACATTCGACTCATATGAAGGTTATGATGAGTTGTCTACCACTCCCACCGAGGGTCTAACTTCAGCGATCTTCCAGTGGAGTCAACTGGCTACTCCAGTTGTTTACTCGATGCTCGATGTTCTAAAGAACAGGGAGCAGATCGTGGATCTTGTTAAAACCAAGATGAAGCAAGCTGAGATGACGATCCAGGAAGGATTCGTTACACACTTCCTTCAAGGATCTGGCTCTGGTGCTCTCACGACTCCTAAGGTCTCTGCGGGAAACGGATCTGTTTCTATTGATCCAATTGCCAAATTGATTGAATATTCAACCACCGCAGAAACAGTTGGAAACATCTCGGGATCTACGGAAACGTGGTGGAGGAACGTCACCAAAACTAGTGCAGCAACTACTTACGTGGGGCTGCTCAAAGAGATGGTGAACGTGTACAACAACGCGTCTAAAGGGCCGGGCGGCGGCCCCGACTTGATCATCATGGATCAAGAAACGTATGAACTGTTCCACTTCGCTTACTTCAACAATTATCGGTTGAATGATCGTGGAGCGAGCACGGTTCCGAACTTCCCCTTCGAGCACTTCAAGTTCATGAACGCGGCTGTTACGTGGGATGAGAAAGTCCCGAACGTGTTTGCAGGCACGACTGATACATCAACAGTCACTGGTGGAACCGCGTACTTCATCAACTCAGAGTTCTTCCGCATCAAGTACATGAATGGCCGCGACTTCACCATGCTCAAAGACGAGAATGGCAAGAGTTTCGCCAAGCCTATTAATGGAGATTCCCGTGTTGGGCATATCGCCTGGATGGGAAACATCTGTGTGAATAACCGTCGTAAACATGGCGTTCTTGGAAAGATCGCTAGGACTCTCACTTAAAGAAAGGAGTACAAAGAACATGAACGCAGCATATGTTGGTGCTCCTAATTCTGGAAACCGGATTAAGATGCCGGTTCATAATGATGCCTCAGCGGGCGCATCCATTCCGGCGGGAACTCCCGTAGTTCTCTCGGTAGATGGAACGCATGATGGCATGGACGTAGCTTTACCCTCAAATAAAGGTCAAACTCACTCTGATCTATTCTTCTTCGGAGTAGTTACTGACACTTTGACCGCAGGTCAACCCGGAGAATCGGTAGTTTGGGGCCTCGCGCGGGGCGCGATGTTAGTTAGAGCAACTCGGGCCGCGAACACGGACAACTGGGTTGGTTCTACTTCCATTGCATCCGCCGCATTACTCTCCATCGACACGGTGAATAATGCGTTCGTCACGGCCGCCGCGGCCACCGGTTCTATCACTCGTAGACCGTTGGGCTTCCTAGCGAATGATCTCGCATCTTTCGCGTCAACCCTCTCGACCGCTACTTCTTACGGAACTGCTCTCACGATTCTAACCAAGGCATTCGTTAGGGCGCTTTAGTCCTTAAGTAAGAATTTCGGGGGAGGGAGCGGCCCTCCCCTTTAATTTATCATGAAAACACTCGTTGGAATCAATAACTTAACCTCCGTCGATCAACTTGCATATGCGAACCATATGCAATTCTTTTTTAGACTCGGAGTCTACAAGGGCCGCGAGAATGCCCTCGACCCCTCAGGGGCGGTTGATTTTGCGCTTTGTAATCCCCGCCGGATGAGTATAGACCGCATGAGAAATGAAGCCGCTAAAATTGCTCTTGACGGTGATTTCGACTATCTGTTTTTTATTGATGATGACGTTCTGCTTCCTCTTGATGCTTTTCATCGTCTTAGAAGTCATGATAAGGATATCATAGCTGGAGTCACTCACATCAGGGGGTATCCGTACCACCCGATGATATTTAACTTCACCGACCCTGCTTACAAATCCAACACTTACGTCACGGACTACAAAGAGCGAGCGGAAGCTAGCGGCCTACTTAAGTGTGATGCGGTTGGATTCTCCTGCTGCTTGATCCACACACGCTTACTTAAAAGAGTCTCGCCTCCCTACTTTATCACCAGCACTCATCAAACTGAGGACGTATTCTTCTGTAAGCGTATCCGGGACTTTAACCCTGAACAAGAAATCTGGGTGGATGTGAACGTGGAGACCGGCCATCTCCTAGGTACTGATATTATCGCACCTGGGAACGTAAAAGAGTGGAAAGAGTTCGATGAAAAGAGATACCCTGAGCTTTTAATCCCACCGGAGGTGGGCCGCGTGGACCGTGACCCCGCCGGGTTGATCGCGGCCATCAAAGAGATCAAAGAGATCAAAGAGTATGAAGTTGAACCTAGCGTGCGGTAGTTGCAAACTTGATGGTTACGTTAACGTAGATGTTAACCCAGAACTTAAACCGGACTTGGTTCTGGACGTAAACGGGCCGCTCCCCTGGAAGGACGGGGAGGTGGACGAAATAGTTCTAAGTCATGCAATTGAGCACGTAGAGGCTAAGTTTCATCACCGGATCTACGTGGAGTTTCATAGGATTTTAAAGCCTGAAGGGATTCTAATTTTGGGCTATCCGGAGTTCTCGAAGTGTGCTCAGTACTGGTTGGATAATCACCGGGGGATGAGAGATTTCTGGACCCAGTGTATTTTCGGGAGGCAGTGCGATCCCAAGGACTTTCATGTGTGCGCGATGCACACCCCGGATGTTAAAGATGACTTACGCCAGATCGGGTTCAAGAACATCGTCTCAACTGAAGAGCGGTTTAATGAGCAGTATACTCTGTTACGTGCAGAGCGTGGAGATGCTCTCCCCGAATATAGTGATGTGGTAGCTAAACTCATATTTGGGGAACCTGAGAAGCTAGAAGTTGGGGTTGGGGATCAGAACATCATGATTGGGAATTAGGAATCATCTTCCCGGACTTAGGTAAACCACTATCTCCTCCTGGCGGAAACTTAGGTTCGTGAAGAGGGGGCCGCTCGCGGCGGGACACCGGGGGCGGCCAAAACCCCCGCCAAAGGTGGGTTTAATTTAAAGTTAATGCCTGACAAGAAGAAAACACTCGCCGAGAAGTATGCCGCTGTAGCGGTAGATCGGCATTTTAAAATTCCCGTTTACAGGCGTGATTTGGACGAAAACACTCTAGGCCAGTATTATGGAGGAGTTGGAAATAAATCCCCCGAGTCTATTCTAATTAGTCCTAACGTGCCACAAAGTTATTACGGAAGTGAAGAGAATCTCTGGGATCGAATAATGAAGCATGAGTTAGCTCATGCGTACCAAACCAGAAGGGCCGCCGAGCACAAGCCCGTTAGCCCGAACGTTGACACCCTTTTAAATCCATTAAGCCGTGAATTTCTAACTAACTGGGAAGCTCTGAAATATCGGCACGCATTAGCCGGGTTACTTGGAAGTAAAGAAACAGACGCATATCTCATGTCTGGAACTACGGATTTAAATAAGTCTCTCCCTTCTGATCCTGCGAGCCAGAGAATACTCCAGAAGAGTATTCTAGACGCGATCCGGGGGTCCGGGGGCGGCCAAGAAGCTAAGATTTGGGACCGTAAATGACCATAGAAGAAATAGCTATCCTCCTCTATCGTGCTTTCTCTAAAGCCTCATTTATTAAATTCCAAACTCCCTTTACCCCGTGGGATGATCTTGCTTTGGCGAATAAAGCGGTTTGGATCTCCGTAGCTAACACCGCGCACAGGAGTTTAATTCATCCATGACCAGAGATGAGTTGGCCGCGCTCATCATCACGAACCTCAACGACTCGGGAGTGTTCAACACTCTTGAGGAGATCAACGATGCGATTCAAGACGGGTATGAAGACCTAGTTCTAACGCACGGGCTGCGGCCTAAAGCTACCGCGATCAACATCTCAGCTAACGTGGTCTTTTATGATCTTCCCACCCTCATTCCTGACTTTGTGGCCCTTCGCGCAATATACTTCGCCACTAACAAGCGGTGGTTAGTTTCCCAGAACCTGAAGTATCTCCAGTCTTGCCGTGATGATTGGGAACTCGCAACAGGTAATCCTACAGATTTCTGGGTCGCTAACTACCGGAGGGCGGCCCTCTTTCCCCACCCTACCTACTCTTCCGTTGACTCTCTTTGGATCTTTTACTATGCTTCAGCGCCTACGCTCACACTTTCGTCTCAAGATCTTAACATTCCAGTTGATTCTGGTTTCCGCGCTCTTGAGAATTACACGACTTCTGTACTCCTTACCAAAGCCGAAGAGTGGGGTAAGGCCGAAGCGTATGAGATGCAGGCACAAGAGGATTCCGAAGAGTGCAAGCTCTTTCGAAACTACCTTAAATCGCCGGATTACCAGGACGGATTAAGAGGCTTATACTAAATGGGACACGCTCTGATTCAGTTTATCGTGATATGCCTTTTGTGCGCTTTAGCACTTTGGGCCATACGACAATTCCCCACGTTGGATGGAACGATCGTGAAGTTTATCACGATAGCGATTCTGATCGTACTCTCCATCATGTTCATCAACATCATCCTCGTTTCCTTACTTGGGACTAGTTTAGGTACGATCTTACGGTAACCCATGCCCATCATCTGGACAGACTCATATCTAATCACCGTACTTGAAGAGGCCGAGAAAAGGATCTCTTCAGACTTAGACCTGCACTTCACGAAGTACGCTCTAGACATCACAAGTGGAACGAGCACATATGGGTTGAATCCTGCTATCAAGCGGGTCATGTACATCACTTGGAAGGGTAAGAAACTAGAACCTCTAGCGTTTGATGAAGTAAACGACCTAGCTTACCAGTCAAGTGTAGTGAGTACGGGGATCAGGGAAGAGTATTCTACGGGAGTTCCAAGGTTCTACACGGTTCATCCTAACAACATGAGCGTGATTAGACTCATACCTACACCAAACGAGACTCTTACGCCTACGGGCCTTGAGGATCTGTGGGCCGCGCCCGACATAGCGGCCCACTGCGTGGTGAGTTGTTACCGGTACGCAGATCCCCTTTCAACTGAATTTCAACTTCCAGATCATCTCGGAAGAAGGTATAAAAAGCACTACGCCCTTTACCGTGCCTTTCTCAAGGAGGGGAAGGGCCAAAACCTGGGCGCGGCCACTTATCACAAGAAGAAGTTCAACACCCAACTTGAGATGCTCAAGTTGATTAACGCAAATACGTATGTCTCTAAGAGAAGTTGCTTAGAACCTCAAGGAATACGAGAACGGACTTATTATCCGGGTGTTCCTCAACTACCATCTAACTATCCAGGGAGAAAAATATGACTAATGATAAAGTTCCCGGAGGTCTTATAAATCTCCGTGGATACGTTGAAATAGCTCTTTACGATGCACAGAAGGCTGAACTGAACAGGATTCAAGCGCCTATCATTTGGGAGAAGTCTGATAACACCATCGTTACTGCTGGTAGAAGGTTCGTGCTCCAGCAAATTATTAGCTCGGACATGATCACGTCTCAAAGTATCGGATTTATGGCCGTTGGAACCGGAACTAACGCCCCCGCCACTTCAGACTCGGCTCTCCAGTCTGAAACAACACGGTTAGCAATTGGTACGTTCACGACTACTAATCTAACCTCAAATCCCCCCTCGTGGATGGCTCAAATGTCTTTGGCTACTAACCAAGGGAATACGACTCTTGGTGAAGTCGGACTTTTCAATTCATCCTCAGGGGGGACTCTCTTGGGCCGCGCGACTTTTAGTACGATCAACAAGACCACCTCGAACACTCTTGGGTTGAGCTACACCGTTTCTAATTAACCCCCTTCGGGGGGTTGGATAAATATATTTGAGGACTTCCTTTGAAAAAGATAACTGGAACCGGGCACGGCCTGATGATCGGGATTCCGACTTTGGGCCGCCCGTTGACCCTGGACTGGGCGATGGCTTTTAAGGGTCTTTGCCCTCCCATAAATTATAATTACAACCATATGGTGGTTAAGAATCAGCCCGTGGACGTAGCTCGTGAAGCTATTGCTGAACAAGCCCTAAGTCAAGGAAACAAGTATCTGTTCTTCCTTGGTGATGATGTAGTTGTTCCAAATCCCACGTTAAGACAACTCATCTTTAGGATGGAACAGAACCCTAAAATTGGAGTTGTGGGTGGAGTTTACTGTTCTAAAAGTGAACCCCCGGCCCCGCTCGTGTTTAGGGAAAACGGTCTTGGTTCGTACTGGGACTGGAAGGTGGGGGAGTTTTTCGAGGTGAGCGGCCTAGGGATGGATTGTACGCTCATAAGAACTGAAGTCCTGAGCAAGATGAGTAAGCCTTGGTTTAAAACGGTAGACTCGGATCAGTTTAAAGATGGCGTGAACCAAGCGGATATGTGGACCGAGGACTTGTTCTTCCTGAACAAGATGAGAGCGGAAACCGAGTATGAAGTCTGGTGTGATGGTTCTTTGATCTGTGGGCATGAAGATGTTTACACCGGGAAGACATATTCCCTTCCCTCTAATTCCCTGCCGCTTCGCAGAATGGCTGCAAATGGGCTTAAGAGAGCCATTGATATTGGATGTGGGCCGCTTGACCGCACGCCTGATTTCCCGGAATACACTCTGGTACGCGCTGATATCAGGGAGGAATGTAATCCAGACTACCGTTGTGATGTTACGGAACTACCTTTCGGAAATTCGGAATTTGATCTCATCTTTTCCTCCCACGTATTAGAGCACTTCTCCAGGGAGAAATATAAAGTAGTGCTCACGGAGTGGCTCCGGGTACTTAAACCTGGGGGTCAAGTATTCTTTGTACTCCCTAACGTGAAGTGGGCCGCCGAGAATTTCGGGAAACCGGAACAGCATATTCATGTTCTAAACGTGCTTTATGGTGCCCAAAGTAATGATTATGATTATCACTACAACGGGTGGTGGCCTGAGAGAGTCACTCAAGTTCTAAAAGAGTTTGGATGTTCTACCCCTACGATAGAGTGTAGCGGGTACAACATGATGATTAAAGCCACGAAGGTAGGCAAAGGAATTCCCGTAGAGTTAGTACGGGATCTTCCCCCTGCGGGGGATTCACCAGTGAGAGCTTTGGTGGAGGCCGCGCGGGCACACGCGGCCAAAACTAAAGTTAATTCCCCGCAGGGAGAAGTTAAATCCCCCGAAGGGGGAGTTAAATCCCCCGCAGGGGGGTTGAAGTTTAAACCCAAGAACAAAAGGAAATAAAAGATGGCCTCCCTGAAGTATGAAGCGAATTCGTCATTCCAAACCGGAATTCTAGGTTCGAGTTACACTTCAGGGGGCGTGTCTCTCGCCCTCACGAGCGGCCATGGTGCGAGATTCCCTTCTACGGGGGACTTTTGGGTTAGAGTAGAAGATGAAGTCTTTAAGTGTACTTCACGATCAACTGATACTCTAACGGTAGTTGGTGCTCAGGATGGAACTTCAGCTTCAAATCACTCTTCTGGAGTAAGCGTTACATGGGTACTTGGAGTGGCCGCGCTCACCCAGCTCAGAACTGACCTACTTTCCTCTGGTGTCGCATCCTCGAATTCACTTTACGATACTTACGCAAACATTAAAGCTACATCCCCGAGTGTTGACGCGGCTGGACAATTAGCATTTTGTTCTGATTCCATGTACACCGCACGGTGGAGCGGAACGGCCTGGCAGTGGTTCTTACGCGGAACTCCAGTTACTCCCCCTCAAGTTACAGGACAGACTACAACAGTTAACGGATCTCACAACAACTCCACCACAACTCTAAACGTCAATTCTAATTTTAGTTCTCCCCCGTCTACGCCCTTTTTCATCATGATCGGTACTGAACAGTTAAAAGTAACGAGCACCGGAGGTGGAACTAATTGGACCGTAACTCGCGCTGACGGAAGTACAACTGCTGGAACATATACGGGTGGCGAGACCGTAACGGAAATGCTCTATTCCTGGAGTGATAAAACTTCAAATGCTACTTACACTAACTCAGGTGGAATTCTAGTTATTGAAAATAGTGCAAGCGCTGGAGGTGCAGACGGCGGCGTGAAGATGAAGGTCAAACTAGCCTACTCTGCTCCGTGGACAATCATCGCGGCCGTTGGATTCCATTATCCGCAGGTAGTTAATAATGTGGCCGCCGGATTTGCCCTCTGGGATGTGGCACAACCTGCAAGAGATGTCCGTTCTACTGTATCATTCATTGCTGGAAATGTTGGGTACAGCACATTTGACCCGTTCCAGTGGGCGGGAGCAGGAAGTAATGCATCAGCAATTTCTGGTGGAACATCTAATTCCCCTTATGGAAACAGTGCGATAACGTCAATTTATACGCCCACAGCCTCTGATCCAATGTGGGTAAAGATCACCGACGACTCAACCAATTGGATTTTCTATATGAGTAACGACAAGATAGCATGGCGGGAGACTGGCCGCGTGGCAAGGAATACGTATGTTACCGCTACCCACGCGGGGCCATTCGCCTCCCCACGTAACGCTAGGGCGGGAGTTGTTCTGTTGAGTCTTGAGCAGTTTAATTCGGTAGTTTAATTTAAAATGAGCTATTCGTCCCAGTTAGGTTATCTTCAACTCGGAGGGGGAAATCTCGGATCTGTTTTTGAGGGTGATGATTCTCCGGTACTCTCAAGGAGCGTGGATGATTCGTTAAATAACTGGGCGGACTCTTTAAGCACGTTAAGTATAATTGTTGGGCTTAGGGTCTCGGACACTTTAACCCTCACGGATGTGTTTAGTTCACGGATAACGGGAGTACAGGCCGCCGACACCCTCATTTTAAGCGACTCCCTTGCGTATGACTACTTAGCTCCCGCATTCCCCTTGAGCGTAACTATAGTTGATAAATTCGTGCGGAGTGGGGGAGTAAACGGAAATAACTATTCACTAAGGGACGGGTTCTCCTACGTGCGTGGGCCTAGCGGCCCAGTTTTTGTTTCTATTTCTGATCTGGGTACGTTCTTAGATGACTCGAATCTTGCTATCGGTTATGGAATTCAGGTGGCGGACTAAATGGCAGGACTAAATAACTGGTTAGACTCGGCGGGATATTCACTTGGGTCAGGGGCCGCGGCCTTTGATTCGATGTTTTTTAATCTCGCTGACTCCCTTTCACTTGGGTTTAGCGATACCACCACCGGAAGCGCTGGTGATCAACTCGTCCTTACGGATTCAGCAATTGCTTTACTCTCTGGGGCGTTAGTATTTGGTGATTCCCTCTCGTTCGCGGACGGGTTCGCGGCCCAACTTCTCTCTGAGAACTCCTTCGGGGATCAGATGTTTTTTAGTGACTTGGCCGGTCTCCAGTTGAGCGTGGGCCTCCTTTTCACGGACTCCTTGAGCCTAACGGATTTCGTTAATAACTCCTCTTCAGATCAACTTCTAGTTTCCGTGATGGATTCGCTCTACTTCTGGGACGACTCTTTTGCATCTCAGAGCAGTACTGGTGAGACGACTTACCTACGTCAGTATCTAAACGATGTCATCAACTAGACCGGACTACTTTAATCACCGGGTGAATCCCATGACCTATTCGTGCATGAGATGTGGGTTGTACGAGGACTTTCTGGGATACGTGAAGAGTTGTCCCGCAGGTGAATTCGCCTGGAAAGAGCATGAGAAGTTACTAGAGCGTAAGGCAAAAGTAGAGAAGAGTAGAGGTAAAAGCTGATGGCCGCGATCTCACGAACAGCTTGGGCGAGAGGGTGGGTTCCCTCCGGAGACTTTATTAATGGTCCCACGGATGGACTCGCTCGTATGGATAACCTTCAACTGGATGAAGAAGGTGCTCTTTCTCTTGTACCAGGGATCACCACTATTTACGACTTCTCGTCGCGGCCTCACACCATCTTCTCCAAGTTCTTTGGCTCGAACAAGTTTAGATATACGATAAACGCTAATGGAGACATTACTCGTAACGGCACTGTCATCGCTACCGGGGCTGATAGTAGCAGGGGTTCTTTTGCTACTAGCAGGGGATTCGTCCTGATCGCCTCCGGTGATCAAAGACTAAAAGATGATACGACTGTTACGTATAATTTGGGACTCGTTACGCCAGACGGTACGCCGAGCATCGAGGTGGCTTCACAACAACGAACTGAGCTTACTGCTCTGGGTGTTAGTACTAGCTGTGACACTGATGCTGCTTTTGTGGCAACTGCCACTCCTACTCTCCTGACTCCTGATAGTACGGTTTCTAATTCAGAAGCCCCCTTAGCTACAGACGGAATCAAGATGAACGTGAGGATCGGGGATACTTCTAAACTCACCAAAGTAAGACTTCAGTTTAATCTGGATGCGAGTTCAGGGGAAACTGATTTCTTCTTCTACGAGTGGGAGAACAAGGTGGGCGGCCCCTTCCAGGGTGGAATAAATGCGTGGACTTCACTCCTCGCTAGTAGAGGAGATTTTCAGAAAGCGGGGGAGTCCACGAAGGGCTGGACAGAACTGGCCGCCATCAAAGTACAGTTCTTCTTCACGGAGGCCGTTACCTCGAATCTCGTAAACGAGATTCACACCCTCGGAGGAGAGCAAGGTCTTTTAAATGATGCCTACGACTATGTCCAGGTGTATGTAACAAATAACGGGCGCTACATCGGGAAGAGTAGTGAAGGTCCAATTACCGGATCAGTTTGGGTTGCACATGGACATACGGTTATTACTCCCCACACGTCTAATGCTACTCCAGACGTGAATGAGGTTTGGGTTTACCGGCGTACTACCCGCTTGGAAAGTGCGTCGCGGCCCGTAGGTGCGAGTAGATCTCTTGATGTATTTTACCGTATAGGCGTTTCTCCTGCCCCCTTCACCACTTTTGAGGATCGTATGGGTGATGAGGAAGCACTCCAACAAGAGACTCTCAAGTTAGGGATGTTGAGTGTTCAGAACCTCGAAGAAGATATCATCGGGATGGTGGGAGACTATAACGGGCGAGTCTTATACTTAACTGCTAATTCGTTATACTTGAGCGAGATCAACAACCCGGATCTAATTGATCCAGCAATTGCTTTTAAGATCTCAGGTGACAACACTACTACCAACTTGTGGATTCGAGTAACGGACTCAGGACGGATTTTAGTTGGTGCAACCACGGACATCTTTGAGATCGCGGGGACACTTTCAGATCTTCCTGATGGAAGTATTGATGTTGGAATCCGTAGACTCGGGATCTCGCACCCGCCCCTCACGCGGGAAGCGGCCACTTACCAGGGAGCCATTTTCTACTACTCCTCTCAAGGGATCGTACAACTCTCCGGTTACTCTTCAGAAGTGATCTCCCAGAACCTGAATTTGTTATTCGACGGGAAGATCTGCTACGGAATTGCTCCTGTAAGGATCGTAGCCAACGCAGGACAAATAGGTCCTCTTACCGTAGGTAAGAACAAGCTCTTCTCTGCACTAGAGCTTATGGATGGCACGAGATGGTGTTTTATTTATGACATCACCAAAAAGTACTGGATTCCTTACTACACCGACCCCCAGTCCTTCTTCACAGAAGAGGACGGAAAAGTCATCGCAGGTTATAACCTTCCATCTCCCGCGCTACGCGAGATCTACACTTACGATGATACTTCGTTTGCCCGTTCTGTCGTTTTCCAAACATTCCACGATGACGATAACTTACCCCGAAACCGAAAAGACATCTTCACGTTAAAATTCACTGCCGACACTGGTGGCTTACCTGTTAATATCTCTATCGCCAAGAATGGCTCGGAACAGTACTATACGGTCATGAGTGGCGTGACCTTCACCGGGAGGGAGGAAAAGTTCATCACGATTGCAGAAACGATCAGTCTGGGCAAGTCGTTTTCTGTAAAGTTCGCGGGGGAAAATTTAACCCGGTGCAAGATCTACAACTTCTCCATCGAGTATGACGCGAGACCGGAGCAAAAAACTTACCATCGTTTTAATTATACTAATTTGGGTTCCGCTTCACGTAAGAGGTTCGTTAACTTCCCGTTTGAGATCGACACTCTAGGGAACGATTGCGAGTACATCCCTCTTATTGATGGGGCTATTGCTGGTGCGAGTAGTGTATTTAACTTCCAACGGAAGGCCACTCACATCCACTATTTTGATACGGATTCCGTGGGTACGGATATCGGTGGAATCATATGCGGATTCTTCGAGTTATATGGTCCTAGAATTGAGGATATCATTTCGGAGAAGATGCCGAACCCCGTTACGTACTTGAGGATTCCACAAACGGATTACGGTACTCCTAACAGGAAACGTCACTCATCTTACAAGTTTAGAATTAACACGAAGGGGGCCGCCGTTACTTTAACCCCCCGTCTTGACGGGGTGAACTGGCCGCCCGCGAGTTTTACGACAACTGAACCCACGGTGGTAGAGTACTTCTTTACTCAAGATGTTTATGCAGATCCTATAGCAATTAACATCGGGGGAGTTCTTGAGAGCCAGACAACTCCCAAAACCCCCTTCGAGATGTATGACGTAATTAAGCCAGATGTCATAGAAGTACTTCCCCCAAGGCTTAAAGAGTTTGTGATCCCAACTACTAACTATGGAGTGGCATCTAAAAAGAGGATTCGGGTAATTCCTTATGAGATCAATACAAATGGATCAGATGTTACTTTCACCCCTACAGTTGACGGAGTTTCTCTCACCCCAAGTACTGTTAATACTCCTGATAAGCGTACTGTTTATCATTTCTTTACTAGTGACGTGTTTGGGACGGATATTAGCGGCCGCCTCGATGGTGCTGAACCGTCTGAATTTTATGGACTGATGAAGCCAGAGGTGGTTGAAACTTTACCAGTACCTAGAAGGTTTGATCAAATTGGGCCGCTCAGATTTGACAAACTAGCTAAGTTTCAGGCCTTGAGGGTGCGAGTTATAACCACACCGCTTAATGGGGAAACGAGTCTTAATCTACCGTACAAGATCCTAATTGAAAATGAGGCCACGCTTCCTGATAGCTCTTCGAGCTTTGGGGAGTATTCGGGGAATTTAGTTACGGTTCCTAACCATGATGATGTATATGAAACACCTCTACCCAAGACCGTGAACGGAACGATCTTTAGGCTTGAAATAGGTCCGATGGCCGCGCCCTTTTATATGTACGACGTGCAGATCAAGTTGGTGTTGAGTGGGATGCAAGCTGATCCTAAGTGGGTCAAAGCCTTCTCGAGTGATGGAAAGAAATAGATGCTTCGAGATATCAGATCACTTCCAGACGCTCAGGCCGCTCTGCGGGACGTGGATGATCGTCTGAATAGGTTTGCTACTCAGAATTTAGATCTTAAAGGTCGTAGAATCGTTAACGCGGGGGACGCGGTTGATAATTCTGATTACATTACTAAGAAGCAACTCGTAAGTGAGATTTCGCATATTTCTATTCCACCACCTGCGGTAGCTTCTACTGGAGACGGTAGCGGCCCTCCGGGGCCTACGGGACCAACTGGTCCTACTGGTCCTCAAGGTGAACAAGGAGAACAAGGTGAACAAGGAATTCCTGGTGCAACTGGTGCAACGGGGCCAATTGGTCCTCAAGGAGATCCAGGAGTTGATGGAATAGATGGTGCAGTAACTTCTGTATTTAGCAGAATAGGAGATGTTGTTGCAGTTTCTGGTGACTATACCGCCGCAGAAGTAACGAATGCGGTTGATGAAACAGATACGTATGCAGATCCTTCATGGATTACTTCTCTCGCATATTCAAAACTAACTGGAACTCCAGCTACTGGAGTCTCAAGTGTATTCTCACGAACCGGAACTGTTACCGCACAAGTTGGTGATTACACTGCTGCACAGGTAACTAACGCGGTTTCCACTTCAGGATCTTACGCCGATCCTTCTTGGATTACTGGTTTAGCATATTCTAAACTTACTGGTGTTCCAAGTACTTTTACTCCAGCGTCTCATGTTCATGCTGGAGCGGATATTACTTCAGGAACAGTGGCCGCCGCGAGGTTAGGATCGGGAACCCCGAGCAGTTCTAATTTTCTGCGGGGGGATGGATCGTGGCAAGCGGCCCCCTCGAAAACTATTCGCGCGGGAAGTACTTGGGCCGTCCTCGGGGATCTAACTTCTGTAACTACTTTACCCTCTACTCACGTCCCCCTGGCGAGCGGCCAGAGTGCTACTTTAGTTGGTTTAAGAGCTAAAATAGCCTCTGGTACGAGTATTACGGTTCAAGTAAAGCGTAACGGAAGTAACTTAGGAAGTACTATCGTGGTTACTACAACCGTGGCTACCACGGCGTTTAGCCAAGCACTTTCAGCGGATGATGAGCTTACTATCCTACTATCTTCTCCATCGGGCACCCCGACGACTCTTTCTGCTACGATGTACTTGGAGAGTTCAATTTAGTTATGGCGTATACTATAATTAACGGATTTGAGACTGGTTCAGTCTATAGTGATGTTGGGCAAGTAGATATTTGGACGGGTGCCGCTGTGAGTGTAGTCACTACTCCAATTCGTACTGGAACCGGAACTTATGCGCTTAAAACTTCTGCTACATCTGGAACAGATGCTTGGAGTTTCGTAACTCTAAGATCTAAAAATGCTGGCGGTACATTTAGAACAACTGAAGTTTTGTGTGCAAGATGTTATTTCTATATCGAGACTATGCCTAACTTCTCAGGTAGTTTTAGGACTATTTTCAATACATTTGATGGAAGTAGTGGTACTTCAGTATTGTTACGACCTGATACTGGAACTTTACAGATTGCTACTGCGGCAGGAACAAGTAGAGTAGATAGTGCTGCGGGTGTTGTTACTACTGGTCAATGGTATAAATTATCATTCGATGCTTCAGGCGGAACAAGAACTTTATACCTGGATGATGTGCAGATCGCACAATCTACAGGTGGAGTAAGTGCTGCTGCTTCTGAAAGAATCGAGGTTGGATATGATTGTTGGAAAACAGGTGCGAGTGGTGCAACCGTAACATTCTCTTTTCTCTGGGATGATGTTATTACGTCTAATTCTTCATTCGGCGGCCCCGGCCCTAGTAGCGGGTGTAAATTACTTTTACCCGCTGCTGATCCAGGTGCTCTAAATTCTTGGACGAATGGTGGTGGTGGAACTACATCTATTTTTGAAGGCGTGAATAACCGTCCTCCAACGGGGGCCGCTGCGGCCACTAACGGAATAAAGATAAAGAATGCGGGATCAACAGCAAACCTAGACTATGTTGCTACTATGCAAACATATACGGCTGGAGGTATTCCGGCAGGCGCAACTATAAATGCGGTGATGCCGATTTGTGTGGACGGTGAAGAAGTAACTACTGGAACAAAAACGGGTAATATTTGGTGCGCTTCGAATCCGTCTCAGACGGCTGGTGGAAATTCATTCGACTATGGCGATGATCTTGGTGCATTAGGTACTTTTCCAACTTTGTGGATGCCACATTATGGTCCAGCATCAACTAGTCCATCAGTGACATTTGGGACTGCTCCGACTGTTACTGTGAGAAAGACAGCGGCTACTACGCGAGTAGTTGACGTGACTTTACTGGGCTTATATGTAGACTATACTCCAGCCGCGCCAGCGGGAACTACTCAGATGGGTATGATTATTTAATAGATGTGCGTATCGAACATAAGTTTAGTTGCGGAGGCTGATGATGATCCCGCTTCGCGGTGGTTCGGGGAAGCACCATCACGTTACGGGCCTTACGAGTATACCGGGAATTTGTACACGATTCATGTCGTAAACGATTACTTCTCAGGGGATGTATTTGTTCAAATTAACGTCTTCAGAAGTACTGACGGAGGTACGACGTGGACACTTCACAACTCCCTAGCGGCTCCTTCGTCGCCGAATACGTTACAAAGACTTCGTCTTAACATCACTCAAGTTGGGCCGGTCCTGTACTATACTTGGCTCAGAAGAGTCTCGGGTGGAGTTAACTTTAATACCGGACTTGCTATTGGGAAGTACGACATTTCAAGTGATACTTTTACCCACACTCTAAGCACGAGCGGGCCGCACGTGACGAGTAACACGGATAAGGCCAGTTCGTTTGATTTCATTTCCGTGGACTGTAGATCTACGGCCTCTTGTTATATTTCGAGTGAAGATGCGATCTACGTTCTGTACTCTAATATCGTCACGGACCCCACGGCGGCCTTTACGGGGTTCAATTACTATTACACTAAAGTAGCTATTGCTCGATACTCCATCCCAGGTAATTCGTGGACTACCGGAACTCCCTTCCCCCAAACGGGAACTAAAACTTACGGGGCTTTTAACTTACTTCAGGGAGATGGGAGCTTTATTCATGCATTCATCAGCGAGATAGAAGTAAACGCGGCGGTTAGCTTTCAACAAGTTAACCCTAAGATGCATCACTACGCGCTGAGCTACGCCATGGCCGCGCTCGACACTGAGGTGGTGCATAATGATATAGCCGCTATACAAGATCTCTCAAGTCCTGCACCAATTAAATATACAGACGGAACTAACAAGCTGATGCTTGGGTTCTATGAAGATGTTTCCCTTAATTTTAAACTCTTCGTGGGGGCTGACTCAACCTCCCCCGGATTCGCCCAAGCGGCCACTACACTCGCATCTTCAACTGTAGACTCAGGTGCTACCTTTCTTGACGTAACCCTCACGATCTGGTTACTCACCCGTACTGCACTCTACTGGAATGGGAATTACAACTTATTTCTCTGTACTACTAATAATGCTGGGAGTGTTCCTTTTACTTCCACACTCTGGAGAGTAGAGTTCACCGGAGGGGTTTGGACCTCTTGCGAGATCCTAAACACCTCCGGTATACCTGCTTCCATTTCAGCTTCTAACACTTGGGCCGCCGAGGGAATTGGAGTTTACCCAGATTTAAGTTTCGGGGACTTCATCTCGTGGGGTTTAATTGATTATGAAGATCAAACCCAGTACGGGAACTTCTATACTGCTCTCATAGAAGCTGAGGCGGTTATTGTTCCCCTCACCGTTTCGGTGAGTGATCAGATGTTCCTGTATGATCATATAGTTCAGCCCGTTCCATTCTCACCCAGTACGGGAATTATAGTTGAGACGTGCCCAGACATAATAGTAAGTAGCTCATTTTGCTCTAGTATTAAAACATCAGTAGATGGTGAGACCCAAATTCATGATTGTGAAGAGACTCTCTATTCAGAGACCACACAACCGTGCGAAGAATTAGCTAACCAAGGATAAAAAGGAATAAGAAGATGGCCGCCTTCATACCTCTTGCGATTTCTGGAATCACCGCTCTTGCTAGTCTTTTGAGTAGCAGAAAGAAACAAGCTACTCAAGAGAGTTCTACTACCCAGAACTCCAGCGGGACTCAATTTACGGATAGCTCATCTATGCCGCTACTTACTCCTGAAGCACAAGGAGCGTATAGCCAGCTATTTCCCGCTCTCCAAAATAGAGTCCAACAAGGGGCAGATCTAAGTGGATACAGGGATGCAGGACTACGAAATATAAACACGACCGGGGAGGGAGCGCGGAATAGGCTCACCCAAGCCCTCGCCGCGCGCGGCCTAAGTAATTCACCCGCGAGTGTTGCACTCATGGCCCGTCAGGGTGACGCTCAAGCAAGTGAGTCTTCTAACTTCTTAAATAACATTCCGCTACTTCAGCGCCAAATGCAAGGACAGGACTTGGATCAACTCTTACGGGCCGCAACGGCCCTTCCGACCGGGATGAGAAATAGTGGTGCAACTACAACAACCGGAACAGCAACTTCAAGGAGTACTGGAACAACTACCCAACCAAGTGATATGCTCGGTGGACTCTTCTCAGGACTTGGTCAGGGTTTAGCTTCTACTTACGGATATCAGTGGGCGTTAGATCAAAGGAAGAAGGCGGGACTTCCAGGGGGAACGGGAACTTCACCGGTTAATTATGGTGGATTTAATCCGTAAGGAGTTAAGAGATGGCTTTAAATCCAATCATCGAGGCATTTCTGGCCGCGCGCGAACAGGCCTCGCGGGACTACGCGACGGATCAACATTCCATATTAGCTCGTGAGCAATTGGCGGAAGAAGCTAAACGTCAGCAAGAACTCTTTAAAAATCAGCAGGAACTCCAGCGAACTAAATTAGCCCAAGAGAAGTATCTTGCTGAGGCGGATTATAAGCTCAGGCAAGAGCAGCAAAAAGAGATGGCGCTTATCCATAACCGCGAGCAGCTTGGAAGAACTCGCGAGCAGATGGTTAAAGACATCGGTTCTGGATTAATTAATCCAATGTCGACCATCTTAACTGGGGGACAGAATGTTCAGGTGGGTCAGCCGGGACAGATGGACGCGGCCCTTACTCAGATCCCTACTAAACCTCAGGGCTTTGATCCAAATATTAACTTAGAAACCGGGATGTTTGGTCAGTTAGGAATGCCCACGGCAGAGGATTTTAATACTGCTCCCTGGAAAGATCAACTCCCCGGAGGGGAAGAACAAGCGCGTGAGATTCTAAAATCTATTACCCCTTACGAGACTCAGCACCAGAGAAAACTTGATGATCTTGAAATCGGGAAGGCACTTGAACTAAGGGCCGCGCTCGAAAAGGAGCAGGGGATTTTTGATATTCGGGAGCCAAGTAAGGTTGCTGATCGACGATCAAAATTCTGGACGGCTGAAGCTAACCGCATAAGTAATGAGAAAATAGCAAAGGGGCATGATGCGGCTAGGCTGGAAGCGGCCCGGATGCAAGCGGCATCGAGATTAGCAAAAGGACTAAAGAATGACGGTGTAGAAATTCTAGCGTCAGATCTTACCAACGTCATTAACGGTAATTTTACGCAACAGAGGCTTCAGTCTTTATATGGAAGTAAAGTTCGTCAAGCGATAGTTAGACACGCTACAGCGGCTGGAATTAAACCCCTTGATGATGCAGATGCTTTAACTCTCAAGAGCAGTACTGCTATTAACGAAACTATTAAAAATGTCCAGCATCTTTCTAAGTTGTACAATGAAGGATATGATAAACACGCAAGTGAGATAACCGCTTTAACTGAGACTATTAATGGTGTGTTAGGTAACGTGGCGCGTGGTGTAGCAGGTGAAAAAGGCGTTCTAACTCAGCCTGATATTGAGCGGGTTCAACAAATGCTTCCCACATGGTTTGGTAAAGTTAAGTCTGGTATCTTCAACCGATTTACTGGTGAGAAATTTGATATCAACGACACTAAAGTTAAAGAACTAATAAACTACAACAAGGCTAAATATAAGTCTGTTCTTTATGGGATGCCAGATTTCCAACTCCAAGAAATTATTACTAAGCACGGACTTGAGGGTTTAGTTAATCCACCTAAAACAACTACACCTAAACCTGGTGAGAAGGTTAAGTTTAGCGCGGAAGATGCTGCGAGGATGACAAAATAATGCCAACCGGAATCCCCAAACTCGTCACGAGCGGCCAATACAAAGGACAGTACATCGCGGAACAAGCAGATGGAAGCTGGGAATTACTTCCGACTCCAGGTAAAGTTAAATCACTTCCCGAAGGTCTTCAACTAAACGAAGACGATCTAACTCAACGCGCTTTGAAAAGAGCAGGAGTTCCAGAAACTGTTCATGGTGATGCTACTGCTGATGATCCTGAGATTTTAAAACAAGTAGCAGAAACATCTTCTCCAGGAGTTAAGTCTTTTTTAAATGCTCGGGCTAAACGTATAGGCCGCCAGACCCTTGTTGGAGTTGGTGCGGATATTGCTGGAATGGGATTGCCTCGTTTGTTGCCTCCGCCAATGAGAGGTCCAGTTGTTGATAAACTTGCGGGATTACTAGGTGGTTTATGGGGAGGTACTACAACTTCACTTGGAGTAGGCAGACTTCAAGGGATAGAAAATCCTTCTCCGTTTTTAGAATCCGTGGAGAATCTTGCGCTTGATGCGGGGATCGCGGGAACGATTGGAGCAGCTAAATTAGCAAAAGGGGGTAAAACTAAACTAACTGAATTTGCTACTAAGATGGCCGCGAAAGCAGGACCGCTCAATAAGTATTCGTCTGATATAGTTAAAGATGTTGCTGCTTTCAGCGAAGATTACAGGATGCCTAATCCCCTCGCGGGATCTATTAATGAGGGAGCTATTCCTCTTGGTGCAATTGGAACTAAATCTAAAGTTGCTTTAGCTGATGCGATGCTTCTATCCCAGAATAGGGCTAAACGTATAGCTATTCCTGAACCAGAAATCAGATTACAAGAAAACTTAAATTTAGCTAAAACTGCTGATGATCGAAGAAGGGAAGTAATTAAGACGTATGATGTCTTTAAAGGACAAGAGAGAGCAGCCCACAAGCATCTTGAATCAATTAACGATAAAGATATTCAAGTAGTTCAAATTCCACAAATGCCAGTACAGGTGATGGTTGGTGGAGTTCCAACAATGTATACCCCACCTCCGGTTGAGCGCACGTATACTGCACCAATTGATATTACATCAGTGGCAGATTGGGCTGTAAAACTAAGGGATCAACTAACCAAAGCATTAACTGAAGGTCATTTGGATGACAAAACTCGTGCTCATGTTGGACAACTTGAGGGAATGTTAAACGGAATCGCTGACGCCCCTAAAACTAGCACGGGGGCAAAGTTGATGGATTATAATGATACTAAAGCTATTCGTAATAGTCTTGCATATCTCATAAGCGATTTTCCTGACTCTCATGCTCAAAAGCCACAAATGTCTGGATTAGCTAGGAGCATCCAGGGAGGACTTTCTGACGCTACTCATGCTACTGCTCTAACTTGGACTCCTCAACGTCAACTAGCATATAATGAAGCTAATAAATTAACCCAACGTAATACTCGTATGTTCGAGAGTGACTACGCAACTGATATGTTGTACGATAGTCAAACGAAGGGTGTTTCAGGTAAAGGAAAAGATGTTGATCCCGAGCAAGTAATGCTTAAAGCTCTCGGATCTCTAAATGGATTCGAGCAAGCGATTTTAGCTTCTGGAGGTAAAGCAACTAGAAAACTTACTTCCATGTTTGTGAAGATGGGGTTTGATAAAGCCTTAAATAAAGAAACTGGTTTATACGATGGAAATAAACTCAGTGACTACTTCATTAATGATATCAAGAACAATTCGATTCTCGAGTCTAGATATTTACTCCCCGAACAGCGTAGAGTAATTAAAGACTTCACAAGATATATGCAAAGGCTCTCTACTATCACCAAAGAAACTCCGCAAAGCGGATTTGACTGGAAAACAACTAGAATTGGTTCTGGGATGTTATCATTTGCAGTTGGTGGAGCTGGATATTTAGGTGGCGGCGGGATGCCGATGGCCGCGCGCACGGGTTTGGGTCTCGCAGTAGCGATTCCTCTTTCATCAGGATTCATAGAAAATATTCTAATGAACCCCGAAGGGGGGAAATTAATTCAAAAGATGATCTACTCACACACCACTCAACAGCAGATGGCGGCCAAGAGTGCGATTTTAGATAAAGCAATTAAGAATGGTGTTAAAGTAATTATTCGTACCGTTACTCCTGGTGGGGACGAGGAAGAAAAACCGAAGGAAATTAACTAAGCCACCTCTTTCTTAAACACCTCCAAACACTTGTCCGTCATCTTGTACCCTACGCTAGATCCGTTAACATAAGTTGTGATCAAACCCGCTTGATCTAACGTGACTACTAGTTTGTCTAG
>Ga0247789_1000005_pt1 | contig 38153 bp, 49 predicted proteins | sample UWRJS220509R4_FD_179919 | JGI IMG/M metagenome (GOLD analysis project Ga0247789, IMG submission 179919) | Soil microbial communities from Arlington Agricultural Research Station in Wisconsin, United States - UWRJ-S220-509R-4 | ecosystem: Environmental > Terrestrial > Soil > Agricultural land...
CTGTTCCGGCCGCCCGGATTGGGGTCAGAGATTTTTCGGACCCCTCCCCCTCGGCTCGTCGTCGCTCCATCCAACAGAGCGTCGTCGGCGGACAACCGATCACAGCGGCGCTCGAGCGCTATTGCAGCGCCGGCACTGGGCGAGCAGCCGCTGGGCGTGCCAGGCCCGACGATCACCGCCCAGCTGGGTGAGGGTGAGCGGATGGCCGCCGGTGAGCGGGTTGGCCGGGCTGCCGGCGTCGGCGTACGGACAGCCGCCCGAGGTGTGACACCACGGCTCAGCGGCGATGGCCGCAGCGGTGCGCACCCGGTGGGCGGGACCGTAGCGGCTGGCATGGTCGGGGCAGGCCGCCCGGTCAACGGGTCGCCCACAGACGGGACAGGGACGGCGCATCGGGCGTCTGGTCCATGGGCTCCTCAAGGTCTGAGGGTGGCGAGCCGCACACCATGCGTCACCATCGGATGCATCGGTGCACGCATCACCACAGAGCGTCGCGGTGCATCATGCCACCACGGCGACCGAACCAGGCGATCTGGCTGGCGTCAGTCCTCGGCCTTGTCCAGGCACCGCTGCCCGCCGTCGGACTCGAAGATGCGCCAGCGGGCCAGGCGGTTGTAGTCCCGGGACAGGTCGAGGTGGACGCCGTAGCGCCCCATCGCCCGGGCCATCATCGCCACCGTGCCCGTGCCGCCGAACGGATCCAGCACGACGGCGGGACGGGTCGGCGCCTCGGGCACCTCGCAACCACAGCGGTAACCGGTGATGGTGGCCTCTAAAGAGGCAACGCCATAGGGTCGCTTGTCTGCATCAAGCGTCGCGCCACCCGTACGAACGGACGCCGTACGATTGTCGGTTCGCTGGTGATGAATGGTGCGATAGCTCTTCTCCACCACCGGCGCCCGTGGCTCCCCGCAAGCGGTACAGATGCCGGTGGGCGACCAGCCGTCGATGATGCGCCGGGGCCACTCGGGCGGGAAGGCGGCGAAGTGGTCGACGCCGAGATCGTCGGGCACCGTCAAGGGCTGCGAGGGGATCGACCACACCGACCCCGGCAACTTGCCGAGAGGGTTGTGGAACCGTCCCGCATCGGCCGTAAACCCTCCCCAGCCGTTGTCACGTGCCTTCGCTGGACCACCGGACGCATTCGCCGTCTGCTCCTCCCGCACCTCGTCCAGTCCGGCAAAGTACCGCTCGCCCTTCGTAAAATGGAACCAGTTCTCGTGGCTGCGGCGCACCCGGTCGGTCACGCTCTCCGGGAGGGAGTTGTGCGTGAGCACCCCCGACGCCAGGGCGAACAGGTGCGGCTCGTCGGCCACGCCGATGTCCCAGAACCGTCGAGCCCGTGACCGGCGCACAGCAACGACTTCGGTGTCGGACTTCTTGCGCCGGTCCACATCTTCGTAGAGCGTGCCCGCCCACGTCGGCCACGTACGGCCGAAGGCGTCGACAGTGCCCCGCCGCAGGCGCAGCGACATCCCGAGCCGTGCCGCAAGAGCCCTCAGGTCACGAGCCAGATCGTCGTTGCGGCCGGTGAAGTTCAGCGTGATGCGCCCGCTGGCTTCGGTGTGAGCGTCGCCGGCTACGTAACCCTCGAGCACGGCCCGCAGGAAGCGATCGTCACGTGACCAGATGCCAGGCCGAAGGCACTTCGTGTAGACGTTCTGACCGCCGACATAGGTCGCCAGGGCGGCGTCGAGGAACCGGCCGCACAGGTTGATGGTCACGCCGTTGCCGCTCGTGCGATACACGTGACAGGACTCGCCGAAGGACTCTGCGAGCACCTGCAGGCGTTTCAATCGAGCCTCGTGCTTGACGTGGGAGGCGACCTGGATGGTGCCGCCCGACCGGGACCCGTTGGCCAGATAAGCACCGACGAACCAGCCGATCTCATCGTCGAGGCGTTCAGCACCATCGACGCTGTCAGGCAGGCGGCACGGTTCCAGGACATCGCCGACGGTCAAGTCCCTGGCGTGGACGTTGCCTTTGCCGACGACCGGCCAGCGATGATCAGGTGTGCAGCCGATGCGCTCGCCGTTGCGCAGCTCGAGCTCCAAGGCGTTCGTGTCGGCGGTCCGCTCGGTCGGCTGCCACCAGAGCACCTGCGTCCAGCGCCGGCCATTCCAGAGCTGCACCTGGTCGGGGGCGTAGTGGCGGCACAGGTCGTGCAGCTTTGTCACGGTCGGACGGCCCTTGACCTTGGCGTAGACGTTCGTCCCGCCGCTCAGGCAGTTCGGCTTGTCCCATATCACCTCGGCCCGCAGCGTCCATTGCGGGCCGCCGCCCGGCCGGTACTGGTCGGGACAGCAGAGACCGAGGGCGAAGCGCCACGGCAATCCCATGAGGCTCTTATCGGGGACGTCATAACCCCGATTGCCAGATGACAGGACGCCGCTGTCCTTGGCGGCCGTGTTCATGTTCGCTATAGCCATGCCGTGGCGGGACGCTGCCAAGGCACCGGTCTCAGGCCCGCAGCCGCTCCCCCCGTACTTGTCGCCGAGGTTGATCCACGCCGAGGCGCCCGGCTTGAGCACCCGCCAGCCCTCGTCCATCACCGCCCACAGCGCAGCCAGGAACTCGGCGGGGGTCGGCTCGGAACCGAGCTGGCCGGCGTAGTGCTCACCCTCGTCCTGGTAGGAGCGCAGAGCGAAGTACGGCGGCGAGGAGATGAGCAGGTCCACCGAAGCGGTGGCCAGCGGCATGGCCAGTGCATCGGCCCGCACGACCGCCGCTCCGGTGGCGTCGGGATAGGACCTCGGCGCCACGGCCACCGGCTCGGGCTCGGTCAGCCGGTCGAGCAGTTCCTGCAGGTCGTCGCCGCTCCAGCCCGTCGCCGCCAGCAGCTCCTCGTCGGCGTCGTGCACCTCGGCGATGAGGGCGGCCAGGGCGGCGTCGTCGTAGCCGCCCAGCTCGGCCGTGCGGTTGTCGGCAAGAGCGAAGGCGTGGGCGGTGGTCGGATCGTCGTCCACCCACACGACGGCGACCTCGTCCCAGCCCAGCTGGCGGGCGGCCCGGACGGTGTGGTTGCCAGCGATGACCTCGCCCGTGGCCCGGTTGGCCACCACCGGCTTGCGCTGGCCGAAGGCGACGAGGCTCCGGGCGATGGCGTCGACGTCACCGACCCGGGGGTTGCCCTCGAGCAGGGCCACGTCGTCGAGCGGCGTGGCCAACGGGACGAGGTCGGCGACGATCACCTAGCGTCGTCGGGCTCCGGCTCAGGCTCGGGCGTGGGGGCGGGCTCGGGGGGCGGGACCGTGGACATGGCTTCCTCCGTGGGTCGTCGGCGCTCTCCAGCATGCAACCCCTCGGCCGACGATGGAGGGACCGGTACCCAGACGAAGCCCTCGCCCGGTGGGCGTCGCTCCAGTTGTCGGGCGGTCGGGTTGTGGCCGGGCTTCAGCCGGCGCACGAGGTCGACATCGCCGACCGGCTCGACCCGCACGCCCGCCCGGCGCCGACCCAACGGCGAGCCGGCCCGGCACTGCTGGCAACGTGGCCAGCCGCCGCTCGAGGGCATCCAGCGGCTCGTTCCGCCGGTGCTCAGGATGGAAACCATCGTCCGGCTCTGACAGCTGGGGCACCGAGCGACGACGTAACCGGTCTCCCGGCCGAGCGCTTCAAGGCGATCCCACGTGTCTTCAGGCTCAGACATTGAAGAGTTCCTGTGTTGGTACGTTGGAACGTCCCACATGGCCATTCGCGCGTTTTCTGACTTCAACCCCGTATAAGCCCCCATAAACCCCCAGGTAAACAGGTATATGAAACGACTCCGCGTGTAGAGCAGCGGCGGAATCAAGTTGGAATACCAACATTCCAACACCTGAAGATGCTCATGTCGGCGCCGACTCGCCGACGACCCAACCGGCGTCGTCGGCGGGCTTCAGCCAGTCCCGTTCTTCGGCCCAGGCGATCATCTCGTCGATGCTGGCCTCCTGCCGATGCCTGCCGGCAGCGGCGTGCGTCAGCTCGCGCCGGCTCACAGGCTCGGGTGCCAAGCGAGCAGCGCGCCGGGCCATCGCCCGAGCACCGCCGACGACGGCCCGCTCGTGCGTGTCGACGTCGAGAGCCTGAACCGTGATCCGTTGCCGACGCACCAGTCCGCTCGTCCGCTCGTCTTCAGCCTTCTGAACGGCAGCCCGGGCGCGCTCGATGATCCAGCGGCGCATCGAGTCCGAGGCGTCGAGGATCATCCCGGCCAGGCGCCAGTCATCCACAGTGATCCGCAGCCGGTGGGCGAGGATCGCCAGCATGGCTGCTTCCTTGAGGCGGTTCTGATCTCGGTGGGCGTCGAGGGTGTCGAGGACGAGGGCGCCACGCTGGATGGCCAGGGCCCGCTCCCGCACCTCGGCGAGCACCTCGGGCTCGAGCTCGATCGTCTGCCCGCCGGTGATCGCCGACGGCACCCACGGTCCTTCTGGCCACGGCGCCGGCGCCTCGGGCGGCTCGGCGGGGATCGAGGGGTCGTTGGCGTGGAACATCACGACCCGCTGAGGCGTTCCCGTGGACGAATCGGCGAACAGCTGGGCGGCGGCGACGTCCTGGAGCCCGACGAGCAGCACGAGGCGATAGGAGCCGGCTGGCAGGACACGGAGCGTCTCCTGCCGGGCGTTGGCCTGGCCCAGCAGCTCACCGCTGTAGGCCGACCGGAGCGTGGGCAGGATCGTCGTGCCCGCCCGCTCGGCCATGCGGGTCAGGGCCTCGCCCTCGTCCAGCAGCAGCAGCGCCGCCGTCCTGGACCGAACCTTGACCTTCACCGTGCCCTTGCCGCTGGGCTTGGGCTCCTCCCGCCACTCGTAGAAGACCTCGGCGACGCCCTCGCCCGAGCCCAGCGGCCCCTCGAAGACGTCCGTGCGGGTGATCGGCACCAGGGCCCGCCCCAGCGCCGACGAGGTCGTCTTGCCGGCGCCTGAGCTGCCGATGACCGCCACCAGCGCGTTCAGGCTGATGGGCACGGCGATGCTCGTGTCGATCGTGAGCCCGTGCGGGACGAGGACGCACAGCCGGGCCCGCACCGCCGCGTACACGGCGTCGGCCGAGCGCATGCGGGCGTGCGCCCAGCGGCGCAGCGCGGCCAGCTCGGGCCGCTCCCAGAAGCCCTCGGGCAGGTTGCGGGGCGGCGCCGACTCGGGCTCGACCAGTTGGCCTTCGTGGATGGCGACGCCGGCGAGCGGGTCGCGCTCGGCGAGCCAGGCGGCGTGGATGCCGGTCGCCTCGGCGACGGCGCGCAGCGCGGCGGTCCGGTCGCCGCCGAACTCGTAGACCGCCAGCACGTCGGCGGCGTCATAGCTCGTGGTCGGCACCTGTCGGGGCGGGTCGCCCCGGAAGGTGGGCCAGGTCTCGAACTCGATGACCGACGTCGAGTAGTTGATCATCCGGCCGTTGGCCTTCTTGATCTGCGCCGACACGCCGCCGAACTTGTCCTCGCCGGGGCGGGTGACGTAGATCATCTCGGGCGTGTCCTGCCAGTGGCTCCAGCCGTGCCGGCACAGGATGCCCAGCACGCCCTCGGTGGCTTCGATGTGGGCAGCGGCGACGTCCATCCACGAGTCCCCCACGACGCCACCGGTCCACGGCCGGGGGACGGTCAGGCGCCTGGCGGCGGGGACCGAGACCTCAACCGACGCCACCTCGTTGCACTCGGTCGCCGCCGCCAGCAGGACGGTCCACTCCTCGACGGTCACGACGGCGATCGAGGCGAACCCGCCCGAGCGCAGGACCCAGGAACCGCCGGTGGGATGGGTGGTGCCGTTGGAGGGGGCGACGATGACGAAGCCACCGTCGCCCCTCGTCTCGATCAACGGGCGGGGCCCGTCGTCGGTCATGCCGCTGGCCAGGCGGATGTTGCCGCCGACGTGGTCGGGCACGTGCGCCATCGTGTGCATGCCGCCGCTCGGCGTCGTCTCCTGGTAGCCGGCGACCATCCGCTTCCAGATGTCCCGGGCGTCGTGGCGGTCGAGCGCCGCCACCAGGCGTCGGCACCGGGCTTCGTCGCTCACGAAGCGCCCCTCGAGCTCGAGCATCTGGAGATGACCCGACACCCGGCCGCACACGATGCCTAGACCGGGATAGGCGTCGAACCACGCCTCGACGGTGATGCGCGACGGCCGCTCGCTCTGGTACAGCTCCCAGCCCGGTCGGCGCTTGCCGGCTCCATCCGCCGGGCCGTGATGGGGCACCGCCAGCGGTGCCTTCGTGCCGTCCGTGCGGGGCCGGATCGGGCACAGCCCGGCGTCATAGGCGGCGAGCGCAGCGGCCAGGATGGGGGTCATGATCACGCGAACGTCGTCATGACCTCGACGCGGTCGACCCAGCCAGCATCGATGGCAAGGGCGATCCACCTGTGCGGCGTGGTTCCTTTTTCAGGCATGTGTGAGGTCACGAGCATGTAAGACTCCCGGGGTTCGGCCAACGACAGCAGCGCGGCATTGGCGACGAACTTCTTGACCGTGTCGGTGCGCAGGCATCCGTTGCGACCTGACTCCGATAGCCACGACCCTTTGCACTCGATCCACCAGGTCTGACCCAACGGGTCACGAGCGATGATGTCGACCTCGATGAGCGTGGTCGACTCGCGCCAGTGCTGCCCGAGGATCGTCCACCCGGCCATCACCAACTGCGCGACGACGGCGCTCTCGAAGCTGCGCCCCTGGGCGCCGGCGGCGGCCTGGAAGCTCATGGCTTGTCCAGTACGAAGATCTGCTCCGGGTACCGGTCCTCGTGGTTCTCGCCCTGGCGCAGCCCCCCGCCCTCGAGCTGATCGAACCAGGCCAGCTCGAAGCCGAGACCGAGCAAGGTCGTCACGTGCCAGGCGGCAACGTGCTGACGAGTGAACTGGCGGTCGTGGTCCTTGACGTTGAGCACGAACCGGCCGCCGGAGCGCAGCACGCGCCACGCCCCTTCCCACGCCTGGGCGTGGAAGTGGCGGTAGTCCTTGCCCCACTGCATGCCGCCCGAATTGCTTTCGGTCAGCTTGCGCCCGAGATCGTGCGTGTAGGACCGACGCAGCGACCCGTCCTTGGCGTCGTGCTTGTCGGCAAAGCGGTTGCCGTAGGTCGGCGACGTGACGATGGCGTCGAAGCTGGTGTCGCCGAACGGTAGGTCAAGCGCGTTGCCCACGAGCGTGTCGGGATGCAGTCGCGCCCACTCGGGCTCGAGCTCGACGCCAACGGTCCCATTCTCCAACAGGTGGATCCGACCGGTGCCAGCGAACGGGTCGAGCACCCGGGGGTACCGAGCGACAGGAACGGCTGCGGCGAAGATGGGCAGCAGCCCGAGGGCGAACCTCGCCGGATGCGACGCGCCGCCGCCGACGTCGGGCTTGGACACCCTGACCTCGTGGTCGGGGTGGACGATGATCGCCTCGCCCTCCTCGTCGAACAGCACAATCTCGCCGTTGATCTCCTCGACGTGCTCGACCTCGCGCTCGTCGCCGTAATCGTCGGTCACCACATCGCCGGGGACGATGGAGCGAGCCGGACGCGTGGCCGGGCGGCTCTTGCCGTCGAGCCCGATGATGCGCTCGGGAACTGCGGACTGATCCGCAGTTCCCAGGTCGTTGCGGACCGTCTTGTCATCGACTCCTAGCGCCTTGCCGATGGCCCGAAGGCTGTGCCCTGCGACGCGCAGATCGACGGTCAGGCGGCGACGCTGGTCGACGCTGAGGTGTCGACGATCGAGATTCAACGTGCCAGCCAGCTCGAAGCCCTGGTCGTCGTCGGCGACCTCCCATACCTCGACCGGGCACTCTACGCCGAGTTCTTCAGCGAGCTGTGTTCGATGGTGCCCGTCGATGATCCGGCCGTGCTGATCCTTGATGACCGGCAAGAGCACGCCATGGCGCTCGATGCTCGCTCGCAACGCGGCGCGAGCACTCTCGTCGAGCTCGGGCAAGATCTGGAAACTCTTCTCGTCCCTCACGAGTCCGAGAACAGGTCGTCGACCGGCACGCTGGCCGCCGCCGGTGCCGAGTACTTCGCCCGGTAGAGCTTCGCCTTCTTGCCCGGCGCCGGCTCGGCCTGGCCTGTGTAGGCGACGGCCAGTTCGCCGCCGACCGCTACAGCCTCAACTCCCGCCGCCTCGCCCGCCGTGCGGATGGCGCTCAGCATGGACTCGCCTTCACCACTGGACGGCGTGTACTTGCCGCCACGGGCGAACAAACTGACCGTGTCCCCATTCTCCTGTTCGAGCGAAAAGACATACTGCATCATTGGTGAACCGTCTTTGAAGGTACGGGGCGATCCGTCCATTTCGGTTTGCTGGCGCTGCTCGATGTTCGTGATTCTGCCCTTATACGTGTCCCCGATCTCCACGAATTTGGCGCTTGGGCTGGATTCCAGATCGGAGAGCGGGATGCTGGTGGTCATGATGCGTTGTCCCTTTCTTCAATGGTGGTGTTGGGAAAGATGTTCAGGACGAGGGCCATGTAGTCGACCCCCGGTTTCTCGGGCGGGAACGGCAGGGCGTGGCGCTTCTCCACACCGTTGAGCGCCACCTCTATGGCCTCGAGCTGCTCGGCCGTGTGGTCGTCGCTCCTGGGTAACGGCGGCACGCCCACCGGCCAGGACGTGCCGAGGTCGACCCGGGCGGCGGGGTGGGCGCCGATGACGTCTATGCGCCCCTGCAGCCACGCCCGCACCTCACCCACGAGCTCGGGCGAGGGCAAGGCGGCGGCCCCGGTCGGAGAGGAGGGAGACCTGTCCTCCTCGGGGCCGCCGCCCACCCGATCGCCGCCCACCACCGGGGCCGTCTCTCCCGGCGGCGGTTGGATGGCGGCGATCGAGGCTTCGAGCTGGGTGGCGAGGTCGCCCTGATGGTCGGCGAGGCGGGTCGACACCTCGGCCTTGCGCCACCCCCGGGCCCACATGCTGTGCCCGAACGCCCCCCAGCCGGCGGTGAGGTTGACGACGTACAGCTCGCACTCACCGGTGCCGGCGTTGAGCCAGCAGATCAGCCCGTGGTCCTGGTCGACCTCGGGCATCGGCGAGCGCACGTCTTCGCTGCCGTCGGGCGCTGGGCCCTGGCGGTAGAGGGCGTCGCCTCGGCTGTAGCCGGCGAGCTGGACGGCGATGCTCTGCCAGCTGTAGGAGAGGTCGGTACCGGTCTTGAGGTCGCCGATGAGCGGCAGGGCGAAGCCGGGCACCGAGTACAACCGGTCGAACGTGCCGGCGACCCGGTGGTGGTCGATGACGATGGTCTGCTCGACCATGCCGGGCACGACGGTGATGCCGGCCTCGGCGAGCGTGTCGGTGTAGGCCCGCAGGTCGCGCTCGGTCTCGGGTGTCAGGTGCGTGGGCGGCCGGTCGAGGTCGACGAGGGCGGTGAGCGAATGCAGGGACGTGCCCGTGTCCCGGCGGTCGGTGGCCCCGCCGGCCGTCGCGCACTCCTCCACCAGCGCCTTGCATCGGGCCTTGCTGGCCTGGCCGTGGTACCACGGGTCCCCGTTGGTCTGGGCGATGTGGGCTTCCCATTGCGTGCGCAGGCCCCGGCGCATGATCACGCCGCAGATGGCCAGCGTGGCTTTCCAGTTGGCCAGCCCACCGCCGTCGTCGAGCGCCTTGGCGACCGTGGTCATGCGGGTGTAGCCCACGGGGCTGTCCTCGTCGGGCGGGAGGATGAGGTACCGGCCCCAGCGGTCCCGGCGCCACTCGTCGGCCGCCGCCGGCAGGGCGGACAGGGGGATGCTCACGGTGCCTCCTCCTCGCTGTTGCGAAACTCACAGGACACGCACAAGGGCTCGGCCTCGGCCGGCGGCGGTCGCTGCCGGGAACGCTTCACGCCCCACTCGCAGTAGGTCTTGCCGGCTGCCCGGCACGTCTCCTCGAGTGCGGTCAGCCGGGCGTCGACGGCGGGATAGAAGAAGCGGATCAGCGCCCGCTCTTCGCGTTCGGGACCCTGGTCGGCCATGGCTCCGCACAGGCACTCGCCGCTCATATGGAGATTGGCCGCCACCTCGTTCACGGGCAGCTTGCGGCGACGCCGGTAGTTGGCCATCTCCTCGTTTGCCCAGAACAGGAGTGGGTTGACCCACACTTGGCCCTTCCGGCGATTGACCGGGTCGCGGTAACCCATTCGTTTGCGTGACTCGGCCTGACGGATGCCGGTCAGCAGCATGAATCGCTGGCCTCGACGAGTCCGGTGGGAACGCAGGAGCGCCTCGACGCATCGTTCCTTCAGGCGGGAGTAGACGATGTGGTGGACGCCGGGGCCGGGGAGACCGTCGAGCACGGGCAGGGTCAGCACCAGTTCCTCATACGCGACCGGCGGCGACCACTCCGAGAACGGGAGCCCGTAGGAGGACCCGACTCGGCGAGCGAAGTCGGTCGTCTCGGGTACACCGATCCCGGTGTTGATGTGCACGACCTCATCGGCGTGAGCGGCGACGGCGTCGAGCAGTACAAGCGAGTCGTTGCCGCCGCTGAACATGACGAAGGTGCGAACGGGGTCGTGGTCGGCCTTGGCTTGCTCGATGATGGCGGCCGCCTCGGCACGCATCTCCTTCAGCGCACGGCTCACAGCATCTCCTCACGATGGAGAACCCACCGACACCCGCAGTGGGACCGGTGGTGCGGACAGGCGTGGCCGTCTCGAGTGCTCAGCCGCCAGCCGTGCACGACCACGAGCCAGCCGGCCTGGCGCAGGGCGAAGAGGGCGTCGATGTGGTCGTCGTCACGCATCTTGTTCAGCCGGGCGGACACGTTGGAGTGGCTCGTGGTCTGCACGCCGAGCGTGAGCGGGCCCCGCAGAGCGACGAGGTCGACCATGCCGAAGAGGTCCTTGCGCACGCCGCTGTTGGCGCTCGAGGGCACCCAGCGCTCGCAGATGTCCACCAGCCAGCCCTCGCTGCGCAGGTGGCGCAACGACAGCTGCGTGGGCGTCATCACTGCGGGGACCGCCACTCGAACATCTGGCGGACCGAGTCCACCGAGGCGGTGTAGGGCCGGCGCTCGGTCTCGGTGACGAGCTCGACCAACATGATCTGGTCGCCGACCGGGTGGGCGTCGTCGAACTCGGTCGGCGTGAAGAACACGGCCTGGCCGCTGCAGACCTCGCAGTGGCAGCAGATCACTCGTCCGTCTCCCAGTTGAACAACCGGAGCTGCCGGTGGGGCGGCTTCACGACGACGAGCTCGGGGGTGTTCACCGCCTCGGTCTCGTTCATCGGCGGGTTGCCGCCGTGGGCGAAGAAGTAGTCGGCGACCCGGTGGTAGGTCCGGCCGTTGCAGCGGTGGCAGTGGCAGCACAGAGCAGCGGCCATGGCGGCCTCCTTCGGGGTGGAAGTGAGAGAATCCGTGCCCCCGGCTAGGGACATGCCACCCGACGGCGGCGCCAGTCACCCCGGGCGGGCCGGGGGCACGGATGATCAGGCGCCTTGTAAAAAGGCGTCGAGCAGGGCCCGGCGGACGTACCACCGGGACCCGAGCTTGAAGGCCGGCACGGGGAACCGGTCCTCGGCGATCATGCGACGGACCGTCTTGGGCGTGATGCCCAGAAGAGCGGCCACGTCATTTAGCGTGTAAACCAACGGTGACACCTGCGTAATTACGTTAAGCAAAGTGTCGTCTTCGGCGACAGCAGAAGGGGAACGCACCATCATGTAGCCCCCAGAAATTGGGCCCCAAAGGGTCACCCCGGGCCGCTTAGGGCCGCTTAGGGGCGGTTCGTGACGGTGACCGTACGCAGGTCGTCACCCGAGTGACAACCCCCTTTTCCCGGTCAATTCTGCTTCCCCTTTACGACAACCGCCCAGCAACCCCACACCAGCATTTACACCTAGCCCTTGATCATTGGCTGAAATACGCGCCCTCGTAACGACCCGGGCGACCTCCGACGCCCGCCCGTGGGCCTGGATGGCGTTGACCGTCCTGGTACGCCACCGCCATGGCTCCTCCCCGCTCGAGCCCGAACAGCGGCCAACAGGACCGCCACGTGACGCCGAGCGTGACGCGACTCGACCGCCCGTCGATCGACGATCAGCCGCCGGCTGTCTTCGAGTTCATCGGCTTGGGCTTCCGTCGCGCCTTGGCTCGTGCTCGTGCCGCCGACGCCTGGCCGCCGACGACCTGCCCACCGATCGACAGTTCGACCCGTCCCTCGGTGAAGCCGCGTGTGCCGTCGGCTCGGAACACCCGCACCGACAGCTGAGCGGCCGACATCCACGCCTGTCGTTCGGCCAGCGACGCGTACTCCCAGCCGACGGTGATCGCCTCGAATGTCATCCCCATGGGGCCGAGCGGGGCGAGTTCGGCTCGCTCCTCGACGATCCTGGCCGCCTCCTGGTTGAGCGCCAGCTCGGCGGCCTGGCCGGCGGGGATGGACAGCTCCAGGCGTCCGATCGCTCGCCCGACCTCGTGGCGTCGTTCGGTGAGGGCGTCTTCGCGCAGCTTGAGTTCGGCTCGCCGGTCGGCGTCGGCGTCGCCGGCGGCGAGAAAGGCGAGGAACCGGGGGCTGTCCACCCAGGCGAGGAACTCGTCGGTGACGTACCGCTCGAGTGGCGGGCCGATGAGCGACGCACCTCCGCATCCGTTCTCGCCTGACGAGCAGATGTAGTGAAAGGTCGGACCGGTCTTGGCGAGCGTGCGGGTCTGGCCGATCAGCGGCGTGTTGCACAGCCCGCAGACGGCGAAGCCGCCAGTCAGCAAGTACGCCCGGGATGGGCGCCGTGCCCCGGTGTAGGTGCGCTTGCGGCCGGTCTTGTCGACGACGACTCGAGGCTGGGAGAACACCTGCTGGACGGCGTCGAAGGTGACCTCGTCAACGATGGGGTCCCATACGCCTCGGAGACCGGTGCGCTTGCCGTGGCGAGTGTGGTGGCCAGCGATGACCGGGTTGGTGACGACACGCTTGACATGGTTCGGCTTCCAGGGCCCGCCATTGCGTCGGAGCATCTTTCGCTCGTTCAGGTGCCTAGCGATGGCGGCCTGATTGTGGCCAGCGAGCACCAGATCGACGATGGCGAGGATGGTGGTCGCCTCGTCAGGCACGATGACGTAGGTAGCGCCGTCGGTAGTGTCTCGGGGATGGGCGTAGCCGTAGGGACGGCCGCCGTGCGGGCGTCCGGCACGTGCCCGCTGCTCAAGGGTCTCCAACACGCCGAGCTTGGTAGTGACGCGGTGATGCACGTTGAACAGGTTCGTCACGTCGCCGGCCATGTCCTCGCCTTCGAGCAGCGAAATCGATCCGGTCTCCCAGGTGGTCAGTGCCTTGATGCCGGCGGCGAGGCAGTAGACCTGGAAGCGAGGCCAAACGACCTTGCCTCGAGAGATGCGGGCCTGCACGCGACAGAGAACGTCACCGATCTCGCCTCGGGCGATGGCTTCGAGCATCGCTTCGTAGCCAGGCCGGTAGGTGTCGTCGTCGGCGGACAGGTCGTCGTCGGTGAAGAGAAGCACGAGCCGGCCGGGCCATCGTCGAGCGGCGTCAGCCAGACCGACAGCGGTCTGCACCTCGACCGAGTCCTTAGTGCCGTTGGGGTTCCTCGAAAGCCGGCAATAGAGGGCGACGGCGCGGTCGTAGCTGATGCGTGCGATCTCTGGAACGTCGACGCCTGAGGCCATCCGCTAACACTAACAAAAACCCTCCGACTTCGGTCGGGGGATCTTTGTTAGATACTGTCTACCTGGACTTTCGCGCTACCCACCCGGTTTCCTGCCCTGGCTCACCCCACCTGCCGGCGCAGCAGCTTGTGCACGCCGGGGCCGGACAGGTGGGCCAGCCCGGCGATGGTGTCGAGGGTCTCGCCTTCGGCCCGCAGGGCGACGATGGCGGCGTCCCGGTCGGCCGTCGCTCGAGCCAGCTCGGCCTTGGCCCGCTCGACCCGGGCGACGGCCCGGGTGAGGGCGGTCTCGGTGACGGCCATCAGGTCGCAGCCTCGGCCAGCGCGGTGCGAGCCAGCCCGGCGAGGTCGACGTCCACGGCGTCGTGGACGGCCTGCCACGCCTCGTTCCGCTTGGCGTCGTCGCCCCAGCTGCGGTTGATCCTGTCGATCTCAGCGGCGTCGCTCGTGATCACGAGTTCGACACCGACGCGCTCGGCGGCGCTGCGGAACGCCGGCGAGGCCAGTTCCACGAAGCGCTCGTTGGCCTCGTGGACGAGGTCCGCCTGGTCGTCGGTCGCCACGTAGGCGGGGCTCTGCCCGGCTTGCGCGCACTCGGTCAGGATGTCGATGGCGACGGTGTTCATGATGCTCTCCGGTTTCGTGGTGCGGGTAGGCGTGGCTTCGACGGTGTTCATCGGGTCGTCGCCCGAGCCCATGCCCAAGCCGCCGTGGTGACCTCGTCCTCGTCCGGGCTGTAGCCCAGGGCGAGCAACTGGTCGCGGGTGGCGTCGGCCTCGGCCTCCATCTCCCCGGCGAGGTCGAATGCCCGGTGCTGCTCGTGCTCCAGCTCGAGCTCCTCGGCGCAGGCGGCGAGCTTGCGGTAGCGGCGGGCGGCGTCCTCGTCGGCGTAGAGGGCATCGAGCAGCTTGCGGGTCTGGCGGGCGGTGGGGTTGCTCTCGTTCTTCATGTCCCTATCTTAACCCGGTTAACAGTATCGGGGTATGGGCCAAGTGGCCCGAGACGCGAAAGAGCCCCGCCGGTAAGGGCGGGGCTCCGACTCGCTCGCCCTCCTCAGAGGGCGATGATCGCTCGGCAGTTGCCGAGCCAGGTGCGTGCCGAGCGCGGGCAGGCGAGGCGGGCGATCGCGTCGCGTGCGCCGTCCATCTCGTCCCGCAGCTTGCGGTTGTAGGTGGGGCCGAACGTGAGGCCCTCGGCGTGGTCCTCGATCATCTGGTTGAACTCGGCGGCAGCGTCAGCGACGGCAGCGGCGGGGCGGGTGATCGGCTGGATTTGCGGGGCGCTCTTCATGTCCTTATCTTAACCCGGTTACCGAACCGGGCTATGGGCCAGGTGGCCCCACCTCAGCCAGTGAAGAGCGGCGCCGCCCGGACGACGACCGGCGCCGGCGGGTGCTCGTCGGCCGGGCCGACGACGAGCGTCGTGGTCGGACGATGAGTGGTCGTCGTGGTCGAGCGGCGAACCGTCGTCGTGGTCGTCGGACAGGTGGTCGTTGTCGTGGTCTTCGGCCTGGTCGCCACGGCGGGCGCCGGCACGAGGATGCCAGCAGCGGCCAGAGCGACGGCCAGGGCCAGTCGGGTGCGGGTGATGTGCATGCGGGTCTCCTCGGATCGGGGGCGACTCAGGTCGCCCGATTGTGGGGGTACGCAGCGAAGAAGGCGTCGGCGTCGTTGACGACGAAGAGCTCGGCCCGCCACGACGTCGGCCAGATAGCGAGCACCTGGGCCTCGCCCCGGAGCAGGGCCACCGCTGCGGCGTGGCGCTCGGGTGCGTAGCGGGGCATGGAGACGACGCCGTCGGCGTCCACGGCCACATACGTCACCAGCCCGCTGTCATACGGAAACCCCCGGTCCAGCTCGCTCGTCACGGGCAGCCGGGCGAGGTACAACCTGTCCGCCTTCGTCATCGTGGCCGCCGGGGACGTAGGTCCGGTAGCGACGACGCCCAGCCACCCCCGGCCCCTGGGGTCTTGGCGAGCTCGTCACGGCCGTACTCGAGCGCCGCACGGACCTCATCGAGGACCGACGGGCCCCGGCCCTGGACGTTGCCGTGCAGGGCCAGATTCATGTGCTGCTCGAACAGCGTGTGCACCTTCTGGACGGACACCTCGATCGCCCTGTGCACCTCGGCACCCCAAGTATCGAGGCCCTCTTTCATGGCCTCGGCCATGTAGTCGTCGGTCAGGCGGGGGATCTCCTCGCCGCAGCGCTTCATCGCCGCCTCGAGGTCCCGTTCGGCACTACGGGCGATCTTGATCGCCGAGTGCAGCTCCCGGGTCATCTCCCGAGCCTCTTCCGTCGCCGCCTCCAGCCGCTCGATGACCTGCTCGAGGTCGCTCAGCCCGGTCACGGTTCCTCCTCGCTTCGCTGGTCGGTGCCCTCCATAGCCTCGCTAAGCTCGAGCGGCCGCAGCTCCTGGCCATTCACGCCCCAACACCATTCGCACCGGGTGCACCCCAGCTCGGGCCCGGAGCCGATGTCGTAGGGCCGGCGGGCCTCGACGTGCCCGCAGCACGGGCAGGCGGAGGTGACGGGCTCGGTCACGCCTCGTCGCTTCCTGGGGGCGTCAACAGAAAATGCATCGGCGGGACGAATGGTTGACCGGTATCGCCGTCGTAGGCAGCGAAGATGACGATGGCGGCCCGGTCGCCGGCGGCCCGTGACGCGACCATGGCGGCTTCGATGGCCGCCGCAGCGACGCTGACCTCGTAGCCGAGGGACTGCTCGAGGAGAAGCGCACCGTGGTCGTCGTAGAGCTGCACGATGAGTCCACCGGGGTTGCGGTCGGGCTCGATGCACTCGGGCCAGGGCTCGGCGCTCATCAGTTCGTCCCATGGTCGCAATGCTTCGCCTTGCGGCCCGACCCGCACGGGCACGGCGCGTTGCGCGGCGCCGGCTTCTCGACGAACAGCCCAACCGCGTCCACGCCCGGCAGTGTCACCAGACTGGCCGCCAGTTCTCGGTGCTCGACCTGCTCGGCGTCGGCCACGCGTTCGGCGTAGCCAAGGCGGGCGGCGTCCTCCAACCGACCGCTGGCGGCATCGGCCTGCCTCTCGTCGCCCCAGACCACGGAGCGTCCGTCGTAGTGATAGGCGACCGCCGTCAACGTCGTGGGGCCTTGAATGGGGAACATGGCGAGCACCAAGCCCTCAACCACTGCCGGGTCCCCGGCAGCGAAGCGCTCGGCCAGCTCGCCACGGCGGAGCGTGTCACCCGAGTCGCACGAGGGGACGGTGTACCCCTCCGTGACCAGCACCGCGAGATCGCATCGACTGAAGGCCAATGCGGCAGCGATGACCGGCGCGTGGTCGACACCGTCGCCGGACATGTGAACCGTCATCCACGGCTTGGCGTCGATCCACAGCTCGAGGCAGGGCATCAGATCCTCGCCGACGCCGTCGCGCTTGACGATCTCCTCTTTCATCATCTTGGCCCGCCGGACCGCTGCGGTGAAGATGTCCAGATCGGCAGTCATCGGTCGCCGTTCTCCGTGTCGCCGCCCATATCCTCGCCTCTGTCAAGTGCGGCCACTGCCCCGAGGATCGCATCGGCCAGGGTCTCGGCGCCGGGATAGAAGGTGCCTGCTCGGATCGGCACCCGGTAAGGACGCAGCGGCTCGACGGCCGCCCGCAGCTGGGTCAGCTCAGCGATGACGGCGGCGAGCTGACCACGTAGCTCGCCTTCGCCGTCGGCGAGCTTGTCGAGCAGTCTGTCCGCCTCGATCGCCTGTCGCTTGATCTCGCCCTCGGCGTCACGCATTCCCATCGCATAGCCGTCCGCTCGACCACGCAGGTACTCGTGTCCGAGCTCCCGGTCGCTCACGTCACGACCCGCCAGCGCCACCGGGCCCGGGGCCCCTCGAGCTCGACCGGCCCGTCGGCCAGCTCAGCGAGGACGGGCAGGGTGCTGATCGGTTGGTCGGTGCCGGTGCGGTCGATCCACAGGCGAGCCCGCCCGTTCCACCAGCCGGCGACGACGACAACCTCCTGGCCATCCACCACGGCGACCGCCGAGCTGGGCTCGGCGCCGAGGTAGACCATCTTGCTCACTCGCCACCGCTGGTCGCCCTCGTGCAGGCGGTACAGGACCTGTATCACGGTCGTCACTCGTGGAACCCCCAGATGTCGCCGGGCCCGACGCCGAGGCTGTCGGCGACGGCGTACATGCGGGCCACGCTCGGGAGCAAGCCGCCCTCCCAACTGGTGACGACGTGGACCGGCACACCGTGGAGCTCGGCCAGCTGGAATGCGGTCAGGCCCGTGGCCATCCGGGCGTCGGCCAGGCGCTGGCCGCAGGCGACTCGGTGCGCGTTCGCCAGGGTCTTCCAGACCGAAAGGTCGGCCATCTCGTCCTCCAACGCGGTGCTGGTCGTTGCAGTGCCCGATCGTAGCCACGGCGTGGGCAACCGACCGCGGATCCCGCAGCGCCCCCGACCCGGACCAGCACGTACGGGGCGGGGGCGCTATCCGGGCCGAGCGAGACGGAACAGAGCCGCCTGGAGCGACATCGCCGACGGGGCCTGAGGACCGCCGGCTTGGACCCGGACCAGGGCCGAGCCTAGCGACTCAGGTCCACGCCCCGATGGCGATGACGATGGTGATGGCGGCGGCGATGAGCCCACCGACGGCGAAGAACAGCGCACCGCTCGCCGAGTAGCCGCCGGAGCGGCCCTCGGTCTTGTCGATCCGGCTGGCCAACTGGTCGACCTCTTGGTTGATCCGGTCCATGCGCTCGCCGATCGACGTGGCGGCGGTTTCCATGCGGGCGGCGAGCGAGTCGATCCGGTTGTCCGCCTCGGCCCGGGGCATGAGCGTGGAGATCATCGAATCCAACTGCCCCCTGAACTCGTTCATCGATTTGAAGCGCTGTTCGGCGGCCATCTCGGCCTTGGTTGTGGCCCTGTCGGCGGCGATGAACGTGGCCTGCGTGCTCTTCTCCACGGCCAGGAGAGCGTCGGCCAGGGCCTTCTCCTGGGCCTGGAAACGCTGCTCGTCACGCAGGTTCTTCTCGCTCATGAGCGACTCGACACGGTGGCTGCGTTCGGCCAGGAGTCGCTCGAGGTGGACCCGCAGCGTCTCGGTCGTCCACACGGCCGGCGGTTCCTCGAGGCGGCGACGAAAGGTCATGAGCCGGTCACGGTCCAGCCCTTGGCAGTGGCGATCGACGGGGTGTCGGTAGCGGTGCCCCAGGCGCCGGTGACGGTGACGGTCTGAGCGGTAACGCCGGAGGCGAGATTCGCGTAGATCTCGTCGAGAGCGACCGGCCCGAGCGACTTGCTGGCGTAGTCGATCGAGATCTTGGTGTTGGTCACCTTGGACCGCTGCATCTGCAGGCAGCTACCGAACATCGTGGTGAGCGTCGTCGCTGCGGTGAGGTTCATCGCCGGAGCGATGCGCAGATTGGAGCAGCCGCTGAACATCGACGTGAACGTGGTGCCGGCCGAGGTCGTGGGCGCCGGCAGCGTGGAGAGCGTCGTACAACTCTGGAACATGGACGTGAACGTGACGCCAGCGCCCGAAGCGAAGGCGGGCACGTCGCGCAGTGTCGTGCAGCTCTGGAACATGGTCGTGAAGGTGACGCCGGCGGAGACGTCGAAAGCCGGAACGGTTCTCAGGGCCGTGCAAGTGCCGAACATCAGCGTGAAGTTCTGTCCGAGGTGCGTGTCGAAGAGCGGCACGGTCGCGAGTGTCGTGCAGCCACTGAACATCGACGTGAAGTTAGTGCCTTTGGAGGTGTCGATGAGCGCCACGGAACGCAACTGGGTGCAGCCGCTGAACATCGACGTGAAGTTGGTGCCGGCTCTCGTGTCGAGCAGCGGGATGGCCCGCAGTTGCGAACAACCGGAGAACATCGTCGTGAAGTTGGTGCCGAGACGCATGTCATAGGCGGGGACGACCTGCAGTTGGGTGCAGCTCTGGAACATCGACGTGAAGTCGGTGCCTTTGCTGAGATCGAAGGCGGGTGCTGTGCGCAGTGCGGTGCAGCCGGCCAACATCGAATTGAAGGTGAGGCCGTTGGCCGTGTTCAAGGGCGGCACGGCGGTGAGGGACAGGCACGACGTGAACATCCCGTTGAACGCGGTACCGAGGTGCGTGTCGATGAGCGGGAACTCACGGAGCATCGGACAGAAACTGAACATCGACGTGAAGTTGGTGCCTTTGGCCGTGTCGAGGAGGGGCACGGTTTCGAGAGCGCCACAAGTGTTGAACATGAACGAGAAGGTGGTGCCGTTGCTCGTGTTGAGGGCCGGCGCCGAGCGCAGTGACACGCAGCCGACGAACATCTGCGTGAAGTTGGTGCCGGCCGAGGTGTCGAGTAGCGGCACCGATTTCAGCGCCACGCAGCCTTGGAACATGGCCGTGAAATCGGTGACGGAGTGCGTGTCGAGCAGCGGCACGGTCTGGAGCGATACGCATCCGAGGAACATGTTCGTGACTGCGTTCACCGATGCCGTCCAGGCGGTCCCGACGATCTGCTGCAGCGAGAAGCAACCGTTGAAGGTGTAGGTGAGGCTGGTGAGGGCGCTGGGTCCGACGTACTCGAAACGTTCCAGCAGCTGGGGGTTCCTACTCGGAACGCTGTTGCTGATCGTGAGGGTCGCGATCGAGCTGCCGGCCATCACGATCTCCAGCCAGGGCTGCCGATCGCTGGCCAGGTTCGTTTGACTGTTCTTGACGTTGAGGTTGACGGTGGTGAGGTTCTGCCCGGCTTGCGGGGTGATCGTCATGACCGCCGTCTTGTAGCCCCGTGTCGAGACCGAACCGCCGACCGCCGAGTAGGTGTACTTATGATTGGCCTGCACGCCGGTCGCCACGTTCTCCGGTGCGGTGCCATCCCCCCAGTCGACCGTGTAGGCGCCCGCACAGTTGACGGCGCAGAAGGTCGAGTCGGCGTCCCAGACGCCCACGAGCACGCACACCTTCTGGTCGCCGACACTGACCGCCGGCATGGCCGTCCAGTCGGAGGGCCGGACGTAGGCGTCGGGCGTGTCGTTGGGGGCGCCGCTGAGGGTCCCGGGATAAGTCATACGATCCCCCAGTTGGCGCCGTCGGAGCGGACCGTAATGGACTGGTAGCTGGCGGTCAGCGTCTTGGTGGCGACACCGTCGATGGTCTCCGAGCCGTTCGGGTCGAGGGTGATGTTGTTGGTGGGGGCGGTGCCCTTCCAGTCCTTCACCTCATAGGCCCGCCCGGCGATGCCCACGGCCGTCGGCAGCGAGATGACGACCGCTCCGCCAGTGGAGTCCACGTAGATCGAATAGTCGCTGCCGGTGGCGGTGTAGTTCGCCGTCTTCGTCGCTAGCGGTGCCGTCGTCGTACTGCCCGGAGCCCCAGTTGCACCCGTTGGACCGGTGGCCCCAGTTGCTCCCGTCGCGCCTGCTGCGCCCGTCGGTCCAGGCACGGTCGAGGCGGCGCCGGTGGGGCCTGTGGCACCCGTCGTGCCTGCTGGCCCGGTCGCTCCAGTGGGCCCGGGGACAGTTGAGTCAGCGCCAGCTGCGCCGCTTGGTCCGGGCACGGTCGAGTCGGCGCCAGCCGGGCCAGTGGCGCCGGTCGTTCCCATCGGACCGGCGGGTCCCGGCACCGTCGAGGCGGCGCCAATAGGGCCGGTCAATCCAGTCGCTCCCGTGGCGCCGGCTGGGCCAGTCGGACCGGGCACCGTCGAGGCGGCGCCCGTCGGGCCAGCCGGTCCGGTTTCACCGACCGGTCCGAGGTCGCCGGTAGCTCCGGTTTCACCGACCTCGCCCTGCTCACCGGTCTCACCCTGCTCGCCAGCCGGGCCGACCTCACCGGCGGGGCCACGCACGCCGGCGGTGCCGGTGGAGACGATGGTGACGGGCGCCGCCGGGTTGGAGACGATGACCAGGTCGTCGTCGTTGTCGTTGAGCGTGAAGGCGACGGCGGGCGCTGCGGGATCGCCCCGGATCGTGAAAGCGGACGAGCTCACGGCTCGTCCTCGGTGTACGAAGCGTCTTTGTCAACCCGCATGTGGTCGATGATCAGCCACGTCTTCTTCACCGGCGTCAGCTGCTCGATGTCAGAGACATACCTGGTCTTCCATTTGGCGGTCTCTTCGGGCGGCCAGTGGCAGAGGAGTACGCACGGCGTATCGCTGGGATCGTCGTCAAACATGTCGCCCATCTCGGCCGGAGCGGCGACGGAGAACTCGGTGCAGGCCGAGATGAGCGGGCCATCGAAGCGAGCCCGCACGTGGCTGCGGAACGTCCAGTCGGTGATGTCGTGGTCGGTGCCGTCGGGACCCTGGAAGCGGAACACGAACGTCTCGGTATCGCCCCGCACGATCGCCTCGGCGTCGGGGTCGGGCGGGTAGTCGGTGTGGACCGCCATCAGCCGGTCGCCTTGAGTGCGGCGACGGTGGCGGGCGCCCACGCCCTCGAGCGGATGAACGAGCCGGCGAAGGCGGAGCACGCCGTGACGAAGGCGACGAGCGCGGTGGCCTGGCCGGCGGTGAGCGCCCAGTCGAAGGCGGCGGCGAGGATGATGGCGGCGTCGAGCACCGCCGTCAGTCCGGCGACGCCGATGGCGACGGGTTCACGGTCGATCAGTGGTGCGGCCATGGGTTCCTCCTAGGTCAGGTGACGGGCGCCGTCCAGGCGGCCGCCCAGCTCTGTGGGCCAACGACGCCGTCAACGGTCAGGCCCTTCTCGGCCTGGAACGTCTTGCAGGCGGCGAGGGACTCGAGGCCGTAGAGGCCGTCGACGTCGAGGTGCCAGCCCCGGCCGGCCATTTGCTGTTGCCACTGGCGGATGTCGTCGCCCTGCATCCTCGGATCGGCCAGCAACAGGAAGCGGCCCGGCCAGTCGGGCACGCCCGAGCCGGGCGCCGGCGGGGGCGGCGGGACGGGGCCGGGCGTGAGAGCGGCGTAGGCGGCGCTCATCGCCTGACTGGACCGTGGCCCCCAGATGCCGTCGGGTTCCAGTCCCTTATCGGCCTGGAAGGCCCGCACGGCGGCGTCGGTGGCGGGCCCGAAGTCGCTGTCGACTACGAGGTCGTAGCCCAGTCCGGCGAGGCACTGCTGAATGAACTCGACGATGCCACCGGCCATGCCCTGGCGCATCATGCCGACCTGCACGGAACCGGTCGCACCGGCCGTAGAAGGTCGTGGCGGCGGCGAGGTGTAGCCGGTGCCGGCGAGGATGTCCCGGGTCATGGCGGCGACCTTGAGGGTGTCCATCCGCCCGGTGTCCCAATGGTCGTTGAACGGGGTCTCGATGTGGCCGGTGATGCCCGGGTAGGTCTTCCACGTCTGAGCGTCCATTCGTTGCTGGGCGCCCTCAGTGGCGAGGACACCGGTGAAGGTCGTGAAGTCGTTGACGACGCCCGGGTCGATCGGGCAGCCGTCCCGAATGACATCGGCGATGACATCGGCGATCTGCCAGAGCATCTCGTCGGTCCACTCCGGCGACTCGGCGGCCCGCCCGCAGATCTCCATCTGCACGGCCCGGCCCCGATTGGTCTGCCAGCCACCGCGCCCGCCCCGCAGGGCGCAGGCGGACCACGTCCAGGGGATGTACTGGATTCGTCGCCCGGTGCCGGCGGGGTCGATGGCGAAGTGCGGCGCCGAGCACGGCTGGGAGCGGAACAGGGCGTTGATGCCCTCGATCGACCCCGGCGAGCTCTCAGTGCTGTGCAGCACGAACTTCCAGGCGTAGCCGTCGTACTGCGTGCCCGGGCCCGTGCAGCCGGTGATGGGCAGGTGCTCGTACTTGCCGGGGTCGAGCCAGCCGGTGCTCACAGACGGCGCCCCATGAGAATGCCGACCAGCAGCAACAGGGCGATGATGGCGAGGATGATGTTGGTCAAGTCCTGTGGGTCCACGGTCGGGGTCCTTTCGTCGTGACCGGCCAGCCGGAGCGGCTGGTGGTCGAGCGGGCTCGTCATGTGCGCACGCCGATAGCCGTCCAGCCGACTCGGGTGTCGGCCTCGATGTAGAGCGAGCCGTCCGAGACCCGGCGGGCGATGAACCCGAAGCTGGTGGCGAGCTTCTGGGCGTTGATCACGCCGTAAACCAACTGGCTGTCGAAGTCGACGTCCTGGTCGGTGAGGGTGATCACCGCCGGCGGGAGGGCGAAAGGCGTCGGGAAGGTGACCGAACCGCCGCCGCCGGCCTCGGTGGTGACGACCGACTCGCCGAACTGGATGTACGGGGCGACGTCGACCCAGCCCGTGCCGTTGAAGATGCTCACGGCCTCGGGGCGGGTCTCGAGCACCGTCAACTGGCCGATGCCGGGCACCGGCAGCTGCGAGTTGCGCTCGTCGTTGTCGGCGAACACGGCCACAACTTGATTGGCGATGTAGGCGGTGAAGTCGGCGGCCTGCATTTCCTCGCCAACTGACCAAGTTTTCCAAGGCACCGGGCGCTCCTTTCTATGTCATCGGCATGGCGGCGCTGCCGCCGGGCAGGAGGGAGAACCGGAACGTGACGGTGCCGGTGTAGGGCATGTCCACGAGGTCGCTCTGGTACCACACGCCGAGCTCGGTGCCGGCGGGCAGAGCCACGGGAAGCGCCAGCGTGGTGGCGCTCGCCGGGAAAGGGCCGAACTGCTGGTCGTCGAGGTTCACGACGCCGTACAGGTTGGCTACGGCGATGCGGGCGGCGGGGTCTTCCTCGTCGTAGCCGCCTTCGCCCCACATCTCCTCGAACGGGTCACCGACGGGCGGGTTGGCCCACACGGTGACGGTCGCCTTCTCGCCCGGGTCGAACACGGCATACAGGTCGATGCCGGTCAGCACCGAGTCATCCGGCAGGTCGTAGGAACCGGTGGCCTGACCGAGCTGGTCGGTCACCGAGGCGGTGACGTTGAGTCCCGTCGGCCCGAACGACAACGTGTTGCGGTCGTCAAAGCGGTCGTGGGGGTCCGGTCCGAGCGTCCAGATCCTGCCCATCATCTCGGCGGCGCCGAGCTGCCAGCGCACCTCCCAGCCCTGCCGGCTGATGGCGTGGTGGGCACCGGTCACCCGGGCGCTCACCGCATAGACCGTGGTCGTGCCCGGCGGCGTCCACTCGATGAGCATCCGGCCGGAGGCGAAGTAGACCGATTCCCGCAGCACCCACCACCACGAGTAGGGGACGGCCTTCGGGCGCAGGGTGAGGTCGCTGAGCGCCGGGCGAGGGAAGGCGAACATGGCGAGCACGTAGTTCACCCAGACGTTGACCTCGTCGTTGTCGACCAGGCCAAGATCGGTGTTGCGGTAGCCGATCTCGCCGTAGCGGTCGATCGACGAGCCGGAGCGGGCGGTGATCTCGCCGCCGCTGGAGGAGCGGGCGCCGATGACGACGTTGCGCAGCTGGCGGCCGAGGCTGTCAGCGGTGGCGTCGATGACCATGGCGCAGGGCACCTCGACGACCGGGGCGTCGGGGTCGCTCCACGCCGAGCGGGGCAGGAACCGCAGGCCCATGATCCCCTGCTCGGTGAACACGTCGAGCGGGTCGACGGCGTTGAAGGGCGCCAGGTAGGCGAAGCCGATCTCGGCGTCAACCGCCTTACCGATCAGCTCCCAGGCGGTGCCGGCGAGCTCGGTCTCCTGCAGGTGGACCTCGGAGACGATCTTGGGATCGAGCGGGTCGTAGCCGATGAGGCGGGGCCCGTCGAACACCTCGAGGATGCGGGCCAGGCGCTCGTGCACGGGCTCGCCGGCCCCGACGGTGTCGAACACCGACCGGCGCCGATGGGCGAGCTCGGTGATGCCGTCCACGCACGTCAGGGTGGCCCGCCGGTTCTGGACGTGTGGAGTCTGGGGCTCCCGCCAGGACTCGACCCGACCGGAGAACAGGACATGGCGGCCGACCGTGGCCGGCGGCTGCAGGGTCTCGGCCCAGATGAGCACGGGCGTGCCGGCGAGCAGCCGGGACCGGGTGGAGCGCATGAACGGCGAGTCGGGGTTCAGCGGGTCATAGCGCCGCTGCGGGTCGGCGAGGACGATGACGGCGGTGCTCGCCTCGGCCCGGGCGAAGACGCCGTCGCTGGCCGTGGCGCCGCTGGCAATGTCGAGGTCGAGGACCTCGCACGACACATCGGTCCACACCCGGGTCGTGGTCACGCCCGAGGGGTCGGGCCCGATGTTGATCGCCCGGTCCAGGCAGTTGCCGGCGTCGAAGCGGTCGAACGGGTGCGGACCGAGCGTCCAGACCGCACCCTGCTCGAGGGCCAACTGCACGAACAGCTTCACGGAGTCGCCCCAGTACGGCGACCGGGCGCCGCCCGGCGTGCCCCACAGCTCGGGATCCGGCGGTGCGGTGAGGGTGCCACCGTGAACGAGGATGCGCCCGGCCTCGAGAGACGGGACCACGCCCGGTGCGGTGAGCTCGCCACCGTGGACGACGATGTGGCCGGCCTCGAGAGTCGGCACGTCCGGCGGTCCGATGGTGATGGGATCGCCATCAGGATCGAGGAGCGGATCACCCGCCGGGTCGAGGACGACCGACATCAGCCCAGGCCCGACCCCACCGGTACCCAGAGCGTCGTCCCGCCACCGTCGACCTCGACGGTGAGGGACTCGAACGAGGTCGTACCGTATGCCTCGATGCCGTGCACCGTGTTGGAGAGAAAGTGCGAGTCAGTGCCGGACCCGAGCGCCGTGCCGTCGAAGGTGACTTCCCAAGCGGTGCCGGCCAGGGCGACGGTGAGCACCTTGCCATCGCCGGTGCTGATGCCCCACGAGCCGACCGCTCCCACATAGGCGTCGGCCTCGTAGCGCTGGAAGTAGATGGCACCGCCGGAGACCTTGACGACGAACCGGTCGCCGGCCGCCTCGTTGACCCGCAGCGCCAGCCCGTCTTCGGCGTAGGAGGCGAGCATGGGCAGGGAGACGATGACATCGGCTGAGCCCCAGTCGGCGAGGAGGCGCCGGCCACCGGCGCCACCGGTCTGCGTGGCCGTATTGGACTCGATGGTCCACGTGCCGGCGCCGGTGTAGGTAGCGCCGTTGGGGGCGGTGGCGCCGATGAGTGTGGTGCCGTTGGTGCCGACGAAGTTGTCGACGTAGGTACCGCCGGCAGCGTCCCACTTCCACAGGTCGAGCGTTGGCGAGTCACGGTCGAAGGCGAGAGCACGCACGTCCGCCGGCGGTGACGGGACGGTCGGGTCGTCGTTGGGATCGCCGCTCGAGGCGAGCAGGGCGCCGCTGCCGCCACCGCCGGCGAGATCGGCGACGTCGACCAGCTTGAGGGCGGGCGTGCCGGCCGGGTCCTCGACGTAGGGGATGCGATCACCGGCAGCCGGCGTGCCGTCGGGATAGGTCTCGATGCCGGCCATCAGGCGGACTCCGTCCAGGCGACGATCCCGCCGGCCAGCGGGAAGACCAGCGGATCGGCGGCGTCCGTGGCGACCGCCGGACTGATTTCCCACCAGCCGACGGGGACCGAGTCCGTGTCGTCGGTGACCACCCGGATGAGGGCGATGGCGGTCACGTCCTCGCCCGGGTCGAGAGTGCCGAAGTCGGGGTCGGCGGCCGTGTAGGTGATCTGGTCGTCGGTGTCGTCGACACTGCGCACCTTCGTCGCCGCCGCCTGGCGGGCGTAGCCGGTGACGGTGACCTCGTCGGCGCCGGTGAGGACGGCGGCGACGGTGTCGAGGTCGGGGTCGAACGTGCCGGAGGTGAGGAGCACCCACTCGAAGGTCTCGGTGGTCCAGTCGGCGAACTGATCGAGCCCGGCGTTGAACAGCTGCATGCGGTCGTCCTTTCAGCCGCCGCCGGAGGCGGTCGCAACGGAGGCGAGCGGACCGTTGCGCCGCTCGTAGGCCCGGATGGCGGCCACGACGTCCCGGCTGATCTGAGGGCTGTCAGCGCCGAGGCCGGTCGTGGTCACGTTCACGATGTAGGTGTTGCCGCCCAGGCGCCCGAGCGGGATGACGGCCTCAGGGCCGGCCTCGCCGAGGAGCGCCAGCGTCGGACCGGTGATGATGCCGCCGGACGCCATTTCCAGCAACCCCTCGGGCACCGGCATCTTCGGGAAGTCGAAGCGCTTATCCCCGATCACCGGCACCCACCACGGAATGGTGATGCTCAGCGCACCAATAGAACTGTTCCAGAGGTCGGCGACCCAGCGCAGCATGGCTTTGAGGCCGTTGCCGATGCCATCCCATATCCCTGTGGCGACTTCACTGATCTTGCCGGGCAGACCCTTGACGAACTCGACGATCTCGTCGAACTTGCCGACCACCCAGTCCTTGGCGCCGGTGATGGCGTCCGTGATCGAGTTGAACATGTTGACGGCGAACTCGGCGATGCGACCACCGATGCCGCCGAGGAAGCCGATCATCTCGTTGACCTTCTCCCATACCCAGAAGAACGCGGTGGCGATGGCGTCCTTTATGTTCTGGGCGAAGTCCCAGAACACTTGTATGACCTTCCATGACGTGACCATGATGGCGCCGAGGACGGCGATCACGAGCCCGATGGCGGCGACCACGGCGATGAAAGCGACGACCAGGGCGAAAATGGGGATGAGCAGCACGACGGCGACGACGGTGCCGATGACCCGCAAGATCCGCCCGAGTGCCTCGAAGACCTCGCCGTTCTCCCTGATGTAGTTGACCAGTGGCGTGAACACGTTCTCGAAGAGCCACGTCAATACCGGCGTCAGTATGGTCGCAATAACCGTGGCCCACGCCGTGAAGAACCCGCTAACGCCCTTTATGTGCTCCATGAACAGGCCGCCGAGATAGTCGCCGAGCGGCTTGAGATGGTCGTTGTAGAACGCACCGAGCTTGGTGCCCAGGCTTTCGCCCTCGGTGCCGGCGTCCGCCATGCCGCCCTTGAAATCGGTCGTAGTGAACCAGTCGGCAACCTCTTTCAGCTTAGGAAGGATCGTGTCCACGACAACGTCTTTGATGGTCGTGAGACCGGAGCTGAGCAGCTCGAGGGCTTTGGGGGTGATCTCGGCGCCTACCCACGTCTTGAAGGTGTCGAGCACGGGCATCACGGATTTCTCGACGAACGTCTTCACGGTCTCGAACACGGGCATGAGCTTGCCCTTGAGCCAGCCGAGCAGACCCTCTTCTCCGGGCTCGGCCTTGAAGAAGTCGACGACGATCTGGAGCACGGTGCCGAGCGGCGACTTGCCGATCACGGTGCTCAAGAACTCGAAGGCGCCAGAGAGGTGGGTGCCGACCCAGGTCACCATCTTCTCGATGGCCGGGACGCCGCTGTCGACGATCCACGAGGCGAGGCCGGTGAACTTGGGCAGCAGGATGTCGATGGCGCCGGGGATGCGATCGGCCAGCCACGTCGCCGCCCGTTCAGCGACCGGGATCAGGCCCTCACCGAGCGACTCCTGGGCGTTGCCGACCACGATCTTGAGCCGGTCGAACGGCGTGGCGGCCGCTGCGGCGGCGCCGCCGAACTCCTTGGACAGCTCGGCCAGGATGATCTTCTGGGCGCCCAGCACGTCGCCCGATTCCTGCAGCGTCTTGATCTGCTTCTTCTGGTCCTCGGTGAACGACACACCCGCCTTGCTCAGGGCGGTGATGCCCCGCATCGGATCATTGAGCGCCTTGCCCAGCTGGATGGCGGCGCCCGAGGCGTCGGTGCCGAGCACCTGGGCCATGTCCGAGGCGAGCCCGGTCGCCTGGGTGAACACGTCGTTACCGGCGCCGACGACGTCCTTCACGTTGGTGAAGGTCAACAGCAGATTGGCGACACCCTGGACGACCTCGTCGTCCACGCCCTGCACGTTGGAGAACGAGTCGGCCATGGCGTCGATCTGACCGGCGCTCGTCCACGCCGTGGCGCCCGTGGTCTTGATCACACGCTCGGTCTCACGGCCGATCTTGGCCGACTCCTCGGCGGCCTCCCAGGAGCTCTTGGCGAGGAGGGCGAAACCGGCGATGCCGGCCGCCCCGACGGCGGCCACCGCCTTGCCGATGCCGGCCATCGACGAACCGAGCCGGCTCGACGACTTGTCGGCCCGGTCGGACAGCCGCTCGATGTCCGCACCGGTAGCGTCGAGATCCTGGCGGGCCCGGCGGGCGTCGGTGATGATCGAGATGCTCAGAGTCGCAGCCACCGGCGCCTCACTTCCTCCGTCGGTGCATCTCGGCTAGGACAGACTCGGCAGTGAGTAGGGCTCGGTCGTCGGCTTCGTCGAGGAAGGCGCGGTAGTCGCATCCGGTGACGCACGCGACGGCAACGGCTCGCCAACCGAGGGAGCCGGGTTGGTAGGGCCCTCGACGTCGGTCACCACCGTTCCCAGGTCCTCGACCTCGTCGAGGAGGTCGACCCATTCCTCGAACGGGGGCGGTTCGTGACCGCAGCGCACGAGGGCGGCGTGCAGCAAGGCGAAGGTGGCCATCGCCGGGCCGCCGTCGGCGGGGTCGACGTTGACCATGTCCCGTGCCGAGGTGCGGATCTCCAACGGCTCGTGGCCCTCCCAGGAGACCCGGAACCGCTTCCTCAGTACCGACATTCAGACCGTCCTTTCGACCTTGTCCATGAGCTGTTCGACCGCCGTCGTGTACGCCTGCACCCAGCGATCCTCGGTGGCGACGGCGGCATCGATCACCCACGGGTGCGCCTTGATGTGCTTTGACGGCGAGCCCCAGTGGATGGGCGGGGCGTAGGGCACCTTGGCGTTGCCGTAGAGGATGCTGGCCTTCGAGGCTGCCCGATTGACCCGGCCCGTGGCGGCAAGAGCCCCGGAGCGACGGGGCACGCGCTGGTCGGCCTCGGCCAACACGATCCGGGCCGCCTCCTGGTGGGCGTCCTTGAGCTCGTCGAGGCCATCGCCGGCGGCCTTGAGGGCACGGCGCATCTGGCGGGCGCCCTCGACCCGGATCTCGCCCTCGCCCTCGCTCACGGCGTGACCGGGGTGAGCGTCGGCGTGCCCGAGCCCGTGACCTTCCATTCCCAGTCGGTGGTGAGGCGGGTGTTCACATCGCCGCCGATCTCGACGGCCTTGATCTGCACCGTGCCCGACCAGGTGCCCGAAAGGGCATTGGGCTGCCAGGAGAAGTCGACCTCGACGAGGTCGTTCTCGAAGCAGTACAGGACGAAGCCGTCGGGGTCGTCGAAGTCCTGGATGGACGTACCGGCCAGCACCCATGACGTCGTCGTCTCGGCGGTGATCTTGTCGCCGCACAGCGTCTCGACCTCGTCGCCGACCTCGTCGGCCGACGGCGTGAGTTTGACGTTCGTGGCCTGGCAGGAGAACTCGACGCCCGGGGCGGTGCCCAACGTGAGGGTGCCTTCCTTGAGCTTGGACTGGACTATGGCCATGGAATGCTCCTTATGCGGGCTCGGTGAAGGTGCACAAATAGGCGGGGTAGGACATGCCGCCGAGCGTGTAGGCCACGAGCTCAGCGCGCTCGACGTCGACGACCTCGACGATGGCGTCGACCAGGTTGTCGAGCAGCGCCCACGTCGTGCGGTCGGCGCCCTGGGCGCCGGGGGCGAGGGCGACGAGCGTCCAGGTGGCGGTGAACCCGCACGCCAGGTCGAAGGTGCGAGTCGGCGGAACGACGAGCACCGCCGGCGGGGTGACGGCACTCGGATCCGCCGAGGCCCGCACGCCCAAGTCGACGAGGGCGGTAACGATCTCCTCGGCCCGGACGAAGGTGTCGGTCACGCCAGCTTCGCCCCGGTGTACGGGTCGAGCAGGCGGGCGACGTCGGGGTCGTAGCGGCCGATGTCGGCCACCACGCCGTCGATGCTGCCTGAAATTCCCTCGGGCGAGTTGCGGCGGGCCAGCAACCGGTTCACCAGCAGCAGGCAGCCGTAGACGACGTCGGGCGGGGACTCCTCGTCGGGATCGAGGAGCGTGCACTCCCGGGCGACGTAGGTGTTGACGGCGTCCACGGCGGCGGCGATGGCGGCGTCGTCGACCGTGTCGGCGATGCGGGCCCAGCGCTTGTAGGCGGCGACGTCGGGATAATCCATGGCGCTACTTCGTGCGTGCCTTGGCCGGCGTGACGTCGGCGGCCGTGTCGTCGAGCTCGACGTCGGTGATCGCCTTGTTGGCGACCTGGTCCGGCGTGACCTGCTTGAGGGCGCCCCGGGCAGCGGCACGCTGGGCGAACGTCGAGTTGTCGGGGGCGGAATCGAGGGGGGCTCGAGCCATGAGAAGTACCTCCACTGGGAGAGCCGCAGCGGGCCGGGCGAAGGGAGGCCCGGCCCGCCACGACAGCCGCTACACGGCGGTGATGGTGCAGAACGCATCGGGGTCGAGCACCCCGAGCGCCAGCCTTTCCTCGGCGAGGATCGCCAGCAGGTTGCGGGCGAACCAGTCCTTGTGCGAGTCGGTGACGTAGATCGCCGACTGCTCCCGGTCGGCGACGACCGCCTGGGTGAAATCGCCAACCAAGGCCGTGTTCTCGGTCATAGCCTCGGTCACCACGACCCGCAGACCCCACAGCGTGTTGAGCTGTTCGATACTCGCCCGGGGGTCGCCGAGCATGTAGCGCCCGGTCGTGTCCTTGGCCAGCAGGAACCCGGTCGAGTACCAGTCGCTGGGATGGGCGACGAGCCCGTTGGGCCGGCGCCGGTCGGCCCGGACGGTGCGAATGGCGTCGACCACGGCGTCGATGTCGGTGCCGGCCGAGCCGACCGTGGAGATGCCGACGGTCTGCAGGATGCCCCGCAGGTTCGGCGACGTCCCGTTGCCGTTGAGGATCTGGTCCTCTTCCTCCTCCCGCAGTCCCTGCAGCAGAAAGGCGTCGACCAGCTGGCGCACCTGGGGTGCGTCCGCTGCCGCCCGCCGGCTGATCGGGATGAGGTGGGCGATGGTCTGGACCGGCGTCGACACGACGGCGAACGTCAGCGACGACTCGGGCTTGACGCCGTGGTCGGCGGTGTAGGTGAGCACGCCGGTGGTGATGTTGGCCGCCGGATCGCCCGACGTCGTCGCCTCGAGCACGGTCGCCGCATTGTTGGTCTTGGCCGTGATGGTGACGTACTCGAAGGTGTCCGAGCTGATGGTGATGTTCGTGCACAGATCGCGCACGGACAGCTCCCGGTCGCCGATGAGGTCGACGGTCTGCATGTACCGATAGGGCTGCACGAAGGCGCCGCCGGAGGTGTCCGACGTCCCGGTGATGAGGTCCTTCGTGCTGGCGAAGCCGGGCACGTCGTAACTCGCCGACTTGAGGTTGCTCACCTCCCGGATGCGCCCGTCGGCGCCGACGTACTGCTTGACGAAATCCTCATAGGCCGGGCTGGCGCAGAACGCCTCGCCGAGGGTCATGCCCTTGGGGTTGACGATCCCGTCACGCATCTCGATCTCGCCGACCGGCGCCGGGGCGGGGGCGCCGGCGAGGTCGGCGAGGAACGCCTTGGCCATGTCGATCGTGCCGCCGGCGGTGGCGTCGGCCTTGATCGCCGCCACCAGTGTGTTCACCTCGGCGCTCATCTTGTTGAGCCGGTCGACGTCCTCGGCGGTGGCGTCACCGCCCTTGGCGTCGATCTCGTCGGCAGCGGTGCGCATGCCGTGGACCAGCTTCTCGAGCTGCTCCCGTTTGGTTGCACCCATAGCTCTGTCCTCTCCTGTCAGATCGTGATGGCGGCCTGCTCGGCGAGCAGGACGTCGGCCCTCGCCATGTCGGCGAGGATCCGGGCCCGGGCGGCGACCGGGGACGAGGCGGGCGCCGCAGCGGTGGCCTCGTCGTCGGTGGAGCCGGTGGGGCCGGTGACCGGCCGCACGTTCGTCAGGGCGACGTCGCCGCCCTCGATGCGGTAGTCGGCTTCGTAGCGGTCGGTGCTGTCGACCTCGTAGACGACGGTGTCGTCGAACGTGGCGACGACGAGCGTCCACCAGGCGTCGGGGTGCGCCCGGCGCACGGCCTCGGCGACCTGGCCTACACGCTCCTCGTGCGAGCCCTCGATGGTCTTCAAGCCGGGGAGTCCGGGCCGGGTGCCGGCGGTCTTGGCCGCCAGCACCAGGGCCTGGGGGTTGGCCGGCACGGCGACGAAGGCACCGTTGAGGAGCTCGGCGGACACGATGTGGCGCACCCCGTCGACGACCTCGTACTTCGGGTTCATGTAGGCGACGCTGGTGGTGCGGATGTGGCCCTCGGCGACGAGGGCCCGCACCTGCTGGGCGAGCGGCGTCGAGGCGAACGTGCCCCGCACGATGAGCTGGTCGCCCTCGTAGGTGGGCACCCCGGAACCGACCGTCGTCGTCGTGGACATGCCGTGGTCGGCGTCGAAGCCGATGTGGTCGGGCAGCGGGTTGAAGGCGCCGGCGTCGACGACCTCGTGGTCACGGTCATAGGCCGGGGTCGACAGGATCACCTCGAAACGACCGGTGGGACTGGCCTCGTCGTCGAAGGCTTTCACGAGCCCGGCGAGGAACGATCGGTTCATGACGGTGGACCTCCGGCGGCGAGGGACTGGAGCAGGTCACGGAACTCGGCGACGGACAGCCCGGCCGAGCGGGCGAGCTCGAGGGCGCCGCTCACGACCGGGGCGGCGGGACCGAGGCCGGCGGTGAGCTTGTCGGCCTCGACGTCGCCGAGGGTCTTGGCCCGACCGAGCCGGCCCATCAGGACCCGCAGGTGGACGTTCAGGGATTCAGGCAGGATTCCGGCGCCCAGATGCCTCTGTACGGCCGCAGCGGTGCCCGAAGGCCCAGGGCTACCGGCGGCGGCCTCGGGACGCTCCTGGGGCGCTCCAGGGGCCTCTCGCTGGGCCTGGTCGAGGGGGATCGTGGCGGCGTTGACCATGATCCGGTCGGTGCCTTCAATGAACGGCAAGTTTTCGCGGCTTCGTTTCTCGGCGACCGTCATGTAGTCGGCCTTCTGATACGCATCAGCCCGGACCTCGAAGTCGCCCCGCAGGACCTCGTCCAGAAGGAACTCGGCGTACACGTCGTCGCCGAAGTCGGGGTCGCTGGCGCCGGGCCGGCGCCCGCCCCGCAGCTCGGCCTCGAGCGTCGATTCGAACAGCTGCAGGCGGGGAGCGTGGGTGTCCCGGTAGAGACTCCTCAGCTGCTCGGTGATGTTCGAAAAAGTCGCTCGATCGAGGATGTGCACGGCCGGCGGGGGCACGTCGTAGACGGCGCACACCTCCTCCCGGTTGAGCTTGCGGGAGTCGATGTACTGCGCCTCCTCGGCGGTCAGCGACCACTTCTCGGGCTTGAGCCCTTCCTCGAGGACGACGGTCTCGCCGGTGTTGTCGACCCCGCCGGCCACGGCCGTCCAGGACACCTTGAGGCGGTCGAGCGCACCCTGGGACATGGCCCGGGGAGCGGAGAGCAGCACGCCGGGCCGGGCGCCCTTGCGCCAGTAGGCGGACTGGGCCCGCTGGGCGGCGTCTTCGAACTCGAGGGTGCGCCGCAGCGGCTCGAGGCGGGACATGCCATGGCGTGACGAGTCGGGGTTGAACGTGCGGAAGTGCACGAGGTCGTGGCCGGGGATGTCGGTGATCCGCACGGCGGCGCCGCCGGTGAAGGTCCAGTAGGCGACGCCGTTGGTCTCCCGGTCGAGATGCATCCCCGTCGGGTGCAGCGGCACCAGCGCGATCGGCCGGCCGCCCTTGTCCCGCAGCTTGCCCCAGAACGCCTCGCCGTAGGTGTCGAACGTGCTGACCGTCCACAGCCAGAAGAAGAACCGGGAATGGCGGTTGTTCGGCTTGCGCAGCAGCAGTGCGTAGGGGTGATCCCGGGCCTCGGGCCGGTTGAGGTCGTCGTGCTCGTAGACCTTCAACGGCAGGCGGGCCTCGCCCATGGCCAGCTTGTTCACTACCGCTGCCACCCACAGGTGCCGGCGGTAGATCTCGGCGTAGGACGCCCAGTAGGCGGGCCAGCCCGGCACGTTGGTCCGGGGGATCTGGCCGAAGCCGGGGAACTCGGCCGGGGTTCCCTCCCACAGCACGCCCTCGGAGAGGATCACGACACGGCCGCCGGCAGGGCCTGCAGGTAGGCGACCTCGGTGCGCAGCACGACGAGCTCACCCTCCACCGGGACGTTGTCCTTCTTGGCGCCGTACGCCAGCGCTTCGGCTTGTCGCAACACGAGGGCCTCCCGGTCGACGGCGTAGAGCACGCCGGCGAAGGCAGCGTCAGTCTTGGTCGTGACGAGCACCCGACGCCGGCAGCGGGCGACGAGCAACGACGGCGAGCGGCCCATGAAGACCACCGCCACGGCAACGGCGGCGATCACCGACAGGGCGAGGACCAGCACGAGAACGTCGAACCAGGTCACAACGTCACCAGGCCCCGGTGCTCATAGACCGACTCGTCGGTCTCGGTCGGGTTCTCGGCGTGCCAGGCGGCGCGCTCGACGCCGGCCACGGCGCACACGCCCAGGTCGATGTGCCGGCCCGACATCTTGGCGTCCTTGACCGGTCGCGCTCCCCGCACGTCGACCTTCAACACCATGGCGTCGACGTGGCGGGCCAGGCGGGGATCACCCGAATGGGAGAACCCGCCGTCGAGGGCGAGGTCGAAGAACGTCTTCCAGGCCCGGGTCATGCGCTCGGCCGAGCCCATCGGGTACTCGAGCATGGGCAGGCCCTCGTTATCGAGGATCTGGATGGAGCGCTGCCAGCGGTAGGGGTCCATCCCCACCTCGAGCGTGCGGTGCGTCCGGGCCGCCCGGCGCAAGGCGTCCTCGACGTCGCCGATCGGCACCCGCCAGTCCCGCTCGTGGTGCTCGTTCTCCCACAGATCCACGACCCACAGATGCGGGCGGGCCTCGACGGACACGGCGATGATGCCCGTCGAGTCGCCCGACCACGAGCCGTCGGCCATGAAAATGACCGGGCAGTCATCGGCGACGACCCGGTCGGGCTCGGCGAGGCGGTCCCACACGCCGAAGGGCAGGGCGCTGGACGCGCTCGTCATCCAGACGTTCGTCCGCTTCGTGCGGAACTCGGGCTCCCGGGTGCGGGGCAGCGTGGCGTGGAAGTCGGCCACCGAGCAGAGATCGCCGAGGCCGGGGTTCGCCTCGGCCCACACGGCGGGGTCGGTGTGGTCGGCGCCGGCGCCTTCTTTCGGCTCCCACCAGGCGAAGAAGAACGACGGGTCCACGGTCTCGCCGGACACCACCCGGCAGCCGTGCTGGTAGAGCGAATAGCAGTGGCTGTCCTGGCCCTTGGCGTCGGTCCGGGCGCCAGCCGTCGTCAACCCGATGGTCTGGGATTCCTCCCGGGCGCCGCCGGCGAGGGCCACGACGTCCCACAGGTCGGCGTCGGGCTGGACGTGCACCTCGTCGAAAATGGTGCGGGTCGGCGACAGACCCTCGGAGATGCCGGCCTCCCGGGACAACGCCCGGTACACGCTGCCGGTGGCCGGGTGCTCGATGGCGTCACGGTAGAGGCGGGCGATGCCCGACAGCTCACGGTCGAGCTCAACCATGCGCCGAGCCACGCCGAACACGATCCTCGCCTGGTCCCGGCTGGCGGCGCAGCTGTAGATCTCCCCGCCATCGGGGCCCAGAAACAGGCCCTCGAGAGCGAGCCCGGCACCGAGGGCGCTGTTGTGGGTCGGGATCATCGTCGGCCCGGCGAGGTAGAGGTGCGACGGCGAGTCGACCTCGACGCAGCGCACCGGCACCGAGTCGACCTTGTCGACGGCGACGACCTGGCGGACAGGCGACCCGACGGCCGGGATCGAGTAGCGAGCGCCGGTGCCATGGGCGCCGCTCATCTCCTCGGTAGTGCGCACCAGCGACCGCTTGCGGAACCGATCGTGCACCAGCCACTCGTGGTCGGCGTCGGCCACGATGACCGCCCCGTCCGAGAACTCGACCCGGTAACAGGGCCGGTCGAACATGACCTCGGTGGCGGCAACGACGGTGCAGGGTCGGCCCTGCTCGTCGAGAAGCTCATCGCCGACAGCGACGTCGCCCATCGTCGTCCACCCGGTCGGCGTCGGAAGCTCTGACTCCAGACTTAAGGCTTTCCCGTTCTTGCGAGCCATGCCGATGAGCGCCGCCCGGTGGCGTAGCCGACCGTCGGGGCCCTCGGCCAGCAGCCCCCGCAGCAGCGACACCTGCCACGGGCGCAACACGATGAGCTCGCCGGCCCGACCGGCCACCGAGTCCTTCGTGATCCGGCAGTAGCTGTTGATGAACGTCACCGCCTGGTCGGCCCGGGAGCGGGTGCGCTTGGTCGGGCGCAGGGAGCACCACCGGGGCGGCCACGGCGGCGGCCGGCGACTACCGGGCATCGGTGCGCAGCTTCTGCAGCGTGGTCTGGGCCTGCACCTCGGCGACGCCGAGGCGGGAGCGGTCCGCCGGCGTGAACCCGAGCAGCGACAGGGCCCGCACGATCTGGGCGTCGATGTCCCGCAGCGCCGAGCGCTCGTGCCAGGCGCCCCGCAGCACGTCGAGGCGCAGAGCAGCCCGCTCGTCGAGCTGCTCGCACAGGATCTGCAGGAGCTCGATGTCGGTCTGCGGCGAGATCCACCGGGCGCCACACGACCACGCCCGCTCCCACAGGCCCAGGCCCACGGCGCCGAGCGGGCGCAGCGGCGGCGGCGTCTCCGTCGCCGGCGCCAGGGCCACGATGTCGCTCAACGCCGGCAACGGCCGCTTGCCGGGGTTGCCCAGCCGGCGCTTCTCCTCGTTCGGGCGGGGCGGCGGGCCTCGGCGACCCATCAGGTCCACCAGTCGGAGACAGGTTTCGCTTCAAACCTGCGTTTCTGTGAGGCGGAC
>Ga0247789_1000009_pt1 | contig 30373 bp, 27 predicted proteins | sample UWRJS220509R4_FD_179919 | JGI IMG/M metagenome (GOLD analysis project Ga0247789, IMG submission 179919) | Soil microbial communities from Arlington Agricultural Research Station in Wisconsin, United States - UWRJ-S220-509R-4 | ecosystem: Environmental > Terrestrial > Soil > Agricultural land...
GCGCCGCTGCGGCCGCTCGCGAAAGATCTGCTCGCCATCGGGGCACGCGAAGCAAGTGAGATCGCCGAGCGCTTCCCCAAGGTGCAGCGCCGCGTCGGCGGCTACAATCTCGACGCGCTGGTGCCCGGCAAGAACGACATCAACCTCGCGCACGTCCTCGTCGGCGGGGAAGGGACGCTGGCGTTTTCGACGCGCATCGAGTTGAAGCTTTCGCCGTTACTTGGCCGCCGCGCGGTCGGCGCATGTCACTTCGGCAGCTTCTTCGAGGCGATGAATTCGGCGCAGCACATCGTGCGCCTCAAGCCGATCGCGGTGGAATTGATCGACCGTACGATGATCGAGCTCGCGCGCAAGATTCCGATCTTCCAGCCGACGCTGGACAAGTTCGTGCGCGAGGCGCCGGAAGCGATCCTGTTGGTCGAGTTCGGCGAGGACGACCACGAGGTCAACCTGCGCATGTTGGCGCAGCTCAAGCAGCTGATGGGCGATCTCGGCTTCGGCTGGGACAAGACCGGCGCCAAATGGGGCGGCGTCGTCGAGGTCCTCAATCCCGATCTGCAGGCTGCGATCACCGAGGTGCGAACGTCGGGCCTCAACATCATGATGTCGATGAAGGAGGAGGGGAAACCCGTCTCCTTCGTGGAAGACTGTGCCGTGCCGCTCGAGCATCTCGCCGACTACACGTCGCGGCTCACCGGCATTTTCGAGAAGCACGGCACGCGCGGCACCTGGTACGCGCATGCCGGCTCGGGCTGCCTGCACGTGCGACCCGTGCTCAATCTGCGCCAGGAAAAAGACGTGCATGCCATGCGCGAAATCGCCGAGGAGGCGTTCGCGATGGTGCGCGAATACAAGGGATCGCATTCCGGCGAGCACGGCGACGGGCTGGTGCGCTCGGAGTTCAACGAGCCGATGTTCGGCACGCGGCTCGCCCGCGCCTTCGAGGAAGTGAAAGACAGGTTCGACCCGAAGGGCTTCTTAAACCCCGGCAAAATCGTGCGTCCGCCGAAATTCGACGACCGCAGCCTGTTCCGCTACGCGCCCGGCTATCACGGCGAGCCGCTCAAGACGCATCTCGACTGGTCGGTCTATCCGGGCTCAGGCGGCGGTTTTCAGGGCGCTGTCGAGATGTGCAACAACAACGGCGCCTGCCGCAAGCTCACCGGCGGCGTGATGTGCCCGAGCTATCGTGTCACTCGCGACGAACGCGACGTCACGCGCGGGCGCGCTAATTCTTTACGGCTGGCGTTGACCGGACAATTGGGCCCGGCCGCGCTCATCGCCGACGAAATGGCCGACACGTTGAAGCTTTGCGTGTCCTGCAAGGCCTGCCGGCGCGAATGCCCGACCGGCGTCGACATGGCGCGCATGAAAATCGAGGTTTTGGCGGCGCGCGCGGAGAAATTCGAGCTTTCGCTGCACGACAAGCTGGTCGGGTTCCTGCCGCATTACGCGCCCTACGCGGTGCGCTGGCATCGCCTCTTTAATATACGCAATGGAAACGCGCTGTTTCGCAAGGCGTCGGAGCTTGTCGCCGGGTTTTCCTCGCGGCGCAGCCTGCCGAAATGGCGAAGCGACATTTATCGCGACCGTTCGGACTGGCGTTACGCCGGTGGAGAGAGCAATGCACCTGCGCGCGAAGTCGTGTTGTTCGCCGACACGTTCAATCGCTATTTCGAGCGTGAAAACCTCGACGACGCCTTGAGCGTGCTCGTCGCCGCCGGCTATCGCGTCTACGCACCGCTCCCGGCCGATCCGAACGAGCGGCCTTTATGCTGCGGCCGTACCTTCCTTGCGGTCGGTCTGGTGGAAGAGGCGCGGCGGGAAATGCAACGCACGCTGGACGCGCTTGCACCCTACGTGAGACGCGGCATTCCCGTTGTCGGGCTTGAGCCGAGCTGCCTGCTCACCTTCCGGGACGAGCTGCCTGCCATGTTCAAGGGCGAAGCGGTCGAGTTGCTGGCGGCAAATGCGCGGCTGTTTGAGGAATTCATCGCGCATGAGTACAAACAGGGCCGGTTGAGCTTGCCGCTCGGGCCGCTGCCGAAGAAGGCGCTTCTCCACGGCCACTGTCATCAGAAGGCGTTCGACGCCATGAGCGCGGTCGAGAGCACGCTACGGCTGATCCCGGAGCTGTCGGTCGAGACGATCGAATCGAGCTGCTGCGGCATGGCGGGAAGTTTTGGCTATCACGCCGACACCATCGAGGTATCGCAGAAGATGGGCGAACTGTCTTTGCTGCCCGCCGTGCGCAAAGCGCCGGCCGACGCCCTGATTGTCGCCGATGGGACGTCATGCCGGCACCAGATTTTCGACGGCAGCAAGCGGGAAGCGGCCCACGTGGCGCGGGTGCTGGCGATGAGTGTGGCTGCGGCTGGCTCAGCGGCGGACATGTCGTCATACTAGGGGCATGACGAAGCTTTTCCCGACGTCGCTTGTGGGCTCTTACGCGCAGCCCGACTGGCTGATCGACCGTGCCAAGCTCGCCGCCCGGTTTCCGCCGCGCGTCCGCGCCAAGGAACTCTGGCGCGTCGCGCCAGAATTTCTGAAACAGGCACAGGACGACGCAACGCTGCTCGCGATACGCGACCAGGAGGACGCCGGGCTCGACATCATCACCGACGGGGAGATGCGGCGCGAAAGCTATTCCAACCGGTTTGCGACCGCGCTTGAGGGTGTGGATATCGACAATCCAGGCACTGCTCTCGATCGTTCCGGGCATCCAAATCCAGTGCCACGCGTAACCGGCAAGGTGCGCCGGCGCCATCCGGTCGAAGTCGAGGACGTCAAGTTTTTGCGGGCCAATACCACCCGCATGATCAAGATGACCGTGCCCGGGCCGTTCACGATGTCACAGCAGGCGCAGAACGATTTCTACAAGGACGAAGAGGAGATGGCATTGGACTACGCCAATGCCGTGAACGCCGAGATCAAAGATCTGTTCGCCGCCGGCGCCGACATTGTTCAGATTGACGAGCCCTACATGCAGGCGCGGCCGGAGAAGGCGCGCAAATACGGCCTCAAGGCGCTCAACGCCGCATTGGACGGAGTGAAAGGGCCAACCGCGGTGCATATTTGTTTCGGCTATGCCGCCATCATTCATGTGCGGCCGGAGGGATATTCGTTCCTGCCGGAGCTCAGCGGCTCGCCGGTCAGCCAGGTATCGATTGAAACCGCGCAATCGAAGCTCGACTGCTCTGTTCTTGAAAAATTGCCGGGTAAGACCATCATCCTAGGAACGCTTGATCTTTCCGATATGAGCATCGAGAAACCGGAGACCGTGGCCCTGCGCATCCGCCGCGCGCTGAAGCACATCTCGCCCGAGCGGATCATTGTCGCGCCAGATTGCGGACTGAAATATTTGCCACGAGACGTTGCCTACGGAAAAATGTGCGCCATGGTCGAAGGCGCGGCGATCGTCCGCACCGAATTGGCGAGGTGAACGCATACCGATGGCCGTTACGATCTTTCCAACCTCGCTCGTCGGCTCCTATCCGCAGCCGAAATGGCTTATCGATCGCGCACGCCTGTCGAAGATGGTGCCGCGCGTGCGGATGGACGACCTGTGGCTGGTCGATCCTATGCAGCTCGAAGCGAAGCAGGACAAGGCCACGCGGATGGCAATCCAGGACCAGGAGTCCGCGGGCCTCGACATCATCACGGATGGCGAGCAGCGCCGTGAAAGCTACTCAAACCGGTTTGCCACCGCACTCGAAGGTGTCGATACCGAGAATCCAGGCTCGACGCTCAACCGGAGCGGCAAGCTGATCCCGGTGCCGCGCGTCACCGGAAAAGTCCGGCGCAAGCATCCGGTCCAGCTGCGCGACCTGCAATTCCTGCGCGCGCACACGAAGAAGACCATAAAGATGACGGTGCCGGGCCCGTTCACGATGTCGAAACAGGCGCAGAACGAGTTCTACAAATCCGACGAGGCGATGGCGATCGACTATGCGATCGCGGTCAACGAGGAGATCAAGGACCTCTTCGCGGCCGGTGCCGATATCGTGCAGATCGACGAGCCCTGGATGCAGCAGCATCCCGAGAAGGCGCGCGAGTACGGGCTGAAGGCGCTCGATCGCGCCCTCGACGGCGTCACTGGCACGGTCGCTGTGCATTTGTGCTTCGGCTATGCGGCCGTCGTGCACGACAAGCCGACCGGTTATTCGTTTCTGCCGGAACTCGAGGGCTCGCGCGCTGCGCAAGTCTCGATTGAGGCCGCTCAGCCGAAGCTTGATCTCAAGATGCTGGAAAAGCTTCCATCCAAGACGATTATTCTTGGCGTTATCGACCTGTCGGACTTGACCGTTGAGACGCCGGAGGTTGTTGCGGAGCGCATTCGCAAGGCGCTCCCTTATGTGCCGGCCGAGCGCATTGTCATCGCTCCCGATTGCGGCATGAAATATCTGCCGCGCGATGTGGCCTTCGGAAAAATGCAGGCGATGGTGCGGGGCGCGGACATTGTCCGGCGCGAACAGGCCAATTAGACAGATGTCGGCTTGAATTTGGGGCCAAGACCCACAATACTGCCAAAAACAAGAACAGGCAGCTTTTCCACTGATAGTGGAAAATGTTGCGTGCCTTTAAGGGAGGATAAGCATGAAAAACTTGAGTATTTCCGGAGCTTTCATTGCAGCTGCTGCGCTTGTGAGCGCCCCGGCCGTGGCGTGGGAGCCGACCAAATCGATCGAAATCGTCGTGGCTGCAGGTGCCGGCGGTGCGTCCGACCAGATGGCACGCATGATGCAGGCCGCCATTCAGAAGAACAATTTGATGAAGCAGCCGGTCATCGTCACGCTCAAGGGCGGTGCATCGGGCGCGGAAGCGCTCATGTACATGAAGTCGAGCGACGGCGATCCGAACAAGGTTCTGCTCGCCTACTCACTTATTTATATGTTGCCGCTGTCGGCCAAGATCCCGTTCAACTGGCGCGATCTGACGCCGGTTGCCGTGACCGCGCTTGACGAGTTCGTGTTGTGGGACAACACCACAATGCCGGAGGCGAACGTCAAAGACTTCATCAATGCGGCGAAGGCTGCCAGCCCGCCCTTCAAGATGGGCGGCACCGGCAGCAAGCGCGAGGACCAGATCCTTACGGTCTTCATGGAGAAGAAGACGGGCGCCAAGTTCCTCTATCTGCCCTACAAGTCGGGCGGCGAAGCGGCGACGCAGCTTGTCGGCAATCACACACAGGCGAACGTCAACAACCCGTCCGAGAACCTCGAAGTCTGGCGCGCGGGTCAGGTGCGCGCGCTTTGTGTCTTCAGCAAAGAGCGCATCGCCTACAAAACCAAGGTGACCGACAAGCAATCTTGGAACGACATTCCGACCTGCAAGGAGCAAGGTCTGGACGTGCAGTACCAGATGCTGCGTGCATTCTTCCTGCCGGGCAAAGTGCCGGCCGACCAAACGGCGTTTTACGTCGATCTGTTCAAGAAGATCGTCCAGACCCCCGAGTACAAAGAATACCTCGAAAAGCAGGCGCTCAAGCCGGCGTTTCTCACCGGCAAGGACATGCTGAAATTCCTCGAGGAAGACGACAAGCTCAATTCGAGCCTGATGCACGAAGCGGGCTTCGTCGCGAAATAATGCAACTCGCGCTGGAACGGGCCAGGGTCCATCCCTGGCCCTTTCCTGTGACCGGAGACCGGGATGGCCGTTGAAGAGACAGAAAAAGCCGCGGGCGATCAGTCGCCGGCGGTCACGAGCACCCGCACGGTCGACATCGTTGTATCCCTGATACTGATTGCCCTGGCGGCGCTGCTGGCGTTCGACAACTGGCGGACCGGCATGTCGTGGGACGCGAGCGGCCCGCAGGCCGGATATTTCCCGTTCTATCTGTCGCTCATTCTCGGCACCGCTTCGATTTACGGTCTCGTGAAAGGCTTCATCGAACCGGCGACCGAGCCTTTCGTCACGCGCGAGCAGCTCACGCGCGTCCTGCAGATGTTCGTGCCGACCTTTCTCTTCGTCGTGGTCACGCAGTGGCTGGGACTTTACGTGGCGAGCTTCATTCTCATCGTTGGCTTCATGACGGTGATCGGCCGCATCGCGTTGTGGAAGTCATTGCTTACGTCGGTAATTTTCACGGTGGCCATGTTCATCACGTTCGAGATCGCATTTGACGTCATCATGCCGAAGGGCCCGCTCGAAGCCCTGCTGGGTTACTGAGGCCGCGCGATGGAAGCACTCACCCTGCTCGTCCACGGCTTCACCGTCCTGCTGACGTGGAAGACGCTCATCCTGATGATGGTGGGCCTCGTTCTTGGCATTTTCGTCGGCGTGCTGCCGGGGTTAGGTGGACCGAACGGCGTCGCGATCCTGCTGCCGCTGACCTTCTCAATGGATCCGACCTCGGCCATCGTGATGTTGTCGTGCATCTACTGGGGCGCGCTGTTCGGCGGCGCGATCACGTCCATATTGTTCAATATTCCCGGCGAGGCGTGGTCTGTGGCCACAACCTTCGACGGCTACCCGATGGCGCAGAAAGGCCTGGCGGCCGAAGCGCTGACTGCGGCGTTCACGTCATCATTCATTGGGTCGCTTGTGGCGGTGATGCTCATTACTTTCCTCGCGCCGAGCGTGGCCGACTTCGCCTTGCGCTTCGGGCCTCCGGAATTCTTCTCGGTGTATCTGTTGACGTTCTGCTCGTTTGTCGGCCTCGGGCGCGAGGAAAAGCACAAGACCATCATTTCCATGGCGCTGGGCCTGCTGCTCGCCGGTGTCGGCATGGATACGGTGTCCGGCACGCTGCGCATGACGTTCGGCTGGAGCGAGCTGTTCCGCGGCGTCAACTTCCTGGTGGCCGTGATCGGCCTGTTCGGCATCAGCGAGATCATGCTGACGATGGAAGAGCGGTTGGCGTTGCGCGGCCATGCCGCGTCGATCAGCCTGAGAGTCGTCCTGAAAGTGTGGAAAGACCTGCCGAAGTACTGGGTGACGTTGCTCCGGTCCTCGGCCATCGGCTGCTGGCTCGGCGTCACGCCGGGCGGCGCAATTGCCGCGTCCTTCATGGGCTACAATCTCGCCAAGCGCTTTTCCAAGGACAGGGATTCCTTCGGCACGGGCCGCATCGAGGGCGTGTTTGCGCCTGAAACGGCTGCCCACGCGTCCGGTACGGCCGCATTGTTGCCGATGCTGGCGCTGGGGATTCCTGGCTCCGGCACGGCGGCAATTCTGCTCGGCGGCCTGATGGTGTGGGGCCTCAATCCGGGCCCATTGCTGTTCGTTGAACAAAAGAGCTTCGTCTGGGGCCTGATCGCGTCGATGTACCTCGGCAATATCGTCGGCCTGGTGCTTGTACTCACCACGGTGCCGATATTCGCGTCGATCCTGCGGGTGCCGTTTTCGGCAATCGCGCCGATGATCGTCGTGTCCTGCGCGATCGGCGCCTACGCCATCCAGAACGCCATGTTCGACATCTGGCTGATGCTCCTGTTCGGCGTGGTCGGCTACGTCTTCAAGAAGATCGGAATTCCGCTGGCGCCATTTACGCTCGCGCTGGTGCTCGGAAGCCGGGCGGAAGATGCCTTCCGGCTGTCGATGATCGGGGCGGAAGGCGACCTGCGCGTGTTCTGGTCGAACGGCCTGGTCGGCTCGATCACGACGCTCGCATTCATTCTGCTGTTCTGGCCGGTGATCAGCAAAGTGTTCGGCCATCTTGGTCAATTTGTCCGGCCGTCCGCACGGACAAACTAGTTCGCCGTTCTATTCGGCAGGTTCAGGGGCGCCTGTGCGCCGAGGCGCGGCCGTTCTTCGCGCTGTCGGCATCGCCAGGCGCGCTATTGTCGGGATCACCAGAAGACTTGAGATCGGCGACAGCAGCATTCCACCCACTATGACGCAGGCGAGGGGTTGCTGGACCTGCGAGCCAATTCCGGATGAGATCGCGGCGGGGACGAGCCCGATGCAGGCGGAAAGGCCGGTCATGAAAATTTGCCGCATACGAATCTGCGCGGCGCCGATGATTGCCTCATCCTTGCCAAGTCCCTCATCGAGACGGCGCCGTATGTAAGAGACGAGCAAGACGCCATCCATGGTGGAAACACCAAACAAAGAAATAAAACCCACGGCAGCCGATACGCTCGCATTCAAGCCGAACACATAAAGCCCCAGGATGCCGCCGCAGACCGCAAAAGGAATCGCGGACAGAGCAACAAGGCTGTCCCGCAGGGAATTAAACAGGCTGTAGAGCAGCATCATGATAAGCAGGAGACTGAGCGGCACAATGATCGCGAGCCGCTTCTGGGCCTCGACGAGCGCGCCAAACTCGCCGGACCACTCCAAGCGATAGCCTTCTTTCAGTTCCACATTCTTGGCGATGCGCCTCTGTGCTTCGGCGACGGTCGATCCAAGATCGCGGCCGCGAACGCTATATTTAATCGGCACGAAGCGCTCGGTGTTCTGGCGGTAGATATAGGCCGCCCCGGTCTCGAGCCGGACTTCGGCCACATCGCCAAGCGCGATGTAGGTGGTCGGAGACTTCGGATCGGAGTTCGGCAGCGCGACGGGAACCGAGCGGATCGCATCGACATTGTCGCGGTATTGCAGTGCAAGCCGCACGGTCAGGGGGAAATTCATCTCGCCGTCGTAGACGCGCGTGACTTCCTGACCACCGATCGCCGCTTGCACGACCGTGTTCATGTCGCTGACGGTGATCCCGTAGCGGGCCGCTTTTGCACGGTCGACCTTGATGACCAGATTCGGTTGGCCGAGCAGGTTGAAGGCGCCGGGATCGGTCACCCCCGGCACTTTTGCGAGCTCGTTCTTGACCGCCTGCGACAATCGCTCGAGCTCGGCCAGATCGCGGCCGAAGATCTTCACCGAGTTCTCGCCTTTCACGCCGGATACGGCTTCCTCGATGTTGTCCTGAATATATTGCGAGAAATTGAAGTCGACGCCGATGAACTCGCTTTCCAGGCGGGCGGCCAGCTCTTTCACAAGCTTTGCCTTGGTCAACCCTTCCGGCCACTCCTCAAATGGTTTCAGGGGAACGAAAAATTCGGCGACGAACGATCCGTCCGGATCGGTAGCATCCTCGCCGCGGCCCTGCTCGGAGACGACGGTGCGTACCGGCGGGTAGCTTGCGATCACCGTGCGGATCTTGTTGACCGTGTCGCGGCCGGCATCGAGGGTGATCGTCGGTGGAAGAAGCGCGCGAATCCAGAGATTGCCTTCCTCCAGCTTCGGCAGAAATTCCGTACCGAGACGCAGGCCGAGCGCACCGCAGAGGAGCAGAAAGGCGAGGGCGATGGTTGCTGCTGTCCGTGCATTTTTGACCGCGAGAAGAAGAACGGGCTCATAGATTTTGCGGATGCTGCGCACGATGAATGTCTCGACTTCGTTGACCCTGTCGGGCAGCAGAATCGCCGACATCACCGGCGTTACCGTGAACGTGGCGATCACGGCGCCAAGCAGCGCATAGGCGTAGGTCCGCGACATTGGCCCGAAGATCTGACCTTCAACGCCTTGCATCGTGAAAAGCGGGAGGAACGCCGCAATGGTGATGATCACCGAGAAAAATATTGGTTTGTCGACCTCGACGGCGGCGACAAGAATGCGATGCAGTTTGTCGCCGAGCCGGGAGTGCGGATCGGCTATCGTGCGACGCGCATGTTCGGCCAGATGACGATAGATATTCTCGATCATGATGACGGTGGCATCGACGATGATGCCGAGGTCAATCGCGCCAACCGACAGAAGGTTGGCCGACTCCCCGCGCAGCACGGTGATGATGGCCGCAAGAAGCAAGGCGACGGGAATGGTCGCCGCAACAATCAGCGCACAGCGGAAATCGCCGAGAAAAACCCACTGAATGAGAAAGATGAGAGCGATGCCAAACAGCATATTGTGCACCACCGTGCGCACGGTGAGCGCGACCAGATCGCCGCGATCGTAGAACGGCTCGATCCTGACGCCGGGAGGCAGGGTACCGTCGGCGTTGATGCGCTCAACGGCCGCCCGCACGCGAGTCACGACGTCCATCGTCCGCTCAAGCTTCTGCATCAGGACGATGCCGAAAATGATGTCGTCCTGGTCGTCGCGCGCCGCGATTCCGAGGCGCGGCGTGAATCCGATCTGGTTGCGCGCAACGTCCTTCAGGATGACAGGAAGACCGCCCTGCTGGCTTATGACGATATTGTCGATGTCGTTGACCGATCCGAGCGCGCCGACACCACGGACGTTGACCGACTGCTCGCCGATCGTGATGGTGCGCCCGCCGACGTTGGAATTGCTGGTCGAAATCGCATTGATGATCTGGGGCAAAGTGAGACCGTAGGCCCGCATGCGGTCGAGATCGATTTCGGCCTGATATTCCTTAGTTTTTCCACCGAGTACGGCAACGTCCGCCACGCCTGGGACGATTCGTAATTTGCGCTCGACCACCCAGTCCTGGATGGTCTTCAGCTGGATCAGGTCCATCCCTGGCGGACCCTTGAGCTGATAGCGCAGAATTTCGCTGATGCCGCCGGCCGGCGAAATCACCGGCGTCACGGTCTGCGGCAATGTCGCGTCCTTCAGCCGGTTGGTGACCTGCTGGCGAACGAAATTGTAGTCGCGGCCATATTCAAACTGCAGGCGGATGAAGCCGAGAGCGAAAACCGTATTCGAACGGATGTAAGTGAGGCCAGGCGTGCTCGCGACCGCGATCTCAAGCGGGATTGTGACATAGCGTTCGACTTCCTCGGGCGACTGGCCGGGATATTGTGCGATGATTTCGATGATTGGCGGCGCAGGGTCGGGGTAGGCCTCGACATTGAGGGCCTTGAGGGTCGCGAAGCCGATTCCGATAAATGCTACGTAAGCGGCCAGGACGAGAAGCCGCCGCGACAGGCAGAACGACATCAAAGTACGCAACATCGAAGGTCAGCTTCCGGTCGCGGCGCGATCGACGAACAAAGTGCCCTTGCTTATGACACTCTCGCCCTGGCGCAAGCCATCGAGGACTTCGACCATCTGGCCGTTGGATTGTCCTGTCTTAACTTGCCGCCGTTCGACGGATTGATCGCTCCGAGCGATCCAGACGTGGGTCGATTTCCCGTCGTAGACGATCGCTTCACGCGGCACGCCGAGCGAACTGTCGCCCTCGGTGGTGAGGATTTTCACGTTAGCGAACATCTCGGGGCGCAGCAGGTTCTGTGAATTGTCAATTGTAGCGCGCACCAGAAGCCGCCGCGTGCCGGTGTCGAGAGACGTCGCGACGTAGGAAATATTCGCCGAGAAAGTCCGGTTCGGATAGGCAAGCACCTTGAATTGCGCTGCTTGGCCCACATGGACATTGGGGGCCTCGGACTCACGCACATAGGCGACGAGCCAGACGGTCGAAAGATCGCCGATGATGAACGTCGGATCGCTGGCGCTCGTGTTCTGCGATGACGTGTTGATATATTGCCCTGGTCCAACTTTGCGCTGGATCACGGTGCCGGCAAGCGGCGAATAAATCGTCATGTGCGGGCTGACCGCACCCGTGTCGTTGAATCTCGTGATCTCCTCGTCGGTCATGCCGAGGATGCGCAGACGATTGCGGCTGACCTCGACCGTGGTCTGGGCGGCTCGTACATCGTTTTCGGCCGCGCGCGTACTTGCCTGCGACTGCTGCAAATCACGAAGCGACCCGGCGCGGCCTTCAAACAGCGTCTTGTTCTGTTGTTCGACGATTCTGGCGAGGTCCAGAGCCGAGCGGGCCTTGTTCAGTCCGGAAATGGAATTGATGAAATCGTTCTGCACCTGAACCATATCCGGCGCTTCGACGACGAAGAGCGGCTGTCCGGCCTTTACCGCGTCGCCAGGTTTGGCAAGAAGTTTGATCACGCGGCCTGAATAGGGAGAGAACACGAGCGTTGCGCGATCCTCGTCGACGGCGATCTTGCCTTCCGTCATATGCTCGGTGCGGAACACGACTTCGGCGACCGGCGAGATCCCGAGCGAGGCCCATTGCTTGGGCGTGGGACGGTAGGCGGCTCCGTCCTGCTGGCCTTTTGTCGCTGTGCCCGTCTGCTCAATTTTGTCGCCGCCCGGGGCGCGGGTGGTCGAGGCGACTGCAAGCCAGGCGCAACTCACTATAAGGATGCCGGCAAAAAGCCAATGACCCGCACTACCGCGCCGAAGCGTCAGCTGCCGCACAATCCTGTCAACGACGCGATGCAAGAAACCCTTCCCACTCTGTCCCTGAGGGAAGGCTTATAGTGAAAGGACGGCGGGCTACGGCATTACCGTGACATAAAGAATGCGTCTCCGGTAAATGCCGGAGAATCAGGCAATTAGCTCCAATGACTGGTGGACAGCGCTTTTTGTGTGCGTCATTTTATTGCAACTGACTCGCAACAAGCTCGACTATGCTGATGTCCCTGTATTGCAACGCGAAAACGGCGCCGCTGAATGAAGTTACAGGTCCGGTATCTTATTGTTTCTGCCGTTGTTGCCATTGCCTCGGGTAGTTGCGTCCCGCCGGTTTTTGCGCAGCCGATCTACGAGCAAACCCCGGACAAGTTCGGCATTTTCGAGCCGTCGATTGCCACAAGCCTGCCGCAGCGCGGCGACCCATACGGAATCCGCAAATATCTTTTCGACCGTGGCGTCTCGTACAACGTCATTTACACCAACGACGTTCTCGGCAACACGCGCGGCGGCATCCGTCGCGGCACGATCGACCAGGGCAAGTTTGAAGGGCAATTGTTGGTCGATCTTGAGAAGCTGGCCGGATGGAAGGACTGGACCTTCTACGCGAACGCTTTTGGGATCTACAACAGCGGCCGCATCCGCCGGGATTACGTCGGTGGCATGAATACGATTGCCGCCATTGAGGCAACACCGACAGTGCGATTGTCGGAGCTGTGGGTCGAGCGAAAATTTTTTGACGGAGCGGCAAGCCTGCGATTTGGCCAGCTCGCGGCTGACAGCGAGTTCTTTTTCAGCGATCTCAGCTACATGTTTCTGCAGAGTGACTGGCCCACGATCGGCGCCGTCAATCTTCCTGGCGGCGGGCCGGCCTATCCGTTGTCGACGCCGGGCGTGCGTTTGAAAGTCGACTTCGGTAAAAATGCGTCACTGCTTCTAGCGGCCTTTAATGGCGACCCTGCGGGACCGTGCTCGGGCGATCCGGACACCTGCAATCGGTACGGCTTGAATTTTCGCTTGCGCGACCCTGCGTTCTTCATCGGAGAGCTACAGTTTCGCAGCAATCAAGGAAAGGAGGACACCGGACTCGCGCGCACGATCAAGATCGGGGGCTGGAGTCACCTGGGGCAATTCGCCGACAAACGGTTCGACAACGTCGGAATATCGTTAGCTAGCCCAGCGAGTAACGGCGCGCCGCTCATGCACCGCGGCGACTACGGAATTTATGGCGTGATCGACCAGCAGCTCTATCGCCCGCCGGGCGGTGCTGCCGACAGTGGCATCTCAATATACAACCGGTCTTCGATCAGCCCGTCGGACCGCAATCAGGTGAATGTCGAGGTCGACGTCGGAATTGTGTTCGCCCGCATGATTCCCAAGCGGCCGGACGACCGCTTTGGGGCGGGTTTCATCTATTCACGATTTTCAAACAGTATTCGCGGCTTCGACCAGGACCAGATCAATTTCGGCACGCTTCTTACGCCCCCGCGAGACTATGAAGCCAATCTCGAACTTAGCTACCAGGCGCAGATCATTCCTGGCTGGATCGTGCAGCCGGTCTACACGTTCATTTGGCACCCGAGCGGGACGGGTATCCGTTATCCCGACGCGCAGGTTGTCGGAATTCGGTCGATCGCAAGGTTCTGAAAAAGTGACCCGCCCGGACGGGGACAGAACCGGGCGGGTCGTGTGGGATCGGCGCGAGGATGGACAGGAGGCAGGCGCCGATCTCAACTTGCGATCAATAGGCGTCGCAGACCTTGATCAGGCGAATGTTGCCCCAGCGGTCGTAACGCTCGACGTAGCGGCAGCTGTAGACCGGGCTCGCATAGGCGCCGGATGCGACGGCCGCGCCGATCACCGCGCCGGTGGCAATGCCGATACCAAGACCGACACCAAAACGGGGATGGGCTTGGGCGTTACCGCTTGTTGCAACGAGACAGCCGACGAGCGCGAGGGTCGCGAGCGCGGCACCGGTGAATTTCGACTTGGTCAACATGGCTCTCTCCATCCTTTTGAATCGGGGGCGACCGATCTGGCCGCATACCCATTGGTCGTGGGAGGAGAGGAACAGGTTCAAAGCTTCGAAAAGCCCTGAAAAATCAGGTTCCTAGGAGCTGGGCGATCCATTCGGGCCGGAAGTTGAGCCCCAGAAATCCAGCAATTCCGGCGCCCATACCCAAGGCTCCCGCGGCCCAGGCGAAGTAAAGAAGCCAAAAACTATCGACCAGGGCCGCGACAGCAGCCACTGCGATGCCAATCGAGAGAAATGCGGCCGACATATCGAATTGGTCGTCACGGTAGTTCAGACGGTCGTATTCCTTTTCCAATGCCTCGGCCTTTGCGCGGGTTTCTTTTGACCGTGCTTCGTACTTCTTAATGTCGGCCTCGTAGTCCGCCGCCTGGCGGGCGGCGACGGCGCGGTCAATGTTGCCGGTGGTTTCGAGCATTCGCAGCTGCGTCAGGCCGTTCTCGTCGACATGCAGCTTGATGCGTGAGGCTTGATATTCGGCCCAGGCGTCAACGGACTCCTGCTTGGCCTTCTGCATAGCCTGGTTGATGTTGTCGTCCTTGATATTCGAAACAGCCATGAAGACCGACAGGATTACGACAGTGATGGCGACGAGACTGTTAAGCCGTTTGTCGTCTCCCTCGGTTTTGACATCCGTGTCCATCTGTTGTCCCCCCGATCCGTCGCGAGTTCAGTTTAGCGGATTTGCTGCAATGGCGGTCAGGGTTTATGCCTAGAGTGTGAATAGAAGGCGACCCATGAGATTCGTCCGGATTGTCGGAATTGTCGCCACCGTTGTGACGGCGACGCCGTCGCAGGCGCTCGACAAGGTTCGCTTCGGCACCAACTGGGTGGCGGAAGCCGAGCACGGCGGCTTCTATCAGGCGGTCGCCGACGGCACGTACAAGAAGTACGGCCTCGACGTCACGATCGTGCCCGGCGGCCCGAACATCAACAACCGCATCCTGCTGCCGGTTGGGAAGCTCGATTTTTTCATGAGCGCCAATTCGCTGCAGTCGTTCGACGCGGTTGCGCAGAACATTCCAACCGTCGCAGTGGCGGCGAGCTTTCAGAAAGATCCACAAGTCTTCGTTGCACATCCCGGCGTTGCGAAGTTCGAGGATCTGAAGACGCGGACATTGTTCGTGTCGAAAGAGGGCATGACGACCTATTTCCAATGGCTCAAGTCCGATTTCGGTTTCAACGAATCAAAAGTGAAGCCCTACACGTTCAATGCGCAGCCGTTCCTCGCCGACAAGAATTCCGCAATGCAGGGCTACGTGACCTCCGAACCCTTTGCGATCGAACGCCAGGGTGGCTTCAAGCCGGTGGTGTTCCTGCTGGCCGATCATGGCTTCGATGCATACTCGACATTGATCGAGACGCGCCGCGATCTGGTGGAGAAGAAACCCGACCTTGTGCAGCGCTTCGTCGACGCTTCAGCGGTCGGCTGGTATCATTACATCTACGGTGACAGCAGGCCGGGAAACGATCTGATCAAAAAGCAAAATCCGGAAATGACTGACGCCTTGCTGGCTTATTCGATCGCCAAGATGAAGGAATACGGCATTGTCGATTCCGGCGATTCAACAAAACTCGGCATTGGTGCCATGACCGATGCGCACTGGAAGAGCTTCTTTGACAAGATGGTGCGTGTCGGCGTCGTGAAGGGCGGCTTGGACTACAAGCGCGCCTACACGCTGCAATTCGTCAACAAGAGCGTCGGCGTCGACCTCCGGCCGAAATGAGTCCGTCTGCCCCGGCCATTGTCTCGCTGCGCAACGTCGACAAGACGTTTGAAAGCGGCACGGTCGCGCTCGATGGGTTGAATCTCGATGTGCGCGAGGGGGAATTCGTCTCACTGCTCGGCCCGTCCGGTTGCGGAAAATCGACGGTCCTTCGCATTATTTCGGGTCTGAGCCCGGCAACGGAGGGCTCGGTGTCCTGGCCGGCAGGCGAAGCGCGGCTTGGCTTTGTGTTCCAGGACCCGACTTTGATGCCCTGGGCCGATGTGGCAGCCAATGTGCGGTTGCCGATCATGCTCGCCCACAAGCAGGATTCCGGGGCGGTGGCGAATGCGCTCGGCCGCGTAGGGCTTTCCGCGTTCGCGCAGAACTACCCGCGGGAACTGTCCGGCGGCATGAAAATGCGCGTATCGATTGCGCGCGCGCTCGTGACCGAGCCGCAACTGCTGCTGATGGACGAGCCCTTCGCCGCGCTCGACGAGATCACCCGATTCAAGCTCAACAATGATCTTCTGGCGGTGTGGCAGGCCGTGCGCAGCACCGTGATCTTCGTGACGCACTCGGTGTTCGAGTCGGTTTATCTCTCGCAGCGGATTGTCGTGCTGACGCCGCGTCCGGGGCGCGTTTTCGCGGAGATTCCGATTCCGGCACCGTATCCGCGCGACGAGAACTTCCGCACCTCGGCCGAGTATGGGGGCTTGTGCCGACGGGTGGCCGAAGCGCTCGCGGGCGCAATGACCGCGGGGGCACCGTCATGAACGAGCGGGCCCTTCGCATCGTGCTCCCGATTCTTGTGCTGGCGCTGATTATCGCCTGCTGGCATGCGGTCGTGCAGATTTTCGCGATCCCGCCATTTGTGCTGCCGGGCCCCGGTCTTGTGCTCGCGACATTGATCGCGGACGGGCCGCTTTTGTGGCAATCGCTCCTGGTGACGCTCACACTCACGTTCCAGGGATTTTTGCTCGCGGCGGTCGGCGGTATCGCGCTCGCGATAATCTTCAATCAGTGGCGGCTCGCCGAATACTCGTTCTATCCCTATGCCGTCATTCTTCAGGTGACGCCGATTGTCGCCATTGCGCCGCTGCTGCTGATCTATCTGCCGCAGCCTTTGGCGGTGCTCGCCTGCGCTTGGATCGTCGCGTTCTTTCCCGTTCTGGCCAACACGACTCTCGGCCTCAGTTCGGTCGATCATAATCTCGTCGCGCTGTTCGAATTGTACAAAGCCTCGCGCTGGCAGACATTGTGGAATCTGAAACTGCCGGCGGCTCTGCCGCAGATGCTTGCCGGCCTGCGGATTGCCGGTGGCCTGTCATTGATCGGCGCCGTGGTGGCGGAAATTGCCGCGGGCTCCGCCGGCGCGGGCTCCGGGCTCGCGTACCGGATCGCCGAATCCGGTTACCGCCTGAACATTCCGCGCATGTTCGCGGCGCTGCTGCTGCTGGCGGTTGCGGGCGTCGTCATCTTCTTTGCGCTGTCGGCGATCTCGCACCTGGCGTTGCGCCGCTGGCATGAGAGTGCCATCGGCCGCGAGCGCTAGCCTCCGAGCGTCAGCTGGAGGATGACACCGAGCGCCGCCATCGCGACCACTACTTCAATCAAGCTGCGGTGAAGGCCGAACGCCAGCACCGCGGCAATCGCGGCGAGCGCGGTCGCACGAAGGTCGAGCGCGAGCGGATCGAACGCGTACCAGCGCAGCGGACCGGCACGCATTTCCGTGACCTTTCCGAACAGCACGTGCAGTGCAAACCACACCGACAGGTTCAGGATGACGCCGACGACGGCAGCGGTAATTGCAGCCAGCGCGCCGGACAATCGCCGATTGGCTCGCAGCGGCTCGACAAAGGGCGCACCCGCAAAAATCCAGAGCATCGAGGGTACGAATGTGACCCACGTTGTCATCGCTGCTCCGAGCACACCGGCGATGACCGGTGAAAAAGGAGCCGCGTCACGGAAGGCTGCAAGGAAACCGACAAATTGGGTGACCAGGATCAAAGGGCCCGGCGTGGTCTCAGCCAGCCCGAGGCCATCCACCATTTCCGGCGCGGTCATCCAGCCGTAAGTCTGCACCGCTTCCTGCGCCATGTAAGCAAGTAACGCGTAGGCGCCGCCGAAGCTCACGACCGCAAGCTTTGAGAAAAACGCGCCGATGCTGACGAGGACATGGTGCGGACCGAAGATGACGGCCGCGAGCGCAATGGGCGTGATCCAGGCAACGATACCGACGGCGGATGCAACGGCGAAGTGGCGCCAGCGATTTTCTTCCGCCGGCAGCACGTTTTCTGTTTCTCCGGAGAGCCCGAGCCGCTGCGGTGACCCGCGCGCAACGGCGTAGCCGATAAGTGCCGCCGCGGCCACAATGAGTGGAAATGGCAGCATCAAAAAGAAGATGCCGATGAACGCCGCCGCGGCCAATCCGAGAAGTATTGACGATTTGAGCGCGCGCTTTCCGATGCGGAACAGCGCCTCGATCACGATCACCAGCACAGCTGCCTTGATGCCGAACAATGCGCCGTCGACCAACGGAATTCCGCGGCCGAGCGCATAGAGCAGGCTCAGGCCGAGCATCACGAGCGCGCCCGGCAGAACAAAGAGGATGCCTGCGCTCAGTCCGCCACGCACGCCGTGCAGAAGCCAGCCCAGATAGGTCGCGAGCTTTTGCGCCTCGGGGCCGGGCAGGAGCATGCAGAACTTCAGCGCGTGCAGGAAACGGGCCTCGTCGACCCACTTCTTTTCGTCGACGAGGGTGCGGTGCATGAGCGCGATTTGCCCGGCCGGCCCGCCAAAATTGATGCAGCCAATCTTGAACCACAGGAGAAAGGCTTCGCCGAAGCTCGGCCGGGCGTCTGTCGCGATCGTCGTCATGTTGTCACGCGGCCTTGGCCGGCCAGTTGTGCCGCTCCTCGGCCGCAAAACGCAGCCAGGCGAACAAAGCATCGTAGACCACGAAGCCGCGCTCAAGCAGGCCATGATCATCGTCACCCGCCAACGCGGAAAGACCGAGCGAAATGGCGTGCAATCCGCCCGCTTCCGGCGCGATGTCGTGCCGTGCCGTGTCGGCGCCCCGTACAATCAACGCCAGGCGCGCCAGCGAAGGCTCGCTTTCGAGCCCAAACAGCTTGAGCATGGTGTCGAACGAGCAACGCTCGCCGACGTGGCTGAGCTCGACGTCCTTGATGTCGAACGGGATGCCGCCGGTTTCGCGCGCGACATTCGTCACCTGGTCGGGATCAACGAACAGGATCCGTGCCTGCGGGTCGAGAAAACGTCGTACCAGCCATGGGCACGCAACCCGGTCGATCTTCGGCCGCCTGCGCGTGACCCAAGTGCTCGGCCGGCGCGGCGCAATGCGTTCGAGCTCCGGCTTTGCAACCAAAGCCAGGCCTGCTTTTGACCAAGCTTCGTAACCGCCCTCGAGCACGCCCGCGTCGATATTGCTGGCGCGCAATTGTGCAGCTGCACCCTGGCTCATTTCGTGGCCAGCCTTGCATGCGATGACAATCGGCCGTGTTACATCAAGTTGCGTCACCCATTCCGCGGTCTTGGGCGCGTCACGCCAGACTGCGCCGGGCAACAAGTGCGGCGACTCTTCATATGCTTGGCGCCGCCGCACATCGATGATCTGCGGCGCGTCCTGCGTCGCGATTGCATTCCAGAGATCTTTCGGTGAAATCGAGAAGCCCGGAGACAGCATGAGTCCCCTCCGTTAACGAAGGAGACGGTGCTTGGGCTCGCAAGCCTTGCAAGGGCGGGGCGACCGTCGCTGGCCCCACATCGTCCATACTATTTCAATGCATCGGCACGATCAACGCCACGCCCGACGCAAGCAGAAGCACCAGGATCACTTTACGGAACGCGGCATCGTCGAGCTTTCCGTAGAGCCCGAAACCCGACCAGATGCCGGCTGCGAGCACCGGGAGGGCGAACGCATAAAGTTTCAGCGTTTCGATCGTAAATGTGCCAGCAAGCGCGAATGCGATTGCCGTCATGACAAATGTTGCGAACAGGACGGGCTGAAATATCGCGCGCAGCTCATCCTTTTTACCGCCACGAAGCTGGCACCAAACAGTCACTGCGATGCCGCCAAGTCCGGTCAGGCCGCCGATCAGGCCGTTGAGGACGCCGACGCCAAGACCCGTCGGTAAGCTCGCCTTCGGTGGTTTCAACGCGGGCCGGAACAGGCTGTAAAGACTATAGACCAACAGCAGCACGCCGATGGTAAGACGCAGCGTGCCTGGATCGACGCTCGTGAGCAATGCAATGCCCGCCGGAATGCCGATCGCGCCGCCGATGATGTAGGGCGCGACCGCGCGCCAGCTGATGGCGTGACGCACGCGCCAGATGCCAGAGCCCTGCGTTACGAGTCCGCAGAGCACGATCAAAAGCGCATTTTGCTGCGGTGTAACAAGGTGTAGCCACACGCCGGAAACGACGAGACCCATCGCGAAGCCCGACAGTCCGGACACCAGGCCGCCGAAATAGGTTGCGGCGAGAAAAAGTGCCAAATGCCATCCATCCATAGGAGTTGCTCCCAAAGCCAAAGTCGCAGCGCTTGGATGGAGGTCATCTGACGGGGAGGCGCGTGTTCCCCGGAATCTGCTCTTCGAAACCTAGCACGACAAAATCATGAGTCCCCTCCGTGAACGAAGGAGACGGTGCTTGGGCTCGCAGGCCTTGGGAAAACGGGGCGACCGTCGCGTGCCCCATATCTCATAAATACACGAATTAGGTGCGCTCTACAAGATCGCGCCGCTCAGGGGGCAATGCACCGCTGCATTTTCAATGCTCGCTATCGGCGGCGGTGTTCGCTAGTTTTTGCGCTGGAGGCGGCAATGACCAACAAGATCGATCTCAGCGGACGCAACGCAATTGTCACCGGTGGTGCGCAAGGCATCGGCCGTGCAATCGTCGAACGATTTCTGGATTCCGGAGCGGCGGTCGCGATCTGGGACCGCGATATCGAATTGGCAAAAAAGACGGCTGCCGATCTGAAAAATCGCGGCCGAGTGACGCCCATTGCAGTTGATGTCACCAACTATTCCGACGTCGAGCGCGCGCGTGACGAAACCGTCAAGGCTATGAAGCGCATCGACATCCTGGTGAACAATGCCGGAATCGCCGGTCCGAACACCAAGACCTGGGACTATCCGCTCGACGCATGGCGCAGCGTGCTTTCGATCAATCTCGACGGGCCCTTTCACTGTTGCCGCGCGCTGGCTCCTTTGATGATCGCCCAGAATTACGGTCGCATCGTCAACATTGCATCCATCGCAGGCAAGGAAGGCAATCCGAACGCGCCCGCCTATTCCGCATCGAAAGCAGGGCTTATTGCCTTGACCAAATCGCTCGGCAAGGAACTCGCGTCGCAAGACATATCGGTCAACTGCATCACGCCGGCAGCGGCGAAGACTGCCATCTTCGACCAGATGACGCAGGAGCACATCGACTTCATGCTGTCAAAGATTCCGCGCGGCCGTTTTGTGACAGTCGACGAGATTGCAAGCCTCGCGGCCTTTTGCGCATCGAGTGATTGCTCGTTCACGACCGGCGCGGTCTTCGACATTTCGGGTGGCCGGGCAACCTATTGAGCGACCTGTCTCACCAACGCCGCCAGCGCCTCACCGGCATCGCTTTGATGTGTGCTGCGGTGGCTACTTTTGCCTGCCTCGACGCCACCGGGAAATATTTGCTCCGTTATATGGATCCATTGCAGATCGTGTGGGCCCGTTATTTCGGTGCGTTCCTGCTGGCGTTTATATTTCTCAATCCGGTCACCCGACCAAAAATGATGGTGACGACGCGGCCTTTCCTCCAGATTGGCCGCTCGGCGCTGCTGCTCACATCAACTGCGATGAATTTCTTCGCGCTGCGCTATCTCCAGCTTGATGAGGCGCTGGCGATCCTTTTTTCGACGCCGTTCCTAGTCGCCCTGCTGTGTGTCCCACTGCTTGGTGAATGGGTCGGCTGGCGACGATGGACCGCGATCAGTGTTGGATTCCTCGGCGTGTTGCTGGTGGCGCGGCCAGGTCTTGGCGGCCTTCACCCCGCGGCGTTGCTGTCATTCGGCAGCGCCGTCTGCTACGCGTTTTACGTGATTTCAACGCGTTTGCTGGCGCGCAGCGACTCGAGTGAAACCACGCTGTTCTACTCAAACCTGGTCGGCGCGATTGCCATGCTGCCGATTATTCCATTCGTCTGGAGCGCGCCACAAAACGCTTGGGTGGTGGCGCTGATGGTGCTCATCGGTGCGCTTGGGAGCGGGGGCCACTATCTCCTCATTCGCGGCCATCGGCTGGCACCGGCGTCGGCACTGGCGCCTTTTATCTACACGCAGATGATCTGGACGACCGCGCTGGGCTTTCTGGTATTCGGCGATGTGCCCCACACCTGGACGATCGTGGGCGGTTCGATTGTGGTCGCCTCAGGACTCTACCTGCTCCATCGCGAAACGGTGCGCGGCAAGACGGAACCCTCCGCACCGGTTGCCTAATGATCGCGGAGGGCGCTAAGTTCCGCCCGCTACACAAGCTTTTCCATCGCGAAGGATCACTTATGGCGACAGCAAAGGACCGCGCGCAGGCCAAGGCCGGTACCGGACTGAATGACGATATCGGCGAGCAAAAGCGCTTGGCCCTTTATCGCTCGCAGGTGCGCCTGCGCGAGGCGGAACAACGCGCCTACGACCTGTTCCTGCAGAACCTGGTCAAGGGCACCAGCCATCTGTCGCTCGGGCAGGAGGCGATCGCCGCTGGCTTTGCCGAGGCCATGCAAAAGGGCGATCTCTCGTTCTGCACTTACCGCGGTCATGCCCACACTCTGGCGCGTGGCGTGCCGGTCGAGAAGGTATTGGGCGAGTTGATGCAGCGCGACAACGGGCTGATGCGCGGCAAGGGTGGGTCCATGCACCTCACTTCGGAGGAGCACGGCGTTATGGGCTCCTATGCCATCATCGGTGCCCATCTCCCGATCGCCTGCGGCGCCGCCTGGCGTGCGCAATACAAAGGCGACAAGGATGTTTCGGTCTGCTTTTTCGGTGACGGCACCACGAATATTGGTGCGTTTCACGAGGCGCTGAATTTCGCAGCGGTGTGGAAACTGCCGGTGATCTTCGTCTGTGAGAACAATCTCTATATGGAATACACGCCCATCGCCGATGTCACGGCGGTGCCACATCCCGCTGCCGACCGTGCCGCATCCTACGGCCTCGAGCGCATCGTAATCGATGGCAACGACGCCGACGAATGCTATCGGACCGCGCAGAAGGCATTTGCCAAGGCGCGTGCCGGCGGGGGACCCTCGCTGATCGAATGCATGACATACCGGCACAGCGGCCATTCCCGCGCCGATCCTGCCAAGTATCGTCCCGAGGGCGAACTGGAAAAATGGAAATTGCGCGATCCGATCAAGATCTATCGTGAACGTCTGAAGCAATTCGGTGTCAGCGATTCCGACATCGAGGCAATCGACGTCAGCGTGCGCAAGGAAGTCGATGACGCGACCGAGATCTGCAAGGCCGCCCCGAATCCGCCGCTTGATATTCTCACTACTGATGTCTACGCCGATGGAGGCTGGGCATGGCGGAACTGAGCTATCGAGACGCCGTTATCCGCGGCATAGCGCAAGAGATGAGCCGCGACCCCGACGTCGTGTTCCTGGGCGAAGACGTGGCCAAGGCCGGCGGCGTGTTCAAGGCGACTGTCGGCCTTTACGAGCAGTTTGGCCCGTTGCGCGTGCGCGATACCCCGATTTCCGAACAGGCGATCCTTGGCGCTGCGATGGGCGCCGCGATGACGGGGCTGAAGCCGATCGCCGAGATCATGTTCTCGGATTTCTTTGCCGTCTGTTTCGACTACATAGCCAACGAATTCCCCAAGAGCCGGTACATGTCGAACGGGCAGACCAAATGCCCGCTGGTGGTTCGCACCGGCAACGGCGCCGGATCGCGCTTCGGTGCGCAGCACAGCCAGAGCGTCGAGAACTGGTGCATGATGATCCCCGGCCTGAAGGTCGTCGCACCATCGAGTCCGCGCGACGTCATCGGCCTGCTGGCAGCATCGGTGCGCGATCCCGATCCGGTGATCTTCCTCGAGCACAAGTCGCTCTATCCCACCAAGGGCGAAGTGCCGGACGGCGAGATTGTCGACAGCCTCGGCACTGCCAAGATCCTTCGCCGCGGCAAGGATGCCACCATCTGCGCCTTGGCATTGATGGTGCCGCGCGCGCTCGAGGCTGCCGAGAAGCTCAAGGTGGAACAGGGCATCGATTGCGAGGTTGTCGATGTGCGCTCGCTCGTGCCACTCGACACACAGACCATCCTCGGCTCGGTCGCGAAGACCCACCGGCTCTTTACCGTCGAGGAAAATCCGCGGCTCTGCGGCTGGGGCGCCGAGATTGTTTCGATCGCGGCGGATGAGTCCTTCTACGATCTGGATGGTCCACCGGTCCGCATCACGACGCCTCATATTCCGCTGCCGGCGGCTGATATTCTGGAAGACATCGTGCTGCCGACACCTGACCGGATCGCCGACACGGTGCGGCGGTCCTTGCAGGGGTAACAGCCTTCATGCGTGCGCTCTGGTCCATCGCTGCTCTTGCCGCATTGCTGATGCTGGCACAGCCTCTGGCTGCCCAGACGCCGCCGGACCCTTTCGTCAAGCCTGAAGGGCTGCGGCAAGTCTCACCGCACGTCTACATCATTCCTGACAACAGCGTGCCGCGGGTGCCAAACGTCGGTTTTGTCATCGGCGAGCGCGGCATCCTTGTGATCGATACCGGGCTTGGACCACGCAACGGGTCCACGGTGCTGGAGGTCGCGAAAAAGCTCGGCGGCTCGCGGGCGCTCTATCTTGTCATTACGCATTTCCATCCGGAACACGATCTTGGTGCGCAGGTGTTTCCTGAAAATACCACCCTGATCCGGTCAAACGACCAGGTAAAGGACATTGCGGAATTCGGTCTGCAACTTGCGCAGGCGTTCGCGCGCCGCTCGGCGATCGAGGCCGAATTGCTCAAGGATGCCGATTTCCGCAAGGCCAATGTGACCTTCGACAAGGACTACACCGTCGATCTCGGGGGCGTGAAGGTTGAGCTTATTGCGATGGGCGCGAACCACACGCGCGGCGACACCGCGATGTGGGTCGAGTCGGACCGCGTTCTCTTCTCCGGCGATGTTGCCATGCGCCCGCAGCCGGCTTTTGCCAGCCCCTATTCCAACGTCCGCCATTGGCTGTCGAGCCTGGATCGCCTTGAGGCGCTAAAGCCCGCCGTCATCGTGCCCAGCCACGGACCGGTCGGAGATGGCTCGATGTTTGCCAGCGGTTATCGGACTTATCTGGTCGAAGTGCGCGATCGCACCACCACAGAAAAGAAAGCGGGCCGCAGCGCAGACCAGGCTGTCGAGGCCGTCACGGCCGCGATGGCGGAGCGCTTCCCCGACAAGGGGCGCCTTGCCGGTCCGATCAAGGCGGCTTACGCCGAAGCGCAATAAGACAAGTTGAGGAGCGTCACATGGCTAACTACGACAACCTGCTCGCCAATGTTCCGACCGACCTCTGGATCGGCGGCAAGTGGCGCAAGGCATCCGATGGCGGCCGTTTCGACGTGGTCGATCCGGCGACGGAGCGCAAGATCGCCTCGGTTGCCAGCGCCACGGTCGATGATGCTAAGGCAGCGCTCGACGCGGCCGAAGGCGCATTCGAGGGCTGGGCCGGACGCAAGCCGCGCGAGCGGGCGGAAATCCTGCGCAAGGCCTATGAGCTGATCATGCGCGACGCGGAGCGTTTCGCGAAGCTGATCACGCTCGAGAATGGAAAAGCGCTGCCGGATTCGCGCGGCGAGGTGGCCTATGCCGCGGAGTTCTTCCGCTGGTATGCGGAAGAGGCCGTGCGTAATGTCGGTGAGGTATCGCGTGCGCCGGCATCAGGTGCGCGAATTTTCGTGCATCACAAGCCTGCGGGCATTGCGGTGCTGGTGACGCCTTGGAATTTCCCGCGGCGATGGCCACGCGCAAGATTGGCCCGGCGCTCGCGGCCGGCTGCCCGGTGGTGCTCAAGCCCGCGTCCGACACGCCGCTCACAATGCTGGCGTTGATGCCGGCGCTCGAGGAAGCCGGAGTTCCGGCTGGCGTGGTCAACGTCATTCCGTCACGCTCGTCGGGCAAGGTCGTCGGCGCCATGCTGCACGATCCGCGTGTGCGCGTCGTCTCTTTCACCGGCTCGACCGAAGTCGGACGCAAGCTTCTGCACGAAGCCGCAGACAACATCGTCAAGCCGGCCATGGAGCTCGGCGGAAACGCGCCGTTCATCGTATTCGAGGATGCGGACATCGACGCCGCGATTGACGGCGCCATGATCGCCAAGATGCGCAACATGGGCGAGGCCTGCACCGCGGCCAACCGCTTCTACGTGCACGAAAAGGTGCACGACGAATTCGCCAAGAAGCTCACCGCCAAGATGGGCTCGCTGAAGATGGGCAATGGCCTCGACGAGGGTGTCAATCTTGGCCCCCTCGTCAACAAGGACGGACGTGACAAGGTGATCGAGCTGGTCGACGACGCCGTGCAAAAAGGCGCCAAGGTGCTGGTCGGCGGCAAGTTGCCGGACGGTCCGGGCTTCTTCTATCCCGCGACGGTGCTAACCAATGTGCCCGACTCGGCGAAGATGCTGAACGAGGAGATTTTCGGGCCGGTTGCGTCGATCCAGACCTTCAAGACCGAGGACGAGGCGGTCAAGCGCGCTAACGACACGGAATATGGTCTGGTTGCATATCTCTATACAAAGGATCTGAGCCGCGGCATGCGGGTGTCCGAGAAGCTCGATTTCGGAATGATCGGGCTCAATCGTGGTCTGGTCTCCGATCCGGCGGCACCATTCGGCGGCACGAAGCAGTCAGGGCTCGGCCGCGAAGGCGCGCAGGAGGGCATGAAGGAATTTCTCGAGACGCAATATGTCTCAGTGAGCTGGTAGCGGCAGTCAGCAGAATTTGAGGGCAAGACCGTGGACGTCCTGATGCCGCAGCTTGGCGAGACCGTCGCCGAGGGCAAGATCACGAAATGGTTCAAGGCCGCCGGTGACGCCGTGACGCCAGGCGACAACCTGTTCGAGATCGAGACCGACAAGACGTCGATGGAAGTGCCGTCGACAACAAGCGGCACGCTCACCGAAATACGCTTCAAGGTCGGCGACGTCGCCAAGGTCGGGGCCGTGGTTGCGGTGATTTCAGGCGCGGGGGCGGCCGCGACTTCCGCGCCTGCTAGCCAACCCCCAAAAGCGCCCGCCGCGGCGCGCGTGGTGCCAGCAGCACCCCTGGCTGCCGTCCATTCGACGCCGATGCCGCGGCCGGCCGCGCCGATGGACCCCTTCAACGCCGTGCGCACGCCCGAGCGAAACTATGGACCGGCAAAGCTTGCGAGCGGTACTACGGTCACGCCGCTGGCACGACGTTTAGCCGGAGAACGCGGCATCGACTTGACACGTATTTTCGGTTCAGGTCCGCACGGAAGAATCGTCGCCGTCGACGTCGAACGCGCGGCGCCGGGCATCGCAACGCCGGCAATGGCAACCGGCGCGAGCGCGGCGCAGGTAAAGGCATTGTATGAGGGCGTTACCTACGAAGAGGTGCCGCTCGACTCGATGCGCCGCACCATCGCGACGCGGCTGGCCGAGGCCAAGCAAACAATTCCGCATTTCTATCTGACCGCCGATCTCGATGCCGGCCGATTGATTGCGATGCGTGAAGAGGCGAATGCCGCCGCGCCGAAGGACAAAACAGGTCAGCCGGCGTTCAAACTTTCGCTCAATGATTTCATCATCAAGACCTGGGCGGCTGCGTTGCAGCGCATTCCTTCTGCCAATGCGGTCTGGGCGGGCGACCGTATCCTGCGTTTCCGAAGCTCCGACATCGGCATTGCAGTCGCGCTCGACGGCGGGCTGATCACGCCGGTGATCCGCAACGCCAACAGCAAATCAGTCACCACGATTTCAGCCGAGATGCGCGATCTCGCCGATCGTGCGCGCCAGAAAAAACTCAAGCCGAACGAATATCAGGGCGGATCGAGCGCCATCTCCAATCTGGGGATGTACGGCGTCCGCGAATTCTCGGCCATCATCAATCCGCCGCACGCGACGATCCTGGCGGTCGGCGCGACGCGGCGTGCCCCTGTTGAAGCGGACGATGGGAGCGTGAAATTCATCAGCCAGATGACTGTCACGCTCTCGTGCGATCACAGGGTGGTGGACGGTGCTCTCGGCGCCCAACTGCTCGCCTCGTTCAAGGATTTCATCGAAAAACCTGTAACTGCTTTAGTGTAATCAGGAGTAGGCAATGGCTGGCGAAAAGCCGGATGTGTTGATGGTCGGTGCCCGGAAGCCCGTGATGATGAAGGGCTTCGAGGGCAAGGTGAATCTCCATCACTGGCTCGAACTCAAGGACAAGGACGCCTTCGTCAAGGAATCCGGCGGCAAAATCCGTGCGATTGCGATCGCCTATACCGCCAACAAGGTCGACGAAAATTTCCTGAAGCAGTTCCCCAAGCTCGAGCAGGTGTCGAGCTTCGGCGTCGGCTACGATCACATCGACGCCAAATGGGCCGGCGCGCAGGGCATAACCGTCACCAATACGCCCGACGTTCTCAACGAGGAAGTGGCGGATACGGCGATTGGCCTCCTGCTGTGCACCGTGCGCGAATTTCCACAGTCCGAGCGGTTCCTGCGCGCGGGAAAATGGCCGCAGGGACATTATCCACTCACCAAGGCGACGCTGCGCGACCGCACGGTCGGAATGGTCGGAATGGGTCGGATCGGCAAGGCTATTGCCCGGCGGCTCGAGGCGTTCGGTGTGCCGGTCGTCTATCACAGCCGCAATCCGCAGTCGGGTGTGACGTACAAGTACTATCCGAAGCTTATCGACATGGCCCGCGACGTCGACACGCTCATGGTGATCGTGCCTGGAGGCGCCTCGACCCAGAACATGATCAACGCCGAAGTGCTGAAAGCGCTTGGCCCGCGCGGCGTTGTCGTCAATATGGCGCGTGGCTCGGTGGTCGATGAGCCTGCCTTGATCGAAGCCCTGAAAAACCGCACGATCTATTCGGCCGGTCTCGACGTCTTTGCCAAAGAGCCGCACGTTCCGAAGGAATTGATCGAGATGGACCACATCGTGCTCTTTCCCCATCTCGGCTCGTCGACCGAGGTCACGCGTGCGGCGATGGATCAACTTGTGGTCGATAACATTTTGGCCTGGGCTGCCGGCAAGCCGCCGCTGACGCCCGTGTCAGAAACACCATGGCCGCCGAAGCGTTCGTAACGTCGCCGCCTAGCGTGGGTGTTGGATGACTGTGACACGTTGTACCATCGCCTTCATTGCGCTCTGCCTCGCCGGCACCGTTTCAGCGCAGGCGCCGTCGCAACTCAGCGAATCCGCCAAACGTGTTGTCGGCAGCTGGGAATTCTCGAATGCCGACCGGGATCGCACGTGCATGGCTACGCTGAAGGGCGAGCCGGGCCCGGCCGGTCTCAAGATCGAATTCGACGCCAACTGCGCCAATCTTTTCCCGATCGTGAAGGAGATCGCGGGTTGGCGATTTCCTGAAAACGACCTGCTGTATTTCGTGGATGCGCGCGGACGATCGCTTGTCGAGTTCAGCGAGGTCGAAGACGGAATCTTCGAGGCGCCGACGCCCGGGGTCGGCGTTCTCTTTCTCCAGAATGCCGCCGCCGCCGCGGCGCCGGCGAAACCTGCGGAACAAGTTGCCGGCGAGTGGGCGGTCGTGCGCAGGGGAGGCGCGCCTGTGTGCCTGCTGACCTTGGCGATGACCAAGGCAGGCGAAAACCTGGCCGTGACCGTCAAGCCCGGCTGCGATGCCGCCATTGCGCGGGTCAATTTCACGCAATGGCGGATTGATCGCGACGAGCTGATGCTTATGCCGTCCCGCGGCAATCCCTGGCGATTCGAGGAGGTTGACGGGACGACCTGGCGCCGTATGCCCGAGACTGCGGACCAGATCACGCTGGTGCGGCAGTAATCTCAACTTGGCTGCGCGCTAGTTCGCTCATGTTCCGGCGGGCTCCCGGCCAATAAATCAAGGCGATCTCAAGGGCAAATCAAGCATTCCTCGAGGTATCGCGCCCGCGGTTGGGGCACCTTCCTCCCAGCCGGACCACAATCAACGGGCCGAGGAGAGCGACACTTTGAGCACCATTGGGAATGACCAGGTCGCCGAGCGGCCCTACGGCTGGGTCATTGTCGGCGTGGCGACGATCTGCCTGACGCTGGGATTCGGAACGAATAGCACCATCTCGGTTTTCATGAAGCCGTTCGAGGAGGAATTCGGATGGTCTCGTGCCGATATCTCGATGGCTTTCACACTCCTGACCGTCGGGTGCGCCATCGGTGGCATCGTCTGGGGCGGTCTTTCCGATCGTATCGGTGCCCGGAAGGTCGGATACATTGGAGCCTTTGCTATTTCGTTTGGGCTGATTGCATTGCGCTGGCAGAGCGATCTGTCGGT
>Ga0247789_1000013_pt1 | contig 27808 bp, 26 predicted proteins | sample UWRJS220509R4_FD_179919 | JGI IMG/M metagenome (GOLD analysis project Ga0247789, IMG submission 179919) | Soil microbial communities from Arlington Agricultural Research Station in Wisconsin, United States - UWRJ-S220-509R-4 | ecosystem: Environmental > Terrestrial > Soil > Agricultural land...
ACGCCCGTGATCGCCGGCGTGCCCTCGAAGCTGTCATTCGCCAGCACCAGGATGTTGGCCGCCGTGTCCTCGTCCGTGGTCGCAACATCATCCGCAATGTCGGCAACCGCAGTCACGGTAATCGCTATCGTGTCGGTATCAGATAACGGCGTGCCGGCACTGTCGGTCGAAACGACCGTCAACGTGTCGTTACCATCGTAGTCAGCCGCACCCGTGTAGGTCAGGCTCGCTAGGGCGAGATTTATTTGTGCCTCGGAGCCCGACAGAGTGAGCGTGGCGCTGTCGTTGGCTCCGGTACTGATAGTTGCTCCGCCCGACAGGTCCACATGCAGCGTCCCATTAAGGACTGTCAGCTGCGTCGTAGCCAGGTTACCGTCGGTATCATGGACAGAGATCGCGTTACCGCCTGTGAACGCCAGCGTCGCATCCTCAGCAACTGACTGCGCGCCGGGCACCGTATTCTCAGGCGCATGGTTTGCAACCGCAGTGCCTTGAAATTCTATCGAAACATCGGCCCAACTCAGCGTGCCGTTCCCGAGTTGAATTGCGTAAGTAAAACTGAGTGTTTGGGTTCCGCTAAAGGAAGCAAGCCAAGTCTGAAAGTCAGCGGCGGAGATGTCGATTACAACTTTTCCATCCACAATACCGAGTCCCGCACCATGCAGACTGCTAAACGATTGAAAGGTGCCGGGCGTATCTTTGATCAGGAGGTCGGACGGCGCAGGAATCTTGGTGGTCGTATAAGAACTCACCCCGTCGTCGACCGAATACAACGTCTTGGCTTTGCCGCCGAGATCGTCGGCCATAACGTTCAACGTAATTTGGTTAGAAACTATGGAGTAGTCGGCCAGCGAATAGAAATCATCTGTCGCTTGCGGCGTATTGCTGAACGACGTTGTATTGATCGCCATTTCTAGCCCCCGTAACCCGATTTTTCACATTGCCATTACGGCGACGTGACAGTTTCATTTCCATTGCTCAGGAGAACTTCTGCCGCGAGCGCAACCGCGCTCATGAGGTTGACGCGCCTAGCGCGTAAAGCGTGTCGCCTAAACTCGAACAGTGCCTTCCCCCCGAAACAAAACCCCATTCACCGGCTCGAATTCCCGCGCCCGGCCCGCACTTCGGCCCGCGCCTCATTGTCACTATCACTGGGACAAGCGCGCCTGCCATATACCGAAGGTTATAAAACGGCCGGTAGGTTAAGTCGGATGTTAACTTGCTTGCCACTGTTGCTTCCCATTGGAATCGCGCGAGTCATTTTCGGCGGCATCGCGTGCTATCGCGACAACGGCTGGGCGCCAGGGACCCGCCAGCACGCCGTCAAGCGGATTGTGACAGCGCCGACCGCGTCCGCGATCGAACACGGAACCCCGATCGCGGCCCGTTGGCGAGTGGCGCATCCTAGAATAACAGAGCGTGCGGACGTGGGGCTTTCAGGTCAAAATCCGCTCACGTTGCTCCCGTAGATCGGCATCAACCCTAATGCTTCAGGATATATGTCAAAGGTTATAGGCCCCTCGACGGGTTCGCGTTAAATCTGCAGGCGTTGGATTAATGCGCAGCATGCGTGCCGCAGGTCTTCGGAGGCTTTGAGGGGTGACCAACATCAGCGTCGTCGTCGCCGACGATCATCCGTTTCTTCTCAGGGGTGTCAGCGACTTTCTCACGTGTGCCACCAACATCCGCGTTATTGGTACATGCGCCGATGGCCCTCGCGCGCTTTCGGCCATCCGCGAAAAGCGGCCGATCGTGGCGATCCTCGGCACCTCCCTGCCGAAAATGAGCGGATTCGACATCCTCATGGCGACGCAACAGGAGGATCTCCCAACACGCACCATCTTGCTCGCGGCGACCGCCGAGGCCCGTGACATCGTCGCCGCGATGGCGGAAGGCGCGCATGGCTACCTGCTGAAGGATTCCCGACCCGATGAATTACTGCGCTGCGTTTACGACGTCGCCGCCGGCCGCAAATGCCTGCCGTTCGAGCTGCTCGAGCGCTCGCGGGAAAAGGACGGGAACAAGGCCAATCATGTTCCTATCCAGAATCTGTTGACGCCGCGCGAGTGGAAGGTCATGGCGCTCGCCGCCGAAGGCCTGTCCAACAAGGAAATCGCACAAAGGCTGAAGGTGGCGACCGGCACGACCAAGGTCCACCTGAATCACATTTACCGGAAGATCGGCGTCAGAAATCGCACCTCGCTTGCCAACTTGGCGGTTCGATACGCGCCGGGGTCTGGCCCGGCCGGTGATGGCATTGCCGCCGGCCTAGGCAAAAAATTCCACACCGGGAATTAATTTTACGCTCGGCCTCGCCGGAGAATTCGAAAACGCGCGGGAATTTTCTGGCACGGACTTTGCGGAGCTCACCTACGGAGTTATGGAGGAGCGTATGAAAATTCATCCTGGACTATCGAGCGCGGTCGCAGCCTCAGCCAACAGGCAACCGCCCGCGCAGGCTGCGCGAGACGCGCTCGCCGCAAATCCCGATCTCGCCGGTTTGCCGTTCGGAAAATTGGTGTCCGCCTTCGCGCGCGGACTGCCCTTGCCCTCGGTACCGACATCCACGCCAGAACCAACATCAATGCCTGAAGCGACGCCTACAGTAACAGGTGCAGCCCCGCAGCCGGATCCCTCACAAGCCCTGTAGCACGCTGCATTGAACCGCCGACGCGCTATTTGGTCTGTGAACCATTCGTCCAATCGGCACTAAAGAAGGTACCAGCCGAATACAAAGCCGCCTGCTATGCCAAGCGCCAGAAGTATGATGGTGCGGTCCTGCGAACTCGGCTCCGGTTTCAAATTATGCGATCGTCGTCTGGCTCTCGCAAAAATACCTGGGCCAGGCTTCCTGCGTCGTGGCGGTCCACCGGCGACGACCAACGCATCGCGTTTCGAAGAAAGTCGGACAATAAAATATGTGACCAGCCCGACGACTGGCGGAACAAGCAGCACAATCAATAGCTACGCCATGACCGCCCCCTGAGAGAAAAAGCGTAACCCTATTTTACCTCTCGCGCCAAGGGCCGGAACGGGCGGTGTCTCATTTTTAGTTTTGGCTTTGCCCGGCACTTGCAGCCGGTCATGACGGCCCAACAGCATGTCAGCCTTATGCCCCCGCGGCGGGCATTCGACCGCCACTTTCCGGATGCCTGCCTCTACATCCGCAGATTTGATATTGGTCACGAGCCGTCAGCGCAATTTCCGATTAGGCTGGAACGCCGCAATAGTCCCGCCCCAGGTGTTTTATGCATAAGATTAGTCTTTGACGTCGCTCACATCGTAAGCGTGCCCTTACTTGCCGCAGGTTGCGTTAGTTCCGAACGTCGGCGGCGTGTCCGCCGTCGGTCAGCGTCGGAAGATCATGACCTGGCCTGAGAATTTGGCGATAACCACGCCACGGGAGGGCCAACCGAGAAGCGCGGTAAGAGTCAGCAGAGCCAACACGGCGACCCGCACCTCACCGAAAACTTAGAATGCGGTTCACGGTCGGACCAATTCGCCCGCCAGCCTGAATGCGGCACCTCAGTGATTCGACAGCGATTGAATCGTGGCGAATGGTATTGGCAAACTGAAAAGGGTGAGGTGCAACGTGCTTCCTCAGAGTGAAGCCGCGTTACACCGCAACTTTGCCAAGAAACATTTCGATCTCAGCACGGAGATTGCTGATCGAGCTGTCTACCGAATTCGATGCCGCCAGCACAGTTTCCGCTGCAGTACGTGTTCCGGTCGCAGCATTGGTAACCTCGCCCAAGGCTGACACGACTGCACTCGTTCCACGCGCGGCTTTGGCTGAGTTTTCTGTGATTTCTACTGTTGCCTTGCTCTGCTCCACAACCGAGGCAGACGCGCCGGAGGTGCGCATGTTGATCTCGCGCATGCGCTCAAGAATGGTTCGAAGCACGCCAATGGTGCCATGGGTCGAACCCTGGACGGCCGCAATGTGACGAGCAATTTCCTCAGTCGCCTTGGCAGTCTGCACTGCCAGCGATTTTACCTCGGAGGCGACTACGGAAAAACCACGCCCCGCTTCGCCAGCGCGCGCGGCTTCAATGGTCGCGTTAAGGGCAAGCAGATTCGTTTGTCCAGCCACGTTGCGGATTAGCTTCACCACATCACCGATCTTGTCCGCCGCCTGCACCAACCCCGCGTATTTATCGTTCGTCGCCTCGGCCTCGACCACTGCGTTGCTGACAATATCCAAGGTTTGCGAAAGGTGTTGACTGATTTCTTCAATCGAAGCCGACAATTGCTCGGCTGAGGACGCAACTATCGCGACATTTCCGGAAGCTTCATTCGATCCGTGCAGAGCCTCTTCGGCCCGCTGTTTGGTCTGATCTGACGCACCAAACAAAATAGTTGCAGTCGATTTCATCGTGTTTGTATTGCTGGCGACTATACCGAGCACCTCTTCGACCCGCTCGCGAAACGAGGAAATGGCTGAATCGACCACGATGCGCTGATCCTGGTCAGTCACATCCTCGTGGATCGCCACCCATCCGCCATTCGGCATGGGATCCCGGGTGACCTTGATGACACGTCCATCGGTGAGTTTATCGACCCGGCTCGATATTCTGTTGGTTGCGTGCCTGGTCAGATTCTCGAGTTTTTCATGTGCCGCCGATTCTGTCTTTTCACCTGCAAGAATTCCATGCGTGACGCGATGCTTGATGATCAGATCATGTGGTGTGCCAGGTTTTACCAGTTCGGGCGGAAGTGCATACATGCGTGCATACCGGTCGTTGCAAATGACGAGCCGGAGATCCGCGTCGAACATGCAAAATCCCTGAGCCATATTATTTAATGCGGCGGTCATTCTGATGTTCTGCGTTGTCAGTTGTGATGCGGCCGATTCACGTTCACTCAATTGCCTAGAATGAAGGATTGATATGGCAATCCCCATACCCACCAAAGCAATGGCGAGACCGAATGCCACCGCTTGGCTTTGGAATTTGATGGATTGCAGAAATGGACCAAACGGCATGTCGATCGCGAAAGCGCCCATGACGTCGCCCAAACGCCATTGCGGCCGATTTGGTTGCAATTGGTTATGACATGTGACGCAGCTTTGTTCACTGGCAATAGACGGATAGATCGTTCGCAACAGGACTTGGTTATTGGGCGCCATTATGAGCTGCGAGGTAGGCTTGGTGTCCGACGTTGCGGCAAACCGCTCGATAGCCTTAGCCATGTCGGCATCGACCGGCGGCGTTTCAATTTGGCGGCCCGGGCGCCCGACCCATCGCAGTGTAAAAGGGCTTTCTGAGCCAAGTTTTTTGTTCAAGGCCGCGATCGAATGCGCCCGAAACGTCGCCGGCACTGGCGCATCGAGCCCATATTGCGAACGAAACCGCGCATAGGTTGTCACAAAGGCATCGACCATCTCGAGTGCAGTGGCATTTTCGTCGGCCTTTTGGGCCAAAAATGTTCTCAGACTGCTGTTGTAGAAATAGCGTCCACCGCCCCAGCTGATGGTTGCAGCTAGAGCCAAAAATCCGAGCAAAACCCATCCCGAGCGGGAGCGTAAAAAGCCAAAAAGGCCGCTGAGGTGCTTCATCAGACACCGCGGTTTCTAATCACTCGCATAATCATTTTTAAAGGTTAAAAAATACCATCAGCCGCCCTTGTGAGCAGATTTTGTCGGTGCTGAGAGGTCCGCAGCGCCCTGAAAAGGGCGCTTGATTGACCGAAGTCCGATATCCGCCGGTGGGCCCAGGAGTGGGCGGCACCCATCCGATCGCCTTCGACATCAGAGCGATTGATTTCGCAGCTTTGATACTGATCGCCGGGTCGATCTTTATTTGCAGCTGACTGATGACTTGCTCAGCGCTTATGCGGACCTTCGCCGCACGCGGCGGTGCCTCCGATTACGATCAAGAGCCCCCGGCAAATTTTGGAGAACTCATTCGCGCCTTCGATCGCACGGATGTCGCGCCCAACGAATCCTACTCCGCAGCTGGGCGTTCGAAATCGCTCGGCAGCATTTTCAATTTTGCTAGGCTGTCAGCGATCGCACGGGCCGCGTTCTGGGCTGCTTGGCTTAAGTTCGCATAGTGATTTATTTCACGCTCCAAGCGTTCGCGGCCCAGCATGTGGCGAACCTCCTCCAAATCCGAAATAACCCGATCGATGCATTCCATCGCATCGTTGGAAGTTGAACGGATCTGAGCTCGCAGCCCGCCCGTGGCCAGGGCACCGGCTTCCGGCGCCTGGCTGCTCATTCGCTCGACGGGCAACCCATCACGTCTGATAAACTTCCTGATCTCGTCCTCAAACGCTGCAACAATACTGTCGTCTTCCGGAGCCCGTCTCTTTGGCGCAAATACATCAGGTTGGCCGTATTCCAGGTCGTCCTTGTGTGCACTGTACTCGTACTTCGCCATGGCCTTGCTCCGACCGAGAAGTCGGAACAAAAGTACCATCTGAAAGACCTGTTGTGGAAGCCAGAAGGACGATATCGGGTGCCGCCGTCACTTGTGTATATTTCCAGTCCCCTGAGGCACTTACCGGAAAACGACTATAGACAGTCCGGCGGCCTGGCTCGAATAGAAGCGCTTCGGCTGACACCGACTACGCCTTCCTGGTTGCACTCCTGTCATGACGGTTGTCGCAAATTTCGCTTTTGGCGTGTACCTGTTGCACGATAGCTTGCTCGCGCATTGTTTTTGTAGGAGCCGACAATTGGAAAATACCGTCGAAATTGCACGCGCCCTGCGTCGTGCTTACACGCGACGACGCCGCCCTCGCACGCTGATCCCTCTCTTGCTTATCGTACTGCTTACAAGCGCAGTCGGTGTGCTTGGCTATTTCAAGGTGCCGCTGATCCCCAAAACACCAGTTCCGCCACTCGTGGAGTTAAAAGCCGAGCCATAACCGTCGGCGACGCGCGCATGAGACCTGAAGGCGTATATTTCGCACTCGTCAGGACCAATATTAATCACTTTGACAAACGCGTGAACGGGGCTGGAACTGCCGCCAAAGGCTGGATGTTTTCTGATAAATTGTGGACCAAGTTATCGGTTGGGATGCCGTGGAACAGAAAGAAAAACGACCAGTTCCGATAAGCGTAGTCGCGTTGAGAGCAGAGAGTTACTCAGCGGGCGATGACAATATCGTCGTTTCCTTGCGGGCAAAATATTCCTCAGCTGAACGGCGATATTCTATTCCTGTCGAATGCTTCGAGGACCTGATCGTCGATCTAAGGCGCCTCAGTTCCCCTGTATCGCGTAAACCGACAGACAAGGCCATCAATGAGGCTGAGCCCATGCTCCCGCTCGAAGATGAGGCTGAACCCATGCTCCCGCTTGAAATCCCGGTCGCCGCTGAGTAGCAACAACGTGGACTTCAAAGTGAACACCGGGTCCCTGTTGGCCCCACTTTGCGCTATTCGTTGGCCATGTCAGTCGTAATCCCCTCACCAGTTTCATTTTTCGCTTTTCAGTCTGAGACATATAGTGCGACAGCGGTGAGCACATGTGGAAGCTGGTCGGATTGGTCATAATTGCCTTAACGGCATCGCCATTGTTCTCGAGTTTTGCCAAATCGGAGCCGGCCTTTCGTGATGCCAAATTTGCACAATCTGCGCCACGCCGCTCCGATGTTGGGACTTCTTTTCGACAGCCGGGACAGTCTGCCTCTGCCCTGAATGCGAAGCAGCACAACCACCGCGGCAGACTCGCCTGGCGCGACGGCCACTGGCGCCACACCACACGTAATGGGCGGGTCGGCTGGTGGTGGGATGTAGGTGGGGTCTGGTATTTTTATCCCGACCCGATCGACGGCCCGCCCGATTATGTATCCGACGTTGCAGTCACTGACGAAACGGTTCTGCCATCACGGCCACCGCAACCGACGAAGTCTCCTCCGCAAACCTTTTACTATTCCCCAGGGAGTCTGACTGGTGCTGGCTACCCGACCGTCGAGGAATGTTGGCAGGCGAGAGATCGCGCAGGCGGCGTTGGCGTTTGCGTCATCAAGTAACGGCGCGTCGCGTAATTAATAGAGTATCCGCCGATCTCCATCTTGTCCCGAGCGCGGACAGTCGGATGGCAAATGGCGGACTCGTGATACCCGCCCCGTATCCGCTTTACCCATGAACGCGGACAATTAAGATGCCAGGAACAAGCCGACGACTCGCCATTTTAAGAGCAGGTAGAGCTGGTTAATGAAGAACACCTGTCGGTTGTTGCCCATAATGGGCTGCCTGCAGCTGACATCAATGCTGTGCTGCGGTCAATTACTCGCGGCTGATCCCCATAGATGGTGCGCTGTTGAAGGCGGCGGTGGCACGAACTGTGGCTTTGTATCCGTCGAACAATGCCGCACCTCTATCAGCGGGCTAGGCGGATTCTGCGAGCCAAAGCAGATCGTTCCGGCCAACCTGTCCCCGGCAGCAAGAGCGGCGGCACCTAAAACAGACGCCAGCGCAGGCGCGGACAAACTGATGGACTGCCTGACCAACTCTTGCAGGATCAATTGCTCTCCTAATGTAAAGAAGCGCTTCAGGCCAAAATGGTGCGTCCACTTTAAGGAGCCGGCTTCTTGAGCATGAGGCTATGGCTAGCGCAACTGATTGCACAGGCTCGGCACAGGGATGCGCTGAAAGGATGTCTCAACGCCAAATCTGTCCAACCTGGTCATTGATCGTGTCGCTAAATTTTTGCCCTATGCGCTGAAGCTCCTGCCACGCATCCGCGCTATTTTGGCCTTCGAGTGCCAGGACATCGATTACACAAAACAAGCCGAGGAAAAAGACAAAGAAAAAGAAAAATTGGCGCATGTAAATCTATCCCCGCAGCCAAGGGCAAATGGCTCGCCTATGCTGCAGCGTTTAGAAAGGATCGGCTTTTGCTTCTCCTGATCCACCGCCATTGCGGACCGCTTGAGCACAAAGACCCGTATCGCAGAGGATAGATTGCGCTTGTTTATGTTTGATTAATTTCGACTAACGAAGCCGCGGTGGTTCTGTCGCGATGCGCGATCGCACGTAAAGCATCCCAAAATTCATCGTCGAGCGTCACGCTCGTCTTATGCCCACCGAGGGTGACTGAGCGTTTGACAACAAGCGGACATCTTCGCTGTTGCCTGCTGATGACCGAACGAACGTTTACGGAAAGCACGCCGCAGCTGTAATCGGCACGGAAACCGTCTTGAGCCCCATATTCACTACGTAATTGATTGATGCGGTCACCGAATGACCGCAGGCCGCCGCGGGATCGTAGTCAAAGGTCGGAACGCCACCCGGGCCAAAGTAATGGGACTTTGTATAGGCGATAGTCGTGTCTTCATCGCTGCAAACCATTTTTCGCACCGAGGCGCAGCGCGCGCCTTCTTCGACGGCATAATGCATGCTGCCGGCCACAGCGAGGCCCATGCAAAGAAACGCGATGCCGATAACGAGAAAAATGAAGATCGGACCGACGATGGCAAACTCGATTGCCGTCGTGCCTTTCTCGTCGCTAAGTATTTTAGTTTTAAGCCGTCGCATGGCTAGTTCAACCGCATCATTGAGGTTTTCATGATCGGCGTGGGAAACACACCGGCGACCGTGACGCCTGGAAACAGCGGCGCATAAGAAAAGCTCGTGGTGACTTTGATGTAATCGCCCGGCGCCTGACCTACCAATCCTGTGGATGAACAGTCAGCCGGAGGATTAAGTGTCGCATTCGCAACAAGCTGAAGCGTGCCCGCGTCGTTAAGGCAGTAAAATCCTTCTTGCGGCGAACCCGTCGCTATCGTCACCTGATCGCCGAGTGTGGTGCTTTGTGCGGCCTGCGTTATTGCTGTCGTCAAGTCGGGGCAGCTCAACGTTGCAGGAAGGTACCCTTTGGAGGGATCACACGCCTTCCAGGCAGCCTGCGCCGCCATTTCCGTGGCGTTCTCGACCTGCATGCGCTTATAGATGTAAATCGAGATGTCGGCGGTATTCAGCAGGCCAAACGAGAGGATGCCGGCAAAAATCGCAAATTCGAGCGCGGATGCACCACGCTCATCCGTCTTCAGCGCGGATGCACGACGGGCCAGTTTTCTGAAAGTGCCGGCGCGGACTTTTTTTCGGTTCAGCATGGAAAAAGCTCGCGCCTTTAATAGATTAATTGACTTCGGCTCGGGATCGTAGCGGTTGGCACGGTCAGGCCCGCCGTTTTGCATCCTGCCGCATAGGGACTTTGCTGATAGATATTGCTGGTGCCGTTGATAAGCACAGTATTGGCGATCATCACAAAGCAGTCTGCACCATTGCTGGACTTATTGACGTCTCCACTCATCGTGACGTTAGAATTCGGCAGGTAGACGCCGCCGGTAATGTCCCAGGCCGGATTGTTGCCCTTGTAGGTAATATCGACGCCATTGTTCATCGTAGGATCCTGGTAGATCGCGATTCCAGGAAAGAGTGCCTGCGGAGAACTCGGCGCCTGAATGTTGAAAACACCACCTTGCCCAGTCGAATTGTCGGTTGGCGCATGAACGTAATTCATATTGCTGCTCGTCCCTGAGAACACAATCGTCACTGCAGAACCGGCAGCAGTGCTCAGCTTTTTGCCGTTAAGGTCCAACTGGCCATTGTAAATGACGATAACAGCCCCGATCAGACTGTCGGGAGTGGTGATCACCACGTCTCCGGTCAGCTGCACGTCACCGCACATCTGTTTGACGCCACTAATCGACTGGGTACCCGACCAGGTGTTGGTCGCCGGCAATGGCGGATCATGAGGTTTTTTCGGCTCTTGCGGATAGGCGTTCTCACCTGTGCCGCAGGTGTCGGCCGGAATATTGATCGCCAACTTGGCATAGGGATCGTCCACGGCCTTGATGTTGGATTTCTTTTTGACGCCACAGCCATCATTGCTGTCTGCGGCCAAGCCGTAATTGGCCTTGAGATCGGAGCCATTACAGCTTGCTTTTGAATTCGACATAACGGTGCACCCGTTAAAATCTGAATTTGGCGCACCGTTTGTACGCAGCCCCGTGCCCGATTTGCTGAGGGTCAACAGGCAAAGCGGCTGCTGAATGGTCGTCTGCACGGCAACTGCCGCGCTGGTCAAAAGCTTCTGGGCTACGCCATTGCTCTTAAGATCGCCGGCGAACCCAAGCAATTGAGATAAATAAAGTGGCACAATGCTTGATATGCTAACGCTGTAGCATGACGAAGTGACGTCAGCCCCTTCGGGGCAAGGCGCATCGTTGGAAGCCGCCACACTGACGTTGCTGGCGCCGTCCACATACCCGTAGTGCGCGGCAACGGCCGCAGCTTCAACGTTGAAATTGTCCTCGCCATTGCTTGCTGCAGCCATGACCGCCGCATCCGCTGCGTTCTGCATTGCTCGAGAACGCAGATACCAGCTGGAAATTTCAAATCCCAATCCCAGTCCGGCAAGGAGCACCGGGAACAGCAGGCCCATCATGACGGCCACTCCGCCCCGCTGCTCCGTGCGCAGGCGAAGCGACGCGGTTACAATCTTCGAGAGATACAAGCGGTCGGACATCGCGAACAACCTCCTGATGCAGTCATTCCGAGGTGGCAGCAACATACCGTTCACGACCTAAAAGGAAATTTCCCGGGCCGCGCACATTCGATGATCATTTACCTAAAATTCGCTCAACATGTTTCACCTTATGGGGCCGGCGCACTGGCTGATGCTTCAGCGCCGGAAATCTCTTTGTCGATTTCATTTAAAGCTGAGTGCGCTCGGATCGGTCTTGGTCAGTAGACCAGCTTCGGGCGACCAGGGATTGTGACCTTTGGCATGTTCAGGCCCGCCTCTTTGCAGCCGGCGCCTGCCGGTGATTGCGCGTAGATGGCCCCAGTGCCGTTTACGGTCACGTCATTCGCGACCATGACAAAGCAGACCGCGCCGTTGGCGGATTTGTTGATAGCGCCGCTGATCGTGACACTCGCATGCGGCATATAGACCAGGCCGGTAATTTTCCATGTTGGGTTATTGCCCGTATAGTCGACGTCTACGCCCTTCGTCAGAGACGGGTCTTGATAAATGGCTACGCCCGAAAACGGTCCAGAGAGCGGGGCTTGAATATCCAGCACGCCTTTGCCGCCCGATGTTTTGTCGGTCACGACATGATCGTAGCTATTGCTATCATCGCCGGTGAATACGATTGCTACCTCCGAGCCACTGGCGGTCTGCAAAGTATACCCCCCTAGGTCCAAACTTCCGTTCTGGATGTAGAGCACGGCACCATCCGGCGCATTAATCGTAACGTTTCCTGTAAGCCGCAAGTCACCACACACGAGCGTGTTGCCATTAATATCCGCGGTTCCGCTTAACGATCTGTCGGTTGACCACGTCACGCCACCGGCGTCGCCCTTTTTGTTTTCCTGTGGGTATGGATTGGATGGATTTGCAGTGGTGCATTTTGTCGCCAAATCGTTTGGGATATTGCTCGCGAGTGCAGCATAGGGATCGTCGACGGGCGGAGCGTTCGAATGCTGTCGAACGCCACACCCGTTGTTGGTCGCGTGAGCAACGCCCATAAACGCTTTCAGATCAGAGCCATTACAAGAGGAACCCGAATTCGACATCACCGTGCACCCACTGAAGTCCGCATTGGGTGCGCCGTTCGATGTTACTGCTTGGCCAGTGGGATCGAGCCCCAACAGGCAAATCGGTTGCTGAATGACAGTTTTCGTGGCGGTCGCCGCGCTGGACAACTGTTGCATTAGCGCGCCATCAATCACCGCATTTCCTTTGTAACCAACAACTTCGACTAACGCGAGCGAAACGATGCTTGTAATGGTCACTTTATAACACGGCGGCGTAACGTCAGGATCGGCCGGGCAAGCTGCCAAATCTGTTGCTGTGACGGTGACGTTGTTGGTGCCGTTGACGAAACCGTAATTGGCCGCAATGGCTGCAGCTTCAATGTTGTAGTTTGACGTTGCATTTGACGCGGCGGCAATCACCGCAGCGTCGGCCGCGTTCTGCATGCCGCGCGTTTGCATGTACCAATTCGTCACCTCCATGCCGAGGCCAAGAATTCCAATCAAAGCAGGAAACAATAACGCCATCATCACGGCTATGGTCCCTCTTTGATCGCCTCGTAGGCGAACCAGAGCGCGCATAACGCTTGCAGCCGCCGCGTCATATACTGCGTGATGTTTCATCTTCGATGCTCTTTAGAAGTTGCAATAAGCCCACTCATCACCGCTGCACGATGACGTTTCCGAATTAATAAAGGCTTAGGGGATTACCCGAGAAACACCGCTGCGCAATGACGTTTAAATAAGCATTAGGCCGTTACCCAAGAAACGAAATTCAATTGATTGAAATGACACTGAAGGCATGACGGGCCGCCAGCTTGTCGTCGTGCGCCGGTTACGGATTGATAACTGAAAAAACAACCGGGCCCCCAGGTGGGTGAATTTTTGAAGGCCTGGCTGGGCTCTTCCTTGGCAGGTGATGCATTGATGACGAGAAAATCCTAAACGGCGGTCAATTTTTGAATCCAAATCAACAGAGAAATTGAACTAAACTGCTTTGGTTGGCTATTTGATCAATGAAGTCTTGTTTCATGTCTGATTTGGGTCATAAGCGGACATTCCAACACATTCGGACGATCTCTGCTTTACCCCCGAAAACGGACATGTGCGGCGCAAACGGGGATGTCGGCTAAGGGCCAAAAAGCGGACCTTGCATTAAAAAAGAAAGACCGCCTCGGTCGTTTCGACTAAGCACGCTTAGCGCGCCAAGTTTTGAAGGCAAAAGCTAGGTTGGACCACACACCCGCCGCCAACACAGCCATCAAGAGTCGTCCTTGGTGAATTCCAGGCGTTGGTTCAAATAATACTAGAACCATTTCAACGAATATTCCGACTACCGCTGCGGAAATGACGACTTGCCACCAAGTCCGGCAGAAATACCCCGCGACCAGTGCAGGCAATGCCGCAAATGGATCAATGACTTTCGTGACAAAAATTATCAAAGCGACCTTTAAATCGAACTCCGGCATTGCTGCTTTACCCCCAATTGCGACACCAATTGGCCAGAATACCGCTTTAGCATGGTTTTCAATGCTGACTCTCGTAAGTGCATCGAAGGCGGATAATCCCGACAGCTTCGCAGTGTTCTACGGCGAAGACTGCGTTGGGCACATCATGCGTACGCAGAAGTCCCCACCGGGCAAACCTTGGTTCTGGACGATTTTCGTAAGCGACAAGCATAGCAGTATAGTCGATCGCGGTTACGCAGCGACGCATGAGCAAGCGATGGCCGATTTCGAGGCCCTGTGGCTCAGGCTCCTGAGGTCACTTGAAAAAGAAAGAACCCCGGGGACGATCCGCCCGAGGCTCTTCACGCAGACGCCACACCAAAAAAGTACGCAGCCAAACTAATACGCTCCGAGTTGTTTCCAAAATCTGAACATGGCTCGTTTTGGTATTATGGTGAGTACAGCACTACTGGCATTCCCTTCTCTGCTGTGCATTTGGAGGATAACCGCGCTTTCGACATATTCTCAACAAGCGGCCGCCTGGGTGTATTCGGAGACCGGCAGTCTCGTGAGGTACTGCTATGCCGAAATTGCCAAGGCGTTTTCCGGAAAATACCAAGTACGTCGTTGAAGCTTGCGGGCCGCTCGTGCGGCGCTACGTCGAGCTACCGAGCGGCAGACGAATACATCTGCCGTCTCGCAAAGCAAAGCCATGTATTTGTGCGGAACGAGCGACAATCATCGTTCCGGATAAGGACATCACAAACAGCCCAACGTTTGATCGCCGAGTTTTCGCTTAGCACGTTCCGAATTGCCCGACATTCAGAGCCGTCGCGACAGCGATGTCCGCTTTACTCTCGAAAGCAGACATTGGCGCCGCACAATGCAATGTCTGCTATGGGCCAAAAGCGGACATCACGCGAACGTAGCGCTATGGAGTAAATTTGTAGCTCAGGCCAGCGCGAACAACATTGATTGTTTGACGACCGCCATTATCGGCGCTCGATTCACCAGGGGCCGTAGACGTGACTGTGCTTGAGAATTCCACCTGGCCGAAATCGTAGTGCAGATACTCAAGACGGCCTATCCAGTTTGAGCGCCCGAGCATGACTTCCACACCAGCGCCCGCGGCCCATCCGAAATGATCGCGCGGTCCTTCGCTAACAGTGGTTTCACCAGATCCAACGTCAGTTTGAATTTCCGTGCGATGGACGCGTTCCCAGGCAAGGCCACCGGTTCCGTAAAGCAGCACGTTGCTTATGGGCGTCCAGCCAAGGCGGCCACGAACCGTGCCAAGATACTTAACGTTATCGGACCAGATTTCAGTCGCGAATTGACTGACGCCGGGTGCAGAAGTGCCTTTGATGCCCGTGGCGCTGCCATCGAGTTCGATACCAGCCACGACGCGATTGTACTGCCAGTTGTAACCGACCTGTCCGCCCGCAACAAAGCCATTGGAGTCGATGCCCTGCATCGGCACCACATCGAAAGCGATGACGAAGTTATTTTCTTTCCAGCCGTAACCGCCGTGCGCACCGATATAGAACCCAGCCCAGTTCTGTAGCGCGGGCTCGAGCATGGGCGGCGCTTTGGTATAGAGCGGGCCACCGGTCGTCGCAGCCATTTGCGGACCAAACTTATAAGATAGGCCAGCGCGTACAGCGTCGATCGTCTGTCGTCCCGCAGTTTCAGTTAGGCTCAACGAAGTGCCAGACCCAGAAAGAACGAATGATGCCTGGGGCATCCATCGGCCAAAATCGTAGTGCAGATACTCAAGACGGCCTATCCAGTTTGGGCTCCCGAGCATGACTTCGACGCCAGCGCCCGCGGCCCATCCGAAATGATCGCTCGGTGAAACACCCCGAAAAACCGCACTATCAATCCCCTCACTGGACGTCTCATTTTGGATGAGCTCGTGTCGCTCCCAGGCGAGGCCGGCAGTACCGTAGAGTAATACATTATCAAGCGGCAGCCAGCCGAGTCGGCCACGCAGCGTGCCAAGATATTTGACTCGGTTCTCAAAGCTTTGGCTGACCGTGACACCTGGATCGGGCGTTACGGTGGCGATTGTAGAGCCACCCTTGACGTTGGCAGCACTGAGGTCAAACTCAAGACCAGTTACAATGCGATCATATTGCCAATTGTATCCGATCTGGGCGCCTGCAATCCAGCCACGCATTGAATCCGCCGAGGCCGCTGCGTCCGTTGGAAAGAGCGGAATTGAGAATGGATTTTTGCCCCAGCCGTAACCGCCGTGCGCACCAATATAGAATCCGGCCCAGGTCGAAGAGGACGGAAGCGGACCTTTGGTATCGCCGATGGTCTTATCAGGCTGCCCGTTAAATTTGTACGCCAAACCGCCGCGAATAATGTCGATGTTCTGATTTCCCGCGACTTGCGAAGAGGTCTGGTCCTGGAGCCAACCCATCCCATAATGCAGGTATTCTACACGCGCGATCCAGTTGGGGCTTCCGAGCATTACTTCAGCACCAAGACCGGCCACCCAGCCGAATTTATCTGCCGCGGTTTGTGACCATTGGGCTTGGGTGCCACCTCCCCCCGTCGACTGAATGGTCAACGCTATTGTCTCAGTTACGTCGACCCGCTCCCACGCAAGCCCTGCCGTCCCGTAAACCATAAGATTGTCGAGCGGCGTCGAGCCGAGCCTTGCTCGTGCGCTACCAAGATATTTAACGCGCTCGCTGAGCGACTTCGTAACTGTGATTGTCCCTTGATTCTCACCGTCGTCGACGAAAGTGCTTGAGCCATTTGATGACGTACCGCTGATGTCTGTAGCGGTGAAATCGATTTCGATGCCAGGGACAACCCGGCCATACTGCCAATTGTATCCTACGTAGCCGCCATAGACGCCGCCTCTTGAATTCACGCCATCAATAACCAATGGCGCAATTGGGGCGCCTCCAAGATCTTCAAAATTTGTAAATTTATCGCGCTTCCAGCCGTAGCCCCCGGTTACACCGATGTAAAACCCAGCCCAGGATGGCGGTTGCAGCTGTGGGGCTACAGGTGCCTTCACTGGCATATCTGCGGCCGAGGCTACCTGAGCTGACACAATTGCGGTCGCAGCAGCGACCGCTGCAATCCAAAAACGATACATAAACCACCCCCAAGAACCGACCTAAACAGTAGCGGAAGTGCACTCCCCGTTCCCGTAGCGACTGTGCAAAAACTACAAAATTTGAATTTTGTGGCAATCCGGCCACAGGCCAAGTTTCTGATCAAGCTCCGGAAATTGAGCAATGTCCGCTTTGGGTCATTAGCAGACGTGTGCACTGCACTAACCCATGTCCGCTTTCCCCCAATAGCGACCGTAAAAGCAGACATGCCGCAAACGGTCATGTCCGCTTTACCTCTGAAAGCGGACATGTGCGGTGCAACTAGGAATGTCTGCTAAGGGCCAGAAGCGGACATTGCTGCCTTTAGCTGTTTAACAGCCAAATCGCCGCATTTAGCCCAGTCGCGTAAGCAACCCATGCAGCCAGTGGCAGCAGACAGAGAGCCGAGAGCCTATCGACGCGGGCAAAACCGACAATGGTCGCCAGGATTACGACAAGCTGTGGCACGATATTTATCAGGCCAAGCAACGGACTGCGAGCCCAAAAAAACATCCATGACCACGCTGCATTGAGGACGAGCAATAGAAAAAACAAACCAATCGCGTAATGCCGGCGTCTGCTCGATGGCATTCGCAAGATGCGCCACAGCGCGAAGGCCATCAGCGCGTAAAGTATCGTCCATACAGGTGCAAAAACCCAGTTTGGCGGATTGAAAGACGGCTTAACGAGCCCGGCGTACCATGGGCTAAGATTTGGGTATGTCGCGATTTGACCGAGAACTGAAGTGGTAGCGACCACGCCGACAGCCAACATAGCGAAGGCTAGATCGCGTTTTAAGCTTTGGTATGACGGCATCATTATTGAAGTCGGATTCGGTGGAGCACTACCAGTCGCAGCGCAACCTCCATGTCCGCTTTACCCTTGAAAGCGGACATGTGCGGTGCACACCGTCAAGTCTGCTTTGGGCCAATAGCGGACATTACACCCCGACTAAGAGAAACAGAAAGACCGCCTCGCGGCGGTCTCTCCAAAATGAGATCAGGGGATCAGGTGGCAAGTACAACGTTTATCGGATCGTCGTTACTTCATGCATTCCCGCACGAAACTGATGCGTTCGATTGCATTAAGATTCTTTGCGTCAGCTTCCTTCCGGCACTTTTCTCGCTGGTCGAATCGCATCTCGATCTTCTGAACTATACCGAGATCCTCTCCTACTGGTCCGTCGCTCGCTCCCCGCATGGCCGCCTGCAACTTTTGAATGTCCTGGGGTGACAGTTGCGGGCGGTCGATCTTGATCGTCAACTTGTTTAGTTTGGCGGTCAGCGCGAACGGTGGCTTGTAGTCCTCGTCGTTGACACCGGTCAGCGTGTCGGAGCCGATGTCGAAGCTCTCATCCCATTGCAGGGTTATCGGCAGGGTTTTTTCCATCGACCTGGTGGCAACAACTTTGCCGTCCACTTTTAGCGTGCCGGTGGCGGCGCGGCCGAGGCCGCTGAAGTTGTTGAACGCGAGCGTGCCGGCACCGATACCGTCGTACTTGAAGTCAAACTCGACAGTGTGCCGACCCGGTGTCAGCGCATCGGGGCCCTCCCACTTGACGCGCTGGAGGTCGACGAGGTTCCACAGGAACACAGGCTTTCCTTTCAGCAGATAGAAGCCGTAGCCGGCGAAACGTCCACCCGAGGTCAGGATCATGCCTTCAGCGCCATCAGCCGGCACCTCGATGTCGGCCGTCATTGTGAACGAGCTGTTGAGCAGCGCCGGGGAATCGCCCTGCGGCAACCCGACCATAGGTCGCGTGTAGACGAACTCGGTTCGCCCGGCGGTGATATTCGGCCGCGGCGCGATCATCCGGGATGCCACTGAGGCGTCAAGCGGGAGGACTTGATACTTCTTCGCCTCCGCAACGAACATCTTCCGCATCTCCGCGACCTTCGCAGGGTTCTTTGCGGCGATGTCGTCAGATTGGGTGAAGTCTTTGTTCAGGTCATAGAGCTGGAAGACCTGGTTGTTGAGCGGGTCGGTGTTGGCCGGACCGAACGCCTCCCACGGAGCGCGGTTGACCTTAGTGCTCAGCATCCAGCCGTCTTTGTAGAGGGCCCATTGACCCATCATCTCGAAATACTGGGTCGTGTGCCGCGAGGGCACTTTGGCGTTGTTCGCATCGAAGGTATACGCGAAGCTGGTACCCTCGATCGGCTTCTGCTTGATGCCGTCGACCATCTCGGGTGCATGGATACCGGCGGCTTCGAGAATGGTCGGCAGGACGTCGATCACGTGGACGAACTGCTCACGCAACCCGCCCTTGTCCTTGATGCGTGCTGGCCACGACACAACCATGTTCTGGTTGATGCCGCCGAGCCTCGATGCATTCTGCTTAAACCAGTCGAACGGCGTATCAAAGGCCCAAGCCCAGCCGGCCGACATGTGGTTGTAGGTCTGATCGGTGCCCCAGACGTCATAGAATTTCATTTGCACTTCGGCCGGTAGATCACTGACGCCGTTGAACCAGGCCACTTCGTTCGGTGTACCCATTGGTCCGCCCTCGGCACTGGTCCCGTTATCGCCGTTGATGTAGATAACGAGCGTATTGTCGAGTTTGCCCAGGTCCTGGAAATGTTGGATCACACGGCCGATTTCGTGGTCGCTGTAGGCCGCATAGGCGGCGAAGATTTCAACCTGGCGGATAAAGAGCTTCTTCTCGACCGCACTTAGCTGATCCCATGGCTTCAGCTTGTCTTTTGGCCATGGGGTCAGTTGCGAATCCTTGGAGATCACCCCGAGCCGCTTTTGGTTCTCGAAGATGCGCTCGCGCAGCTTCTCGTACCCGTCATCGAACAGGTGCATCGCCTGTATTTTATCCACCCACTCCTTCATTGGGTGATGCGGGGCGTGCGTGGCACCGGGGGCGTATTTAATGAAGATCGGTTTGTCCGGCAGCGTTTGGTGCATGCGCGTCATGTAGTCGATGGCGTCGTCGGCCATCGCCGTGACGAGATTCCAGGTACCCGGCGGCTTGCCCTCGAATGGATAAATCTGTGTCGTGTTGCGGAACAGGTTCGGCTGCCATTGATTGGCGTCGCCGCCGACGAAGCCATAGAAATACTCAAAGCCCATGCCTGTCGGCCATTGGTCGAATGGTCCGGCCTGGCTCGCCGTATAAATTGGCGTATTATGCTCCTTGCCGAACCATGACGTGGAGTAGCCATTGTCGAGCAGGATACGGCCGATGGTCGCCTTGTCCTTCTCGATGATGCTGTTGTAGCCGGGATAGCCGGTCGACTGCTCGGAGACGACGCCGAAGCCGGCGGAGTGATGGTTGCGCCCGGTGATCAGCGCAGCGCGGGTCGGTGAGCACAGCGCAGTGGAGAACATTCGATTGTAGCGTAGGCCATCGTTCGCGATGCGGTCCATGGTCGGCGTCGGAATGACACCGCCGAATGTGCTTGGCACGCCGAAGCCGGCGTCATCGGTGATGATGAGCAAAACGTTCGGTGCACCCTTCGGCGGCACGACGCGCGGCGCCCACCAGGGCTTCGACTGTAATGCGTCATCCTTGATCACGCCGCCGAACTTTGGGTCGGGCGGTGGAAGCTGTTTTCCGTCAATGGCCGTCGTGGCGCTGGGCGAGCCGGGTGTGCCGGTGACTTGCTGCGCGTTAACAAAAGAAGCAGTCGCGCTGACCAAGAGCAGGGATATCGATAGCGCGTTCCAACGCGTTTTCATGGCAGCCTCCGAGTGGGTCATCGCGTGCCCAACTTCACGCGGACCGTCCCTTGAAATGAGAGGTGGCTGGCCCGTTTCAATTCGAAGATTTGGTCCGGCACCGTGTACTACGCGAGTTGCTCGCGTATTGACTCAGATCAAATGGCTGTCGGCACAACATCAGTTTCGAGCAGCGGCTGGTATTCTGGTCCTTTTTTGGGTTCAGATGCAGCGTTCAGGTGCATCCGACTCATGTCCGCTTTGGGTCATTAGCGGACATATGCAGTGTAATAAGTAATGTCGGCTTTGCCCCCGAAAGCGACGTTGAAAGCAGACATGGATTGGCGGCTTCAGGCCGCTCTTACTGCGCGTCAGTCCAACCGCTAGGATGCCCGCGGCGACAGGCAATGAAAGGGGCGTTCGATGGCTGCGGTGTTCAGCGTTTCCCGGTTGAATCATGTGTGGGCCGCCGCGCTGGTGGCGGCAACGATCGGCGCCGCAGGCGATGCGCTTGCGCAGCAGCCGAGCCAGGCGCAACTCAATGCGCTGCGCTCGTCCTGCCGGAGCGACTACATGGCGCATTGCTCGTCGGTGCCGACCGGCGGCGCGCCGGCGCTCAATTGCCTGAAGCAGCACATGCCAGCGCTTTCGGGAGGATGCCAGAGCGCGGTGAACGCGATCAGTCCGGCAGCACCGGCTGCCGCCGCTGCGCCTGCAGCGGCACCAGCGCCCGCGGCCGCTCCAGTGGCCCCGCCGCCTGCGATACAAGCGGCGCCCGCCGCACCGCCGGCTGCCGCCGCGCGCAAGCCGAGCCCGGCGCAACGCCAGGCGGAGGCCAAGGCGATCGGCCGGGCCTGCCGCGCCGACTACCGCGTGCATTGCGCGGGCATTGCGCCGGGCGGCTCGGCATCGATCGCGTGCCTCAAGCGCAACGCCAGGACATTGTCGCGCGAATGCCTGCAGGCGCTCGTGAGCGCCCCCGCCGTTGCGGCCGCGCCTGTCGTCGTGCCTGCGCCTGCGCAAGTTGCCGCGCCCGCCGCGCCGCCGCCGTCGATGGAGCCGGCGCCGCTGCTGGTGACGCCGCGCGAGGAACGGTTCATTCTCCGCAGCGCCTGTGGCGCCGACTTTGCCGCGTACTGCGGCGGCCTGCGTCCCGGTCTCGGCCGCATCGCGGCCTGCCTGCACTACAACAGGAGCAACCTGTCGCCGCGCTGCCAGCAGGCGCTGATCGCGCTGCACGAGGGTCGATAGATCCGGGCCGTCAGATTGAGGGCACTGGGCCGCTAGGCAGTGCTGTCAAAAAGGAGGACGATGCGCCGGTTGCGCCGTCTTCGGCGAGACGCTTGTCCTTTGGAGTTCGGATGATGCGGCGTCGCGATGTCATCTCTTTGCTCGGCGGCGCGGAGGTTGCGAATTCGCTTGCAGCCTTGCCATTTGCGGCCTGGGCCCAGGCGAACAAGATCCGAAACGTTGCATGGCTGGGCGTGGGGCAGGCGGACCAGCCGTCGCCTTATCTTGAATCGTTGCGCGCGGGCCTGCGCGAGCTCGGCTGGGTCGAAGGCCGCAATCTGAAAATGGGCACCTTCTGGGCCACCGGCCTCGACGACATGGCCGCCGCGACACAGCAGGCGCTCGCATCCGATCCCGAAGTTGTCGTCACGCAGGAATTCATGGCGATTGCCATGCTGCTGTCGAAGGCGCCGAAGCCGGTGGTGTTCGGCTTCAGCGGCGATCCGGTCGGAGCCAGGCTCGCGCAAAGCTGGTCGCGGCCGGGCGGCAATTTCACCGGCATGAGCTATCTCGCCGTCGAGCTGGTCGGCAAGCGCGTCGAGCTGCTGAAGGAATGGCTGCCCGACACGCGGCGCATCGCGGTGCTGGCGCGGCCGCAGCACCCCGGCGAGGACATCGAGCGGCGGGCGACAGAGGAGGTCGTGAAGAAGCTCGGGATGGAGATGTCGTATTTTCCCTTTCTGACGCGATCGTTTCTTCCCGGGGCGCCGCCGCCCGGCGACCAGGGCGATCTGGACAAGATCTTCCGCGCCATCGCTGCCGACCGCTGCGACGCGCTGGTCGTATTCCCCGACTCCGCCATGTTCGAGGTGAGCGAGCGCGTCGCCAATTTCGCGCGCGATGCAAAGTTGCCGTCGGTGTCCGGCTGGTATCCCTTCGCACAGAAGGGATTGCTGATGACCTACGGGCCGAACGTGCGCGAGCTCTACCGTTCGCTTGCGCGCTATACCGACCGGATCCTGAAGGGGGCAAAGCCCGCCGACCTGCCGGTCGAGGTGCCGGCCAAGTTCTACCTGGCGATCAACCTGAAGACGGCGAAGGCGCTCGGCATCGCGCCGCCGGCGCGGCTGATCACGCGCGCCGACGAGGTGATCGAGTAGGGGTCCGGGCCGGTCAAGGCAAAATAAAGCGACAGAGTGTGACTGCGGTCACAGTGCATTTGCACGATCGGCGCTAGTCCTTGAAAATGGACAGGAAATATTCCATGCGCCGGGTGCTCCCCATTCTCGTAGCCGCAGTGCTGCTGACGGCGATCTTTGTCGACGTCGTCGCCGCGGGAGTGAAAGCCGTTTCGCGCGGAAGCCGCGCGTCCTATCCGGCATCCGGCGGCGCTATCACCATATCGGTGCCCAACGCCATGAAACCCTTTCCGGCCGAGCTGCTGCCGCAGTGATTGAGGGTCAGGCGTACAGCGGCTCAGGAAACTTTCTTCAGGGCTGACATGGTCCTTGCCGGGTCAAGCCCAAGCGCTTCCGCAAGGTCAAGAAATTCCACAACGTCGATGCGGCGTTGGCCGCTTTCGAGGCGGGCCACGAAAGATTGGTACTCGTCAAGCCGGGCAGCAAGGTCGGTCTGCGTCATCCCTGCGGCCTCTCTCTTCCGGATGAGAAGGCCGATGAGTGCCTTGTGACGTGCCGATCCCAGCGATTTTCGCAATTGCGCCCCGTCTCTCTCGATGCGGGGTCTCGCACTAATCTGGTTTCCAGATTATCTTAAATGTGTATAGCCCTCACCGAGGCGCGGAATGGATACCCTCAAACAGGCATTGCTATGGACCGGCATCGGCGCGGTCACGAGTCCGATCTGGGGCGCGCTCCTTTGGGTGCTTTGGAAGGGCGGGATCCGGCCACGCCTGATCCCCGGCACCGACATTGATTCGCTGGCGACGGCGATGGTTGAGCGTCACGGGGAGAGGGCGGCGGAGATGGCCTTTATCGAAGAGGACCGGGCCTGGCGCTATTCGCGCCCTTTCGAGCAAGGAAAGTGGCGGCGGGTGCGGAAGCGGATTGAGCGCCTGGAAACATTCGCAAAAAAATGAGGACGACGCGGCATCGCGTCGTCCTCGATCAACCGCGCAATTCGGGGGGTAAGGGGGTGCGCGGTCGCCGGAACAACGCGCCTGCGCCGCCTGTGTTCCATGCCTTTTCAAAAATTAAGGCGGCAGTCCCTTAGGCGGTGCCAGACCGGGCGGAAAAAGCCGGTCTCCTAGCCACTACAACTCCAGAAGCGTCGTGTTGTCCACGTCTCATTTGTTCGCATTACGCTATGCTCTGAAAATCATACCAAACTCATGCATACATTTTCTTTGGATAGGACTTGTCGCCATGCGGCAGGCGCCGAAGGCGGCATTTTACGGCTAAGATGGCTCGCCGCTGCGACACGTTTTAAGCTCGCGTTGCGTCGCCACGATCGGGCGCTCAAGCATGGTTTCAATCCCGATCAACCGCGAGTGCCGCGGGGTAGTCCCGACGGCGGTCAGTGGATGCGGGTTGCTGCTAACAGCTCGTCACGGGCAGGCAGCCGTGGTCGGTACGGTGCTAACTTTCCCGGAGCGACATATGGCCAACAAGTTCGCCTCGATCTCGAGATAGCTAGAACGGAAAACGCACTTCGGAAGGTTCGCCAGTATGATCCCACATGGAAGCCGAGTGTCGAAAGTCTAACAACGCCCGGAAGCATCGAAGGTGCAATTCGCAACGCAGAAGCTAGAGCGCAACAGGTTGAAAACTACTTAAATCAGTTGCGAACAGGAATTGGAGGTAACTTAGGCCCGCCGCTCGACGTTCGTGTAACTCAGTATCGGCAGGCAACGTCTAATATCTTCGATGGTGAAGCCTGGATCGGAGCATATCGCGCAACCAACAATATGCCTGATCTCTTCGGACGACCGAGTTGGCCGAACGACAAAGGAACGGTGGCAGTCACAGAAATTGATGGGAAGCTGTACTTCGGAATTAATTCAGGAGCACCGGGCTACACCACAGGAGACCAAAAAGAGGCAGACAATTGGCGATGGGTGCTAAAAGACAAATATCCAAACGAACTGCGAACGAAAAACATCGGTAGCGTTCCAAATGATTCATTTTACCATGCAGAGTCGAATTTGCTTATGCGAGCTGCGAGGGAAAACAACGGCACGTTAGAAGGTCGAACAATTGACGTTCACACTGATCGCGAAATTTGTGGTCCAAGCTGTATGAAAGTGCTGCCGAAGCTTGGCATCGAATTGGGCAACCCGCGAGTAACATTCATTGGACCTAATGGAACAAGGCGTACAATGAAGGATGGAGATTGGGAATGACGCAAATAATTAAGAAGGAGGCTGCATTCGACGATCATTGGGGTAATGGCTGGCCAGAGATTAGCGTGGTCGAACAGGGCCTTTCGGACCCTGAAAAGCTTGCCCAGTTGTTCGCAAAGGGAAGTGACGGGGGCTGTTTTTCTATTGAATGGATCTATGACAAGAAGAATTCGGCACCGCAATCTGAGTTAGTTGGGGCGACTCTGTATATGCATATGAATCCGGACCACGGCATTAAGCTTCAATACTCCAAATGGGATGGCCGGATTGGAGAAAAAAGGACCTATCATTCGAAGGGAGATTTGACGCGGTTAAAGCAATTCGTTCGGTCATTTCATCGAACCCCTTTGTCGATTGGGCTGTTTGTTCCGTTTGAAATAGGGCGCAGAGCGGTGAAAGAATTCTTAGAGACCGATGGTGAGTTGCCGCGAAGTATCGATTGGGTATCAGAAGACGATCTGCCGTCAGAAGTCTTCCCCCTTAAATAGGGTAATTGGCAGCTCGCAGGCTTGGGCCTGCAAGAGCTTCGGGATTGAAAAATAATTCTCTAAGAAGCGTTTGCACCGATCCTTGCAAGATACTGTTCGCTGATCAAAAATTTGCAACAAGCAGACATGTCCCCGCCGGGCATCGCTCGACGGATTTTTTTGTGTTCACTCGGACCTAACAGGAAAATCAGATGGAAATTGACGTACGGGATGAATTGGAGACGAAAGCGGGTATTCCGCACGAGAGTGTCGTAACACACGGCGAAATGATGCGCGCTTTCGAAGCATTTAAGGAGGTCAATGACGCGCGTCTTGCGAGTATCGAACGCTATAACGCAGATGTTCTACTTGAGGAAAAGCTTGCGCGCATCGATAGGGCAATTGACGGGCACACACAGCGGCTCGACGAAATTTCTCTAAAGAACGCACGGCCTGCAATTGGGTACGATGGTCAACGGGGATCTTCGCCAGAGCACAAGGCTGCATTTGATGCGTACATACGCTCAGGCGACAGCGCAAACTTGCGCGCATTGGAATTGAAAGCGCTTTCGAGTGGGTCGAATCCGGACGGTGGGTTTGTGGTGCCACTGGAGATCGAAGCACAGATCAGTCAGCGCCTTACCACTATTTCGCCGGTCCGCTCGATTGCTTCCGTACGGATAATAAGCAGCAATGTTTACAAGAAGCCTTTTATGACGGCGGGGCCTGCTGTTGGGTGGGCCGGGGAAATGGACGCTCGCGCCCAAACAGCGTCACCGACATTGGATGAATTGTCTTTCCCGGCGATGGACCTGTACGCGATGCCTGCTGCCACGGCGAATCTGCTTGATGACTCTGCCGTGAATATTGATGAATGGCTAGCACAAGAAGTTGAACAAGTGTTTGCCGCGCAAGAAGGCGCTGCGTTCATTGTCGGTGATGGAATTAACAAACCGAGAGGATTCCTATCTTACAACGCTGTAGCTAACGGATCGTGGAGTTGGGGCAACATTGGTTACGTTGCGACTGGTGCGGCCGGCGCATTTCCTGCATCAAATCCAGCCGATGTACTGATCGACCTGATCTATTCGGCAAAAGCTGCCTATCGTCAAAACAGCGTATTTGTATTAAACCGTAAGACGCAGTCGGCGATCAGAAAAATTAAGGACACAACAGGTAACTATCTTTGGCAGCCATCGGCTGCCGCGGGTGCAAGGGCCACCCTGATGACCTTTCCCGTCATTGAAGCGGAAGACATGCCCGATGTTTCGCCAGGTTCATTTGCGGCTGCTTTCGGCGATTTCTATCGGGGTTATCTCATTGTGGACCGTTCGGGTGTTACCGTGCTGCGTGATCCGTACTCCGCCAAGCCCTACGTGCTGTTCTACACGACCAAGCGCGTCGGCGGCGGCGTGCAGGACTACGATGCGATCAAGCTGCTGAAGTTTGCGGTCAGCTGATCGTTCCCCTCCACAAGCACAACAAAAAGCCCGGCACGCGCCGGGCTTTTTGTTCAGGGTTTCCTGCATTATTCGACCGTTAAATCCGGTACTTAGTCCCATGTGACCGGATTGCCACAAATGACGAAATAGACGTGTGTCCGGGAAGGGCCCTCTGGGTCCCGATACGGCCTTCAAGCTATTCTGCTGTTTCAGTTGGCAATGTTGGGGGCCGCCATGCGTCACTGGTCGATCGCGATAATTGCTGTCGCATCCACGGTTGTATTCGCGCAGGCCGCGTCGGCGGCCGACATGCCGGTCAAGGCCGTGCCGCCCGTGTCGCCTCCGCCCGTGTACAACTGGACCGGCTTTTACGTCGGCGGGCATGTCGGCTATCTGTGGGGCCGTACGCATGTCGAAGAAGAAGGCGTCGTGATCGAGGACGGTGCCGCGACCAATGGTGTGATCGGCGGCGCGCTTGCCGGCTACAATTGGCAGTACAACCAGTTTGTCTTTGGCCTCGAGGGCGATTTCGGCTGGACCAACGCGAACGGTACCGGCCTTGCAGTGGTCATACCGACGCAATTA
>Ga0247789_1000015_pt1 | contig 25686 bp, 51 predicted proteins | sample UWRJS220509R4_FD_179919 | JGI IMG/M metagenome (GOLD analysis project Ga0247789, IMG submission 179919) | Soil microbial communities from Arlington Agricultural Research Station in Wisconsin, United States - UWRJ-S220-509R-4 | ecosystem: Environmental > Terrestrial > Soil > Agricultural land...
CAGGTTGCCGGCTTCTGCTTTTTGTTCCCCATCGGAAGCACGATCATCACCCCCGAGCAATCGATCCACCTGCGCGATGATAGCGCGCATGTCGCCCACGTTCATGCGATGGGCTGGCCGCTCCAGCCACTCGATCACCGCGTGAGCGATAGCCAGGTCGCGTTCGGCGCTCATGTGCTCTTCCTCGCTCTCCGCGCGATCTCGCGGTCAGGGGTGCTGGCGATGATCCGATCCATGATCGCATCGGCGCTGCCCGGATCCGGCACCGTGACGACCGACGTCGTGGCGTGGTGCTCCCCGCCGCAGGGGCAGTAGCAGGTAGCCGACTGCGACCCGCGGCAGTTCCAGGAGCACGCCCCGTCGCGATCGCTACGAGAGGGTGGCGGGATCTGTTTCGGCTCGGCCATGCGGCAGTGCTCGCGCCCTTGGCGGGGCCGGCGGTGGATGATCCGCTCGACCGTGAGCCCGCGGCGGAACGTGTGCTGACCCGTCGGCGTGCAGGTCCCGTGGTGCTCGGTGGGGGCTTGGGTCGCGTTCACGGCCCAGCGGTAGCCGCAAGCCTCGCAGTGGACGAGCCAGCGGTCGATTGTCGTGTAGCTCATGGCTGCTCGCTAAACTTTCCCAGGCGGTAGATGTACACACCGATTGCCGTCACGAGTAGGGCGCTGATGGCCAAGCTGGCGGTAATCCAGGTGGGCGACCAGATGCGCCACCACGACCAGTCGATAACGTGCGCCAGCTTGAGCGAGATGAGCGAGACCTGAATCATCGTGATGATCTGCCGCAGCTCGCGCGAGAGTGCCATCATGACAGCCGAGAATGTTGCGTGCGTCACTTCGGCCCCTTTGCTGCGCGCCGCTTGAGCCATCTGTCGAGCCAGGTCTCTTTCCGTGGTGGATCTTCGGCGAAGGTGAACGGTGCCGGCAGCGATGACGCAACGATTTCCTCGGCCTCCGCGTTCGTCAGCTCGACGCCCTCTTGATCGACCAGCGGATCGGCCTGCCCGTAGCCGTGCTCCGCTTCGGGGTGGCGCTGAAGCCACTCGGCGGCGATCTGGAGGATGGCCACCATATCGCGGACGGCCAGCGGCTGGGTCACGTCGATCAAACGTGGGACGAGTTCGTAGGCCGTCGGGTCCATCGCTACGAGCTCGTCATCGGGAATGACGACCATTATCTGGTAGCGGTGGTGCAGGTAGTCGCGCTCGACGTCAACTCGCATGGCCCATCACCCGCTTCCTTTTCCGGCGCGATCCAGCCAACCAGCCATTTTCGCTGCGGCATCGTCAAACTCCTGCCCAACCGAAGCGTCCGGAACGCCGACAACCCGCCCCTCGGATTCGTCGACGCCGCGCTCGGCTTCGTAGAGAATCCGCTGGGCCTCGGCGAACTCGCGGAACGCGAGTCGCACGCGCTCGAAATCTTCTCGCGTAAGGCGGACGTTGGCGTTCCATGTCCCCAAATCGTCCGGCATGGCGATCGGATAGAGTTCGACGTGGTCTACCCAGCCGGCGATGAGAGTGCTCATCGGTCCCCCATTTTCTCGCGGCCGTACAAGGCGAGACACGCCGCGTCGATCACGCCCCCGTGCGGCTTCTTGAATCGCCCCATGCACGTCGTGTCGAGTTGCGGCAGGCGGTCGCGCACGTAGGCCGCTGCCCGCGCCTTGGGATCGCCAGCCGCGTTCTTGCCGAAGAGTGCCCGATGCCAGACGGACGGCTGCACGCGGACGAGCTCCCAGCCGAGAGCGGCGATCATGCCGAGCAAGATCCCGTAGCTCACGCCGATCGAGAGCGAGGAAGACGCGGCCCCCGGCTGCGCGCGCGGTGATTCGAGAACCACGGTGATCGGCTCGTCGATGGGTAGCTTGGCGCTGATCGCGAAAAGCGCGGTGTAGAGGCGGCCGTGATCCCACTGCTTGCCACAGCTTGGAGCCGGGATCGTGTAGTCGCGGAAGAGCACGGGCTCGGGATAGATCACCATGCCCGGCGTGCCGGCGGGGCGTGCTAGGCGCTGGGCATCGCCGGGGCGGAGGAGAACCGCGGCGCCGTCCATGCCGGGGTCTAGCCCCAGGATCGCCCGGCTCATGGCATGAGCCCCAGGAGAAAGGCGAGCCAGACCCCGAGCACCACCCCAAAGCCGCCGGACACGAAGCCAGACCCTGCGGGGTAGCCGAAGCGGCGCGTGCCGTAGCCGAGCAGGTACCCGCCCCAGAAGATCGCCAGTAAGCCGGCGGCGTACCGGCTCATGGCGCCGCACCAAGGAATCGGCTCTGCTGGCGGATCACCTGCACATACTGCGCTACCCACTTGCACTGCTGGCGCGCATCGTCCAAGGCGTGGTGCTCGACTCCGCCCGCTTCCTCGATCCGCTCGATGCCGGGCTGCATGTAGACAGCGAGCCGGAAGATCGTGCGGGCGCACGCGGTCATCGGCCAGACCCAAGGGACCTTCATGTCCTGGAGTCGATTGCAGACACGCTCGATCAGCGCAAGATCAAAGCTCGTCGGGTAGGCCCAGGCGAGCCCCCCGGGCCGGGCCGTGTCGTAGACGATCCGGGTGCCCGCCCGGTGGCAGATCGGCTCGAGCGCCAGCACGGCCGGCTCAGAAGGGGTTGGCATCGTCGTCGGGCTCCTCTCGGGTGGCTTCTCCACCGGGGACAATATCCGCAGTCGGCTCCGGTGTCGCGGATAATTCGACGGCTGGGTCGGAATGCCGTACGGCCCCCAGGACGAGACTTTCCTGCGGCACCCGTGCTTGGGCCGGCGGGAGGGCCCCTGCGCTCAATGGCGCTAGGGATCCGCTCGCTGGCGGTAGCTCCGCGAGGGAGGCTTGGTCTGCGAACCACGCCGCCTCACGGACGAGCGCATCGGCCATGGCGGGGAACCGGTCGGCCAGGTCGATGAGTTGGTCGGCCGCTTGGCGCTTCGTGATCTTGCCCCGGAAGAGCGCCTTCGCGAGGTCCAGCCAAGCTTGGGCATACTCCCGATCGGGCGCCCCGTCCGGGATCCTATCCGGGAGCGCGAATGGCGGAGGTGCCGATCGGCGGACTTCCGCTCGAGCCCGATCGCAGAACTTGTCCCATGCCTCGACCGACGGCCACCGCCCGGCGGCCAAGGCTAGGTTGATGACGTAGCTCCACTCGGCCGGGGCGAGACCACGCGCCTTGACCACGGTTTCGTAGATTGCGTCGATCTGCTCGACGGTCGGCGGTTTGGTGGCGAGTCCGACCACGAGTCGCTGGAGCTCGTCACGGTATTGCTCGGGGTTCATGACACTTGTCTCGCTGCCCATTCGGTTCTCAACGTCCGCACGCCGGCCGAGTAGATTGCCTCGCTCATCATGCGCAACGAATCAACATGCGCATCGACGAGCTGATCCGTAGCGAGGTGGCTATTTGTCTCGTGATGTCGCAAAACGGAATAGACATCTTGCGCTTGCACGCCAAAGTAGCAGGCCATGCCATCGACGAGAGTGTCGTTAAAATTGCACTTCGGAACATATCCTCGCGCGACTAGCAAAGCGACAAGGAATCCGGCGACGTCGGAATAAGCTGCGGGGCAGACGAGCTTAAGTAGTTCTTTGATCACGATACGCCATTGACCAACTTCTTCATGACAGGTACGGCAAAGAGTATGGAGTGATTCAGGTGGGTACTCCCATGGTTTTAATCCGCGCTCATAATACGAGTGATCAACATCCAGCGTCTCCTCCGTATCCCCGCATTGAGTGCATGAGAATCCGTCGCGCTCAAGAATTTGAAGGCGCATCTTCTGCCATTTTGGATGGCGAAGCTCATCGATGTAGCTCACCGGGTGTCCCTCCGTTTCTTGTCCATCCATTTGTCCCACGCATCCTGCCCGTCGCCAGCGGATGGCGGAATGGATTCCCATCGGCGTTGATCCAGAAAGCGCTTGGGGTGAAGGATCACGCCTTCGCGCCATCGGCGAGATTGTTTCCAGGCCTCGACGCTCGCAATGATGGTCTCGGCTAATTCCGAATCGGGGTCAATCCGCTTCCACGCGACCAGCGCGCCCCGTCGATCCTCCTTGAGCGGATAGGTCTGGTAGAAGCGGGTGAAGGCATCTGGCTCCCCACTCAACGGACCCGAACGGCGCTTGCGCGTGGGCGGGCCCGTCGAATCGACGGGCAATGCTTCGGTCTGTCTAGGTTCTCCATCTCTGCTCGGAACCCCGCCCTCCCTCCCCGCAGGCGAAGGCGCAGAGAGCAGAGCATGGCTTCGGGATGCTTCCGGCAATGCCGGATGGATGCCGGAGTCATGCCAGCGCATGGCAGCCCTAGCCTTCTGTTCGTCTGCAAACTCGCGCTGGGCCTTGCGTTCCTTCTCTAGCCGCTCGTTGAACATCCTGCTCGCGTGAATTTCTCCGCAACCGCAGACCAGCTCCGTAGAGAAACGCGCGCTGATTCGCTGCCATGCACGAATCCACATCGGACCACGGCGGAGGTTGAGTAGCCGGCGGTTCTCTTCGGGGTCGGCGTCGAGCCCATGCTCGCGCCAGGAGTAGGCTAGGAGGTCGATATAGAGCCCCCGTTCGGCCGGGCTCATCTTCCGGACTTCCTTGTCGGCGAGCCAGTCGGCGGCGAAGAAGGAAAAGGCAGGCGGCTTGCCGGCGCGTGCATTGCGCTTGCGCTTCGGGGCGGGCGTGGTAGGCTCGTCCAAGTGGGCCCTTTCCTCCGGAAGGGGTCGAGGGCGGGATCCTCGCAGGGAGACCCGCCCTCGCTATTTCTTGGACGCACTATGCCACCGTAACCGCCGTCAGGGTAGCGGATTCGCTCCACCGCCTGCCCCCGGCTTATCCACGGACGCCAGCAATCGGTCAGCGATGGCTTCGGCTGCTTGCCTCAATGCGTCCCGGTAGGATTGCAAGTGTCTCCCCGGCTCCTGCCGTAGCTCATCATTGTCAATCTGGGCTTGGACCACCGCGCGCACGATCATCTCCCGGGCGCGCTTGCGCCAAACCAGATCGGTTGCCGCCACGGCGACCTCGATCGCCGCGAGCTCGTCATCCAGGCTCATGGAAGGATGCCTCGGTGGTAGGGGATGCGCTTGGCCGACTCTGGCACGCAGTCTCTCTCCAGCGCGTGATGGCAAGCCTTGCCGGGCACCACGAACGGCGGGCCGTTGCCGTAGATGTCGCCCTTAGTGAAGCCGACGACCCGACCGCATCCGCACTTCGGACAGCACCGCGCGTAGAGCATTCCATAGTGCAAGGCATCCGCACCCCAGCGATGCCCGCGAATCAGGCAGCGAAGACGCTTCATGCCACGGGCTCCTCGGTACGGGTGATCTCCTCCGGCTCGACCGCGACGAGCGAGGGCCGGATCGTCGGGAACAAGTGCTGGCGGTTCTCGATCAGGGTCAGCACGAGCAGCCGGTACGTCGAGTCCGGCTCGTCGCGCACCAGGCGCACGACCCGCTCATTGATCTTGGTCGCGCGGCGCTGGGTTCGCGCAGTCTCTCGCATCAGGGTCACTCCTCCTGGATGTGGGGATCCTCCGATCCGCTTCCCTGCGGTCGGGCTTGAATCACGATCACCGGCTTATCCGGAGGGATCGAGCCGATCACCTTGTCCCGAATCTCGTCGCCACTGATCGGCGTGTCCCGCGGCCGGCTCCGCGCTTCCTCGATGAGCCCTTCCATCCGGAGCCCGATCTCATGCGTCCATACGGGGCGGCCAACAAGCTCCTCAATCCGCTTGTGGATCATGTCGAAGGGCCGCGAGAGCTTGCCCGTACAGAGCCGATGCAATTCGGCCGCCCGCTCGTCGCCCGTCATGCTCTCGGCATCTCTGCGCTGTTCGTGCTCCTGGATGCAGAGCGGGCAATACTCGTCCATCTCGCCGCGCTCGGGATGGTAGGTGCAGACGTAGGCGGCCATCAAAAGGGCGGCTCCTCTGTGATCGGCTGGATCGGGGTCACGGGCTTCGGTTGCGGGGAAGGCTGGGGGGCCGCCTTGGCTCGAGGTGTCGAGCCCGACGCAGCGGGGGGAATCCTGGACTCCCCCTTCGCGGCCGTGCTCCCCGCACCCGAGCCAGCGGAATCCATTCCGCCAGCGGCCCCCGTCCCACCGGCCGCTGGACTCGCGACCCGCGCATATTCCATCAGCACTTGGACCAGGTAATCCCATTTCTCCCGCGTGAGCGATTGGATGGCGAAGTCGGTCCCATATCCCGGTCCGAGCTCGTCCACCAATTCCTGCGGTAGCTTCACGTGCTTCGGCCCCGTCCGCTCGTCACCCTTCCGGTAGACCGCCCCGCCCGACTTCCGCACGAGCTCGTGCACTTGCACGGACTCGGCCGGCGTGATCGCGAAGGGCTGCGCCGGGGGAGTGAAACCTGCGGCTTGCGCTTGGGCCGCTTCTCCGAACCCCGTCGCGTAGGGCTCGTCCTCGTAGGTGGCGCCCCCCTCCTCGAGCTCGGCCGCGCGCTGGTTCTGGCCGTGCTCGCGGGCCAAGTCCATGACGAACTTGATCTGCTTCTCGGAGATCAATCCGTACCGCTCGAGCTTCCCCGCAATGTCCTGAATCGTTGGGTGCTCGACCTTGAGCGCTGCGGCCAAGTCGGGCTTGTCGGCGAGGAAGGCATCGGCCTTGGATTGCCGCGTGCGCGACCGCCCGCTGCCGCTCTCCTCGGTGCCGTGGTAGTCGACGCCGACCCCGTCCATCTCCTCGCTCGGGGTGGCTTCGTAGCCCGCGAGCACCATCACCCACGAGAACGCGAGCCGGCAGGCCTTCCCCGTCGCCCGCGTGGTCGCCATCGAGCGGCGCTGGTAGAAGGGCCGATCGCACCAGGGCTCCTCCTCCCCGCACTCGGCCGAGGCGCGGGTGAGCACCATGCCGTCACTCATCCGCACGAGCTCGACCACGGCGGTATAGACCCCGTGGTCCTCCTCGTTCGAGAGCTCGCGCGCCATGCACCCCATCATCGCGGCGCAGGTCGTCCATCCTTCGACCATGACGTGTTTCCGTGGCCCGATCTGCTTGTAGAGCTCGCGCTGCTGGATGATCCCGGCCAAGGCGCTCGCCACTTCGGCCGCCTGCTTCACGAGCTGGGCCGGACTCCCCGCCCGGACAAGCCCAAGCTGTACCGGGAGCGAGCGGGCCACCGCCTCGCTGTATTCCACGACTTCACCGGTCGTCGGGTCGTAGGGCTCGTCGGGCTGGGGCGGCGGATTCGTAGGTGCGGCCATCGGGTGTCACTCCTGGTGCAAGGGGATGGGGCCATGGGGCCATGGGCCCATGGTAGGGATGGCCGGGGCGGCACGGTCTCGGAACGGCCTGCCCTCCCCCCGCGAGGCTTGCAAGCCGCTTTTCCCGCCCCACCCCGACCAAGAAGAGCCTACCAGAACCGGCAGCGATTGGCAAGCGTTTTGGCGAGCGATTGTACAAAGCGATACCATTATGAGACATAGGCCGAGCGTTTTCTGTTGCGTTTTCCGCCTAGCCCTGCTAAGCTCTGATTCGTGGCAGGGTGCAAGGGGTGCACGGGCAGGGCGCACGGGTGGTGTCGACTGGATGGCTGGCAATTTGACCCAAGCCATTGTGGCGACGGCGGTTAGGTTGTCGACTAGGCTGGCACGGCCCTCGCAATGGAATAAGGGTGTGCGCGGCATGGGGTCGCGCCGAGACCGGAGAGACCGATGACCCGCAACGAATTCGAGCAAGCGGCCAAGAATCAGAACGAGCGGCGCGCCCAGGAAATATTGAAGGCCCGTGAGTCCGGGGTGCCGTGCGTCATTGTGCCGATGCTCTCCTTCGGAGGCATCGACTACTGCACGATCCATCGGGTGATGGGGACGTGCCCGTTTTCGTCGCTTGGCCATCGTCTCCAGGGTCCATTCGCACCCAAGATGAACATCAGTGACGACGACCACGACTTCCGGTGCGACTCGCGCCGCGATGACGGCCCCTGGATGCCGCGAGAGGATTCGTAGCCATGACTGGAAACACGGCCGCACTCGCTAGCATCATCGCTGCGCTGAACCAAGACGATTCCATGGCGCCCATGGGGGTCGTGTATGCCCTGAAGGCCGTCTTGCGCGAATTGGAGCATCAAGGCCACCGGCTTCATGAGCTCGAGCAGCGGTTGCACGATCACGAGCAACTGTCACCACCGCTCGACGGGAGCGCGTCATGAGCCCCCGCATCCCCGGCCAAGCCGCCCCGGTGCCCGCGATCCCGACGATCTCGCTCCCGCTCGCTGATCTCCGGGCGATGGCGCGCGCGACCGATGACCATGCAACCGCGAGCGCCTACACCCGCGCTCGCGAGCGGGCCAAGCGCGCGGCCGTGTTCGCCGCCGCCGGGATCTCGCTGGACGATCTCGTCCAACGCGGGCTCGCGTGCAACGGGTGCGGCGCCAATCTCAAGGCGGGCAAGTGCCCCTTCTGTTCGCCGGTCTCCGGCTGGGGGAAGCCATGAGCACCGCGCCTTTCGTGATCACCGAGATGCACTCGAAGATCGAGGCCACGGTGCGATTCGATTCGGGCATCGAGTTCACGGTAACAGCCGCCCCAAATCGCGACGAGCCCGGCCAGTGGGGGCTTGAGATCGAAGGGTTCTTCGGGTCGCGGGCCGAGCGTGACGCGGCGCAGCATCTCATGGACCACGCCGCCGAGCTGATTGCCGTGCTGCGCGCGGCCGTCGAGGATGAGTCGGCGCACCTCTTGCCGGAAATCCTGCGGCCATGACTCGCGCCCGCTTGATCGCCTGGATCGCCGGCTACCACTGCCGCCGGCGCGGGCATCGCTGGATCGAGCATTTCACCGGATGGCGCCGCATGCTCGCCCGCTGCTGCCCCGACTGCGGGTGCGGGCAAGTCAAGATCGCGAACAGCGGAGGACATGACGCGACCCATGGCGGCGGGCCATCGGCAGAGCGCGGGGAGGACTGCCAGCACGCGGCGCACTACCAGCCGAAGGAGAATGCCGCATGAGCCGCGACGAGTCCGCGACCTGCCCGCACTGCCAGGCCATCCGCCGCGCCGAAGAGCATCGCATCATCGAGGGCGCTGGCCTTGGCGAACACGCGCCGCGCACGCACGAATGGCCTACCTCCGCGCGCGAGTGGGTCTTCCTCGGGATCATGGCAGCAATCGCGCTCGTGTGCGCTACCCTTATCTGCGCCCCCGTCCACTCTGCCGAGCCCGCTTCGCTTTCCCGATGGCACTACTCGGATCGGCTCTACAAGCGGGACAACCGCACGCCGTACTCGTTTGAACAGTCGCAGCCCGAGCTGGCGCGGCTCGCACTCCAGGCGGGCTATGCGGGCCCCGACGGCAACGGCCCCGGCTACCAGGACACGGTAATCGGGCTCGACGGCGAGCGCGCGCAGGCGGGGCGCGTGCGTTTCCTGATCGCACCGCCCGCCGATACGTTGTGGAAGGCACTCCTCATGCCGGACAAGTGGCTGCCCGGTGAGTGCTCGTACGTCGCTGTTGTGCGGGGTGGTGCGGCTCCTGATTCCATCCTGGTCGTCCTGACCAATGGAACCCAATTCACGGAACGGATCGAGAGGAAGCGGAAATGAGAACCATCATTGCGCTCCTGGCTATCGTTGCGGTCCTGGGGTTGATGCCCGGCAAGGCATCGGCTATCGGGATGGCGCTCGCGAACTGCGACTTCGACGACTGTTACGTTCGTTCGGGACCACGCCGGCTCACTCAGTGCGAAGACATGAGCCAAGGCGGCGGGTCCATCAATGGAAGCTGGCTCCAGCGGGCCAACATCGAGGAGCGGATCGAAAAGATTCGCGCGTCGATTGCCTCGCTGGCAGGCGGGTTCAAGCCCGCGCCCGAGATCGACTGACTGGGCAAAGATTGCGAGCGCCGTTGGGGGGATCCGGGCTCTTGGGGATTGTCCGTCGAAGCCCGGCGGCGCTCGTTCGTCGATAGGCCCGGAGGTCTCCATCTCTGCGGGCTTGTCACCGCGCGCGAGTGGTCCTCGCGCGCGGCACTCTTCCCGGCACGGGCGCCGCTACTCGAACCGCTCGACCCCTGCGACTTGTTTGCTCGGGTGAGTTGCTTCGTGAGGGTCCCATCTTGCGTTGCGGCGAGCGGGGACGGCAGCGGTTGCCCGTGGCCGGGTTGGGTGAAATGACCCGAAAGTTGGGTGACTTCCCGACCCGCGCACGATCCGCAATGGCGTAATGCCACGGCACGGGGCCCGAGTCGACGCGCACCCGCAAGAATCCACGACTTACGGCCGGCCACGGATTGGCATGGCCCCTGCAATAGCTAGTGGCATGCGCGGCGATGGGCGCCGCGAGCGGCCGGTGGCGCTCGAGCCCCGGCAAGAGCCCCCGCACTAGGTAGGCGGGGGAGGAAGGGAAAGCAGGAGCCATGAACGCCACGATCAAGCGCACGGGGGAGCGGTCCTACGTCCTACGCTTCGAGCCTTCGGGCCGTGAGATTGGGGGCCAGAACCGCCAGTCGCTCGAATCCTTCGCCCGCGTCCAGGGTGCCCGGGGCGCGATCACGTTCACCGATGACCGTCGGCCGGAGCTCCATACGGGCCCCGTCGACGTGTGGATCTAGTACCATGAAAACCGCACTTTTCTGGACCGCGGGCATCGCGGCCTCGATGATCGCCGGCCGAGTCCTCGGCCTCTACGTTTTCACGCACCTGATCGCCAAGTAGTTTCGGGGGGCATCCACCCGGCGTTGGGCCCGCAAGCACGACGACCGGTCCCCCCGATTCACCCTTAACTGACCGATGGAGAATCCGATGAGTTACGAACCCGATGCTACGACTACCGAGCTCTTGACCTGTCATCAGCAATTGCAGTCGCTCTACTACAAGCGTGCGAACGCGCTCCGGCAAGAGCAGATGATCGCCCGCCACATCGCCGCCTTCAACGCGGAGATTGAGACGCTCGAGAAGCGCCGCAACGAGCTCGCCGAGCAAGTCTCCGAAACCGCCGTGCGCATCTTCGGCGTGCGCGGAGAGGCGGTGGTGAAGTAATGATCTTCCTCTACCCTTACGCCTGGCTCGCGATCGGTGTTCTTATCATCACCCACATTGCCACCAGCAACCCGGAGGATTGATGCGCGAGATGATCTACAAGCTCAGGCGATGGAGCGAGCGCGCGCGGGGAATCTGCCAATTCGATGGCTGCGACCGCGCTGCTATCCGCTCGCTGGAATACCAGACATCCGACATGGAGGAGCCGCGCCATTGGTTCCTCTGTAACCAGCACGCGCAGACGGTGAGGGTCAAGCCATGAATGAAGATCTTCTGCCGACCGTGGCGGTCGCGGCTCTGGCACTCGCGGCGATCATGATCCCGCGTGCCGCGAAGATGCTCGACCGCCCGGCGCCCCGGACGATCGGCCCGTGCGCCAAGTGCGGGCGACCCATCCTTGCGCGCGACATGTACACGGCTAGGCCCCCGAGTTCCGACGCGGACTTCGAGCCGGGCGCCCAGCTCTTGAGCCATCACCGCTGCCCCGTGAGGATGCCCGAATGACCGCCACCCCTTGCTACTGGTACGGCAACCCAGCCGAGCCGCAAGACTGCTACTGCCCGAGCTGTGTCTCCGAGCAGCTTCTAGCACGGGAGGACGAGCTCCAGCTCGACCGGGGCGAAGCTATCGACGGGACGGCCTGCGTCCGGTGCGATCGGCTGGCGACCGAAGGCCGCTTCACCTACCCGCCCTGCGAGCACTGCGGCCAGCCCGACGTGGGGCGCGCGGTGCTCGATATCACGGACCCCCGCGATCGCGTGGTGTATGCTTGCGAGCCGTGCATCGAGATCAAGTACCAGTCGGCGCCCGAGACGCGGGTGCATTCGGGCTTCATGGTGCGGCGATGAGCGAGCGCGGCCCGTACCTGCAATTCGACTGCCCATTGTGCTGGCGCCCACGCTTACTGCACCATTACGATGAGGGATCGGATCGCATCGACTGCGAGAAGTGCGGCATGGAGTGGGAGGACGAGGCCGCCGTGGTCCAATTCGCCCGCCTAGATGCAGCTCGCCATCTGGCCAATGTGCTATCCGTTCGGCTCATGGGGGGCACGCCAGAACACGCTAGCGCCCCCGGCTGGGCGCAGCATATTGCGAATCTTCCCGATGCCGAACTACTCCGAATCATCGGGACACCAAGCCATGCGTAACCGATCCTACCATGCGACACTCTGGCTCCTTGTGATCGTGTCGATCGCGGTCGGGTACGCCGTCCTGCGGCTCGGCCAGTCGGGGCCGCGATGACAGACGGCGCGTACGGGGCGTTCCTTGAGAGCAAGGCCATCCGCGCTCCGCTCCGCGGGCTCGATCATATTCCGTCACTTGCTCCGCATCTCTTCCCGTTCCAGCGGGCGGCGGTCGAGTTCGGTCTGCGCGCCGGATCATGGGGGCTCTTCTTCGATACTGGGCTCGGCAAGACGGCATGCGAGCTCGAATGGTGCAAGCTTGCCGCCGCCGAATCCAACGGGCAAGCGCTGATTCTCACTCCGCTCGCGGTCGCGCGCCAGATCGAGACCGAGGGCAAGCGGTGGGGATACAGCGTGCGGGTGATTCGCGAGCAAGCGGAGGCGGGCCCAGGGATCAACATCTGCAACTATGACCGGCTCGAGAAGCTCGATCCGCAAGCCTTCGGTGCTATCGCCCTCGACGAATCCTCGATCTTGAAAGCCTTCACGGGGCGCACGTCACGATCGCTGATCGAAGCCTTTGCCGGTCATCGCTGGCGGATGGCTGCAACCGCGACCCCGGCGCCAAACGATCACATGGAACTCGGCCAACACGCCGAATTCTGCCGCGTCATGTCCGGGGTCGAAATGCTTTCCCGCTTCTTCATCAACGATACGGGGACAGCCTCGCAGGAATGGCGGTTGAAGGGCCATGCGGTGACGTCTTTCTGGAATTGGATGGCCTCATGGACGCGGATGGCCGAGCACCCCCGGGACATGGGAGACCCAATCGAGGGCTTCGATCTGCCGCCGATTGAGATCCATCGCCATCAAGCGGGCGGCGAGATCACGGTCCCGGGCGAACTCTTCGCGGGGCTCGCGGTCTCAGCGACTGACATGCACATGGTCAAGCGGCAGACCGCCGACGCGCGAGCGGAGATCGTTGCGTCGCTCGTGGACGCGGATCGCAAAGAGCCGTGGATCGTATGGTGCGATACCGACTACGAGGCCGACGCACTCATGCGCGCCATGCAAGCCAATGGCGCCGCCGTGCAGGAAGTGCGGGGATCGCATCCGCTTGAACGCAAAGAATCCGTGCTCGATGGATTCGCTAGCGGCGCTATCCGCGTCATCGTGACCAAGCCCGCGATCTGCGGGCACGGCCTCAATTGGCAGCACGCGGCCCGGATGGCGTTCGTCGGGCGCACATTCTCCTATGAGTCCTACTACCAGGCCGTGCGGCGTTCGTGGCGGTTCGGGCAGAAGCGCCCCGTCCAAGTCCATCTGATCGTCGCCGCCGGCGAGGAATCGATCGGCCGGGTGATTGACCGGAAGGCCGGCGATCACTCGAAGATGAAGCACGAGATGGCCGCTGCGATGCGCCGCGCCATGGCCATCACGTCGGCAACCAAAACGGCCTACCGGCCAGAACATGAGGGGAGGCTGCCGGCATGGCTATCCGCTGTCTAGCTGACGAGCACGGAGAATCCTTCGCCGCCTATCAGGGTGATTGTGTCGGCGTGATGGCGCAGCTCCCGGACGAGTCGATCGGGTTCTCGGTCTACTCGCCACCCTTCGGCAATCTCTTCGTGTACTCGGAGTCGATCGCTGACATGGGCAACTGTTCGAGCGATGACGAGTTTGCCGAGCAATATGCCTTCTGCGTGCGCGAGCTCTTCCGCCTGACGAAGCCCGGCCGGATCTCTGCCGTCCATTGCTCGGACCTGCCGCTCACGAAATGGCGTGATGGGCAAGTCGGGATCAAGGATTTCTCGGGGCAAATCATCGCGATCCACGAAGCCGAAGGCTGGATCCTGCATTCCCGCCGTACGATCTGGAAATCACCCGTCACCGAGATGGCGCGGACCAAGCACGTCGGGCTTCTCTACAAACAGCTCCGCAGCGACTCGATCAAATCGCGCGGCGGGATGCCGGACTACTTGCTCACGTTCGTCAAGCCGGGCGAGAACCAGGACCCGATCACGCATACGCGCGACGAGTTCCCGCTTGAGCAATGGCAAGAATGGGCCTCACCCGTCTGGATGACGGTCGATCAAGGGAACGTGCTGAATGTTGCGCTCGCGAAGGAAGAGAAGGACGAGCGCCATCTCTGCCCCTTGCAGCTGGACGTCATCAAGCGGGCGGTCGTCCTCTGGTCGAATCTTGGCGATACCGTGCTCTCGCCCTTCATGGGGATCGGCTCGGAGGGGGTCGTGGCCGTGGACATGGGGCGGCGGTTCATCGGGATCGAGCTCAAGGAATCGTACTTCCGATTCGCCGCGCGTCATCTGCGTGCTTCCGATCAGCAGCTCGCGATGGTGCTCGGCGGGACGGAGCCAGCGGACGAGCCCGATGCTTGAGCCATCCCGCAAGGCCGGTGTAGGTTTATCCTTGGCGGCACGCTCGGGGCCGGCCGGCGACTCATGTCCGGTACGGTGGAAAAGGCGGGAAGCGATCTGCGGGGGTGAGATCCCTGCCACGGTGACGGCCTCTCGTTGCGAGGTCTATCGGCGTGCTCCATCGCCATGATCCGCCTCGCGCCGCCAGAACTTGGGAGGAGCCGATGAGCGACAAGGGCGACGGCTACACCTACTGCGGGTTCGCTCCGTGCGGGTGCATCCACGCTGCCGTGGTGGACGAGCCTACGCGCCCCCGTGACGTGGCGAAGCACGTGGCGGACTTCATCCGGCAAGGGATGCGGATCGAACGGCTTACCACCCAAGCCGTGCGCGAGCATACGCGTTGGGGCCATTGCGACAAATGCAGGCCTGCGCGCGAACGTGCCAAGCAGCAGATCGAGGCGGCGCTGTGATAATCCTCGCCTTCCTGCTCGGCGGCATCGTGGCGATCGCAAGCGCCATCGTCTGGCGCGCCCTGCAATGGCTCGAGGACCAGCGCAATCACCCCATGGAGATCACGTTCTCGACTGCTCCCAAGCCTTCCTGCTGGAGCGTGGCTGCGGCCCAAGTCGCCGAGTCCCCCGCGATGAAGCAGCACATCCAGGCACTCGTCGCCGCCTACCAGGCGAGCGCCTACGGCCAGCCCCCGCACGGGCCGGCGACCCTCGCCCGCCTCTCGCCCCAGCGCCTCGCGAGCGACCTCCGCTCCGACTGGCGACCGGAGCGGAATTGAGCTACATCACTTTGGAGGTGTTGGAATGAGCGCCGAGCGCGACTTAGAAATTGCCAAACGTGTGCGCGATCTGATATTCGCGCGCATAAGGGCGGCGCTGGACAACGTCCTGATGATCGAGGGTGATTTTCACGACAAGGCTCTACTTCAGATCATCCCGGAAAATTGGGATAACCAGTGCGGGGCCGTTGGCTGTCTGTTCCCGCAATACAACGGCGAGCCGCTTTGCAGGATGCACATGCAGCAGGGGCCATGCGTGTGGTGCGGCAAGACGTGGGAGCAACACTCGCCGGATGCCGTCTATGACTACATCCAGCGCACACCTTGCCTTGGGACGCGTGGAGGGTTTGTAAGCCGAGAGCGCATCAAGGTTATGGAGAATCCGCAAATTGACCGCGCGCGCTGACCGTGCCATGAAGCGGAGAAGGCGACTGCGCAAGGAGCGTTCTCCGGCCTGGCAGACCCGCCATCTGGCGATGTTCGCCCGATCGCTCCATTGCGCGGCGCGGGACGCGGACTATGCTGCCAAGGCCATAGCAGCCTTCCGGCGAGAGGCGATCCGGGTTCTCAAGATCCCGCCCTCGATCCTTGGGGCGACCATCCCGGACAGGATGGAGTTGTCCACGCCCGCCGATCCGTGCTAGATAATTAACCATGCCAGAAGAGCCCAAGGACGGGCCGGCCCGGGTGACCATCATGGCCGATGCTGACCATCCGCCCGATCCCCTGCCGGTCCCCAGGGCCCGCCGGGGAGGCCCCACGCGCCAAGCCGCCCGGTCCCTAGAGCGCGCCCGCCTGATCGAGCGCATGGTCCAGATGAAGCGCGCGGGCTTTACCTACGTCGAGATCGCAAAGCAGGTAGGCTACGGCACCAAGCAATCCTGCCATCGGGCCGTCTGGAACTACATCCGGGCAGTCCCCGTGGCCGCCGTCGAGGACCTGCGCGCCCTAGAGAACCACCGCCTCGACGACTACCAGCTCTTGGTCCGGGATGCCCTCGGCAAGGCTCCCCGCGGGACCCCCGGCTGGTGGGCTGCCATGGATCGGCTTCTCCGGATCTCCCGCGACCGGCGCCAGTTGAACGGACTCGACTTGGGCCCGGCCCCGATCCTACCCCCAGGCTACGGAGAGCCCGATGTCCAGGACGACGACTCCGCCGAGCGCACTGCCTGGAGAGAGCAATGGGCCGCCCTCCCTATCGAGCGGCAGCAAGAGCTCTACGATCAAGTCAAACGACTTATGGGCGCTGCGCCGGGAGATCGCCCGGTCTAACGCCGCCTACTTGGGCGACGAGATCCTCGACCTCCATCCGACCGATTTCCACGTCGAGTGGCAGCGGCTCTGCTCCGACCACCGCCGCCTGATCCTCTTCGGCCCGATCGAGCACGGGAAGACCCAGCAGCTCTCGGTCCTCCGCCCCATCTGGGAGCTTGGCCAGAACCCGAATCTCCGGATCGCCTTGATCTCCGAGACTTCGACGCAATCGGTCAAGTGGCTTTCGCGGATCAAGGCCAACATCGAATCGAACGCCCGGCTCCGAGCGATCTATCCCCGGCTCCAACCCGCGATCCGCCGAAACCGCTTCGAGCACTGGCACGAGAACTCGATCCTGGTCCAGCGGGACCGGTACTTCTCGCTACGGGAGAAGGACTTCTCGATCGAGGCGCTGGGGGTGGGTGGCGCCATCATGGGGTCCCGGTTCGATATCGCGATCCTCGATGACACAGTGACGCGCCGGAATGGACTCACGGCCGCCGGCCGGGAGAACATCTACGACTGGTTGAAGGAAGTCCTTCTCGGCCGCATCACGGAAGACGGCTCGGTTTGGATCACGAACAACGCGTGGCACATTGACGACATGCCCCACCGTCTCGAGCGGGACGAGCCCGGGGTCTGGACCACCCGTCGCTATGCCGCGGGGGAAGCGAATTGCCGCTGGCCCGAGCGCTGGTCGGAGGAGCGCCTAGCGGCCAAGCGGGAGGAGCTGGGGGACGTCGAGTTTGCCCGGCAATTGCAGAACATGGCGCTCTCCGACTCGACTGGGCTCCTGCCCTACGAATCGGCCCGCGACTGCCAGCGGCTTTGCTCGGACCCGGATTCGTGGTGGTCGGGCGACTACCCCCAGGACCAATTCCGCTGGGTCACGGCCGGGCTCGACTTGGGCGCTTCCGAGACCAAGGGCTCGAACCTGACCGCGATCGCCGTCGCCGGGGACCACCGGGCCGGGACCAAGCACTTGCTGCACATGCGCTCTGGGCAATGGATGGGGAAGGCGCTTCTCGAACAGATCGTCCAAGTGCAGCGGTCGATGAAACCCCGGGAATGGCTCGTCGAGACGAACGCCGCCCAAGCCCATATCGCAAGCCTCGCCGCCGATCCCGCCTTGCTCCAAGCCGTCGGGGCGACCCCGGAGGAGGCGCGCTCGATCCGGGTCTTTGGCCAGTACACTGGGGCAGCGGCCAAGCGGGGCGAGGAGCACTGGGCGATCCGTGGGATGGGGAAGGATCTCGACGCTAGGCGCTGGCGCTTCCCCCGCCGGCGCGAGGTCGAGGAGCTGATCGGGGATATCCGGCGGTATTCGCTCGTCGATCACACGGGGGATAGGCTGATTGCCTTGTGGCTTGCCGATTGCCGGTTGAAGGGGCTCGGCTCAGCGATCCACTTCCAGGCCACCAGCCGGTAGGCGGCCTGGCTCACTTCCCGCCCTCCTGCATCGCCTCGGTCCAGGGGAGCGGTGATATGATAGTTACCTTTGGTGGCAGGTTGGGCCTTGTCTTTCGCACCACATCGACCCATTCCTTGTCACGCGCAGCCACCATCTTCTCCGCGAAGTCGGCGGCGATCCGGGCGCACTCGTTAATCGCTAGCTCATCGCTCGGAAAACGCTTGTAGGTCATCCAGGCTTGCTGAAATTGCTTCTTTAACCACCGCTCAGCCTCCGCGCGTGGTCGGTGGTCATGGCTTGCCCTCCGGCTTGGCGCTCTCCGCGTCGGCGCTCATGCGGCCAACCTTGGCGGCCAGCTTCGTGACGGCGCGCTTATCTGCAGCGGACCAGTTGACCGCATACTTGTCCCGATAGACGAGCATCGCCTTGACCAGGATGCGTAGCTCGATCTTCGTGAAAGCGGTCATGGCTTATCCTTCACCCTGGGCACCGGGTGTGTCCGGCGAAAGGCAGCAACATGCTCCTCCCGGGTAGCTTCACTCGGGGGCTCGGCCTCAGTCCGCGCGATGGCCATGTCCCGGGCGGTTTGCTTGTCTAGGCTCATGCCTGGATTATAGCACAGTAGCCCGTGGCCAGTTTTCCGCTTGCGCGGCATGGGGTAAACGTGCATGGTGCGCGCCATGGACACGCCGAAAGAGATCCCCTGGCTCGTCCACTCGGGCTCAGACGTCAAAGTCTTAGCCTGTCTGGGGGGCGAGGACCTGATCCAGAAGCTCCGGGCCCTCGCCAATCTCGGCCGCCCGTTTACCTTCCAGTGGCAGTACGTCGGCGACCAGCCGGCCCCCAGGATCCAGCCCGCAGGCTTACCGGCAGGCGTCGAGATCGGCCCGATCCCGCGCATCCTCCTGATCGCGATCGCGGACAAGCTGCCCGAAGAGGGCGAGGACACGGCTGGAACCGCCGCCGACGCGGCACGGTCGGGGCTCTCCCTCGTACCAGCACCGCCTGCCAACGGCGACGCGGGAGCAGAATCCGGGTGATCCTCCGGCACCTCGAGAAGGCCGACTGGGCCCGCGTGCCGACGCTCCCCCACTTCGACGGCTTTGTCTTCCACTCGGGACAAGAGGACCCAGCACTCCGGCAAGCCGCCATCGACTTGGCCGCGACCAAGCGGGGCTACCTCTACGCGCAAGTGCTCACCCGCCCACCGATCGGGTGGGGCAGCCCAACGGGCGTCCCCTGGCTCGATGCGGTCAACGCCTATACCGTCCCGCTACGTACGCCCAATGGACACAAGGCGATCGCGTGGGCGCAGGGCCGCGAGCTCATCGACTGGCATCTCCTGGACGGCGGGAAGCTCGATGCGTTGACGAGCGTGCTCATGGATGACGTGCGCGCGCTGAACCTGAGCGGCGTGCTCCTTGACCTGTCATGGTCCAGGCCTCGTGATTGGATGTTTCGCCACGACGGGCCCGCCTACACCGAATTCCCCGCCGCGTGGTGGCCTTACTGGGAGCGCCGGTTTCGGAAGTTCGTGCAGCTTCTCGGCGCCAAGTTTGCCGCCGCCTCGCCCGAGCGACCGTCGCCGCTCCGGATCCTGCTCGAAGGCGACGAGGTGGTGATCCAGATCACCGGGAGCGTTGGGCGCGCGGGCTTCTACCGCGAGCAGGCGCAGCTCAATTGGGCAACCGAGCTACACGGCTGGCTCTTCTCGGGCGGCGTCGATGTGCTTTCCGTCCTCGCCGATGATGAAGAGGCCATGTATCGGTTGATCGACACGAGTCGCATGCATAGTGACGCATGGATCGCGTTCACGGGGCACTCGCCGGCAACGATCGATCAAGCCTACGCGCTTGCAGCCGAGGTCCAAGCCGAGGGGCCGCTGCCCGAGCCTTTCCCGTCACCACCCGCATAGGAGACGCCGATGACAGACCGCACACACGTAACGCTCGTTTGTGATCGCTCGGGATCCATGGCAACCATTCGCGATGACGCGCAGGGCGGAGTCCGAACGTTCATCAAGGCGCTCAAGGCGGCGAACACGACGCTCACGCTCGTTCAGTTCGATGACCAATACGAGCTACTATGGCAGGGTGAGATGGTGGGCTTGCCCGATTACGAGCTTATCCCGCGCGGATCCACGGCGCTTCTGGATGCAGTCGGACGCGCGATGGCCGAGACCGGCGAGTATCTGGCGAAGATCCCGGAAGATCAGCGCCCAGGCAAGGTCGTGTTCTGCGTCCAGACGGACGGCCAGGAGAACGCCTCCCATGACTGGACGATTGAGAAGATCCGGGCCAAGGTCGATGAGCAGACGTCAACCTACAAGTGGGAATTCGTCTTTCTCGGCGCCGGACTCGCCGCTTTCCAGGGTCAAGCGATGGGCTTTAAGAACGTGACTTCCAATACGCCTACGGGTCGCGGGACCGCCGCCGTCTACAATGTCGCCGCGGCAGCCGTCATGTCCTACGCGTCCAATTCATCGGACACTGCAACGCTATCCATGCCGAAGACGGTAGACGAGGAGGATGACAAGTAATGGCGAATCATCCCGATACCGCGTGGCTCTCCCGAGTCCAGCAGTGCTTGGCCGCGAGCGGCTCGTTCTCGAATGACGAGCTTGAGATCATCTCGGGGTGCATGCAGGCGGCAGGTGTAGCCCCCGGTCCCGACCCTGAGCCGGAGCCGGAACCCGAGCCCGAGCCCGAGCCGGAGCCCGGCGCCTGTCTCAATGGCTTCCTCGCCGGCAACGGATTCTGGAATGGCTTCTGCATCGACGAGCCGCCGAAGTTCCGGAGCGAGTCGAACAATACCGTCGGCGTCATGGGGACGAACGCCAACGGATACAAGCGCTTTGCTCCCAACTCGGGGCAGGCGCGCGGCAAGGCGTCGATCGAGGTCTTCTACCGCACGGCTCGGATCCCCCAGGACACGGGCGGCGGGCATCTCTTTACGGCGCAGTCCGGCGAGCGGGCGCTGAACCCCGACTACATCAAGGGCTGGTTCCGGCCGGACATCGTGAGCCAGCAGTCGCAGTGGAAGATCCATACCTACAACAACGGGCCGAACGGGGAAGCCTGGTACACGAAGCCCAACGGCGAGCACGATCACGTGGTGGACGTCTGGTCGACGGGCATCCCGAACGCGGGCGTCGGCAAGTGGATCCCGATCGCATTGGAGTGGGAGCGCCGGGCCGCGGACAAGATGTGGTACCGGTTCACGGCGAGCGGTCAGTCGGCCGAGCGCGTGGTGACGATCCACCCGCAGTCGGTGAACCCGTACTCGGTCGCGTGCGGGAACATGGACGGGCTCGGGCAATTCGGCGGCACTCCGGAGATCGCGTTCCGGAATCTCCGCTGGACCTAGCATGTGGATCTGGCTGGTCGCGCTCCTAGCCCTGATCGTCGATCTGGTCCTCCTGATCCGCGACCGATCGGATGGTTAGCGAGATGTGGGTCGCGGTCGGTGCGCTCTTGCTCGTGGGTCTGATCGCGGTCGTGATGTGGTTTTGGGGGAGGCATGGTCCCGATGGGTAGGCCGAGATACGATCCCGAAGCCATCGCCATGAATCGGATCGTGGCCGTGCTCTCGACGCTCGAGCCCGCGGCCTGCGCGCGCGTGGTGCGGCATCTCCATGAGCGGTACACGATGCCGGACGTGTACTCGGGATCGCCCGAGCCCGACCCGGAGTACCAATTCACCTGCCCGCATGGTCTCTCGCTCGACGTGAAGTGCGGGCAATGCTCGGGATCGATGACGGCAACGCCCGTGTACGAGGGCTCGCCGCCCGGGGACACGGAGCCATGAGCGCATGGTTCGATTATCTCACCGCTCGTATGCGGCTCATCAAGGAGTGGGATGCTGAAGGCATGAGCCCTGATGAGATCCTGGCAACGATGAATATGGACCCGACCCAAGTGCGGCTTCTCATCCAGACCGCACGCGACCATTCGCGCGGGCTACACCCTCTACACACGATAGCGGGGCAGGCATGTCCGGTGTGCAAGCCCGCCCCGATGGTGCCATGATCCAGGGCATACCCCACGGCCCGACCGGGCGCCAGATCGTGGACCATCTCGGCCACGCCGACGATGGCAACTTCATCGAGATGGCCGGGCTCCGGTTCGAGGTGCGCCGGGTGTCGGATCTCCATCCGGCACCCTACAACCCGCGCACGATCGACCCCGAAGCGATGGCCGGGCTTCGCCGCTCGGTCAAGGAGTTCGGGCTCGTCGAGCCGATCGTCTGGAACCGGCAGACCGCGCGGGTCGTCGGCGGCCACCAACGCCTGCAAGCGCTCGCAGAGATGGGGGTCCAAGAGACGCCGGTCGTGGTCGTGGATCTGGACGAGACCCGCGAGAAGGCGCTCAATCTCGCCCTCAACAATCCGGCGATCGCGGGCGAGTTCACGCCGGACGTGCTCGGGCTCGTGAGCTTGCTCGAAACCGCCCTCCCCTCAGATCTCTTTGCCGAGCTTCGGTATGATGAGATCCAGGTGGGGAAGATCGATGTACCCGACGTAGACGGGGGCCAGGACGGCCCCGAAGCCTACGATGGGCCGAAGGTCGCGACTTGTCCCAAGTGCGGCCATGTCTTTGAGACGTGAGGAGAACCCACGGATGCCACCCCTACCCGATAGCCTCTCGATCGAGCAGAAGGCCCAGCAGTTCCAGTTCTGGTACGACCTCTTTGCTCGGCTCGGGATCACGCCCATGTTCTCCGACAACCCGCCGGCCGTGATCTGGCTCCCGCTCACGGCGGCCACGGGCCCCTCGGAGGTCGCGACCTGCCGGAAGATCGGGCGGGATCTCTTGGCCTACGCTGACCAGCAGGAGGCCTTGCTCGGCGGCCCCGTGGTGACTGGCACCCTGCCGCCCGCACCCGCGCGCACTCCGCTCGCCCCCGGCTCTCCGGGCGATGATCGGCTGGCGCGGTTGGAGGCGATGGTGGCGCAGATTGCGCAAGCGTCGGCGGTGAAGGCCGAGCCAGAGCCCTACCAGTACACGACGCCGACTCCGAACGAGCGGCGCCCCGACCCCGTGGCGGCCCGGTGAGGCCTCCCGAGGACGAGGCCCGGGCGGCTCTCGGGCAGGCCGCCGTTGATCTGGTAGTCGCGATCGAGCGCTACCGGAAGGCGAAGCCTGGCGAGCCGAACGGGCCGAGCAATCCCGAGCGCGACATGCGGCTGGCCCGTACCTTCCACGTCCAGATCGCCACAGTCCGAAGGCGAGCTGGCTTCGGCGTGGACCAGGACCAGATCCCTCAGGGGTACGAGCCGATATGGGGAGGCGAGGCGGCAATCCAGATCCTTGCTTTCGATAAGGACCGGCTGGGTGCCCCGGTTGAGCCGATGGACCTGGCGGCGCTTCTCGTCCACCCTGGCCCGGGGCCCGCGCCGGGATGGAGGACGGGGCCATGACAAAGCCGCGCTTAAGCGATCACTTCCCGGACCCTGGGGACTGGAGTGAATCGATCAGATTCTCGGATTGGGTGCGGGCGTCGAACAAGCCGGAGCTTGAAGGTCGGCATGTGCGCCCGATCGGATTCAAGCCGTCGGGTCCGAAGATGGTCGAGCTTGTGCCAGCGCGTGAGGCGAGGAAGGCCTAGCATGGCGCGCGAGTCGGGCGGCAAGGTCGAGTTCGACCCCGCGCGCGTCAGGGAGACCGTGCTCCAGATCGCTATCCGTGACGTGTCGGCCGAGTGGAAGGCGCGAGCCCAGATCGCGGCCTATCTCGTGGACGCCGGCCCGCAGGAAGGAGACCTATGACCCCGCGTGAAGCGGCGGAGCGGCGGTTAGTGGCGGAGTTTATCCGCGTGTCCGGGCTGGCACCAGTTGTCGATGACTCCCCGATGGCGTTCATCTTACGCGACTGCGCCAAACTCGCCGCCGAAGCCATCGACGCGGCACTGGACGAGCACCACTGCGGGTGCTGTGACGGCGGCTGGGATGGAGAGATAGACCCGTGGGACGCCGTGCTCCCGTCGAAGGAGGCAGTCAAGTGATCACCCGAGGGCTCGCCCCCGCGGCTCCGGCACCCGCCACTGATCCCGCCTCGCCGCCGGCGCCACCCGTCTCCCTCGCCCCCGCTCCCGGGACCGGGCTCGAGGCGCGCTCCGTCTCCACCCGCTCGATCGGGACTGAGCAGTATTCCACTATCCCCAAGTCTTTCCCGCTGATGGGGCTTCGCTCGCAGGGCACGATCCGGGACGCGCACCGGGCGACCCAAGCCGCGCAGTCGAAGGCCGACGCCCCGCCCGGACGCGTCTCCCGCTCGGATCCGAGCCAGTACGAGGAAGCGCTCCTTGGCCAGTATGCGACCCCGCCCTTCGATCTCGACCGACTGACGGACATGCTCTACGAGTCGGACACCTACGACTCGATCATCCGGCAGTTCGCGCTCGATGCGTGCTCGGGCTGGACCCTGATCGATGCCGCCGAAGGGGCCCCCGATACGAGCCCCGGCAATCCCTCGACGGGTGACGATACGGCCGCCCGCGAGCAACGGCTTGCCGCCGAGCGGATCCTCGACCAGATGTGCTACGACTTCGACGCGCAGCACGTCTCCTTGACCACGTTCTCCCAGTTCCTCGTCAAGGATCGGAAGGCGACGGGGAACGCGCATAACGAGATCGTCAGGGACGAACAAGGCAAGCCCACGCAGTTGATTCACATCCCGTCGCGCTTGATCCGCCGGGGGCTCGACGGCCGGACCTTCCTCCAGCTGGACGAAATGGGCAGGCCCGCCGCGTTCTTCCGCCGCTTCGGGGCTGAGATCCAGCCGATCGATCCCACAACCCTGCAATCCGAAACCCCGTGGGCTTACGTGAGCCGCGAAGAGGCGATGACGATTCAGGGTAATTTCGGGCCGGGTGAATTGCCGGGCCCGGGGCAGCGGGTCGGCGACTTGAAGCGCGAGCTAACCGACTTCAAGATCTACCACCCGCGCGAGCGCTACTACGGAATCCCGCCGATTGTCTCGGCCTTCAATTCGCTGGTCGGCAACATCTTTGCGAGCAACCGTAACGTGCGCTTCTTTGTGAACCGGGGGATGCCCGATTGGCTCGTGATGATCAAGGCATCGTCAGCGGCATTCTCGGATCCTGATACGCGCGAGAACATCATCGACCGGATCCAGAACACGATCGAAGAGCATATGAAGTACATGATCGAGGGCGAGGATCACCGGACCCTCACGCTCCGGGTCCCGACCGACGGCTACGATGTGGTCTTCGAGAAGCTCGGCGGCGAGCCCAACGATCAAGAGTGGTCGGGCTACCAGATCGCGAACCGGGACAACATCATCCATGTGTACGGCATGCAGCCCTCGAAGCTCGGGATCAACGAGACGGCTTCGCTCGGTACGGGCTCGGGGGAGTCGCAGGACGAGACCTACAAGCGTTCGCAAATCGACCCCGAGCAAGCGATACTGGAAGCCTTCTTTGACATCATCCTCGACGAGCTCGGGTTCGAGGCGATCGATTTCAAGTACGACGAGATCGATATTCTCGACGAGCAGCGGGAAGTGTCGATGCTCGTGGGGGTCGCATCCACGGGGGCGCTCTCGATCAATGACATTCGTGCGTGGGCTTCGATGATCGTCAAGCATCTCGACTTCCCGCCCGATGACTCCGAGGAAGCGACGATCCCGATACGGTTGCTCGATCTCCAAACGGCAGGACTCTTGGCGCGCGCCGGTGGGGACGCGGGGAGTGCGATGGCGCTGCCCGGTCAGCGGTCGGGGACGT